>OIZW01000013.1_pt1 | contig 186157 bp, 196 predicted proteins | sample 1588581 | NCBI WGS metagenome assembly OIZW01 (sample SAMN03283266) | human gut metagenome | biome: human-associated habitat; material: feces | host: Homo sapiens | place: USA | collected 2013 | reverse complement strand
GATACATTTGTAGTCGGAAAAACAAAAAATCTGCAAGGTGTATATAATATCAATAAAGGATATGCCGTATTCAGAAAAGTAAGTGTTCTCTGTGAAAACGACGAATATTATATCGTGCAGGAAAACGAACCGTATGGTCTTTCTAATTATGACCATATCGTGCAGGAAGGTTCAAGCGTAAATTCAAATGATGTCGTATTTCAATAAAATCTAAAAAATAAAACTTTTAACTATTCGGAAAGAGGAGAAATAAAAATGCTTAAAGAAAATCTAAAGACGGTGGAAGAACGAATACAATCGGCATGTAAAAAAGCCGGAAGAAAACGAGAAGAAATTACTCTGATCGCCGTAAGCAAAACGAAGCCTCCTCATATGCTTCAAGAAGCTTACGATCTCGGAGTGCGAATCTTCGGCGAGAACAAAGTTCAGGAAATTCGTGAAAAGTATGAAGTCTTGCCAAAAGACATTGATTGGCATATGATCGGACATCTTCAGACAAATAAGGTAAAGTATATTGTCGATAAAGTAAAATTGATCCACTCTGTCGATTCTTTTAAGTTAGGAGAAGTAATCGAAAAAGAAGCTGCCAAACAAAATCGCATAATCGATATTTTACTTGAAGTGAATGTTGCTCAGGAGAGCAGTAAATTTGGATTAAAGACAGAAGAAGTTATTCCATTAATGGAAAAATTTTCGCAATTACCACATATACGTGTAAAAGGGCTTATGACAATAGCTCCATTTGTCGAAAATCCAGAAGAAAACCGTGCAATTTTTGCAGATTTACATAAATTATATGTTGACATTAAGCAAAAAAACATTGATAATGGTACTGTGAGCATACTTTCAATGGGGATGACCAATGATTATGAAGTTGCAATCGAAGAAGGAGCAACTATGGTCCGTATCGGAACAGGAATCTTTGGTGCCAGAAATTACAATATCTGATGTAAGATCTGGGATGAAAGTATAACATGGCAGAAGACTTGTCCGACAGAATAGCTGTAGTCTTAGAGCCGTGAAAATAATAAAATTGCGCGAGCATATGCAGCGCAAGATAGGAGTGTAAAAAATGGGTGTATTTGATAAATTTCTGGACATTATGAAACTGAACGACGATGATTATGATGATGATTTTTATGATGAAGAAGATGAATATTTCGACGATGAGGAATTTGATGAAAAACCTGCCCGTCGTTCTTTGTTCGGAAAGAAAAATACGAAGGAAGAATCTTTTGATGATTTTGATATGGAAGAGGAAAAGAAATTTCAGCCTGCTTCCTCAAGCAAGGTGACTCCGATGAGACATCCTGCATCCAGAAAGGGTGGAAATATGGAAGTTTGTGTTGTAAAACCAAGTTCTGTTGACGATTCCCGCGAAATAACAGAGACATTGCTTTCAGGACGCACTGTTATCCTGAATCTTGAAGGTATGGATCTTGAACTTGCTCAGCGCATCATTGATTTTATTTCAGGCGCCACATTTGCAATTAACGGTAATCTTCAGAAAATTTCAAATTACATATTCCTTGTAACACCGACAAATGTTGATATTTCCGGTGATTTACAAGATCTTCTCGGCGGTTCGATGGAAACACCGAGTGTGAAAGGAAGATATTAATTCAGATATGGGAAGCGGCAATCTTGAGAAAGATCAGTATCTTCTGGAAAAGCGTTTTATTGAATTATCCAGAAATGCATATCAAAGAGATTTTATCACATACTCTGATTTTCTGAATCTAAATGAACAAAATATACTGCATACGCTGCCGAAAGAAAATTTGTTTACACAAATACTTACTTTCGGCGGATATGGCATGGCAGAGCGTCAGATGGCTGCATTTATCCCTGATGCTCTTTATTTGCGTTGCGGAAAAAAGGAGCTCGATCCTGCTTTGATAAGATATCCTTTCAAAGCTCTTCAGGTCCTTCCGTTAAACCGAAAATTTTCAGAAGATCTCACACATAGAGACTATCTGGGATCAATTCTTAATTTGGGTATTGACCGGTCAAAAACCGGAGACATTCTTATTGAAAATAATACAGCGATTTTATTTGCACATGATGATATTGTATCTTTTTTATGCAGTGAGCTGACACGGATTCGGCACACATCGGTCAAAACAGAAGAACTTCCTTCATTTGACATTCAATATACGCCCAAATATGAAGAACTCACGGGAACCGTTGCGTCAGTTCGACTTGATAGTTTATTATCACTTGCATTTTCATCTTCCCGGACAAAACTTAGCGGATTGATTGAAGGCGGAAGAGTCTTTGTTAACGGGAAACTTATTACAAGTAATGGCTACCAGCCAAATGAAGGTGATCTTATCTCTGTTCGCAAAATGGGAAAATTTCGTTTTGCAGGAATCGGAAATAAAACCAGAAAACACAGAATATACGTCAGGATACAGAAATATATTTAGAGATGGAGAAACACAATGGCTTTGCAAAAAGAAAATCCGAAATTTCGTTTATTTAAAAGCTATATTATAGCATTTTTTTGGATAGGAACAGCAATTTTTATAGATCAGATTACAAAATATTTTGCAGTGGCGTATCTGAAAAATAATCATGCAAAAGTTTTGATAGACGGTGTTTTTGAGCTTCAATATCTTGAAAACCGAGGTATGGCTTTTGGAATACTTCAAAATAAACAGTTTTTATTTGTCGTTGGCGCTCTGGTTATATGTGGAGCGATTCTCCTCATATACGGGAGAATTCCATATACAAAAAAGTATATGCCTCTTCGTATCTGTTCGATCCTTTTGATCGCCGGGGCTGTCGGAAATCTGATCGATCGGGTAAGACTAAATTATGTTATCGATTTCTTTTATTTTAAATTAATCGATTTCCCGATTTTCAATGTGGCAGACTGCTATGTTGTCGTGGCATGCATTATTTTCGCTTTTTTGATTTTATTTTATTATAAAGAAGACTCTGATTTTGATTTTCTGCGCAAACAAAAAAATCGGATTTGATCAGATAAAATCAGTCTGCACTGCAATTTAACCTATAAAACAGAAAGGTTCGTATATTATGGAACAGATTAAATTTACAGCCGATCGCAGCGGGGAAAGGATTGATAGATTTTTGAGTGAAAATCTTGAGAACCTTTCCCGTTCTTATATTCAAAAACTGCTAAAAGACGGCAAAATTTCCGTCAATCAAAGCTCGGTCAAACCCAACTATAAAATCAGTGAAAACGATAAGATCGAAGTTTTTATTCCGGATCCTGAAGTATTGGATATTCTTCCCGAGAATATTCCGCTTGATATTTTATACGAAGACAGTGATATCCTTATTGTTAATAAACCCAAGAATATGGTCGTTCATCCGGCGCCGGGGCATTATGAGCACACTCTTGTAAATGCAGTAATGTATCACTGCAAAGATAATCTGTCCGGAATTAACGGTATACTTCGTCCGGGAATCGTACATCGAATCGACATGGATACAACAGGTTCGCTTTTGATATGCAAAAATGATAAGGCGCATCAGATCATAGCAGAACAGCTAAAAGAACATTCGATTACCCGACGATATCATGCGATCGTTCATGGAAAGATAAAAGAAGATAACGGAGTGGTAAACGCTCCTATCGGAAGGCATCCCATTGATCGAAAAAAAATGAGTACGAAAGCAAAGAACGGAAAACATGCAGTTACCCATTATACCGTCCTGCGCAGATTTAAAGATTATACTTATATCGAATGCGAACTGGAGACAGGACGAACCCACCAGATTCGTGTTCATATGGCAAGCATTGGACATCCCATTCTAGGAGACAGTATGTATGGTCCGTCAAAATGTCCGTTTAAACTTCAGGGTCAGACATTACATGCAAAAGTTCTTGGAATCACTCATCCTTCCACAGGGAAATATATCGAAGTCGACGCACCTCTTCCGGAATATTTTAATAAACTTCTCAAACAATTAGAAGAACGCTGATTTTGTTGAAGGAAAAAAGAAAAGAAAATAGAAATTTGATTGTATTTTTCTTTGTTTTTAGTTATAATACTCACATATAGTTCATTTGTATATGTATTTTTTATGCAAAATCACATATTGTTGACGTAAAGGAGAGTGACCTTAAATGAAAACAAATACGATCATTACTATTGGAAGAGAATTCGGAAGTGCCGGCCGGGAAATCGGATATAAAGTAGCCAAAGAATTCGGAATCAAACTTTATGACAAAGAAATGCTGGCCCGTGCAGCAAAAGAAAGCGGAATCTGTGAAGAAATATTTGAATCACATGACGAAAAACCTACAAGCAGTTTTCTCTATTCACTAGTAATGGATACATATTCAATGGGATATTCCGGAAACACCTATACAGATATGCCGATCAATCATAAGGTTTTTCTTGCACAGTTTGATGCAATCAAAAAAATCGCAGATGAAGGACCTTGTATTCTTGTCGGAAGATGTGCAGATTATGCACTTGAATCATATAAAAATGTAGTAAGCGTTTTCATTCATGCCGATCTTGATGCAAGAATACGCCGTATTGCAAGGATCTATAATCTGACGGATGCGAAGGCAAAAGATATGATCTTAAAAACAGATAAAAAACGAGCAGGTTATTATAATTATTATACAAATAAAAAATGGTCCGACTCAAAAAGCTACGAACTTTGTCTTACAAGTTCCGAACTTGGCATAGACGGAACGGCGAATGCGATTATTGACTATGTAAAACTAAAAGAAAGTATTGCGAAAGAAAGCAAACGAATTTAAATAAAGAAACTTAGAATAACTTAAAAAGCCCGAAAACTATAAAACCGATCTTGAAATTAAGATGATGTTTTATGATTTTCGGGTTTTTATTGTGTAATTTCATAATTTTTATTCATTGATTTTAGTTGATTTGTGTAGTATCATTAAAATAATAGGTAATTTTTGTATGAAATAACGGAAAAGGAGCGGGAACATTTTATGAAAAAGCTGAAACTCTTTAGGAAAATCAAAAGCATATTGAGCATTTTGCTCATATCACTACTTATCATACCTCTATGCAGCGGTATCGGAATTCATGCCAAGGAAAAAAACACAGAATCAAACGAATATAAAATTTATCCGATTCCTCATTCTGTTGTATATGATAACGAACAATTTGTGATGTCAGATAGAGTTCATGTTGTCTTCGAGGAAGGTATAGATAAAGCTACACAGAACTTTTTGGAAGAAGTTATAACAGACTATGGGAAAACAGTTGTACATTCTGAAGAGATCGTCAACGGAGAAACTACGATCCTGTTGGGAATAAAAGGTTCCAATGGAAAAGCGGACAGCTATATCAATAAAAATACAACGATTAAAACGTCTGATCTTTTCAATCGAACTGATTCATATATACTTAGCGCCAAAGAAAATATTATCTCAATCGTAGGAAAAGATACCGACAGTACATTTTTCGGTATCGCTACGTTACAGATGATGCTTACATCTTATGAAGATCCAGCCCTTCGCAGCGTACAGATCGAGGATTTTTCTGACATACAATATCGAGGATTTATTGAAGGCTTTTACGGAGGGTGGGATTATAAATCACGGGAAAGCCTTATGAGATTTGCACGTGATGTTAAAATGAACCATTATATTTATGCATCAAAAACTGATCCTTATCATACATCAAAATGGGGAGAACTTTATCCGCAAAGCGAAATCGATCAGATACAAAAACTTGTAAAAGTAGGTGAAGAGACAAAATGTTACTATACATGGTCCGTACATATTTCGGGATTTTTCACCAATTTAGATACATCGAATGAAACCGCCTATAATGAACGGTATCAGAAACTACTTGCAAAATTCCGTCAGCTTTATGACGCAGGCGTTAGAAAATTTGACATTTTAAATGACGACTTCGGACAAGGAACTCATGAAGATGTAGTAAATCTTTTAAATAAGCTGACAAAAGAATTCATTATTCCAAACAACTGCAAGCCGATCACTTACTGTATGCAGGGATATAACAAAGCATGGTCAAAAGAGGCTGAATTAAGTGCATTAAAAAAACTTGACAAGTCAATTATCCTATATTGGACAGGTGATGACGTAAACTCGCCGATCACACAGGAAACAATCGATTATGTTTCAGAGAAAACAGGACACAAAGTTTGTTTCTGGCTGAATTATCCGGTAAACGAACATGGAAAATCAGGACTTTATCTTGGAGATATCACACATTACGCCCGCGATGGCATAACAGGACTTACAGGAGCTGTCTCAAACCCTTCCCGCTTTGCACAGAGTAATAAAGTCGGTCTGTTCCAGCTTGCATCACTATTCTGGAACAATACTAATTACACTGCAAACGCGCAAACTGTTTGGCAGGATGCATTCCGTTATCTTGAACCTGAAGTACAGGACGCTTACTTTAAAATTGCATCTAATGTTGCAAACTGTCCTCGTTCCGTACGTGTACCGCAAGGCTTTCCGGAATCAGAATATCTGAAAGAAAAGCTTGAAAATGTTACAGCTAAAATCAGTAATGGAGAGAACTTGAAAAATGATAAAGAAACGGCAGCTTTAAAATCGGAATTTGAATCTATTCTTGCTGCAATCGAAACATTTAGATCAACATGTGACAATGCTGATTTAAAATCAGAATTAGATCCATGGCTGAAATCACTGCAAGATATCGCTTCAGGCGGAAAGGCAATTATCGAAAGTATCATTGCTATTCAAGAAAAAGACATAGATACAGCTTGGGAAACGTTTGCAACAGCAGGCAAGGCGCTACAAACATGGAATACATATCCGACAGCAGAAGGAGTAAAAGAAGGCGCAGAAGCAGGAAGTAAACGTATCCAACCGTTCGTATCGAAAGCAGCCGCAACGGCAAAAAATAAATTAACACCGTTTTTCGATCCTGATAATACGAATGTAATTCCTTCGTTTTATGCAGTTCTTGCAGGTGTAAAACGAACAGATGATACTGTTTCCGCAAAATTATTTGACAAAGATCCATCAACTGCCGGCGAATGGAATCAAAACCAAAAGATAGGAGATTACTATGGCGTAGATTTAGGTCGTGTTATCCCTGTAACAGATATTACAATTCTTCAGGGAGCATCAGAAACTGATCATGACTATTTCCACAATTTCGTTTTAGAATATTCTGAAACAGGTGAAGACGGTTCATGGGTCACAATTCAGGAGTACAAAGAAACAGATGAATCACATAAAATAGAAAAAACAGGGTTAAACATAAATGCACGCTATGTGCGTCTGCGTCTTACCAAGACAGGAACGACAACTCCGAACAAAGCAAATTATTGGACAAAAGTACGCGAATTTACAGTAAATAAGAAATTTACTGACGGGGAACGTATTTATACAAATATTGAAAAATTAAAAGAGACTCCGATCCACATTTACGAAAACGAATTTCGTATAAGAGACATTAAGGATTTAGAATTAAAACCGAATGAATATGTCGGTATCAAAATGACCTCCCTTGTCTCAGTGTCTGATATTTTTTCCGAATCAGACGAATTTGAAAAAGCAAAAATACAATATTCAACAAATGGAATTGAATGGACAGATGCGAAAAATTTCAAAGGGCCACAACCGATGCGATATGTCCGTCTTGTCAATCAGACAAATGAAACGCTAAAAGGATCATTGACAAAACTAGGTATTTCCGTAAATAATCTTAAGATCACACCGAAGATGAGCGAAACAAGTTTTACAAATCCGCTTAAAGAAGGTACGTGGGAGAATATGTTTGATGGAGATTTTACAACCCATGCCTGGACGAATCAGGGTCAAAATAATGGCGGATACATTATTATAGACCTCGGAACTTCAACACCGCTTTATGATGTTACAATCGTCACAGCGGATGGAAAACCTCATTTATACGATGCAGATATACAAATCTCCTCTGATAAAAAAGAGTGGACCACGATCGCGTCTGTAAAAAATGACAATACAAAAGTGGAACCTCCCTATCGTTATGTAAGAGCAAATGCCCAGGGAGCTAAGAGCAGATATCTTCGTATTCTCGTAACAGATGACGTTATCGGTAAATATGATAATCCGTTCCTTTGTATCAAAGAAATTGAATTTAACAAAAATATTGAAGAAAATACAAGTACATATCCGATTGCTTCGAGTGCAGAAGGTAATCTTGAAAAATGTATCGATCAGGATCTGTCCACTGTATTTACAACAGAAAACAAAACTGCCGGATGGCTGGAATATAAACTGACAGACAATACAAAATTAAAATCGTTCTCTATTTTGCAAGATGTACATACTATTTCCGAAGCTAATGTAAAGGTACGAACCGGAACTGATAAATGGAAAGACTTAGGTACATTTGATAAGGGAACAAAAACTTTTGATGTATCAGAATATGACAATATTTTCGCGATTCGACTTGAATGGGCAGAGGGAAAAGCGCCTTCTATATATGAAATTTATACAAACGAAGATGAAAAACAAAATACAGATGATATCGGAATCTATGTAGAACAAATCATCGATACAGAAGCAGATTCCGAAAAACCAAAGCCTGAACAACCTGAAATCCCGGATTCAGAAAATCTTGCTATAAACCGTCCGGTAGAGGTATCAGGAACCGAGCTTGACAGAGATCAAAAAGATTTTGCCGTGGACGGGAACCGTGAGACAAGATGGAACAGCAATTACATCAAAGGCGATCATGCATCTGAAGAAGCATGGATCATCGTTGATCTCGGTGAAGAAACAAATATCATCGAATCACTTACTGCAGAGTATTTTAATTTAGTTTATCCGACAGACTATGACGTTCTCGTATCTGCTGATAAAGAAAACTGGATCACTGCAAAAACGATAAAAAACGAACCGAACGGAGCAGCCCATCCAACAGATGAAATTTCACTTGATCAACCAATCATCGGAAGGTATGTCAAATTATTATTCCGTGAATTAAACAGTGCTGCTGTCGGAAACTGTGTAGGTTTAGAAGAGCTTACCATAACAGGAAAGAGGATATCCTCCGAAACAGAATTAAAAGAATATATGCCGATCAGCGATATTAAAATCGACAAAGGTACGTCACAAGAAGAATTAAGAAAGCTGCTTCCTTTAATTATCAGTGGAAAGCTTGCATTAAAAGACAGTGATAAAATACTGGACTTGGCATCATTATTTGTAAACTGGGATCTTTCAGAATATACTTCTGCTGAAGATACGATCCTCACTTTAAAAGGGAATTTGATCGGTGCAGGAAAAGCAACTGGAGACGAGATTTCCCTAAATGTGATCATAGGCACCGGATCAACAGAACCTCCTGTTGACCCTGAAGGTCCTACTGATCCGGATACACCTGATTCAGGAAAGATTGAACAATTAAAACAGGAATTAGCTCTACTCATTGAAACTGCTCAAGCAAAAGTGGAATCCGGTAAATACACAGACGAAACAGTCAAAATACTTAAAGAGCAAATCATAAAATCTGAGGCGCTTTTAACAGACAACGTCACTGCCGAACAACTTGAACAGCAAATCAATAGTATTAAAAAATCAATCAACGGATTAACCGAAAAAAAAGCCGACTTAGAAACTTCTGACCGGCCAAATCAAAACATCACTCATTCAGAAAAAAGTACAGCAGTAAAAACAGGTGACTCAACTCATATAATACCTCTATTTCTGCTGATGATTTGCACCGGATTTTCCTTGATCCTATTCAGGAAAAGAAATACTTATAATAAATAATAGGTGTTGACATGCGATAATGTCACATATTATAAAAACACATCCGATGGATTAAACATCGGATGTGTTTTACTTGCCGCTAGTTTATTCACTTTTAAGATCTTATTTAACGTCTCGATATCGTGCGCTGCGGCCAACCTTTAATATCTCCTGTTAAAATAGCGTGAAACATTCGTTCTTTTGTTCCCGGATGTTCTTTGTTAAGTTCTCTTAAAAGTTCTTTTGCATATTGCCGCTTCGTATGTCCGTCTACAGGACATTTTCCTTTTACAACCGGAAGAGAATATTTATTGCGAAAACCGATTACTTCCATTTCATCTATAAACATCATAGGACGGATAACAGTAAGATCCATACGATCTAAATATGTTTTTGGAGAAAAGGAATAAAATCTTCCTTCAAAAATCAATGAGAGCAACATTGTTTCAATAATATCATCTTTATGATGAGCATAAGCCACTTTATTACACCCCATCTCCTTAACCGCCTCATTTAAGGCGCCTTTACGCATTTTTGCACAAAGCGAACAAGGATTACTCTCTTGGCGTACATTAAAAAGAATATCATAAATATCTGATTTTACTATTTTATAAGGAACTTCTAATTCCCTGCATAAATTTTGAATCGGTTCCAAATTAAAATCTGCAAATCCAAGATCTACAGTTACAGCACTTAAATCAAACTTACGGGGATAAAACCGTTTTAATCCATGAAGCGCATAGAGCAGGGTAAGGCTGTCTTTTCCGCCCGAAATACCTACCGCAATATGATCCCCTTCCTGTATCATACTATATTCATCCACTGCTTTACGCGTATAACTGAGTAACCGTTGTAACTGCATTTTCTTCCTACCTTTCATGATTGATCTGTAATTATAACGTTTATATTATATCGGCAGAAGAATATAAATACAAGTCGAAAACTTACAGAAAATCATAGAATCACCGGTTGTTTATGAAAAAAATCAGATTACGATCCGTAAGTTAAAAATAGTAATAAATAATCAAAGAATTTGATTGAAATTCATCTCTGATAGAGATAAGATATTGTTTAGGGAAAATTTATTTTTTATTTTTTTGTAAATAGATGTCCCGTAACTATATTTTACCAGAAAAGAGAGTATTAAAATGAAAAACAAAGGAATATCTATTCGTGAAATATTAATCATTACATTTGGAATGTTTCTTGTAGCCGCAGGGGTTTATTTCTTCATGATTCCCGGAAATATCGTAGCCGGAAGTGTTTCCGGTCTGGCTCTCGTATTATCGAAATTGTTAGGGATACAAGTTTCTGTATTAACATTTATCTTAAATACATTCCTTCTTATTATCGGGTTTATCTTCATCGGAAAAGAATTTGGAGCAAAGACAGTGTACACATCTATGCTTCTCCCTGTATATCTTTGGATTTTCGAGCATTTCATACCACTTGACAAATCGATTACCAATGAACAGGTAATCGATCTCGTAATTTATGTTCTGCTGATTGCTCTTGGTCAGGCATTACTGTTCCATGTAAACGCATCTTCCGGAGGATTAGATATTGTGGCAAAGATGCTGAATAAGTTTACACATATTGAAATAGGAAAAGCACTGACAATTTCCGGGCTTATCACTGCAATGACTTCTATATTTGTTTACGATATACCGACACTTATTATCAGTCTTCTCGGAACATATGCAAACGGAGCAGCAGTAGACTATTTTATTGACGGCTTTAAAAAACGAAAACGCGTATGTATTATTGCAGATGATTACCGTCCGATCCAACAATATATTATTCATGATCTAAATCGCGGAGCAACTTTATATACAGCTCAAGGCGCTTATGACGAAACACACAGAACCGAATTGATCACAATTATCACACAACAAGAATATCGTACACTTTTAAATTATCTTCATTCATGTGGGCAGAAAGTATTCGTTACCGTCTCTACTGTAAATGAAGTGATCGGTCAATGGAATTCAAAATAAATACTTATACCTCGCGAAGTTTCACTATGTTTGCAGCCTGCCGGCGTCTGTCTTCATCAATGGCTGCATAATGCTTTTTCGTTGTATTTACATCTTTATGTCCGAGAACATCGGCAACAAGATAAATATCTCCTGTTTCTTTATAAAGGGAGGTACCGTAGGTACTTCTAAGCTTATGAGGAGTTATTTTCTTGTTAGGCGTTACTTCCCGGGCATATTTTTTTACCATATTCTCAATAGCTTGAACGCCCATACGTTTTCGCTGAGTAGATAAGAAAAGCGCATTTTCATGCTCCGGAAGCGGGAGAGTAGTTCTCCGTGTTGTATACATATATGTCTTTAGTGCATTTTCCACTTCTTCGCCAAAATATACAATCATTTCATTTCCGCCTTTTCGCATCACTTTGATTCCATTATTTTCAAAATCCACATCATTGATATCCAGCCCCACGCATTCCGAAACACGAATGCCCGTTCCTAAAAGTAAAGTTAATATAGCAAGATCTCTGTTTCTCGTTTTCTCAAAATAAGCCTTTTTCTGTCCGGTTAAATGATCGCCTCCATGATCAACATAATCAAGCAATCGGACAACTTCATCCGCATCAAGACGAATAATTGCCTTTTCGTGAAGTTTAGGCATATCTACAAGAAGAGTCGGGTTTTTCGATATTGCCTGACGTTTAAAATAATATCCATAAAAGCTACGAAGCGCTGACATTTTTCTTGCAAGTCCTTTTTCTGTATTTGTAACTTGCTTTTCATCATTTTTATATACTTTTAAATATTCTTGGTATTCCTCAATATCAACCGGTTCAAGATTTTCTATATCTGCCAATGTAAACTGATCGATCGTATAGTTTTTATAAACCGGATTATTTTCCATTAAAAAACGGAAAAACACACGAATATCGTATGCGTAGGAAATTCGTGTGTTAGCGGATGTCGTTGGCTCTATAGCTCTGAAATAATCTTTCGCAAACGATGGTAATGTTTTTAATATTTCCCTTAGCCGTAATGTATAATCGATATATTTTTGTTCATGATATGTTTTTACATCATAACTTACACGTAAACCTTCATCTGAAGTATTTTCCTTATTTGCCATAATTATATTCCTCCTTTATTTATTCGGATATACATATTATATCAAATGTATATCTTTACGTCCATATCTTTTGGAAAAATCAGTATTTGTCGTATAGATTGATCTATATTATAAGACAGCCGATAAAAATGAGTATTACTTCTATTTCTCACGGCTGTCGGTTGGAGTGTATATATCAATACATAGGGTGTATATTGATACCGATTTAAACATATCATTCAGTCATATACATAATCATAAGATTTTCTCCCGAATAAATTTTATCAGAAGAAAGTCCGTTTATCTCCTTAAGAACTTTAACATATTCTTCTGTCGAACTATATTTTTCAGGAAGATTTTCATTTGCGATATCCCACAAAGTATCGCCTTTTTCAATCTTAATACTTTTATAATAGATATAAGTACTTTCGTGATCCGGCGTATCCTTTTCCTTTGCGGAAACAAAAAATGCACTAAACGACATACTTACAAATAAAACAATAACAACTCCCACGAATAAATTACGAGCATGTTGTTTTAATATAGCCGATTTTTTTGATCTTTTTTCATTTCTTTTTCCCTTCATAATAGTATCCCCTTTATCTCTGCTTATTTTTACACTTTGTTTTCTCTTATTATTTTGTAATATTCAGTCTGCAAGAAAAATGTATACATGTATTCTTCGATTCGAATATTTGTTCCGCGAACTTATGTTCTATATTTGGATTATACAATAAGAACAAATGTTTGTCAACACGGAAATCGAACATATTTTCGCAACAAATGTTTGCTTTTTGTTCTTCGTTGTGTTACCATTATTTTAATAAAATAAACGGACTATAATATCGGAGGAAACTATGTCACAAGGAAAAATAAGTAAAAAACAACAGGAAATTTTAGAATATATTAAATCACAGATTCTTCAACGGGGGTTTCCGCCTGCTGTTCGGGAAATATGCGAAGCTGTAAATTTAAAGTCTACTTCTTCTGTTCATTCACATCTTGAAACATTAGAAAAAAACGGTTATATTCGGCGCGATCCGACAAAACCCCGTGCGATCGAAATTTTGGACGATATGTTCAACCTGACGCGGCGTGAAATGGTTCATGTACCGATTATCGGGCAAGTTGCCGCAGGAGAACCGATTCTGGCTCAGGAAAACATTGAAGATTACTGGCCGGTTCCCGCTGATCGTATGCCGAATAAACAGACATTTTTTTTAAAGGTAAAAGGAGAAAGTATGATCAATGCCGGTATACTTGACGGCGATATGGTTCTTGTGGAAGAAGATTCCACAGCTTCTAATGGAGATATGGTCGTTGCGTTGATCGAGGACGGAGCAACCGTAAAAACATTTTATAAGGAAGAAGGAGTTTTTCGTCTCCAGCCTGAAAATGATTTTATGGATCCGATCATTGTAAAGAATGTTACTATTTTAGGTAAAGTTATTGCTGTGATGAGATTTTTCTCATAACTTCCGAATATAAAGTACCGAAAAAATCATAAGACAAAAAGAGAAGTATCCTGTATTTAAAGATTTTGGATACTTCTCTTTTTGGTTTTTAATCAGGTTTTCTAAAAACTTGCTTCTCTTCCGCTGACTGCACCGCTCGCCCATGCCCATGTCAGATTATATCCACCGCACATGCCATCTACGTCGAGTATTTCTCCTGCAAAATAAAGTCCCGGAACATAACGCGATTCTAAAGTATCAGGATGAACGTCCTTTGTATCGATACCTCCTCGGCAAACCTGTGCCTGCTCATAAGAATTTGTTTCTGTTACAATCACTTTAAAATTCTTGATTAAACGGACAAGCTGCTGAATTTCTTTTTCTGCAAACACTCCGACTTTTTTCTCTTTTGAAATCCCTGCTTCTTTCACCCAAAGATCGGACAACTTTTTATTAGATAACCCTGTGAAAAATTGATCTGCTCTCTTATACGGACGCATTTTCGCCCGTTTTATTAAAAACTTTTCCAGCTCATCTTCCGAAAATTCCGGCATAAAATCAAGAATCGCCTGAACTTTTTTCTTTTTATATAATGCAATCGCCGCATATCTGCTCACTTGAAATACAGGAATACCTGATATGCCATAATTGGTCAGTTGTAATTCTCCCGTATCTTTTGCCAGACATTGATTTTCCGACCATATCGAAACAGTTCCCTGAACTCTTACTCCTGCGATTGATTTAAAAAATTTTTCTTCACATCTTAATTGTACAAGAGCAGGAAGAACAGGAATTATTTTATGTCCGAGTTTTTTTGCCAGATCATAACCGGAACCATCGGATCCGCTGGCAGGGAAAGCTCTGGATCCCGTACACAGGATTACATGATCCGCATATATTTTCCCCTTTTTCCCGTCTTTAACAATCTGAAGAGTAAACCCCTTTTTACGAGGGAAAATATCCGTGCATTCTGTTTGAAGTCTTACATCGATTTGCAGACGCTCTAATTCCATTTTCAAAGCCTCAGTTACAGACGATGCCTGATCCGAATAGGGATACATATATCCATTTCTGTTTTTCGCATAAACGCCGAGTTCTTCGAACAATTTTATAATCTGCTCTGCATTAAATTTCTCAATGATCTTCCATGGAAATGATTCGTTATCAGAGTGATAACAGCTTCGATCCTGATAAGTATTTGTAAAATTGCATCGTCCGTTCCCTGTCGAAAGAATTTTTTTCCCGACGCGGTCCATATGTTCCAATACAACTACTTCTGCCCCGTTTGAAGCTGCTGTGATCGCTGCCGTCATCCCGGCTGCTCCCGCCCCGATTATCGCTACTTTTCTCATAATATAAATCCTTTTCTTTTCTAAGCATCAAAACACTGTTTTAAAGCGACTGAAGTTTGGATCTGTCAATAACTCCTGCATCAATCAAACTTTGAAGAGATTTTAAAATGCCCAGCTTCGCATGCTGCCATGTAAGACCGCCTTGAAAATAAACGGCATAGGGAGGTTTGATCGGACCATCTGCAGATAGTTCAATCGAGGACCCTTGTACAAATGCTCCGGCAGCCATGATGACTTCACTGTCGTATCCCGGCATTGCCCAAGGTTCGGGAGTTACATAACTGTCTACCGGAGCCGCTGCCTGAATTCCCTGGCAAAATGCAATCACTCCATCTGCACTGCCAAACGTAACTGCCTGAATAATATCATGACGGCTCTCGCTTGCATTTGGAACAACCGAATACCCGAGTTTTTCATAAATATTCGCTGCAAAAACAGCTCCTTTAAGCGCTCCGCATACAACTGTCGGCGCCATAAAAAATCCTTGATAAAAAGACTGCATCACTCCGAGAGACGCTCCCACTTCTTTCCCTAATCCGGGGGATGTCAATCTATACGCACAGTTTTCGATAAGTTCTTTTTTGCCTGCCACATATCCTCCGATCGGTGCAAGACCGCCGCCGGGATTTTTAATCAATGAACCGACAATCATATCTGCACCTACATCGCTTGGTTCGATCCGTTCTACAAATTCTCCGTAGCAGTTATCTACCATACAAATAACATCCGGTCTTTTCTTTTTTATAAATGCAATCAGTTCTCCTATTTTTTCTACAGAATAACTCGGACGTGTCTGATATCCTTTTGAACGCTGGATCGTCACAAGCTTTGTTCTTTCGTTTAATGCTTTTTCGATTGCCGGATAATCAAAATAACCGTCTTCCAACAGATCGACCTGTTTATATGTCACTCCATATTCTGCGAGAGATCCTTTAGACTGGCGAATGCCGATTACTTCTTCCAGTGTATCGTAGGGTTTCCCTACAGGAGATAACAATTCATCACCGGGTCTTAAGTTTGCCGATAACGCAAGTGCAAGTGCATGTGTACCGCATGTAATCTGCGGACGCACAAGAGCCGCTTCTGTATGAAATGCCGCCGCATATACTTCTTCCAGCGTATCGCGTCCTTGATCGTTATAACCGTATCCACTTGCATAATTAAAGCAGCTTTCATTTACCCGGCATTGCTGCATGGCAGAGATCACCTTCAGTTGATTATATTCTGCATTACTGTCGAATTCTGCAAATCGTTCTTTCAGACCTTCCTCTATCTTCTGCCCATATATCCACACATCTTCTGAAATTCCCAACTGTCGGTATATCGTTTTTGTTTCTGTATTACTCATATATATTTTCCTCTTTTTTTATTAGTTTTTCTCTTTAATCTTGTAAAGTTTTCGTTATATTGATCCATTATTTTGTTGGTTTTATATTTTATACTAAAATCTGCTTTTTTCTCAACTCTTCGATCATAAAATCAAGAATATGTTCCTCGTCGTCTCCGATAACGGCACGATCTATCCATGTGACATCCTTTTCTCGCTTAAACCATGTAAGCTGGCGCTTGGCAAAATGTCTTGTATCGCGTTTTATAATACGTACCGCCTCTTCCAATGAATACTCTCCGTTCATATATGCATACAATTCTTTATACCCAAGTCCCTGCATCGCTGTAGAAGTTGAACTCACGCCTCGGTCTTTTAAGAAACGAACTTCCTCTTCTAAACCTGATTCCATCATAAGATCTACGCGTCGGTCAATACGTTCATACAGTTTTGCTCTGTCGTCTGTCAAAACAAAATATGCATATTGATACGGAGATTCCTTTTCTCTTTCCGCTTCATTATGTTCGGATATTTTCATTCCTGTCTGATGATAAAATTCAAGCGCACGTATTGTCCGTTTTATATTATTTGTATGAATCTGCAATGCCGACTTAGGATCTACTTCCGTCAACATTGTATGCAAGTATTCTGCCCCTTTTTCCTTTGCGAGAATCTCCAGTTTTTTCCGATAATCATTTGGAGAATCATTTTCCGTAAAATCAATATTATAAAGAACCGATTGGATATAAAAACCGGTTCCTCCTACAATCAAAGGAATTTTTCCCTTTTCATAAATCTGTTCCATTTCCTCAAGAGCCATCTTCTGAAAACGAACAACATTAAATTCCTCTTCCGGCTCGAGAATATCAATCAAGTGATGCGAAATCCCGCTCATTTCACTGCGCGTAATCTTTGCCGAACCGATATCCATATGTTTATATACCTGCATAGAATCTGCCGAAATAATTTCTGCCCCTATTCTTTTTGCAAGCCCTATAGATGCTTTTGTTTTTCCGACCGCTGTAGGTCCGGCCAAAATAATCAGTGGTTTTTTCATTTATACAATCCTCTTAAACTTCTTCTCTAATTCTCGTTTCGTCATGGCAATGATCGTCGGTCTTCCGTGGGGACAATGATACGGATTATCTAAAGTAAGTAATTCACCGATCAGAGCGTCTACTTCTTTTGCCGATAAACGGTTATTGCCTTTTACCGCCGCCTTACAAGACATAGACGCTACCTTTTCATCAATCAAATCAGGAGTCATAGATGTGTTTATCCCATCTGCCAGATCGTCGATCATCTCCATAAGAAGTTCTTTTTTTGCGATACCGAACAAATTATCCGGCACTGCCCTGACAGCATATTCTTCTCCTCCAAAATGTTCGATTTCAAAACCGATTCTCGTAAAACGATCTATATGCTCCTCCAAAAGCTGAGCTTCCTGCATCGAAAGCGATAAAATGATCGGAGGGCTTAAATACTGAGATGTATATTCCCTGGATTTCATCTCTTTTAAAGTTCTCTCATACATCACTCTTTCATGCGCGGCATGCTGATCTATAATATAAAGACTGTCTTGGAATTGTACAAGCCAGTATGTATCGAACACCTGACCGATCAATGTGTATTCTGCCTTCACTTCACGCTTCAAGAAATTTTCTTCAAACAGATCCATCTGCTTCGGAGTCTTGTCTGCCTCTTTTGCCCGATATGCAGCAGCTTCCCGGATTCGTTCTGCCTGTTGCTGCGGACGATAAATTTCCCCACGGTCTAAAACTTCTGCAGACGAGGAGCGTTCATGATATGCCTTCACCCTTTCCCGCATTTTCCTTATAAAATAATCTTCATCATGAATTTGAGGTTCAGACTGCAAAACAGATTCTTTATCTGCCTCGATAGCAGACGTCTGTTTCCGGGCTTGCCCCTGTTCTTCATCCTGTACTTTTTCCCGTACTTGCTCCGGTTTCGTTTCCTGCGCTTTCTCCCGTACTTGCTCCGGTTCTCTTTCCTGCATCTTTTCCCGGATTTTTTCTATTGGATCATATTTTGTATTTTCTATAGATTTGGGTTTCAGCAAAAACGGACTTTCTTTTTTCTTTTGAGCTGCATCTGCCGGATCCGGAACTGTAGCTGTTTGAATCAATTCAGGTTCAAGAAGCCTTCTGTGAACAGCTTCGTACATTGTATTGTAAACTTCCTGCTGACGTTGAAAACGAAGCTCCATTTTCGTCGGGTGAACATTTACGTCAATAAGATCCCCTTCTACCTGGAAATGAAGAACAGCAAACGGAAATTTATGCTGCATCGTAAAATCTTTATAAGCGTCTTCCAGCGACTTAGAGAGCATTGCACTTTTTACATAACGCCCGTTCACAAAGAAATTTTCAAAATTCCGGTTTCCTCGGGTGATGACCGGTTTACCTAAAAATCCGGAAATAGAAAGACCGTCTTTTTTATAATCAAGTTCCAAAAGATTCGACGTCACTTCGCGTCCATATACATTATAAATCACATCTTTTAGTTTTCCGTTTCCTGACGTCCGAAGTTTTTCTTGTCCGTTATTGATAAATAAAAATGAAACTTCCGGATGTGACAGCGCCAGATGGATCAACAGATCCTGCACATGCCCCGCCTCTGTCACCGGTGTTTTTAAAAATTTTCGCCTCGCGGGTATATTATAAAATAACTGATGAATAAGAAAAGTCGTTCCGTTGGGAGCTCCTGTCTCTTCCAATGCAGTCTCTTTTCCGCCTTCTATGACATATTTTATTCCACTTTGTCCTTCCTCTGTTTTTGTGATAACTTCTGTTCTTGTTACCGCGGCAATACTCGACAAAGCCTCCCCACGAAATCCGAGAGAATGTATGGATACAAGTTCTTCCGCTGTACGGATCTTACTAGTTGAATGGCGCAAAAAAGCACATCTTACTTCATCTGCTTCAATCCCGCATCCATTATCTGTAACACGGATAAATGAAATTCCTCCGTCTTTAATTTCGACTGTAACAGAGGTGGCTTTCGCATCAATCGCATTTTCAACCAGTTCTTTCACAATAGACGCGGGTCTTTCAATAACTTCCCCGGCTGCGATCTTATCAATCGTTATCTGATCTAAAACTTGAATATGAGGCATGACTGCTCCTTTTCTTTTTGATTTTATCAACTTTACCAACGGTTCTTTAATTTATTCTGTAATCTGTATATCGTATTAAGAGCATCGATCGGAGTCATATTTCCAACGTCAAGATTTTTCAATTCTTCAAGAACATCGTCATCTTTTACTGTGTCAAAGAGCGACATCTGCGCAATATCTACATCATCGTATTTTTTTACTTTCGGTTTCTTTTTTACGACACGTTCTTTTGACGCAATCTCACTTACTCTTGCCGTAATATCTTCATCACTTAGCTCTTCTACAATCTCTTTTGCGCGGCCGATCACAAGCTCCGGAACACCTGCAAGTTTTGCAACTTGAATTCCGTAACTTTTATCTGCTCCGCCTTTGACAATCTTTCGTAAAAATACAATGTCATCACCTTTTTCTTTTACCGCGATACAGTAATTGTTTACATTATCGATTTTTCCTTCCAATTCTGTCAGTTCATGATAATGTGTTGCGAACAGCGTTTTTGCACCTAAAAGTCTGCTGTCGCTTATATATTCGATCACCGCCCAGGCAATCGACAATCCGTCAAACGTACTTGTGCCTCTCCCGATTTCATCAAGAATCAACAGGCTTTTTGACGTAGCGTTTCTAAGAATATTTGCAACTTCCGTCATTTCAACCATAAATGTACTCTGACCGGAAGCAAGATCGTCCGAGGCTCCGACTCTTGTGAAAATACGGTCTGAAAGACCGATATTAGCGCTTTTGGCAGGTACAAACGAGCCGATCTGCGCCATAAGAGCAATGAGCGCCGTTTGACGCATATACGTCGATTTTCCTGCCATATTCGGTCCTGTAATAATAGAAATCCGGTGTTTTTTATCATCAAGATATGTATCGTTTGAAATAAACATTTCATTCGGGATCATCCGCTCTACAACAGGGTGACGTCCTTCTTTTATATCAATTACTCCTTTTTCGTTGATCTTAGGCCGAACATAGTTATTGCGTTCCGCAACGAGAGCAAGGGAAGCAAAGGCGTCAAGCGCCGCTACTGCTTTAGCGGTTTTTTGGATACGCTCTATCTGACTTGCAATCAAATCTCTTACTTCACTGTACAGTTCATATTCCAATGCATAAAGTTTGTCCTCCGCTCCAAGTATCATGTCTTCTAATTCTTTCAGCTCGGGAGTAATATATCTTTCTGCATTTGCCAATGTCTGTTTCCGTGTATAATATTCCGGAACCATTTCTTTGTAAGAGTTTGTCACCTCTAAATAATATCCGAATACTTTATTGTACTTAATCTTTAGATTTTTAATCCCGGTCTTTTCACGCTCGTCATTTTCAAGCTTTGCCAACCAGTCTTTTCCATCGGACTTTGCGCGGCGCAGCTTATCAACTTCTTCGTTATAACCGTCATTAATAATATTTCCTTCTTTCATCGCAATGGGAGGATCTTCCCGGATTGCTTTTTTTACAAGTATACAGAGATCTTCAAGAGGATCAAGATCAACAGCAAGATCTTTTAAAAGTTCTGCTTTCATTTCTTGCAATATATACAAAAGTGCGGGAAGCATCTCCAGAGAACTTCTAAAGGCAGTCAGGTCTCTTGGATTGGCAGATCCGTACGCTATCTTTGTGATCAGTCGTTCCAAATCATACACAGGAGACAGATATTCTCTGATTTCTTCACGAGAAATCGCCTGTTCTTTCAATTCCTGTACTGCATCCAGACGACGAATAATCTCTGTCTTATCGATCAGCGGCTGCTCCACATATTTTCTCAATGTACGAGCTCCCATTGCTGTCTTTGTTTTATCGAGAACCCACAGAAGAGATCCCCTTTTTTGTTTTTCACGGAGAGTTTCGCAAAGTTCAAGATTTCTTCTTGTCGAACTGTCGATCATCATAAACTTGCCTGCGGCATAAGGCGTAATATGTGTCAGATTTGAAAGCGAGTTTTTCTGTGTTTCCAACAGATACTGCAGAAGAGCTCCGGCGCTGATGATTCCGCAATCATAATCTGCAAGTCCAAGTCCGGCAAACGAGGAAACCTCAAAATGTTCCAAAAGTTTTTTACGGCATACTTCATCGTCAAAATACCATGATTCAAGCGAATAAATCGTAATTCCAAGCCGATCTTTCATTCCGTCCATGTCGACGCCGCTCATATAAAACGCTTCATTGCATATAATCTCCGACGGTGAGAATCGATAGATTTCATCTAATAATTTCGCACTGTCCGGAATCTCCGTTACAAAATAATCTCCCGTCGAAATATCGGCAACAGAAACGCCGTACCTGTCTGCAATATATACAATACACATAATATAGTTGTTCTTTGTTTCGTCCAACGCTTGTGTATCAAGATTTGTTCCCGGGGTTACGATACGTACAACTTCCCTTTTAACGATTCCTTTCGTCGTTTTCGGATCTTCTACCTGTTCGCAGATTGCCACTTTATAGCCTTTGGCAACAAGTCTGTTTAAATATCCTTCTACGGCATGATACGGAACTCCGCACATAGGCGCCTTTTCTTCCTGCCCGCAGTTTTTCCCGGTTAAAGTGATTTCCAACTCCCTTGATGCAGTCAGGGCATCTTCAAAAAACATTTCATAGAAATCACCCAATCTATAAAATAGAATGCAGTCTTGATATTGAGACTTTGTCTCCATATACTGCTTCATCATTGGTGTTAATTCAGCCACATTCCTACTCCTTTGTACATAAAAATAACAGTTTTAAACATAGTACCACTACGCTCTTATTCTATGGTAGTATAGCATTTTTAGACAATGCGTTCAACATCAAGAATTCTAATGAGCAAAAATCGGCATCAGTTCATTTTGACAGCAATATAAATTTATAGAATATGAAAACCCGGCTTTATTTCTCTGTATAAATAGCAAAGCAGATATCCGCTTATAATAATCCCGAATGTACATAGTCCCGAAAAAAGAACAGCGAACGGAAAGCAGATCTGCCCCATAAGGTGAAACGGCTGATCTGTATAATCCCAGACATTCCATCCCATAACTTTATTTACTATGATCCCTGTGATAAATTCAGCAGATACTACAAACGCCGTACACCAAAGGACTTGTTTCCAGAGAGGCTCTCTCCACTTCGTCCATAACCCTTGTTGTGCGAAAAATATAAAACAGATTCCGCCCAACAAAAACATCGACCAATGAGAATATCCTCTGAAAATAATTTCTATCATATAATAAAGCGTTCCTCCCAACGCTCCCATAAACAAATATTCACTTAATTTTTTCATTTTCATCTTCCGGACTCATCTCCTGTTTTTATCTCTTATTATAGTCTGAACATTTTAAAAAAATATATAACATATTCCTTTTCGACTTTCAAAATAATTGCCTAAGTTATCACTGTATGATATAATAAATAAGATTATGGACAGTTCAAAGTATCCGAGACCACTGAAAAATATATTTTTCGTAAAATATGTTTTTCAGTAGTTTCGGGACATTTGTAAAAACCGTTCACGATTGATGACAACATAGATTGAAAAGGAGAATAACATGTACAAAATGTATGAAATGGAACTTGCAGGCAGAACACTGCGTGTAGATGTAGACAGAGTTGCCAAACAGGCAAACGGCGCTGTTCTGATGCATTACGGAGACACAACTGTTTTGTGTACATCAACGGCATCTGAAAAGCCAAGAGACGGAATTGATTTTTTCCCTCTTAGTGTTGAATATAACGAAAGACTTTACGCTGTCGGAAAAATCCCGGGAGGATTTAATAAAAGAGAAGGGAAAGCATCCGAAAACGCAATTTTAACCGACCGAGTTATCGACCGTCCGATGCGCCCTCTTTTCCCGAAAGATTATCGAAATGACGTAACTTTGGAAAACCTTGTAATGTCAGTAGATCAGGACTGCAGCCCGGAACTTACCGCAATGCTTGGAGCTTCTCTTGCGACAAGTATTTCCGATATTCCGTTTGACGGCCCGATATCTACAACACAGGTCGGACTCATTGACGGAGAGTTTGTGTTTAACCCGACGGCAGCTCAAAGAGAAGTTTCTGATCTCGCACTTACGGTTGCTTCTACAAAAGAAAAAGTGATTATGATCGAAGCCGGAGCGAACGAAGTTCCGGAAGACCGCATGATCGAAGCAATTTTTGCAGCACATGAATTAAACCAGAAAGTCATTGCTTTTTTCGATACGATCGTTGCAGAATGCGGAAAGCCGAAACATGAGTATGAAAGCTGTGCAATTCCCGAAGAACTGTTTGACGCAATCAAAGAAATCGTACCGCCTGCCGAAATGGAACAAGCTGTATTTACAGACGAAAAGCAGATAAGAGAAGACAATATTCGTCAGATTACAGAAAAATTAGAAGAAGCATTTATAGATAATGAAGAATGGCTCTCTCTCCTTGGCGAAGCCATTTACCAATATCAGAAAAAAACTGTAAGAAAAATGATCTTAAAAGATCACAAACGTCCGGACGGACGCGCTATCGATCAGATCAGACCTCTTGCAGCAGAAGTGGATCTTCTTCCAAGAGTCCATGGTTCTGCAATGTTTACAAGAGGACAGACCCAGATTTGTACGGTAACGACACTGGCGCCTTTGTCTGAAGCACAAAGACTTGACGGTCTTGATGAATCAGAAACGACTAAGCGATATATGCACCATTATAATTTCCCTTCATATTCTGTAGGTGAAACAAAACCGTCAAGAGGACCTGGAAGACGTGAGATCGGACATGGTGCGCTGGCAGAAAGAGCTCTTCTCCCGGTACTTCCAAGCGAAGCCGAATTTCCATATGCCATCCGTACAGTATCTGAAACATTTGAATCAAACGGCTCTACTTCACAGGCAAGCGTATGCGCATCCAGTATGTCGCTTATGACAGCCGGAGTACCGATCAAAGCTGCAGTAGCCGGTATTTCCGCAGGTCTTGTAACTGGAGATACAGACGATGACTATCTTGTTCTTACCGATATCCAGGGACTGGAAGACTTCTTCGGAGATATGGACTTTAAAGTAGCCGGTACACATAAAGGTATTACAGCTATTCAAATGGATATTAAGATTCACGGACTTACAAGACCGATCATTGAAGAGGCAATTTCTGCGACAAAGAAAGCCAGAACCTATATCATTGACGAAATCATGAATAAGGCAATTTCTGAGCCAAGAGCAGAAGTCGGTGAATTTGCACCTAAGATCATTCAGATGCAGATCGATCCGCAAAAGATCGGCGATGTTGTAGGACAGCGCGGAAAAACGATTAACGCAATCATCGAACAGACAGGTGTGAAGATTGACATTGATGATGAAGGTTCCGTTTCCATTTGTGGTACAGAAAAAACAGCAATGGAAAAAGCTGCGAAGATCATACACACGATCGTAACCGACTTTGAAGCAGGTCAGGTCTTTGAAGGAAAAGTTATAAGTATTAAAGAATTTGGCGCTTTTCTTGAGTTTGCACCGGGAAAAGAAGGTCTCGTTCATATCTCAAAAATCGCTAAAGAACGTGTAAATAAAGTTGAAGATGTACTCTCTCTCGGAGATGTTGTAAAAGCTGTTTGCCTTGGAAAAGACAAAATGGGAAGATTCAGCTTCAGCATCAGAGACGTTGCAGAATAATAATTAAGGGCAAGTTGAGATAGCGTAGTAGAGGCAAAATTTCCCAATCGCCCTCATCCCGCCCAAATTAAAAATTGAGACTCAGTACGGAGGATGATTCCTCTGTATTGGGTCTTTTTCTAAAACGGTCGTACACACCAAGATCCTTCCAGACAAGGAATTAGACTTTCCGTCATATAAAAAAGGAACAGATCAAATCTGCCCCTTTTTTGCTTACATTGAAACCTCTGACTATTTTCTGAGTCCGAGTTTCTCAATCAATGCACGATATCTTTCAATATCTACTTTTTTAAGATATGCAAGAAGACCTCTTCTCTGTCCTACCATCTTAAGAAGACCTCTTCTTGAGTGGTGATCTTTCGGGTTTGCTTTGAAGTGATCTGTCAGTTCGTTGATTCTTGCTGTAAGAATTGCGATCTGTACTTCCGGTGATCCTGTATCACCTTCGCTTCTTCCATACTCTTTGATGATTGCCTGCTTTTTGTCCTTTGCGATCATGTTGTAACTCCTCCTTAAATACTTTTATAAACGCCTGATATTAAGTAACGGTCGGAGTGATCCGATTACCGAACATCGGCTGGTTTTCTAACCTCAAGTAGTATATCATATGCCACTTACAATGTAAAGAATTTATTTTAGATTTCTTTTGAAGCCTTAAAGTAGTCTTTTCCATAACGGAGATCTTTCGCCACTTGTTTTTTTAATTCGTTCACAGAAGAAAATCTTATCTCGGGTCTTTCAAAATCACAAAATTCCACCGTAATTTCTTTCCCGTATGCATCTCCTTCATAATCATAAACAAATACTTCGACAAGACGCTTGTGTTCTTCCGTAACTGTCGGCTTCACCCCTACGTTTCCAATGCCGTTGTACCATTTTCCGTCTATATTGATACGGCAGACATACACTCCGAATCTTGGCAGTATTTTTTTTTCTTCAGGCTCGACATTCATTGTAGGAAAGCCGAGCGTCCGCCCCAGTTGTCTGCCATGCCGAACAATTCCGGTTACTCCATACCGATATCCGAGAAGCTCTGCCGCAAGAGTTACATTGCCTTGTGAAAGGACATCTCTGATATAAGTACTGCTGATCACGATCTGATCATATCGTTCTTTTTCGATGACATCCAGCGTATATCCCCCTTTTTCGGAAAACATTTTCAACATTTCTGTATTTCCTCGTTTTTCATGACCAAAAGCAAAGTCTGTTCCTACAACAATATGCGCCGCATGAAGTTTTTCGCACAAGATGTTCTTAATAAACACTTCCGCTTCCATTTCACGCAGTTCTTTCGTAAAAGGATATTCGATCAAACAATCGATTTTCCCTTCAAGATGACTCCGCCTCTCCTGCTTTGTCATTAACGACTCCCGGTGCATATCGAAAGCACAGAGGACGCTTTTACAATTTTCTCCCGAATAAGCGCATATTTTATCGATCAGTTTTTGATGTCCTTTATGAAGACCGTCAAACTTGCCGAGAGTTAACGCTGTCTTTTCTATTCCTGCATATTGCTCAATCCCCGTGATGTACTCCATGATCTACTCTTCCTTTTATCCGCTTCATATCATTCTCATCTCATTTACATAATTTGAAACGAATTTTTCTATTTTCCATCAGGATCGAAAAACATTTTTTCGATTCTGAATAACTGCCTTTGTTTTTGATAAGAGTATATAGCGATAAACCGTCCCTGCTCATCGTATACTCTATATTTTTTATATCTAGAAAAAATGTCGGAAAGATCATCCTCTCCTCCGTCTTTTCCGGGTAAAATCAAATTTTTCGCAGACTCTTTCGGAAAAGGATTTCCGTTATATGCCAACTGAGCCTGGCGTCCTGTTACGATTATCTTAGGATATTCGACAAATACTTCATCCAGAGGCAATATTATTTCTTCTGTCCTTCCTTCATTCTTCGCCTTTTCAATATCTGCAAGCTTCATACTGTCTTTTAACTCAAACCGACTGACTTTTGTACGAAGCAGTGATTCCATACATCCGCCAACGCCAAGAACTTCTCCTACATCATTACATAAAGTACGGATATATGTTCCCTTTGAACAAGAAACTTCCATCCGTATGCGAGGAAGTTTCATTTCCTTGATCCGAATGTCATAAATCTGTACTTTTCTGCTTTTCCGTTCTACGACTTTCCCTTCCCGAGCCAATTCATAAAGCTTTTTTCCATTTACTTTTAGTGCAGAATACATAGGAGGAATCTGATCATATTCCCCTATAAAACTTTCAATACATTTTTTTGCTGTTTCTTCAGTGATTTCCGATGGATCACATTCTTTTAAAACAGTCCCTGTAATATCTTGAGTATCTGTTTCTTTTCCAAGCAAAAGCACCGCTTCATACGTTTTATCTTTATCTGTCAGCAGATCACATACTTTTGTTGCCCGTCCAAGACATACCGGAAGCACTCCTTCCGCATCCGGGTCAAGCGTTCCGGTATGACCGATCTTCTTTTGTCCGAAGATTCCCCGAAGACGAGCCACCACATCATGCGATGTATAACCTTTTTCTTTGTAAATATTTAAAATTCCGTTTATCATACTTCTGATTCTAGTCCTTATTTCATTGCGGAATCACTGATTTTTCTTCCAGTTTTTCAAACTGACGGGCGATCTGCTCGGTAATATTGTTGATCACGTCATGTGCAGATCCTGTCATTGTCACACCTGCCGCCCGTATGTGTCCGCCGCCTCCGAAATGTTTTGCGATTACACTCACATCAATATATTGTTTAGAACGAAGGCTTACTTTATATTTTTGAGGTTCAAGCTCATGTAAGAAGATAGCGACTTCCACACCTTTTGTCTGCCTGAGAATACTTACTACCCCTTCCAGATCAGACGGCTCTGCATGGAAAAATTCCATCGAACTTTTGCGGATAACCGACACAACGCATTGACGATCCATAATGAGCATACTCTCAAGGAGCGCTCTTCCCAAAATCTGGTTTTGCACATATGTTTTTTCGTAAAAGGTTTGCTCAATGATCGCGTTTCCGTTTATCCCTTTTCTCATCAGTTTAGCCGCATTTTCCATCGTTTCCGGCGATGTGCACGAATATCTGAAAACACCTGTATCGTGAGCAATTCCCATATAAAGAGCTTCTGCCGATTCTTTTGATATTTTCTCTTCATCGAGCAAAGTAACTACAAGCTCAGACGTAGAACTTGCATCCGGAACAATATAGTTCAAGTCTGCAAACGATTCGTTGCTGATGTGATGATCGATGCAAACCGTCTCTTTTGCGTTTTCAAAGACCGAACTTGAAAATCCAAGTCTCATCGGATCTGCACAATCAAGACAGATAAACAGATCATACGGCGTTTCGTTATTGTTTACTTCTGAACGAACTTCATCTGTTCCTTTGATCAGACGAAATGTCTCAGGTATTTTTTCCAGATAAACGTCTGTCTGAATATGCGGATATTCTTGTTTTAAATAAAGATATAACCCCATTACCGATCCGATGCAATCGCCATCCGGGCGGACGTGTCCGCCCAGGGCAATTTTTTTCTTCTCTTTCAGCAGCTCTTTTAAATCAATTTTTTTACTATTCATCAATATCACCGGCCTCATCTTTCAGATCCTTTGTAACCTCGTCGATCTTCTTGCTGATATTTACGCCATATTCGATCGACTGATCTACAATAAACTTAATCTCCGGAGTGTTTCTCATATTAATCGTTCTGGCAAGCTCACGACGGATAAATCCTTCAGCGCTTTGCAGCCCTTTGATCGTATCCTGCTGTGCCTTTTCATCTCCGAGTACGCTGATATATGCTTTGCATGTTTTCAGATCCGGCGCCACTTCCACTGCCACCACAGATGTCATGGGCGACACTCTCGGATCTTTGATCCCGCCACGCAGTATATTGCTCAGTTCTCTTTGAACTTCCGCATTTACACGGGTATTTTTTATGCTGTTTTTTCTCATTAATGCTCCCTCTTTTCATCTGCGAAACTAATCATTCGGTTTTTTTGAATCAAATTTATTTTCTCTCAGTCTCAACCATTTTATAAGCTTCAACCTGATCTCCTTCTTTGATATCATTATAATTTTCAAATACAAAACCACATTCATATCCGGCTCTTACTTCTTTTACATCGTCTTTAAAACGTTTCAAAGATGCCAGCGGTCCGTCAAATACTACGATTCCGTCACGGATAAGACGTACAGAACAGTTTCTTTCAAAAATACCGTCCTGAACATAAGATCCTGCAATCGTTCCGACTCCGGATGCTTTAAATGTCTGACGCACTTCCGCGTGACCGAGAATTTTTTCCTCAAATACCGGATCAAGCATTCCTTTCATTGCAGCTTCCACATCTTCTATCGCATTATAAATGACTCTGTAAAGTCTTAAATCAACGCCTTCTCTATCGGCGATTTCTTTTGCCGTCGCATCCGGACGTACATTAAATCCGATAATGATCGCATTGGAAGCCGATGCAAGGCTGACGTCCGATTCATTGATTGCGCCTACTCCACCGTGAATGATCTTGATTACAACTTCATCATTTGAAAGTTTCAAAAGACTCTGTTTGATTGCTTCTACTGAACCTTGAACATCTGCTTTTACGATAATGTTGAGTTCTTTCAAATTGCCTTCCTGTATCTGGCTGAACAGATCATCAAGAGACATTCTTGATTTTGTCTCATCAAGAAGTTTCACTTTATTCTGAGCGATAAACGTCTCTGCAAAACTTCTTGCATCCTTTTCGGAATCACATCCGACAAACACTTCTCCCGCATTTGGAACATCATTTAATCCGAGAATCTCTACCGGCTGTGACGGACCTGCCTCTTTCACCCTTCTGCCTTTATCGTCCATCATCGCACGAACGCGACCATGTGCGCTTCCTGCCGCGATTGCATCTCCGACATGAAGAGTACCTTTCTGAACAAGAACTGTCGCAACAGATCCTTTTCCTTTATCAAGTTCCGCCTCGATCACAAGACCTCTTGCCGCACGGTTCGGATTTGCTTTTAACTCCATAACTTCTGCTGTCAGAAGAACCATTTCAAGAAGCTCCGGAATTCCTTCTTTTGTATGTGCGGATACAGGAACAAAAATCGTACTTCCGCCCCAATCTTCCGGAATCAACTCATATTCTGTCAGTTCTTGTTTCACACGTTCGATATTTGCACTTGGTTTATCAATCTTATTGATTGCAACAATAATTTCAATTCCGGCAGCTTTTGCATGATTGATTGCTTCTACTGTCTGAGGCATTACTCCGTCGTCTGCCGCTACGACAAGAATGGCGATATCCGTAGAGCTTGCACCGCGCATACGCATTGCCGTAAACGCCTCATGTCCCGGCGTGTCGAGGAACGTAATTTTTTCTCCGTTTGCTTCCACAACATATGCTCCGATATGCTGAGTGATACCACCTGCTTCACGATCGATCACATTTGAGTGACGGATCGCATCAAGAAGAGATGTTTTACCATGGTCAACGTGTCCCATAACACATACGACCGGAGGACGTTTTACCATCATATTTTCATCTTCCTCTTCCTCTTTTAACAGTTCTTCGATCACATCTACGACTTCTTCTTTTTCGCAGAGAACTTCAAATTCCATTGCGATCTCTTCTGCAGTATCATAATCGATTTCCTGATTCACTGTTACAACTTTTCCTTGAAGGAACAGTTTTTTCACGATAACAGAAGGAACAATCTTCATTTTATCTGCAAGTTCTTTGATCGTAAGAACTTCCGGAATTACAATCTGTTTAATCTTTTCTTCTTTCTTCTCTTCTTTCGGCTGCGGTCTTTTCACTTCTGCTACCTGTTTTTGTTTTTTGCCTTTTTTGCCTTTTCCGTCAAAGGCTTCGTCTCTGTATTCTTTTTTCTTATTATCACGTTCTTTATCTTTCGCCTTATTACGCTGGCTCTTCTGCTGCTCCACGATCGGTGCCGCCACATCATCTCTTCGTGACTCTCTTTTCTCTCTGTCAGATCGACCATTTTGTCCTCCCGGTCTGCGGTCTCTGTCTCCGCCTCGGCTCTGTCTTCCGTCACCGAACTGACGATTTCCCTGTGGTCTTTCCTGGCGCGAACGATCATTGGATCCGCGATCGAATCTGCCTTGTCTGTCAGACGGTTTTCCGTCTCTTACCGGCTTTCCGTCTCTGTTTTCTCTTACCGGACGATCATTGGACTGTCTTGCTTCACGATTTTCTCTTGCCGGACGGTCATTCTCTGTTCTTTTCTCCTTTTCGGACTGTACCTGTACCGGTTTTTCCGCACGTGCCGGCTGTTGCTTTTCCTGACGTACTCCCTGCGGCTTTTCCGCTGCTGACTGCGCTTGCGTACCCGGTCGTTTTTCTGTAGTTGAATGTTCGGCAGCAGTTTCGGCTTTTACAGTTTGAGCAGGAACCGGCCGCGCAGCCTGTGACTTTTCTGCACCTGACTTTTCCGAACGTGCTCCCTGTGATGCCGGACGCGTCGTCGCTGCCTTTGCCTCGTTTTGACGCGCACTCTGCTGTGGACGCGCAGACTTTTGAGCCGGACGTTTTCCCTGTATGCGACTGCTGTTTTTAGAGTTTTGCGGACGAATCACAAATGCCAGATTTTTCTTTTTCGGAGCTTCTTCTCCCTCTGACTTTCCTTCTGATCTTGTGTTTTTTTCTTTTCGGATCTCATCTGCTATATTGTCCTCGATCGAACTCATATGATTTGACACCTCCACATTTTTCTTATGCAACAAATCGATGAGCTCTTTATTTTCCATTCCAAGCTCTTTCGCAAGTTCATGTACCCTCATTTTTGTCATATTAAAACTACCTCCTTATGCAATATCCTCTCGGTTTTTCAGCTCTCTTTGAATTCCATCTGCAAATCCTTCGTCAAGTATCGCCAGAGATGCACGGAACTCTTTTCCCATTGCATGCCCTAAGGTATCTTTATCTCCGTAGAAACAAAATGGAACTTTATAAAACTTACACATATCCCCGAATTTTTTCTTCGTGTTCTCCGATGCGTCACCGGCGACAATGACAAACTTCGCTTTTCCTGATTTCGTCTCGCTTTCTGTCATTGTCTCGCCGCTTACACATTTTCCGGCCTTCATCGCCAGTCCGATCAGGGAAAGGACCTTATCTCTCTTACTCAAGCTCTCCCATCTCCTTTTCCATTCTCTCATATACTTCCGGCGGTATTGCCTGCTTAAACGACCGTTCCAATCCACGGTTTTTCACAGCTTTCTGAAAGCATTCTACGCTCCGGCAAAGATAAGCGCCTCTGCCGTTTGCTTTTCCAAGTGCATCCACGACGAATTCTCCGGTTTCTGTCCTGAGTATTCGCAGCAATTCTTTTTTAGGTTTCATTTCTCCACACCCTACACATTTACGCATAGGAATTTTTTTATTAACTGCCAAATAACCCACTCCTTTAGATATTACTCATTCTCTGTCTCGATAAATTCAATTTCTTCCGACTCTTCGTTCTGATCTTCTGCCGCTTCATCATAAGACTCTTCACTGTATTCTTCGTTATACTCTTCCTCGTAATCTCCTGTATAACCTTCTTCACCGACAAGTCCCATCTCTTCCATATAATTTTCTGGAAGTTCTCCTGCCTCTATCGCCTGTGTCTCGCTCTTAATATCAATCTTATATCCTGTAAGTCTTGCAGCAAGACGTGCATTCTGCCCTTCTTTTCCGATTGCAAGTGAAAGCTGATAGTCGGGAACGATCACACTCGCGATTTTTTCTTCCGGATCTGCCATTACAGAAATCACTTTTGCAGGGCTAAGTGAATTTTCTATCAGAAGCGCCGGATTCTCATCCCAGTTGATAATATCGATTTTTTCACCGCGAAGTTCCTGAACAACTGCGTTTACTCGTGCTCCGTTCATTCCCACACAAGCGCCTACGGGATCTACATTCGGATCGTTTGACCATACAGCCATTTTTGTACGGGAACCTGCTTCTCTTGCAATGCTCTTAATTTCAACTGTACCGTCTCTTACTTCTGCCACCTCTGCTTCAAAAAGACGTTTCACAAGTTCGGGATGTGTACGGGATACAAGTATCTTCGGTCCTTTCGGAGTATTTTTCACTTCTACTACATACAGTTTAATACGTTCTGTAGGTTTAAAATGTTCCCCTTTCACCTGCTCGTTCTCAGTAAGCATTGCATCTGCTCTTCCAAGATTAATACTGATATTTTTCCCGACATATCGCTGAACAACACCTGTCACAATATCTTTTTCTTTTTCAAAATACTGGTCAAATACAACTTTTCTTTCTTCTTCTCTTATTTTTTGAAGAATCAGGTTCTTTGCATTCTGAGTCGCAATACGCCCAAACTCTTTTGAGTGTACCGGAATCTGTGCGATATCGCCGACCTGTAATGCAGAATCCAGCTTTTCCGCTTCTTCGAGACTGATCTCCAACGCAGGATCTTCTACCTCTTCTACTACATTTTTCTCTGCATATACAGCATAATCGCAAGTATCACGATCCATGATTACTTTAATGTTATCCGATGTTCCGAAATGATTCTTACATGCGCTGATCAGCGAATTTTCAATCGCATCCATCATAACATCTTTACTGATATTTTTTTCTTTCTCAAGAATTGTCAACGCTTCCATTAACTCTATGTTCATTTTGTCATTTCCTCCTAAATTTTAAAAATCCAAAGCAAGACGAATCAATGCAATTTCTGCTCTGTCAAATACTTGTTCTGTTTCATCTTCATATATAATGGTCACAGTGTTTTCATCAAACCCTTTCAAAATACCGGTAAATTCTTTCTGACGATCGATTGCCCGGTAAGTACGGATCTCTACTTCTTCTCCGATACTTCTCTTAAAATCTTTTTCTTTTTTTAACGGTCTGCCAAGCCCCGGTGAGCTCACCTCAAATACATAAGAATCCGGGATATAATCTTTTTCATCGAGAATATCCGAAAACTTTCTGCTGACCGCCTCACAGTCATCTACCGTAATCCCGCCCGGTTTATCGATATACGCACGAAGATACCATGTTCCGGCTTCCTTGACATATTCTACGTCAACCAGTTCAAATCCAAGTGCAGACACGATCGGTTCTAAAAGTTCTTCTGTTTTCTGTTCATATTCTTCTCTTTTTGACACGCTATACTTCCTTTCTTCTCATTTGGCAGAAGCTATCTGCCGCTTATGTTTCTTTTGTTATCGTGAATTTACAACTGAAAATATCTATAAGATATTTTTTGTCGTATGCATAGCAACAAAGAAGAGTGAACTTTCGTTCACTCTTCTGCCGGATTTCTATGTAACTATTTCATAGTATAGCACTGTTTTTTTTATATTGCAAGGCTTCTTCTCTATTTTCTTGCTTTTGTTCCTGCTCCATCACGTTTCGCCGTTTTCAATCGATTTAAGGAGACCTCTTTTTCATTATATAGAATCTTTGTTTCCGTTCCTTCTTCAAAAAGATATACCTTTTCCAGTTCATCTTTTTTCTGAAGACGGATACCTCTGACACCGACTGCAGCTTTTTTCTTTATAGGAACTTCCGTGGCCGGGAATCTCAAAAAGTACCCGTTCTTTGTCTGAAGAACGACATGCTTATTTTCATTAACAACCCGAACATCGACCAGAGAATCTTCTTCCTGAAGTTTTGTAGCCAGAATTGTTCGTTTTGCCACCTGAAATTCACTTCCGCTGACTTTTTTTACCATTCCCTGCGCCGTTGAAAACAAAAGCATGGCAAATCTCATCTGCTCGGAATCGTATACCGAGACAATCTGTTCATCAGAACTGGAGTAATTGCTGACATTGTCGATCGGAACTCCTTTATCCCTGAATTTTCCATAAGGAAGATCAATTACTTTCACCTGGTGCATTTTCCCGCTATTGGTAAAAATACATATTTTCCCCGTGTTCATACAATGGACAATATACTTATTCTCACTATCCGCCGCTTCCTTATTTCTTTCGTAAACGGCAACGTCTACTATTCTTGCATATCCGAACCGATCCATCAAAAATACGACTTCCTGTTCTTCGATCTTCTTCTCTTCAAAAACGGCTTCTTCAGCATTTTCAATGACTGTACGGCGCGCTTTTGCATATTCTTCTTTAAACGATTCAAGTTCTTCCACAATAACTTGCGCCATAGAATCATAATTATTGAGAATATCTTCATAACGCGCAATATTCTTCACCGTCTGTTCATGTTCCGCGATCAAAGCCTGTACTTCCAGACCGATGAGGCGATATAAGCGCATCTCGAGGATGGCAGCAGCCTGACGTTCTGTAAAGCGTAAAAGCACCGCCATCTTTTTGGAAATAGAAGATTTAAACTTAATATTATCTGTTACGCCATTTACAAGACATGCTTTTGCATCTTTTACAGATTTACTGCCTCGAAGGATTTCAATAATAAGATCGATCACATCACATGCTTTGATCAACCCCTCCTGCACCTCACTTTTTTCCTGTTCTTTTGCAAGAAGTGTTTTGTATTTTCTCGTCGCCAGTTCAAATCGAAAATCTACATGATGCTCAATGATCTTCTTAAGTCCGAGTGTTTCCGGTCTTCCGTCTGCAACTGCAAGCATATTCACGCCGAATGTGTCTTCAAGGCGCGTCTTTTTATAAAGCATATTTTTTAGATTTTCTACATCTGCGCCTTTTTTTAATTCCAACACAATCCGAATTCCTTCTTTGGAAGATTGGTTTGAAATATCTGTGATATCTGTTGTTTTCTTTGTCTCTACCAGACCGGCTACATCATTTAAAAACTTCCCTATTCCCGCTCCGATCATCGTGTATGGGATCTCACTGATCACAAGCTGCTTTTTGCCGCCTTTTAATTCTTCTGTCTCTACTTTTCCCCGGACTTTGATCTTTCCCTGTCCCGTTTCATATATATTGATCAGATCATCTTTATTAACAACAATTCCGCCTGTCGGAAAATCAGGCCCTTTTATGTATTTCATCAGTTGTTTTGTAGTGATCGAATCGTTTTTAATATATGCCTTTACCGCATCGATCACTTCTCCGAGATTATGAGGCGGTATACTTGTCGCCATACCTACCGCAATTCCTTCCGCTCCGTTTACGAGGAGGTTTGGCACACGCATCGGAAGTACAAGCGGTTCTTTTTCTGTTTCGTCAAAATTCGGTCCGAAATCTACCACATCTTTATCTAGATCTGCAAGGCAGACTTCCTGCGTGAATTTCGTCAGTCTTGCCTCAGTATAACGCATTGCCGCAGCGCCGTCACCTTCTATCGAACCGAAGTTTCCGTGACCGTCTACAAGTACCATTCCTTTTTTAAACTCCTGAGCCATAACAACAAGAGATTCGTAGATCGAACTGTCGCCGTGAGGATGATATTTACCCATCGTATCTCCGACAATACGCGCGCATTTTCTGTACGGCTTATCATAGCGGATTCCCAGTTCGTACATATCATAAAGCGTACGGCGCTGAACCGGCTTCAGTCCGTCTCTTACATCCGGAAGTGCCCTGGAAATAATTACGCTCATCGCATAATCAATATATGATTTTTTCATAAGATCCGAATATTCCGTTCTTATGATCTGTGATTCACTGTTCATTTCTCGTCTCCTTCATTTCATTTTGCTCATATGACACAAAGCAAATCCATTTTCTGACACAAATCACGTCGACTCTGTTTCGTCATACAGATTATATATCAAGTTCCGCCTCTGTCGCATTTTCATAGATGAATGCCCGCCGCGGAGGCACTTCCGTTCCCATAAGCATCTCAGTCACACCGGAAGCCATTCTCGCATCTTCAATCTCAACAAGCTTTAAAAGACGTCTTTTAGGATCAAGTGTTGTTTCCCACAACTGTTCTGCATCCATCTCTCCAAGCCCTTTATACCTCTGAAGAGTAAACGGTCCTTTGTGTGTCCTTCGATATTTTTCAAGCGCCTTATCATCGTAAAGATATTCCTCTTCTCCGCTTTTCGGCATTGCCTTATAAAGCGGCGGCATTGCAATATACACGTGCCCCTCATAAATCAGTTCCGGCATAAACCGATAGAACAGCGTCAGCAAAAGTGTTGAAATATGAGCTCCGTCTACATCTGCATCTGCCATAATTATGATCTTATCGTATCGAAGCTTTGTAATATCGAAGTCATTGCCGTATCCTTCGGAAAATCCACATCCGAACGCATTGATCATCGTTTTTATTTCTGCATTCGCAAGGACTTTATCAATACTTGCTTTCTCCACGTTTAATATTTTCCCGCGAATAGGAAGAATCGCCTGAAAGTTTCTGTTTCTGGCCGTTTTTGCCGAACCTCCCGCCGAATCTCCCTCAACAATAAATATCTCGCACTTTTTCGGATCTCTGCTCTCGCAGTTTGCGAGTTTTCCGTTACTGTCAAACGAATATTTTTGCTTCGTCAAAAGATTCGTTTTCGCCTTTTCTTCTGTCTTACGGATTTTCGCCGCCTTTTCCGCACTTGACAATACCGTTTTTAAAACGTCCAGGTTACGGTCAAAATAAAGAACAATTTCATCTCCCGCAACTTTACCGACCGCTTTTGCCGCGTCGGGATTGTCCAGTTTTGTCTTTGTCTGCCCTTCAAATCTAGGATCCGGATGTTTGATCGAAATAATCGCTGTCATCCCGTTTCGGATATCAGCTCCCGTAAAGTTCGTATCCTTCTCTTTTAAAATACCGATTTCTCTTGCATACTGATTCATAACCGTCGTAAATGTCGTTTTAAATCCGGTTAAATGCGTTCCGCCCTCGGCATTGTAAATATTGTTGCAGAAACCGAGCACATTCTCATGAAATTCATTAACATACTGAAATGCCGCCTCCACTTCAATACCGTCTGCTTCCCCTTTAAAATAAACAGGCTCATGAAGCGCCTCTTTTTTCTTATTCAGATCTCTGATAAACCCGATGATTCCCTCCGGTTCATGATATTCGATATGCTCGGTCTGATCTCCTCTTTTATCTTCGAATATTATCGTCAGTTCCGGGTTAAGATATGCTGTTTCATGCAGCCTGCTTTTTACTTCCTCCGCCCGGAACTTCGTCTTTTCAAAAATCGTATCATCAGGCAGAAAATTAATTGTTGTTCCTGTCTTTTTTGTCTTTCCGATCTTAGGAAGAAGTCCGTTTTCCAGTTCAATGACAGGAACTCCGCGCTCATATCTGTCATGGTATACCGCCCCATCACGGCTGATCTTAACATCCATATATGTAGAAAGTGCATTTACAACAGAAGAACCGACGCCATGAAGACCTCCGCTTGTCTTATACGCCGAATCGTCAAATTTTCCCCCTGCATGAAGTGTGGTAAACACAAGCCTTGCCGCAGAAATTCCTTTTTGATGCATATCAACCGGAATTCCCCTCCCGTTATCGGTTACTGTTGCCGTTCCGTCTTTTTCTAAAACAACACGGATTTCCGTACAAAATCCTGCCAGATGTTCATCCACGGAATTGTCCACAATTTCATAAATAAGATGATTCAGACCTTTTGTCGATACACTTCCGATATACATTCCCGGGCGTTTTCGTACCGCCTCTAATCCTTCCAATACAGAAATACTCCCTGCATCATATGTATTATTTCCAGCCATTTACCTTCTCCTTTACCGGATCATTCCTTCTATTTTTCTCGACTTCTTTTCTTATGCCGCACTAATTTTGTTTCACGCTATAACGAGATTGTACCCTCAGATGCCGGATGTTGTTCCTTTCATCTGAGGGTATTATTTTCTATGATACCACCCGTTTTCGATCTTGTAAATAGAATCCTTGTCATTCCAGTATAACTTCACACAGCGTATCTGCCACGACCTCCATCGCATTTTTCATTTCTTCTACAGTATTTGTCTGCGCACCGGCTTCAATCAACAGAGACTTCGGCAGCAGATGCAGATTATATCTATATGCCCGCAGATAAATATGTCTTGCAAACCCGGGATACATTCGTTCTGACGCAAGCTGCATCTGAAGAGAAAACGCCAGATTATCCTGTATGTACGGATTATAAAGATAATCGATATCTCCGTTTGTGCGAGATCGGCTCAATCCATTAAAATACATGATCTTTGCAGTCGGCTTTCCGTTTACTTCTGTGACTAAGTGCGTTCCCTCGGCAACGCCATCCCTATGAAGGTCGATTGCCACCTCGATCGTTGGGTTTGCCTCCAGAATCGGTCTGACAGACGCTTCTGCGTTTTCATATGCATTACTCCTGTCGAGCTGTCCGTTAATAATATCATATACCCCTGTGTCATGGATTGTTTTGATTCCCCGCTTATTTAAAAGCTCTGTCAGATATTCCCCTATTCCGATAATACTTGTGGCAGGATCTCCCGGAATTGAATCGACAAATTCCTCCTGTGAATGAGTATGAAATATCAATACTTTCGGACCATCTTCCTTTTTATTGATCTTCATACTCCTCCCAAGAAGGTCATCTGCATTCAACTGTTCAGGACCAATCATCGTAGAGCTGTCTACCGTATAAAAATTACTAAGCAAATAATCAAAATCTCTTAACCTCTCAATAGACATATCGACAGAAGAAAGTGACGTTTCTCCCGACGGCTGCACATTTTGCGCCGTTTCAGGAGACTCTTTACTAATAAGATTTCCGTTTTCATCGATACAGTTCTCATCGTTTGCCTGCGCCTCTAAAATTTGAGCAACAGTTTCTTGATCTTCTGCCGTAAATCCCTCTCTCCTATGCTCCATCGCATACCCTGCTGTCGGAAGAAACAGATAAGATTGTTCTATAAAAAACTCGTGAACTGTTTTTTGCGGGCTTCTGTTCAAATATGCAAGCCGCGGCATGTACATCTCTTCCGCACCCGAAAAAATATGAGTTTGGAAACCATACATTCGAGCCGACCACATTCCTTCCGAAATCAAACAAATCATTGCCAGAAAGAAAAACAGAAACCGGATCATCCGCTTCTTCCGTTCTCGTTCTTTTTCTAATATCCGAAATCGATCCGCCATCAGACATCGTCCTTTCTATTACTTCTGACAGTGTATGCTTTGTTCTTTTCTCTTATGCTTCCGATCTGCCTGAACCGGCCGAAAAAAGCATATTGATCGCTTCCGATAAAGTATGACTGATATGATGAACCATTTCATCAACATCTTTAGGCGTGACAAACATTCCGTTTAAATGAGGAGAGATCAGCTCTTTTACAAATTCATATTTTTCTCCGGCGTTATAGGAACGCAGCACTTCCCCGACTCCTTTTAAAGAATCCGAAGATTCAAGAGCCCTTATAAAGTTTTCCATTGTATCATTTACAATCGTTGCTGCGTCTACAACTGTCGGCACACCGATTCCGATAACAGGTACTCCTAATGTTTCCATTGTCATCCCGTTTCTGTGATTCCCCACTCCACTTCCGGGATGAATCCCGGTATCTGCGATCTGAATCGTCCGGTTCAATCGCTTACTGTTTCTTGCTGCCAATGCATCAACTGCAATAATAACATCAGGATTCGTTTCCGATACAATCCCACGCACGATCTCCGCACTTTCCATTCCCGTTTGCCCCATCACTCCCGGCACGACAGCGCTGATCATCGGCGCGTCGTCGACTCCTATTGCATATTTTCCATATTCTTTTACAATATGCCGCGTCACGGATAAATGATCTGCCACGCAAGGTCCCAGTGAATCCGGAGTAACTTCTCTATTCCCCAGCCCTACTACAAGAATAGATAGATCTTTATCTTTTACTTCAAATTTTCGGATCAGTTCCTTTATAAAAGAACATACCTTTTCGGCAATCACGGTCTGACTTTTTTCATCAGGCATTGCCAAATTAGGAGTTTCTATCGTCAAATAAGTTCCTACAGGTTTTCCCATTGCCTTTGCTCCGTTTTCTGTTTTGATCTCCACTCTTGTAACACGAAGTTCTGATGCTTCATCATAATCTTCTTCAAGAACTACCCCTGATATTTCTACATGATCTGATTCAAACCTTTCTTTTTCTTCAAGCGCAAGATCTGTCCGCACACTATAATTTTTTATCATATCTCATCCTCGCTTTTTATGTTCTTATTATAGTATTCCTGCTGTTTTTATATTCAAACCGTCTTTTTAATGCAGATACTGTGTTTTTTTATTCCGGTTTTCCAAATAATGCAGTTTTTCTCTATATATGTTCCATAATTCCCAATATTTATTAAAATATGTATTGACAACCCTTTAGAGTTGGCATAAAATAAATGAGTATGTTTCAGCAGAACGTCCGTGTCCGAGTCTGCGGAAACTCAAATTACATTTGAAATCATAGATATATTTGGAGGTGTACGCATTGGCTAACATTAAGTCTGCTAAGAAAAGAATTTTAGTAAACGAGACAAAAGCTGCAAGAAACAAAGCAATTAAGTCTAAAGTAAAAACTGCTGTAAAGAAAGTGGAAGCTGCAGTTGCCGCTAAAGACGCTGAAACTGCTAAGACTGCTCTTCGCGCAGCGATCGTCGAGATTTCCAAAGCTGGAACAAAAGGTGTTTATCACAAAAAAACTGTTTCCAGAAAGATTTCTCGTCTTTCCAAAGCTGTAAGCAGCATTGCTTAATCTTATTAATAGAATTGATAAAAATAGAAAAGACATTTGCTCCCGTCAGGCAGATGTCTTTTTTTGTACATAATCTTATCATCATAAACAAAAAGACATTTTCATACAAAAAGACGCTTCGCGTAATGCAAGGCGTCTTTTTGTAATTATATCCTATTAGTTATTGATCAGTTTATCTTCATCGCTCCAACTGTAAAGTTTTCTGATCTCTTCTCCTACTTTCTCTGCCGGATGCTCTGACGCAAGTTTTCTCATTGCGCGGAAATGTGCCTGACCTCCGGCTTCGGACATATCCAGAAGAAAGTCTTTTGCAAACGTACCATCCTGAATATCTGTCAAAATCTGCTTCATCGCTTTCTTCGTATCATCTGTAATGATCTTCGGTCCTGTTATGTAATCACCATATTCGGCAGTATTGGAAATCGAATATCTCATTCCTGCAAAACCGGACTGATAGATCAAATCAACAATAAGCTTCATCTCATGAATACACTCAAAATATGCATTTCTCGGATCGTATCCCGCTTCTACAAGTGTCTCAAAGCCTGCCTGCATAAGAGCGCACACACCGCCGCAAAGAACCGCCTGTTCGCCGAAAAGGTCTGTCTCTGTCTCTGTACGGAATGTAGTCTCGAGGATACCGGCTCTTGCTCCTCCGATCGCAAGACCATATGCGAGAGCTTTATCAAGAGCTTTTCCTGTATAATCCTGCTCTACAGCTACAAGGCAAGGAGTTCCTTTTCCAACCTGATACTCGCTTCTTACAGTATGTCCCGGAGCTTTCGGAGCGATCATTGTCACATCTACGTTCGCCGGCGGAACGATTTGTCCGAAATGAATGTTAAAGCCGTGTGCAAACATCAGCATATTACCTTCTTCAAGATTCGGCTCAATATCGTTTTTATATAAAGCAGCCTGTTTCTCATCATTAATCAGGATCATAATAATATCTGCTTTTTTTGCCGCTTCTGCCGCTGTATATACTTCAAATCCCTGCGCTTCTGCTTTTGCCCATGATCTGCTTCCTTCATAAAGTCCGATCACGACATTGCATCCTGATTCTTTCAGATTCAGTGCATGAGCATGTCCCTGACTTCCATAACCGATGATCGCGATTGTTTTTCCCTCAAGAAGTGAGAGATTACAATCTTCCTGATAATAAATTTTTGCTGCCATTTTGCATTCCTCCTAAATGATAATTAAAAATATGCTACATCCTTACTTCCTCTGGAAAGACCTGTAATACCTGTTCTTGCAAGTTCCAGTATCTCATATCCTCGAAGAAGATTCAGAAAAGCTTCCAGTTTACTCTGAGTTCCGGTGAGTTCGATGATCAGCGAGTCCTCTTCGACATCAACTATCTTCGCTCTGAAAATATCTGCCACTGAAATAATCTCGCCCCTTTGGGATGCGTTTGCCCGCAGTTTTACCATGATCAGTTCGCGGTATACTGACTCTCCGTCTTTCAAAACTTTTATATCAACGACATCTTCCAGCTTCCTTACCTGTTTTTCTATCTGGGATAAAATCAGCTCATCCCCCGATGCAACTACTGTAATCCTCGTAAACCTCGTATCGGTCGTCGCACCTGCCGTGATGCTGTCTATACTGTATCCGCGTCTGCTGAATAACCCTGCAATACGGCTCAACACTCCCGGATTATTGTCTACAAGCAATGAAAATACCTGACTTCTCATGTGTTCCTCTCCTTCTTCTCTAAAAAAACAGAGTGCGTTCTGTTTTTATATTTTATAATATTACCAACTCAGCTATTCTTTGTCAAGATGTTGTGCTAAAATTTTTACATATTTGATGACCGTTCAGTCAGTCTAAAATCAAGAATGAAATCAAAAGTTATACGCAGCCGATCTTTTCTGCAATCTCGTTTAAATAAACCCATCTTTCTGTTTTTTCGTCAAGCTGTGTCTGTACTTTCTCCTGTTCCTCAAATAACTCTTTTAGTTTAACAGAATTGGTCGCATTCGCATTGATCTGCATTTTAATTTTTTCTATTCTTTCTTCAAGCGCTGCGATATCGTCATCAATCGTCTCAAATTCTCTTTGTTCTTTATAAGAAAATTTAACCTTCTGCGGCGCATTTTGTTTCCAGCTTTTCGGATTACTTTCCGCAGGATCTTTCGGAAGATTTCCGCGCGAATTTTCGGTTTTGTCTGTAAACTGCGTTGATGCAGATTCTCTTTTCTTTACATTCAAATAATCGGTATATCCTCCTTCAAACTGACGGATATGCCCCTTCCCATCTAACTCGAAAATGCGATCCACAATGTTATCTAAAAAATAGCGGTCATGCGATACGGTGATCACGATTCCCGAAAAAGAGTTTAAATAATCTTCCAAAATCGTAAGTGTGGGAATATCAAGATTATTTCCCGCCTCGTCAAACAAAAGAACATTTGCATTTTCGGCAAGTACGCCAAGAAGATGCAGCCTTCTCTTCTCTCCGCCCGAAAGTTTACCTATCGGAGCATACTGCATATCAGGAGTAAACAAAAAACGCTCCAACAACGCTGACGCACTGATTTTTCCTTCTCGTGTCGTAATATATTCTGCAATATCTTTCACATAATCGATCACTCTTTGAGAAGGATCCATCTCTTGTTCTTCCTGTGCAAAATATCCGATCTTGATCGTTTCTCCGATCTCAATGTTTCCACTGTCCGGAATCACCTGTCCCGCGATCATTTTCATAAGAGTTGATTTTCCGCATCCATTTGGTCCTATGATTCCAAGTCTTTGATTTTTTAACACAATATAACTGAAATCATCCAGTATCACTTTTTCTCCGTATTTTTTACTCACATGATGAAGTTCGATCGTCTTTTTCCCCATTCTGGTTTCTACCGAATCAAGTTCTACTGTTTGATCTTTTATCGGAGTATTTCCGTTTTTCAGTTGTTCAAGACGCTCCAGTCTCGCTCTTTGTTTCGTTGTTCTGGCACGACACCCGCGTTTCGCCCATTCAAGTTCCATTCTCAAAACACTCTGTCTCTTTCGTTCAGATGCTGATTCCATCTCTTCTCTTTGCGCCTTCAGTTCAAGAAACCCTGAGTAGTCAGAGTCGTATCCATACATTTTTCCATGACTGATCTCCAAAATACGATTTGTAACTCTGTCAAGAAAATACCGGTCGTGAGTTACCATAATAACGGTTCCTTTATAGGACCGAAGATATTCTTCCAGCCATCGGATCATCGCTTCATCCAAATGGTTCGTAGGCTCATCCAGCAAAAGTACGTCAAAATCATCTGACAGTATTTTTGCAAGCACAACCCGTTTTTTCTGTCCTCCTGATAAATGCTCGATTTTCTGATCAAACCGGGTGATATTTAATTCCGTCAGATTACTTTCTACTTTCCAATTCTCTTCCCCTTTTTTTAATGCATATGACCGAATCGTACTGTCTTCTGAAAAAACCGGATTTTGCGGCACATAGGCAAGCTTCAGTCCATTTTGTTTTATAATCTGTCCTTTATCCGGTGTTTCTTCTCCTGCTATCATTTTAAGAAGCGTTGATTTTCCGGTACCGTTGATCCCTACGATCCCGATTTTATCTCCTTTTTGAATTCCGAATGACGCATCGTCAAATATTATTTTCTCACCGTATATTTTATAGAGATGTTCCACATTTATAATATTCATAAAAAACTCCTTGCAAACCATTTTCTCTCATTCATTTTGAGATGTCTGCAAGGAGTTGTCAAGTAGATTTTACCTATGCTTTTTTATTATTTTTATGATTATCTATTGTTTCTCTTTTATTCGTTTTCAATCTTTACATTCCGGCAAACCGTCGATTTATACCGAATTTTATTTACCAAAACAATAATAAGACTGACAATGAGCAAAAAGTAGAAATTAATTCCTCTGCTTACAAGCATGGACGGTATAAGATATGTACCGGTAAATACATGGGCAAACACAGTTTGATACATCAGCTCTGTAATTCCCTGCGCTCCCGGAAGCGGAAGCATATCTACCGCTATATAGACTGCGGCTTGAAGAAGGATAACTTTCATCATTCCGGTTCCGTGCAGCCCGAATCCAAGGTATACCATATATGTCAAAAGAAATACGCTACATCTTTGTAAAAATGTAACAAGCACAATAAACAAAAGCTTTCCTTTATGTGTCCTAAGCCATGAAACTGCGTTTTGATAACTTCCGATAAACTCGTGAATTTTTTCAGGACGCTTTTCAGAAGGTTTCAAAATGCTCATTTTAACAAACAGCTTTTCAAAAAAAAGCGCACATCGCAGCATAATATTCGGCATCAACATAATTCCCGCTATGACCACAACTAAAATTACATTTAATAAAAGTCCGAAAAGATAGAGAGGGAAAAATTTCCCTAACTCCGAATAGAGAGGCCGGTACCAAAATAATAAAATCGCCGCTCCTAAAATTACAAGTACAAATTTATAAACAACAGCAACTGTCATAAGCACAACCGTACTGTCCGATCCTCTGTTCCCGTCTTTGCTCATATAATAGAGCTGCACAGGCTGTCCTCCTGTTGCAGACGGCGTAATGCCAGAATAGAAAAATCCGATAAAAGAGTATTGGATACAACGAATCAAAGAACTTCCTTCTTTTCTTCGGTTTGCTTTCATTGCCTGAAGCAGATACCAGATCATATATCCTTCTGCGCATACAAAAAAGATAGCAAGAGCAGCCGCCGGAACCAAGTATCCTACTGACATTTTTGAAACGGCATTTGCAATTTCACCAAGATTTTTCCCACTGAAAAGTGTATAAAACGTCAAAAACATTACAAGTAAGAAAATCGTTACTTCAAGAATTCGTTTCTTAACGCTCATACCTTCTCCTCCGTCCTTTTCTTTCTTCTTCCCGGACATTATGTACATGCGCCATTGTTATATAATTTCCCGCAGCAGATAGATATGCCGGGCGGGATATCGGCGGAAAAGTAAGTGTTCCATACTCCGGATATGTCTTTTTCTCTCTTTCGGTAAGTTCTCTCAAACTACCTTCAAAAATTTTCTGTTTCCCCTTATATTCATAAAAATCCTTTGGCGTAACAAGCGAAAAATGCTTGTTCCATGTACAGACGCCTGCCTTTTCAAGCAACTCGGCAGCATAGGAAGAACATGTGTAATGATTTTTTTGATAAAACGGTTTTCCGAAAAGTAAAAACGGAAGTCCGAGAATTGTATAATGATAGCGATATCTGTTCTTCATCGCCTCATGAAGCTCCTCTTTAATAAACTGCTTTTGTTCTTGAGTGCATGGAATTGAGCAGATCATATAATCCGCTCCCGGAAATGCCCGCAAAATTTTTCTTTTCTCTTCTTTTTCAAATCCTGCAATCAGAGGAATCGACGGATGTCTCCTTCCGATACTGTATGCTTCATCCAGATTCTCATCAAGCCCGATTGCCACATGAATATATTTTTGTTTAATTACTCTTCGAATAATCGAAGCAAAAATTCCCGGTGTATCTACAAATGCTATGTATATTTCTGTCATATTAGTTCATCCTTTCCCCCTGTAATGTAAATCTTCCGGATTAACAATACATTTTTCCTTTTGTCTTTTTTACCGATCATCGTTCTTTATTGAAAGCGATATACTTTTTTTGCAAGACGATATCCCCCGATTGTCAAGCTTGTGCCGATCTTTCCGGGTAAATATGTAAAACCGCTCAAAGTACGAAAGCGAAGCCGATAGTAAAGAGCTTCATTATACTCTTTTACATGATTCCACATATCTTTTCGCTTTTTATAGGAATCGGCTGTATCGATAAGGAGCAGATGGATAGATGAAATTGTAAGCATAATTGAAATATTTCGCACCATGTATGCTTCTAATTTCGGATGGATTTTCTTTACTTCCGCCAGATCAACGCTGCGGGTTACAAGATCTGTTACCAAGATCTGCTGATCGATCCTTTTCATAAGCACCTTTTCATTTACAGATTGATCATCTCTGCCCAGGTAATAATGATACAGATCGATGTCCATATAATAAATAGTCTCGGCGTACGGAAGCGGCTTATATGAAAACAGATTATCTACATAAAATGTATGCTCCGGCAGTTTCACTTCAGATTCTCTGAGCACTTTCGTCTGAAACATGAGCGAGTGCATGATCAAATATTGGGACGGATAAAACTTTCCGATTTCATCCCATGTGCACTGTTTTTCAATCGGAAATACATTTTTGTAATCCATTGATTTTTTTATTCCTTCATCAAGGTGATCGTATACATAATTACATACGATCAGATCCGGACGCTCGCCTGTAAACGCTTTTAGCTTGACAAGAAGTTTCTGATATGATTCTTTATCAAACCAGTCATCCGAATCTACGACTTTATAATAAATACCGTTTGCCAACTCGAGTCCTTTATTCACACCGGAACCATGTCCCCCGTTTTCCTTATGCACAACACGTACAATATCCGGGTATTCAATCTCATATTCATCGGCAATCTGTGCAGTACGATCAGAAGAACCGTCATCGATCAGAATAATTTCTACATCTTTCCCTCCGATAAGAAGAGAATCCACACATCTTCTCATATAATTTTCAGAATTATAACACGGAACTGCAAACGTAATGTATTTCATATAACTTTTCCTCCTCAGTGTGTTCCATATGCTCCTAACGGGCTGAAACACAGCGTTTTTTCATCTCTCATTTCTTAATGCTATTATTTACAGCCTAAATAATACTTGACCCTTCTTAAGATAACATCGAGGTATTTCTTAAGATTTGGGAAAGATTTTTAAAACAATATGAAAATATAGAAGAAATCATTCCAATCGGCATAATGATCAAAACAATAAATAAGATCATCAGCCATCCGATCAGCCGTCCGACAATTCTGCTCACAGACAATTTCATCTCATTTTACCTCCTAAATATCTGTATGTATTTATTGTAGAAAAAAGAAAAATTTTTTCCACATGGATTGTCTTACATTTCCAAGCATGCATCTTACACTTTCGTAAGGCGCATAAAGAACAATGAAAAATTTCTTAAATTCTCTTTTATCACTTGTATCTCTTTTGGAAAAGTTATAACATAAGGAAATAATTTTATATCAGCTTATCCAAAAAAGGAGTTTTATTTTATGAGAAAAAATCCTGAATTTGAAGAGTTATTTGATGATGATTTTGAAGTGACATATGAGGAATACGTTCCAAATGAATATAGGTCAAGTAACGACATCTATAACGACTATGATGATGATGACGATTATTATGATGACGATTATTATGATGATGACTATGAAGATGAATACTACGAAAGTGATGATGAAAACAGTGACTATGATCACACCGATCCCGATGACCGTACCAAAAAGAAAAAACGAAGAAAAAATTCTAAAATACCTCTGGCTGCACCTATCAGAAAAGGAGGACGTATCCTTTCCAACATTTCCGCTTCTCTGATCCGCAGCCTGACGGCTCTTTTAATTTTAGCTGTCATGATATTCGCCTCTTGGACATTTCTCCGTGCAAGTGCGCCCTACGGAGATATTATGGAAGCTGTTAATACAAAAACCGTTCCTCTCTCACTTGCCGCATACTTATCTGTTGCGCTTATTTTTCTTTTAAGCGAATTTATTGCACTTCTCTGGTCTATGACGAAAGTAAGAGTTCGAGATCAATGGGGAGTTCACAAAGAAGATACCGGCAGAGGACTGAATTCTTTCTTACTTGTATTTCTCACCTCCTATGCTGCATTCTGGATCAATCGGTTTCTTCCCGAAACTCCGGATATCATCTATGGACTAAAGGGCGGACTTGAAGTATACGGTTCTATGCATAATGTTTTATTCGGACTTTGTGCAGCGGGGATCATCTCCTGCCTGATCCGCAAATACCTTTAAAATATTCCACAGCAGAAAATAGCAAAAGGTTTTTCTATATCGGACGCTCGATTCGGATCTTCACAAGATCTGCCGAGCGTTTTTTCAGATTCTTTTTATATCCCATCCCTTTGTACCGTTTGATCTGACACACAGTTCTTCCCATTTGATCCGATACCTGTTCTTCAGTCGCACCATATGCAAACAAATTAAACGCACAGCAATTTCTCACTGCTTCTGCGCTGTAAGATGGAATTTTTGCCTTTTCACAATACTTCTTCATCATTCGGCTGATATACATCGTATTCAGAGGATTTTTGCTCCGATTATAAAAAAGGGATCTTCCTTCTTCCCATTCTTCCAAATAAGAAAACAAAATTTCTTTTGCATCTTCCGGTATATAACACGGCTCTTGCCTTCCTTTTAAAAACACATACAATCCGTCGCCATACTGTACAAAATCTTCCGGCCCTTTCAATGCTATAATTTCCGTAGAGGACAGTCCTGCCCTATACATTAAAGTTAAGATCGTATACACCATATGATTTTCCGCCGATGCTGTCAACAATCGATCTATATGCTCCAAAGGAATCATCCTCGCCAACTCTTTTTCCTTTACCAGTTGTTTCAAATACGGTTCAAAATAGTCTTTAAACGAACTTGTTTTTGACTCATCTTCTAATCTGTCGCTCCACTCTTCTAACAAAAATTTTGAAAAAGAATGAAGTTCCCTGAATTTTTTTGTCACTGTCAATGGACCGATCTGTCCATTTTTTATCTTTTTTTGCATATAGATATAATATTTCTGTACATCCGAAAAATCTGTTTCCTGAAAACACTTTTCCGTAAAGCGACAAAATTCTGACAGATCGGATTTATATGATGCTGCTGTAACATCACTTTTAAATTTCTTGCAAAATAATTCCCATACTTCTTTTTTTATACAACTTTTAAAAAAATCAAATTTTTTATTTTTCGTATTGACAAATTTTGATTCTGCGTTTTGGCTCATCAGTTTATCTCCCCCGCCTTGTTTGTATCAAGCTTTTTAAATGTTATTAGTTTTATTCATACTATAACATTTTATTTCTTTTTTAACAAGCAGCATTTTAATATGCTACTCGTCAAATTCCAATACTGCAATATGAAACTGCGGCGTTTCTTTTAATTCTTTCACAATTCCTCTTCTGGTTTTTAACCGCTCTGCCTGTTTGAAATTAGCGCTCATCCCGAGTGCGTGCTCGATCGTGTAGTAATAAGACGTCGGAAGGACTCCTTCTGTCACTCCCACTTCCATCCCCGGCTTTAAAGCTTCTGTGTCTTCAATCGTAAACTCCATTTCGCGCATACTTTTCTCCACTCCTCTCTTCTATGACTGTGCGATTCAAATATGACAGCTTCCATTCGCTGCGCTGCTGTTTTTCTTTTCGTTTATCAGTATATCATAAAACAAAACTTTTGAAAGCTCTTCTTCGGCAGTCTTAGACTTTAACGACCACTGTTGAAAAAAACTGTACTGCAAACGAATTTCATATCTATTTGCAATACAGTTTCTTTTTTATCATTCTTCTTATTTTATATCAAATTCAGGATGTTCATCTAAATGTTCCGATACATATTTTCCGTTTTTCTTTCTCTGCCTTACACACTCGGTCAGCAAATATTCAATCTGCCCGTTGACTGAGCGAAAATCATCTTCTGCCCAAGCTGCCACGGCATCATACAATTTTGCAGAAAGCCGAAGCGGAATCTGTTTCTTTTTCTGATCTGCCATGATCAATACAAACTTCCCGAATTTACAATAGGCTGCGCATCTTTGTTGCCGCACAAGACGACAAGAAGATTTGAAACCATTGCAGCTTTTCTTTCTTCATCCAGTTCTACAACTTTCTTTTCGCTGAGACGATCAAGCGCCATTTCTACCATTCCGACCGCTCCATCTACAATCATTTTTCTTGCGTCTATAATAGCCGATGCCTGCTGTCTTTGAAGCATCACTGCCGCAATCTCCGGCGCATAGGCAAGATATGTGATTCTTGCTTCCAGAATTTCCAGACCTGCCTCACTTACTCTTTTTTGAATCTCATCACGAATTCTTGCAGCCACTACCTCGCTGGAGCCTCTCAGACTTCCCTCGTCTGCTACACCATCGCCGGTTGTATCTACATTCGGAGAAACATCATACGGATAAACACGTACAATATTCCTAAGAGCTGTATCACACTGAAGAGAAAGATATTCTTTATAATTATCTACGTTAAAAACCGCTTTTGACGTATCTACAACTCGCCACATCACCGCAATACCGATTTCTACCGGATTTCCGAGACAATCGTTAATCTTTTGACGGCTGTTGTTCAAAGTCATAATCTTTAAAGAAATCTTCTTTCCTGCCGATTCCAAACCGGATTTTTCCGAAGTGCCTGCCAATAATCCTGAAAGTGAAGATTTTCTTGTACTGTTGTCAACATCACCACTTTGATTTAGATGTGTATCCGCCGCCGGATTTACACTTGTACAAAACGGATTTACCGCATAAAATCCTTCTCCTTTCAATGTGCCTGTATATTTTCCGAACAATGTCAACACAAGCGCTTCTTGAGGTTTCAGCACACGCAGTCCACAATACGGAAACCAGCCTACACACATCCAAAAAATACTGATCCCGAGCAGCAACGGATTTCCGATCATAGCTCCCACAACGCAGACTGCGATTGACAATAGATACAACAATGTTGTTAGAATCAAGACAAGCATTCCGTTTTTCTTATTATTCAGTACTTTTTCTTTCATCATTATCCCTCCTGTTCTTGTTTGATATCATTATGATATCATTTTGTTTGTATTTTGTAAATAGTAATTCAAATATTTTATTTTTTGAGTATTGACAAAACATTCTTCCGTACATATACTATACTCAAAGCTAGTTAGTTACTCAACTAACAAACTAATGCACAAGGTGGTGATACGATGCATATCAATCCTAATATAGAAAAACCTATTTTTATTCAAATAGCTGAGCAGCTTGAAGACTCCATTTTTACAAAAGTGTTTCCTGAAGAAACAAAAATCCCTTCGACAAATGAACTCTCCTCTTTATTGAATATTAATCCTCATACTGTCTTAAAAGGAATGAATCTTTTAGTAGACGAGGAAATCATATACAAGAAAAGAGGGTTGGGCATGTTTGTAAAAAAGGGAGCAGTCAATAAAATCCTATTAAAACGGCAAAGTCAGTTTTACGAACAATACGTTGCTGCATTGATTCAAGAGGCATCCAAACTGCATATGAAAAAAGAAGAAATTATTTCATTAATAGAAAGGGGTTTTGAACATGAACAAAATTCAGATTAAAAATATCACAAAAAAATATAATAATTTAACAGCCCTTGACGATGTTTCATTTTCCTTTGAGTTCGGAAAAATTTACGGCCTTTTGGGGCGAAACGGAGCGGGCAAATCTACACTTATCAATATAATCGCAAATCGTATTTTTGCCGACGAAGGAATGATTCTTGTAGATGACATTCCGGCAAAAGAAAATATGCAGGTACACGAAAAAGTGTTTTGTATGAGCGAAGCTGATTTATATGATAAAGATTTAAAAATAAAAGAACACTTCAGGTGGATCAATCGGTTTTATGATTGTTTTGATTTAAATAAGGCCTTGACTATTGCCAAAATGTTTGACCTTGACATCAACAAAAAATTCAGATCGTTATCTAAAGGTTACCAATCCATTTTTAAATTAACAGCGGCATTGTCATTAAATATTCCTTATGTAATCTTTGACGAACCAGTCTTAGGATTAGATGCAAATCATAGAGAACTGTTTTATGAACTGCTTTTACAAGATTTTGAAAATAATGAACGAACAATCATTATCGCTACACACTTGATTGAAGAAGTAACAAATATTATTGAAGAAGTTGTTTTGATCGATCACGGAAAGATTATATTACAAGATACTGTTGAGAGTCTTTTAGAAACAGGATACAGTGTCTCAGGAATCTCTCACGAAGTTGATCAGTATTGCTCAGATAAAAACGTGATCGGGCATGACGAATTAGGCAATATGAAAATCGCCTATATATTAGATAACAAAACGTCCATCCCCCCGGACAGCAGCCTTCATTTTTCATCCATGAATTTACAAAAATTATTCGTAAAATTGACAGAGAAAGGCGGAAAATAGTATGAATAAATTAAAATCAATCATCCAATACGAATGCATGACCTCTTTTAAATATATATGGATCTTCTACGCAATCCAATATGCAATCGTCGGACTTATCACTCTGATCATCGGCATTGTCTCCGGAAGCTTTGAAAATGTCGGAACAAATTGTTTGGAAATCAATACTTTGTTTTTCGTAAGCATTTTGGGCGCCTTAGGGTTTAAAGAAGATTTTAAAACACTTATACAAAACGGATTTACACGTAAATATATTTTCATTGCGGCGCTTTCTTTATTTAGTTTTATGTCCGGAATCATGGCATTTATAGATACAGTCGTAGGAAATTTTCTTCATTATTTTAATAAGGATTATACATCCCTATACAGCGGAATCTACGGCTATGACAATATAGTGATGAACTGGCTCTGGCTCTTCCTTGTGTATGTAATGTTTTGTTGTCTTCTATATTTAACGATACTTATAATCAATAAAATAGGCAAAACCATGTCTATCTATTGCGGCATTCTTTTCATCGGATGCATAGTGCTTATCACTGCATTATTCAGATATGTATTTTCCGCTGAACTGGTAAAAAATATTTTAAATTTCTTTATGAAAGCAGCCGGTTTTGTGAAGGGCGATACAATTAACTACTTCTATCCCTCTTTCTCTTTATTACTCATTATCGGCATTTTAGGAACTACATCTTTTGTGGTCATTAGACGAACCGAACTCAAATAATCTGTCTGCAGCAAGAACGCTGATACCTAAAGTTACGTACTGCCTCGCATGTACTACACGGCAGAATTAAAGGCTGTCGCAGAACATTACGAACTGCGATAGCCCTTAGTTTTACAGTGATAAAGAAGTATTTATAATAATTTATTACTAACGCTGACAGACAGGTTTGTAGAACAAACAAGTTCTTTCTCCTTAAACCATGTCGGTAAAATAGTGGATATCCTAGCAATCTCACCATTACGAAAAATGGCAAAACGGTGAAAGTTTTTCGTGTTATCGTAGAACGCTGCCAAATCACAATATTTTAAAACATCTTTTAAATTTTTGAATGTCTCTACATAACGTCTTTCAATATCTTCTTCTGAAATTCCATGTCCATCCTTATTTATCCTTATTTTCACTCTTTCTTTTACAATCTCATCAGTGTTTATGCGTGGCATTCCTTTTAATTCATTTAATGCTTCATAAAGGGTTGACTTACCTGCACCATTGACACCGGCTAGTATACAGTTTCCAATGGGGTCAGTCAAATATAACGAGCCTGTCTACCCTTGTATTGTCTGGCATTGTAACTCTGTAGAGTGGAGATGTCAAAATCTCTAGTTTAAAAAGGGGCAACCCATCATAAACTCAAGTGTGGCTTACATGTGTCTTGCCGATACAAAAAGAGCTTCCCAAGCCAAACTACGACTTGAAAAGCCCCATAAAATCAAGGTTTTTTGCACCTATCTTAGAATTTACCTTCTTTTGCTGCTTCCTCGATGGAAACAGGAAATCTTGATTTTAAGCCATTTCTTCCAGCAAAATGTAGGAATACTCAAGAAATAAACGACATTTCTACACTTTTTTATACACCGTTTCACCTTGTATTACATTATTCGCTTTATCAAGGATATTCTCCCCCTTTGAATCCTGAAGGGTATCGAGAAACGAATATCTCGAAGGGTAGTCTTTAAATGCGGTCCCTACAATTTTTGTACCGTCCGCTTTATGCGCTGTATAACCTCGCAACAATGTTTCCTCTGTGATTGTATCCTCGGTCAGATCTATGAGGGTCTTACCGCTATAAACGACTTTACTTGTAGCCATTTAAGCCTCCCTTCTACCCGATAGTTACCGTGGTACCTCCAGCGGGATTTTCACTTTCCTGATACGGAATTGCTGCAACTGTAACCTGTGATAAGTAGTTATATCCTTCTTCAGTATCTGGTAATACAGTCTGTTCTGTGGTTTTCGGTGTAACTGTCTTGGCCTGTGGTTTGGCGTCTTCTGTTCCGGACATCGTTCCCTCAACGCCAAGCAACGTAATACCCTCTCGAATATTAGCAGGAACCAATTTTTCTTTTTCTGTATCTATAATTCCAACTTTACCAGAACCATCATGATATCCCTGAGGAACTGTATATTGCTCATCCTTAGAAGAAATTGTTCCAGCCACAGCACTATTGTTTTTCATAGTACCAGTCAGTTTCTTACCTCTTACATAAGCGGTCTTTCCCTGAAGAATTTCAGCAACAGCAGCCGTCGCATCACTAGAATCTACATCGTACTTACAAGTACCGGTGATAGTCTCTCCTTTTTTATCATGAGCTGTAAATCCATCGAGAATTTTATCAGCAGTGACAGTATCGCCACTTAAATCGATCAGTGTCCGTCCACCATAAATTACTTTGTTAATAGCCATATTCGTATCATCCTCTCTTTTAAAAATAAAAAAGAACGGTTTCCCGCTCTAATTACTCATTTTTATTTGCCTGTTTGATAATCTGATTTACATAATTACTGAGACCTGCCATTAAAATCCCCTGAACAATTGCTGTAAAGACCGCCATAGCAATCTCCTGACCGTTACCTAATGGCGATGTTGCCAGAACCCAAATTCCACAAAGAACGATTCCTCCTGCCCCCAGAAGCATAGGGATATATTTATCCTTAACCACCTGTGTCTGCTTCAATGCCATTCCGCAGAAATACAGAACAATCGCTACAACAATCAGTTCCGGTTTTACATAATTCATAATCTGTTCCATGATTGATTCCTCCTACTGATTTTTTTGAGTATATGTTGATTTATGAATGGGTAGTTTGTTGACTTCCGACATAACTTTCTTCGCCGAACCATTTCCTCCCATTTTTTCATAAGGCTTATAGAGATAATCATGCAGATTTTCATATTCATCCTGCGTAATCCAACCCCGATCGATATAGGACATGCCAAGATATACGATTCTGTCATGAGCAAGCCCAATCAACATCTGTGTTCTCACATCTTTTTTCTCGCTTCTCTTCTGGATGTATGCCCAAAAACCAGAAGAAGCGACAACTGCACATACAATCGTCGCTACCATTTGAAACCATGGCTCCATATAGGTACCCTCCCATATTTATCTTGTTTTATCGACTATAATCATCTTTTTATTGACAATCTCAATCGATTTTTCAAATAAATCTTCGTAAAGACCTATTAAATTTTTTCTTTGTTCTTTGGATAGAAGTTTATAAAAACCACCCATCCAGCTTCGAAACATATTTTCTACATTTTCATACGAAATTTCCTCATTCTTCACTTTTACAGCAAGCCTTTTGAGTTTTCTACGCATCGCAGTAACTCTCTTTGGATTGATTCGTTTGATTACTTTACCGGAATCGGTCAAACTATATTTGATTTGCAGAAATTTGTATGTACTGGAAATCTTCACAATTCGAGTTTTCTTCCTATTGATATGGATTCCATATTCTTCTGCAATCTGATGAATATGATCCAGCAAATCTAACAATTCTTCTTTGCTCGGGTTCATGATATACCAGTCATCCATGTATCTTCCATAGAATTTCTGACTTCGCACATACTTGACATAATTATCGATCCGATATGGATAATAAATTCCAATAACCTGAGATAGCTGGTCGCCAATATTAACCGATTTCTCCATCCATTTTTCACCAGTCAACTTTGACTCTGGAATATTTCTATACTCCAACTTATTGAAAGTATCTGTCATACATGTGGCATATTCTTCGTCTGTCATGTAAGAAACATCGATTTTAAACCCGTCAAAAATTTGCGTTAATAACCAATCAATAAATTCATCGTCATCAAATAGCCTCAACAATTCTCGTTTGGCAATTTCATGAATGATATTGTCATAAAACTTAGAAAAGTCTCCAAACAATATCCAACTTTCATTCCCATACAAACGATAATATTTACGAAGATGAACTTCGAATCTATCTCGCTGATGAGAGATTCCTCTTCCTTTTATCGAAGCACAATTATCATAAATAATATGCTTTTTCACTTCAGGAAGTAAAATCTCATCGCATAAAACATGTCGAATAATACGATCTCTAATTTGAATACTTGTTATAGGTCTTACTCGACCTCTCTCAAACAGCGTGAATTCTTGTGTCGGTCCATTTTGAAGTGTCCGATTTATCAAATCATCTTGAATAGAAAAGATATACCTCAGAAAATTCATCATGAATTTCTGTGTTGTTTCTTTCCATTTGCTGGTTTTGACAGAGGCCTTATAAGCCCTATACAAATTGTTGGCGTCACAGACAATCTTCTCATAGTTCATAAATCATTCACCGTGTTAGCAATACTTACCGTAGTAAATTGCGTCCGGCTTTGCTATTTATCCCTTCGGAAAGGACAATGTCTCCTTCTCTGTTGGTTAGGCAGAGAATCCGGACGAACCCCATTAGAGTTCGAAGCGTTGTTGTAGTTCGTATTGCCATTGTTGTTCACATTAGCGAAATTAGCCGAAGAAACGATGCATAATTAGACATTACCCTTTTAACTGTGACCTGATTCGGTTATCTCGTTGACGCCACTTTTTTATCAATCCGATTTCTCGGTCGATAGCTTTAACATAGCGACTATAGAGATTAACATCCACTTCGAATATCTCAACGATTCGTTGTAGCTCTTTTAAGAGTTGCTCGCAGTTTACTATGGCTGTATTCTGATAATCTCTTCTTTGCTCATATTCATGCAGCGTGGTCGGATATATAGAATTTGCCGCTCGAATATTGCTTGTTAGCATGGAGGCTAACTGATCTATTCGATTTTTGTAATTCAGCATCAAATATCTATATCTTGAAAAATCTTCTGTAGTATCCTTTCCATAAGCATATTTCATTCGAACAAGCCGATCCAAATCTTTTACTCCGAAGCTACGCTGCATCAACTCGATTAACATATCATGCAATTCAACGGAATATGTAATCGCCTCAAATTTGGATTCTGTCCGGTCGCTCACTAGGACACTCATGCGTAATCCTTATCCGTAATCTCTTTAAATTCTTCTTCCGTGATCCAATTCATTTTCACGGCATTTCGGACACGCATCTCGTTCCACATTCCCATGTTATAATAGCGTTTTACTTTGTCAAAATTTTTACTACGTCTCATGTCAGCTCTCCTCCTTACAGTTCAATTTCAGACATCATGGCTATATATTCAATATCCGACTGTAATTTAATAAAAGCTAATTCATTTTCTGGAACATCACGAAGTATAAACCAATACTCCTCGCCCATCTTTGTGATCTGTACCAGTTCCATATTCGTATGGACATCGTCTTTTTCGCCGTCATTGATTGTGACATTTAGGCAGTTCCCATCAAAAATGGTCTCATCAATTTCCACAGGCGAAATAAAGTTGTTTCCGTTCAGTTTCAGATTATCAATCACTGTCCCATCAGCCAGAGTAATCTTATAAATCTTATCATCCATTTTGACATTCACCTTTCATTCATTTTTTCTTTTTATAGCACAGATAGCTGTCACCTGCGTACTGTTTTTTCGGGGCACAGGGCCCCTGGATTAAAACTAACCAATAGGGAAGACCGGACGAACCCCACGAGAGTCCGAAGCGCCGGCGGAGCTCGCCCTGCCATTGTCGTCCACAACAGCGAAATGAGCCGAAGAAACGACGTCTCTGAGCCAGAAAGTCGCACGGTTTGAAATAAATTTCGGAACCACAGTAAATAAAGCAAGCTGCGTCTTTCCAACTGTATATCGATTCGGAACCATTTTTCCATCTCCAGCCGGTGCGAAAACGTGGCTTCCATACATCATAATCTCATTAGGAAGTTCTAAAGTAGAATCAAACCACGCCCCTCCGGAGGGATATCCTTCCGTAACGGCATTTGTCAGATATTCACGATGAGAAAGAATCAGATTACCAAAAGCACTTGCTGCTAATGTTTTCGCCTGAGCGAGATTTTTCTTATACATTTCAGAACCTACATAACCACCAGTTGTGATGTTCGTCGCGTTCATCGATGCATTGTAAAGTGGTTTGTCCGGCATAATGACCAAATGAGGTTTTGTAAATGCAGTATCTCCGCAATCATACCAGTAATCAAAATCCACAATCCTCCACGTATAGCTTCCGATAGTCCAATAATCCCCTAAGAAAAAGCCCTTAAAGGTACCATTTTTAATATTGGTCTTCTGTTCTTCTGTAACAACACTTCCAAGGTTTTTCCCTCTGTAAATCATTCGGCGCTGTTCCTTCGGCACAAAAGAATCCAGAATAGCAAACAATGCATCATTGGCACCAATTGCTTTGTTTCCGGCCGCAGTTCCAACTAAAAACTTGTCATTTGTAGATAAAGTCTTAATTTGATCAAGCTCTGACAGATTAACTCCGGAAATAAAATCTTTTGAATTCATGAGACCGATCAGAGCCTTTGCGAAATCGCTTACTAAGATCGTTTTAGTCCCGTTGTTACCATCAATCAAGACAATATTACTCTCATCCAACTGACGAACTTTCTCATAATCTGTAATTTTCATTTTGTCATATCCTCCTTTTTTATCTAATGCAAAAAATAACGCGACCATCAATCGGCTGTCCATTACTATCCAGAATCAAAGAACTGGAGTATGCTCTCGCTACAATCGGCTCTATGTCACTATCAATAATAGTTCCGTCCGATGAATCAAGAAGCTTGTCATGGTTCTCGTAACCATTATCATAAAGTTTATTGTAAACGGTAAATTCTGTCCGAATTCCTTCTACAATTTCTTCTAAAATCTTCGTTCGCTCCTGCAACTCTAATATCTGATTTGCCAGATTCGCCTCTACGTTCTCCGAAAGCGTATCCTTCAACTGTTGGAACCACTCATCAAATAAAGCTTGGGCGTTCTCTCGCCATGCAGCCATTTCGGATGTATTATTGTTCGTGTACTCGTTGAACCAGGTCGCCCATAACTGTTTCCAATAGGAATTTGTTTCCTGCATATCCGCCGTTTGCGTCGCATACCAATCATTCCACTGTTTTTCCCAGTCCAGATAGGATTGTTGAATTTCTTCTGTCTGTGCATTAAACCATTTTGACCATTGGTCTTTCCAGAAAGAATTTGTTGCCTCCATGTCCGAGGTTTCTTTTTCATAAAAGGCATCCCATTGGTCTTTCCACTGAGCAACCAACGCATCAATAGACATCTTCTCCAACGGAGCCGTTACAAATGGACACTCCGATGTTCCAACCGCATTAGTAATGTTTTCCTGTCGTATGGATGTAACCCCAGAATTTACTCGAATATATGCCAATGGATATTGCCAACGATCATTTGTTTTTATCATCGATGGTTTTACCGGATTTGTAGCCGGTGTACCCTTAACGATTTTGATGGTATTTGCTCGAACAGATTCTCGAGAATCTACTTCCAAAATCACAGCATCAATTCGATTCAGAATTACCTCTGACTGTGGCACAGTTAATGGAAGCAAGGCATCATTCAATGTCCAGGTATGATTAAACCATGCTCGTCCGATTCCGACATTCACCATCATGCCAGTAGACTCTTTTACCATCATAGCAGTCCCGACATGCTGCAAAATGCCGTCACGAATGATTCCGTCAAAAATGCTGGACATTTGAATGGCGTCATATCGCCGGTCTTTGTTCTTTGAGTTATAGAACCCATAAGTGACACTCATTTTTCTTCACCCCTTTCCTGCTATTCTACGGTAACGAATGTCGGATATGAATCAAGTCCTTCTTTACTCTGAGAACGAATAAATTCTGTGACACGGGCTTTTCCCTCAATGCCGTATTCGTTTACAATCTGAACCATGTCTCCCAGGAAGAAATCCTCTCCATATCGGTACATTCTTGTTGTTTCAACTTTTCCTTCAAACGATTTAGTTGCGATGTTCTCAGACAAATTTTCCAAACCTCTTTGAGAAAGCTGTGCTTTATACTCAGAATCCGTTAATGTTTCATTATCCACGGTTGAAGAAACATCTCTGGCATCCGTGTAAAGTTCCCTTCGATTCAAACCTGTTCCTGCTCCAGATGAACAAGCTACTGTTGTAGTTTTCCGATCAGCTCCTTCTCCCTCCCCAGCAACCAAAGTAACCGTTTTTAGAGTCTTCTTTGATTCCAGATAATTAGTATTGATTACATTCTCAAACTTGGGAGAAAAGATGACATATGGATTCGTGAACTGATCGTAAGAATGGTCTTCGCCGGCATAGAGTTTAAAAACGAATTTGTTATCGTCGGACAGCTTGATTCGGAAACCGATATTCTTGGAATCGCACAGCTTTTTTATGGCATCATACAGATTGTCTCCGGTAAACTGTGCATCTACCGTCAACCCAGTAATCGCCGGATCTGTTGATGCTTCGAATATCAGTCTTTCCACCTTTCGAGAAGCATCAGAAGGATTGATGATATTCTCATCCAACAGCTTTTTAATTCCATTTTGAAAGTTTCCGCTTAGAATCGTTTGTTTCCAAATAATGCGGCGTTCCAAAATGGATTCCAATGACCTTCCGGTGACTGTGAAATGGTTTCCGTTTTCGGCATCTGATTCAATCTTTCTATCCTCGACAATCATAGTCTGGTCGGATTCTTTCAGCCAGAGATAGTAGTCGTCTTTCAGGATTTCAAGAATAGAATCGTTGATGCTTGTATATACCTCAAAATCACCATAGGCGGAATACCTCTCCGTCCATATAAGCGACTCGAAGGTATCAAGCACTGAAAGCATTTTCAAAGAAGTATCCAGAACAATCAATTCCATAACTATACCCCCTCAAATGCTGTCCGGTTTTCAATCTTAAACTGTACATTGGTCGTTCCTTCTTCAACCACATAAGCAAAAATGTTATCGCCTTTGGATAACTGAAACCAATCTGAGTCTTTGTCAAGACAGTTTAAAATATTGGTATAAATACCATTTCGAAGAAGTGTAATTGATTTATCACCTTTAATCGTTGAAATGATGATTTCATCACCTGCAACCATTCCAGAACCAGTTAGTTTCTCTAACTTATCAGTGTCAATGCGCATTACTTCTCTCGTCCCGGTATTATAAATCGTAATGTTTCTCACATTTCCGATGGCATGGATGGTAATCACAACCCCGATTTCAGCATCACCGGAGTAATATACTGTCTGCTCAGTTTCGTTTTTAATCTCGCCAAATTCGATTAGAGATTCAGTCAAAGATTCATTCGAAAAAGCAAACTCAAACAAAGGTTCCACACCGTAAAAGATAGTTGTGTTGGTTCCATCCGGACCAGCAGAATAAAAATAAGGATCGGGGCACACGATGGAAATTTGTGTCATTTCATCGCTGCTGAAAATATCCGGCTCATTCGATTCCACATAGCCGTAAGTCTCACAAATACGGTTATCTGTCTCGATGAGAAGCGTCACTTTCTTCTTTATTGGAAAGTATTTGTAGGAGTCTTGTCTTGTGTCTTCGATCTGAGGGTTAAACATCAGTTTCAAAGACATAACAATATTTCTGGAATTCACTCTTGCTGAGTTATACAGCGATCCATCATTCGTAGAAATTTCAGTCGTGTTAATATCAGCTTTGCTCGGTCCTAATCCGCTTATTGATTGAACAGCGAACCCGGATTTTTCCGGGAACGCTAATTCAAATCTTTTGGATTCTCCTAAATAATTCGTTACCGTTACTGCTCTAATCATGTATTACTCACCAGCCCTTTCATCGCCGAAAATTGATTCTTTGTCTGTCGATAAATATCAATTCTCGACAAAGCCTTAGGCGAATAATTATTTTGTGTGAATTGATAGGTGTTCCCCACAGAAGAACTTTCTCCATTTTGAACTTCCATCTCTGAAATCCTCTCATTCATTCCAGTGCTAACAGACAAAGCCTGATTACGACTGAATAAAGTATTCAATCGCCCAGTCCCAGCTTCAACAGCAGATAGATCAAGCACTGGTCGAATAGTAGGTTGAACGTCCATATCTGCATCTACATAATCCGCAATTCTGGAAATGACATCATTCAATCCGTCAATAGAAGATTTGGCAATTTCTCGTCCGGCTTTACCAGCCTTTGAAACGTTATCAATCAACGCATTTATGAAGCCGACTCCTGCAAAGTTACCGATTCCATAAAAGCGTTTGGAAGGAGAATGTTCATCCAATTCGTCTTCCGCCGCTTCTGCTGCTGCGGCTGCCATAGCCCTTGCTTTTGCTTCTGCTTTCCAAGTATTTTCGCTTATACCATTACAAAAGCCATCGACCAAATACGAGCCAGCAGATTTGAACTCGCCATAATAATCTTTGATAGAAGTTATGGCACCACTCAGTGTCGTTGTAAAAGCGGTTCTGAGTTCACCATCCTTACTTCTCACACCGGCAATAAACTTAATCATGAGTGTAGAACCACTGGTTTGAAATTCTCCCTGTTTTCCGTTAATTGCCGTCAATACAGCTTGAACTAGGGTTATGAATGTTGTTGTCAGTTCAGATTTCTTCGCATTTGCTCCGTTGATAAATGACGCCAACATACTCGATGCTGCTGTTGCTACCCGAGATTCTGCATTATTGAATGCATTGATAAATCCAGTTACACCGTTTTCCCCGAGAGTTGTCAACGCGGAACTGAAAGAAGTCATACCACTTGTGTCCAGACCAACCATCCCATTAGCCATACTCACAAGGCGATTCGTCTGGGTAATTACACTAGACAGCAGAGTTGTATCAATACCGCTGATACTGTTGTAATAATTGCCGAAATAGGAACCAAACGATGCCATGTCACTACCGAAGCTGGAAAGTGTCATATCATCAGAGAACCATCCACCTTCTTTTGGAAGACTTTTCTGAAGTTCAACAATAGAGGTCGCAGCATTGGTTGTAGCAGTAACAATATTCGCGTCTACATTTTTCATATAGTTGGAATACTGTGCAAAATTCTTACCAAAGGAAACAAGACTTGTCCCAAAAGAAGCAATATCGTTGTCTCCGGTAAACCAACTCACCAATCCACCAGTATTCGGTAAAGTATTTGCCAGTTCAACCACCGCTTTTCCAGCCGTTGCAGAATTCGTAACTGCTTCCACATCGATACCGGCAATCGCATCGGAGTAGGACTTCATCGCCTTACCAAACGGTACCAGATTTTCTCCAAATGCACCCATGTCATTCTCTCCAGTAAAGAATCCAACGACACCGCCGCTATTTGGAACTGTGTTTGCCAATTCGATCAAAGCTTTTCCTGCTGTAGCAGACTCCACAATTACATTTGCATCCAAACCTCTTACTGCTTGTGAGAACAACATCATCGCCTCGCCAAATGGAATAAGCTGTTCGCCAAATGCATCCATGTCATTTTCTCCGGCAAAGAAACCTACTACGCCGCCAGAATTCGGAATCGTAGTTGCCATCTCTGCCATAGCTTTACCGGCAATGGAAGCGTTAGTTACAGCATCGGCATCCAATCCCTGTACTGCGGATGCAAATCCCATCATCGCCTCACCAAATGGAATAAGCTGTGCACCGAAAGCGTTCATATCATTCTCACCCGTAAAGAACCCGATTACTCCTCCAGAATTCGGAAGAGTTGATGCCATCTCAGCAAGTGTTCTTCCGGCTGTAGCCGCATTCGCCACTAATTCCCCATCCATACCAGCAATAGCAATAGAAAAATCCCGCATTGCTTCGCCAAATGGAACGAGTTGAGTAGCGAAATCGCTCAGGGAAGATCCTCCCGTAAGCCAAGAAGTCAATCCGTTCAGAATATCAGCCGCAGTCAGAATAAGAATGGTTTCTGCCAATGCTTTTACACCGTCTAACATAGAAGGATTAAGCTGTGTAGCACCTTCAATGAAAGGCTGCACATTTGTCATAAATGCAGAAAGGTCTGCTCCGATTTGCGGAAATTGACTGGAAACTCCAGACATAAATCCTCCGACAATACCACCTACAAATTGACCGATAGCGGTACCAATTCCCTGTAACAACTTTCCGCCTTCTCCAATGAGCCATTCCAATCCAGGTATTTGAGCCAAAGCCCCGACCGCCGCCAGAACCAACGCCAACTCTGCAATGACTGCACCCATTCCGAGAACGCCAATCATAGCACCCGGTACCAAAGATGCAACAGCGCTGAGAGCGAGCATAATTGCTGATAGTAAGCCAATTCCGGCGATTCCTTTAACGAGTACATTCACATCAATACCACTCAAAGCATCGATTACCCCGTCAAAGAAAGCCATCAATAATTCAACACCGGCTTTAATCAATTCCGGAAGCTTCGTTGTGATAGCTTGAATAATTCCGATTAGAATATCAAATAACTGTTCCACGATGGTCGGCGTATGCTCAACCAGAGCCGAAAGTACGCTGTCAATCAAGACAAACAATCCATCCACAACTGCCGGAGCAGCCGTAACCAACGCCTCGACAGCAGCAAGAACCAATACGGTAAATGCCTCGGCAATAGCCGGTCCTCCATTCGCGATTACGCCAGCAAGAGAAAGAATTCCTTCTCCAATTGCTTCAAACAGTAATGGAATCAAACTAAGAATACTGGATACTGCCACCACAAGGGATGCCGCCCCCGCTGCCCCGGATACCGCCAAAGCAGAAAGTCCAGTAGAAAATGCAAGAATACCTGCACCTGCGGCCAGACACCCTACCCCTAATACAGCAATAGCGGCTGAAAGTCCGAGAATAGCTGGAGTCAGTGGTCCTAACGCAACTCCAGCAACACCAAGTACAGTGAAAGAGCCAGCTAGTGCTACCAATCCTTTGGCAATGCTCTCCCAAGACATATTTCCCAATGTCTTGATAACTGGAGTAAATACAGCCAGTGCTGCGGATACTGTGAGAACAGCCGCCGCACCCGGAAGTGCTCCTCTCATCGCATTGAGTGCCACAACAAGAATGGTCATGGAACCGGCAAGGGTCACTAAACCTCTTGCGATTTCTTCCCAAGACATTTCACCCATATTTCGGACCGCTTCACCGATGATGAGTAATGCCGCACCAACTTCCACCATTCCAGTCGCTTTCGACATCATTCCCTTCGGAAGAAGATTCATCGCAACTGTTACAGCCGCCAAAGAACCAGCCATTGTTGTAAGACCTCGTCCAATCTCTCCCCAGGACAAGTTCCCCATCTTTTCTACTGCTTCTCCAAACACAAGCATGGCTGCTCCAAGAATAGTCATTGCTGTAGCTGTTGAAATCACATGCTTCGCGTTAGCTGTCACTTTAGTGAATACTGCCAGTTCTGTAAGAACCACTGCAACCGCAGATAATCCCTTCAAAAGACTGGAAATATCCAAAGTGCCAAATGCTCCAACTGCATTCGCCAGAATATTGATGGATGCCGCAAGAAGAACTAAACCAGTTCCTTTCAGAACACCCATCCCATCCAAATCCGTAGTTTTCAGGAATAACGCCAGTTCAGTGCAAAGAACGCCAACTCCAATCAGACCTTTCGCCAAAGATCCTGCATCTAACGCTCCCAAATCTTCAACTGCTCCCACAAGCACTCGAATCGCTGCTGCAAATACTACCAAACCAGCAGAACCTTTTATTAGCCCTTTCGATGTTTTGGAAAGTGCTGTTGCAGACGTCACCAGAATAGCAGATAACCCAGCAACGCCGACCAATCCTTTCAGAAGTCCATCCCAATCCAAACCGGATAATTTCTGCACTGCTCCGGCAAGAATAAGAACAGCAGTAGACAGTCCAATCATCGCAATAGTCAACTGCCCCATTCCTTTGATTGCTACGCCATTCATTATCTTTTCAAAAATAGCCATAGAGCCAAGCAACTCAACAAATAGAACACTCAAAGCACCTAAGGAGGCGTTCAGTTTCCCCGAATCGACAAGCGATAATGCAACTATTGCCGCTGTCAAAATCGCCATCGCACCAGCAATTTTAAGAAGAGTTCCAGCTTTCAGACTTGATTGCCATGCTTCTAAACTTCCCTTGACTCCATCCAAAATATCTTTGAACGAACCAAGTATTCCTCCGCCATTTTCTGTGATTTCCGATAAAGAGTTGATAAACTTCTTCACTCCAATCAGAATTGCAGAAAACAATCCAGTATTGATCAAGTCCAAAATCGGATCAAAGCTCGCAGTATCAAACGCTGTGAGAATCGCTTCTCCGAGGTTTCCAAATGCGTTCGCAACAATAGAACCCAGCTTCGATAAAACAGGAGATGCCTTCTCGACAATCCCGATAATCCCTTCAAATGCCTTCTTTACCAATTCGCCTAATTTTACAAACGGTTCAAATCGAGTCTGTACCTTGTCCGCAAAATTATTGAGTCCACTGGTATCAACATTCGCAAATTCGCTGAAAGCATCTGCAATTGTTTTTACAAAGGTCTTTACGCCATCAGCAATCGGTTTCAAAAAATTTCCAATTCCTTCTATGGCTTTATTGAACGCATCGGATGATTTAATAGCTTCATCAATGCCGACAATGAAATCTCCGATTCCCGCTGTAAAGCCAAGAATACCATCCCCTGCCGGAGCCACATAACCAATCAAATCGGCAAATCCGCCAACTAGCGCTTTAATTCCTTGAAGTCCGATATCAAATAAAGCGAATACCCCTTTGAATGTTCTCTTCAGGTTATTCGCCGTTTCTTCACCTATTTTGAATTTTTCTGTAAGTTCTTGTAGTCCGACTGTAAGATTGTAAAGCTGTTCTCCAGTTATTGGAGGGAATACGTCTCTAAATGCCTCTTTAACCGGCTTTACAATATTCAGAACACCTTCGAAGGCGTTTCGTACAGCTTCAATCAGTGCAGTTCTACCTCCAAGCTCTTTCCAATCCTGTAACATTTTATTTCGTGCTTCAGCGGAAGCATTTACCATGTTACCCAAGGAATTACTTACTTCGGTTAGAAGCTCTTTTGCCTCTTCGAAATCACCAATGATGATTTCCCAGCTTTGCGTCCATCCAGACTGAACCGACTCTTTCAGTGTATCCCACAACTGTGTAAATGTTTTTACTTTCGTAGCCGCATCCAGTGCTGTTTTGGCAAGTTTTGTAATTTCTCTAGCCTGTTCTTCTGTATAACCCTGTGCAATAAGATCTGCTTCGGAATAGGCTCCCGATAACTGAGTCAATGTTTCAGTCAGAACTTCTGTTGTCAGCCATCCGCCTTCAGTCAAAGATGCTCGGAATGAGCCATACTTTTCAATCATTGCATCCATGTTGACGCCAAAATGTTCAGCAGTTCGTTTCAACGCGTCTTGAAATAACTGACCGCCCATTCCCGCATTTACAACGGAGTTCCAGTCTTGCAAGCTAACTTTTCCCGCTGCAATCGCCTGTGAAAGCTGATACATAGCAGTGCTTGCCTGCTGAGCATTAGATCCAGAAGCTGCTGCCAAGTTTGCAATACCTTTGATGGAGGTTACTGATTTATCCAAATCTACGCCCGCAGCCGTAAAAGTACCAATGTTACGGGTCATTTCCGTAAAATTGTAAATCGTCTGATCAGCGTATTTGTTCAACTCATCAAGAGCAGCATTTACCTGATCAATCGTAGTTCCTTTGCTCTGCGTATTTGCAAGAATTGTCTGAACTGCGTTAATCTGCGTCTCGTATTCTTGGAAACCGGTTTTAATCGGATCAATCGTTAATGCTGAAACAATATTTTTACCGGCATTTAATGCAGAATTTGTAATGTTCGACAAAGCCGTCATCGCCATGACTTCGAGTGCAGAGAAACGCATTTTTACTGTTTCAACCGCATTGGAAAGCGGAGTCATATTACAGTTTTTGGCTGCAACATTGACATCCTCTAATCCCTTGGAGGCACCTTTGAGATTTAAGCTTTTTTCGAGCTTTTCGATTGACGATATGCTGGTTTGAACATTCTGCTCAAATTGTTTATTATCAAATCGCATTTCGACAACTCTTTCATCAATTGTCCTGCTCATAGCTTAATAACCTCCTCCCATGCGTTATTTGCAATTTTGTCAAAAATAGGCTGGATAGCAGGATTGATGTAATCTCGCCCCTGTACCCAGCCGCCGTTTCGAGTTCCATGCCCGTATTGCAAAATAATAGCGATTGGAACTCCATTTTGAATATTTGAATTATGAAACGAAATCGTTACAGAACCTTTTCGATTCTCAATCTCGTAATACCAGGAACTCGCCGTTTCCCCAGAATCCACTGGTGTTGCAGACGCAAGGGCGGCTACTCCCTCTTTACCAAACTTATCTAGGTCTCCAATACGAACTGTCTCTTTTGCTCTCTCCAGAAATCGAGTCAGCTTGGAAAAGTCGCCCTTTTGTCTGAATTTAATCATACAATGCCTACCTATCTGCTTATACCTTTTCGATATATGCCGAATGAACGAAGCCATAGATTCTTCCATCAATTCTGATGTAATACCATCTGGAACCATCCGCAGCATTCACAACATCACAAACATCCACTAAATTTCCATAGCCCAGTCGAGGCCATGATTTAATCAGTGGATTATTCGTTCCCGCCCATGTACGGACATTAAGAACATCAGCAACTACTTTTCCAACCCACTGAGGTGTTTTGGTAATTACGCCATCATCTGAAACGGTTGTATCTGCATTCGGCTTGCTGGAAGACTGCTTTGTAATATATGCTGCCGCAACAAAGCCGTACTTTTCCCCCTTGTCTCCTTTGATCTGGATATAATACCAAGCATCACCATCTTTATCACGAATGGTGTCGCATACACCAACTTTTGTCCCCTGAGAAATTGTTGGGTATGATTTCAACTGCGGATTTTCTGTACCCGCCCATGTTCTCACATTCAGTGTGCCAGTATTTACTACGCCATACCATGCCACATTTTTGTTCGGGGTATCCCCTCCAGATACTGGTGGTGTTACCGGATTACTCGGAGCCGTTCCCGCACCGCTGTATTTCGGTCTTGCATATCCTCTGATGTTTCCATTCCCTACCGAAAGAACACGTCTCGCAACCGCTTCCCCTTTATTTCCTTCAATACAAGTAATCTGTCCATTGGAAACGCTTTCTACAAAGCCGATATGATCCGAATATCCGTTGTTCGGTTGATATGACTGATCCCAGTTATAGAGGATAATATCGCCAGGTTTCGGTACAATTGTTCCGTTTTCAATCCAGATTCCCATACTCTGAAAAATCTTAACGTGTTGTTCGCATCCACATTCTCGTCCAATCAAATCTGAACATCCGGCTTTGATTCCGGCTGCTGATACTGTAGTATCACACCATTCGTCATGATACTGTACTGCATAACCTCTCGGAAGAGGTTTTACAGAATTGTATAAATCGATAATCTGTCTGAATTTTCCGTTTACTTCGTTATAACCCAGCCAGCTTCGCATCACATTCAACACATCTTGTGCTGTTTTTCCCATCTGCTCTTCCTCCTGTTTTTCTCCAAAAAAGTAATTCATATCTACATTTCCGTTAATACCAGGAACCTTACCACTGCTTGTATATTGCTGATATGTGCATTTCACATCTGGATTACCGGTATAATCAGCAAGCCATAATATATACTTGTCCAATGTTTCTTTGTCATACATATTCTGGTAATAATCCAGATTTGTATATACTCCAGCTTTATAACCCCGACTCTCCACATAGGAACAGAACGCTTTTGTGAAAGCAATACATTCTGATTTTCCTAATGTAATTCCCTGCTCAGCCGCTTTCTTAACAGTGTCATATTCAAAATCAAAGAATACGATCACATCTTTTCCCAACCCAGCTTTCCGCATGTTTGCAATACAAGAAGCCGCTTCTTCTTCCGCTCCAACTGTGGAAGTTGCGTAACAGAAATGATAAACTCCATGAATCGGAATGCTATTTCCTTTACAACCTTGCACATATTCCAAAAATCGTTTGTCAATTGTCCTCCGGTATCCTTCCCTGAGAATTACGAATTCTACACTTTTGGAAACTTTAGAAAAATCTACTTTTCCCTGCCAGTAAGAAATATCAATTCCTTTCTTCATCTTCTCACCCTTTCGTGTTCCATTTTTTCTTTCGAGCCGCATTTAATGCCGCATTTCGTTTCATAATTTCTCTGCGGCTATGTTTCTTCGGCGGTCTGCTCTTTATATCACAGACTCTTATCAGCGTAAAAAGTTTATTGAGATGCCATTTCTGACACTCAAACGGAATGTTTAAGACGATCATCCAATAGTAAACAAGTTCAGCCGTAATTTGCTCTTTGCTTCCAGGGCTTTTCTTCTCCTCAAAAAACTGAGTAGCCGTCATTGGAAGAGCAATATAACGATTAACTTCATTGATATTACTGTTTGTCAGATAGTTGTAAACTTCCGGTTTCACGTTCTGTGTAAGAGTCATGCATTTTACATAGTCAATGGTTTCTTCTAATGTTTTTTTCTGCTTTGTCAGGAATGGTTTATTCCATCTCGATTCCCATTTTGAAAGAGAAACAAGAGAATGCTCCAATTGCAAGGTCTGAGCCTTTGTGTAAACAAACTCTTGCTTCGCTTCATCCCAAAATTCCGTGGATGGTATTGTGATTCGGAGCATCTCTTACCTCCCTTTAGTTCTGAGTATTTGTGGAAATCATCGGAGTTGCAGCAGAATTGCCAACGTTCATTACTGCGTTCACAAAATCCGCTGCTGCCTTATCGTTTGTAACTAACTCTTCAAACAAGATCTCATAAGCAGGTGATTCCATAAAGGATCTGGAAATCTCCTCAGACTTCATAAAGCGACGACCATCCTCGCTCTTGACACCGTAAGCCTTCTTAATAAGATCCTCGAAGAATTCCATAATCTGACCGCCATCAGCACCGGCACCAATACTTTTAAGCTGTACATCATAACCGCCCTTCACGCTTGTCTGCATCTTAACAATTTCCGGCTTTGACAGATGAAAATAAAAATCCTCTTTTCTTTCAACGCCGTTCAGATCAATATAGGGAATAGTTTTTTTCAACATAATTTTTTCTCCTTTCAAATAAAAAGAAGCCCCGCACATTGAATACGAGGCTCCCTGTAATTTATTCTCTTTCTAAGGTCAGTCCAGAAAGACCATAAGTCTTCTCAATGCTTTCCTTGTCATGCGTGATTGTTACCTTAATACTCTGAGTATCCTTATTCTTGATAAGGAGTACGATGTTTCTGTCTTCGTCGAGTGTAACTGGTCCTTTTGTTCCGCCTACGAGTTCAACAACTGTTTTGGCTTCAACCGGCTCTGTATCTATCTTGATCGCCAAGTAATTACCTGACTGCTCTGAAACATTGCTACTGAAACCAACATAACCGTCGATATACTTCAGAGTGCCTGTCACCTCATTATCAGCGATAACCACATCTCGCTGTAATTCATTAACTGCTTTTCCAAGCAAAGTAGCCTTTCCGTCTTCAGGCTTAACAGAAAGGCTTATTAAGGGTTTTCCTTTGACATAATCTCGATTACTTCATCCGGTAACGGAAGTCGTGGCTCAACGCCATCATCTCCTTCTGGAGAAGTCGGATCTTTACCATAAAGAATTTCTTCCAACTCAGCTAAATTCTTAGCATTTACTCTGGTAGAATCGAAAGTAAGAATAGCTGTTGGCTTGATTCTCTTTCCTTCAATCAGTTTTGAAATCTCCGCAGGAGTTGTACTAAACTCCCAAGAAAGTGCAATAGGTTCCGGGCTGTCATTTTTGGTCTGATAACCTTTCTCTGAAGGAGAAGCCAGACATCCATACACCAGATGAAGTTTATAACCATAGTCATCTGAATCGACATCATTTCCCAGAATGGTACGATAAGAAAGACCAAACTGTTTTCTACTCTGCTGCCCCGCAAACACACCTGGAGCAATCTCTACAGAACCGTCACATTCTGCGAATTCATCCGGATAAGTATATGCTTCAATTGTTCCCCCAAAATCTTCTGCCGACATCATATTCAGATATTTGATGTTATCAGCATAGATCGGCGAAGGTTCTGCTCCAGACGGACTCTCCGTCACCGCACTCAGACCATTCCATGCAACACCCTTGTTGTATTTTCCACCGGTCTGAATCGGATAAAGAACTCCATGATCACAACCGGTTTCGTAAAACCGTTCTCCAACTTTATCCCAAACAAGTTTCATTGAATTATTCCTCCAATCTTAAAAATATACATTAAAAATATAGTGGTTCAGATTATCTTTTTTGAAATGCCGGTCAAACCGGCTCATTGGTAAATTCGTTACTTTCTGTACAAGGTTCGTATCCGGATCTTTATCGATAACCACAATGGTATATCTTCGCTTAGATAAATATACCCCGTCGTTTGCATATGTCTTATCAATATCATCAAGACTATATACAATGGCGGGGTAACTCATCTTAACAGATTCTGGCGGCTGAAAATAGCATCGACATCTTTCACCTTCTATGGGACAAGATAAAATCTCGCACAATAGTCCATGAAACTTGATTCGTCGGTCAATCATTATACACACCTCCTACTGTCAAGATCAAACGCGGATACTGAACTTCGACACTGGAAATTTTCCATTTAGCTCCCATAAACTCGACATACCGCATTGCATGAAAATTCTGATAGGCAAAAGGATCGGCTACAATACTGATTTCGTTTGAAATATTGACGTCGTCATTGAGCTTATCGGAAGTTTGATACCGGCTGGTATTCCGAAGCAAATCTCCAAAATATTCCCGTTCAGTAATTTCATCATCCCAAACACCCGGACGAATTTCCATTCTCACAGCATAGCCGATTTTTCCATAAAATTTTGCCATTTTGAATTTTCTCCTTTATTTTCCCTCTAAAGTCAATCCAGTAAGTTTATAAGTCTTTGTAGAAGAGTTGCCCTCATTGTTTACAGTCACCTTAATACTCTGAGTATCCTTATTCTTGATAAGGAGTACGATGTTTCTGTCTTCGTCGAGTGTAACTGGTCCTTTTGTTCCGCCTACGAGTTCAACAGTAACAACTGCATCCTGAGAATCGGAATCCACTTTCAAAGCAAGATAGTTTCCTTCTTGCTCAGAAACATTGCTACTGAATCCTGTGTACCCGGTAACATGTTTTAGCGTACCGGTAATCTCAGCCTCTCCGACAACAACATTCTCCTGTAACGAATCTACTGTTTTCCCGAACAGATTGGCTTCCCCATTTTCGGGATTAACGGAGAAGCCGATTAAGGGAGGTCAGTTACATCCTCTTCGATTGCAATGGCAGAGTACACTCTGGTCAGAGCACCGGAACATCTGGTTTCCAGAAGGGACTTCTCCTGGTTAAAGTCGATATCAAACTGTGTGAAGTGGGTAACTTCGCCGCCCTTTGTGGCACCCAGAGAGTAGTCATTCAGGTTCGTAATGATAGCAAGCAGTTTCTTGGTCTTGCTGTCGTCCGTCTTACGGGTCTTGCCCTCAAACTGCTCAGCGGTAAGAATCTCACCAACGTTAAAAGCAGATGCAAGTTCCGCCTTGGAAGAGTAGATTCTGCGACCATTCATGTCACGAGCCAAAAGCATCACATTAAGCATATGCGGTGTGATGTACATATCCGGTGTCCCAGTTCCCTTGTAATTCTCTCTTGCATACAGAACTGCATTGATCATAGCCTCGGCGAGAATATAATTTTCACCAAAGTTTGCACCGGTATTGGTTCCCTGAAGTTCTTTCTTTGCAGCTTCTACATCCAGATCTGCATGGATGGTGTACAAATCGTCGTCCGTCCAAATAGGTCTGATTTTATCCGGATCAATTTTACCCTCGTCGCCATCTTCACGACCGTCTCCCAGCATCATTGCGATTGCCAGTTCCTCGTTGAGCATCAAACGATCGATATCATAGAGATACTTAACATAATCAAAGTCTGTGATATCAACAATATCGTCACGATGTAACGCATTCTTTACATAAACGGTCTGCGGATCTGTCGTTCTGCGAACCAATTTGAAATTTCCAGCCTGTTTCTTCTCTTTACCTTTTTTATAACCTCTGGCACGCAGAGAATCGATACCACGAATATCAGTCTGGCTGGTTCTGATTCTGGAAATAGGGCTCTTATGTACTTTTCTCATCACATTGGAAATCCAGCCCTGATCATTGGTAATAAGCTCAGGGGCACCTGGACGAACTTCCTGATACTCAGGGAAAAGAGCCGTCACATTACCCTCGCCAGCCTGAACAAATCCACCGCTTACCGCATCATGCTGAAAACCATTCTGCTCTGCATAAATCTCAAGTGCAGTCTGGAAAGTGCCAACCTGACTGGTCTTTGCCATTTTGATAATATCCTCCTGGGCAGAATGAGCCAGAAAGCCACCCGTTTCGTTTTTCTTTTCATTGTCAAACACATTATGCTTCATTTCGGTTTTTCCTCCTTTAGAATCATCGTTTTTATCTTCGGGCTTATCCGGTTCCCCGAAAGCCTGTCCGAACATTGCATAGATTACATTTTTCTGCTTTTCGCTGAGCGTATCAAATATCTGCTCAACTGTTTCTTCATCTTCTTCCGTTTTCTCTTCAGAAGTTTTACCTTCCTGCGTTTCGGACTTCTCTTCTTTTTCATCCGCAGAATGATAAATCATGATATTCTCATCATATCCAATAATCATGCGATCTTCCGAAGCGTCACCATGCTCCATGACAGAATCAATGAATGCGCCTGGATTAGCTCCAGCCAGAACAAGGCTCAATTCATAAATAACGCCATGTACTACATTTGCTCCTGCCTGTTTAAGTTGACCGGCACAAATGGAAAGTGAACGAACATCTCCATGCTTCACTAATTTCTTTGCAGCAAGTCCAGATTCACTGTCATTGAAACTACAATAAGCGTAAACACCCTCGTCACGATTTTCCAAAACCGCATGACCGAGCACGCGATTAGGATCGGAATGGGTGTGCCCCCAAACCAGCGGAACGGTTTTTCCATTCTGGTTTTTAAACGCATCTTTTTTGATGGTTCGACCATCAACACAAAGAAGATCGTTTCTAGTAGCCCAGCCACTAAAATCATATTTCTCCATTTTGAAAATCACTCCTTCTATCAGTATTGTGCGAAAGCTATTTCTACTTCCTCCGTTTCCTCTTCTTTACTGCTTTATATTCGGAAGCTATCTTATCAAACTCTTGCTGATAAAGATCTTCATAAGTGGCATCAAGATTTTCTTTTGCTGCTTTATAAGCTTCCCTTGCAGCGGTAACGGCAGCCTTTAACTCTGCACTAACTTTTTCTCTTTCTGATTTAGCATTCGCAGAATTATCAGCCCTTTCTTCTTTGGTGTCTTCAGTAATTCGTTTCTTCTTACGACTTGCGGAAGTTCTCACCTCTTCTTTTTCAGCTTTCGCCTGCTCACTCACCTTAGATTTATCCTCGCTGGCATCATCACGAAGCTTTGCGATTTTCTCATTTCGCTCCGCTACTCGCTTTGCCCTTTCTTCTTTGGATAACCCGGATGGAATTTCTATTGCCATTAAGCGTTCAATCTCGGTATTCTTCTTTTCATCGATACGCTCTTTCTGGTCTTCTGCTTCTTCTCCAATATCCTCCAAATCAGATTTTTACGAGAATCAACCCTACTCCTTCTCGACGAAGATTCCTCGGTAAGCTGAGCATTCAGTTCCTTTAATTTAGCTGAGATCTGCTCTCGGGTCACCTTGGCTTTTGCTCTCAGCTCAGCAATTTTTTGTTTCCGTTTTTCCTGTTCTTCTTTTACCTTTTCCTTCTTCTTACCAGAAATCTCATTTTTTGTATAAGCCCAGACTTTCTTTCCCTCATCATTAAGCTTTGTTGTGGAACGTCGCCCTTTGAGTTCTCTGGTTCTCATATAATATTCATGAGCTTTCACTGGGTCGTAATAAGGAGACGCATAGTGTTGAAGAGGTTCGTTAATATCCATTAGGGCTCCTCCTCATCATCCGAAACATAGCTTCCTATAATTTCATCAATCTCCTTTTCAAGACCGTCAAGCAGCTCGTTCACTATGCTGTCATAATCGGCTCCAGCATCACTTTCGTTGGGTTCGACATCGTAACTACCATTTGAAGGCTCAGATTTGGCCTCGCTGATATTGCTATTCTTGAGCTCATCAGCTTTTGGATCATCAGACGGTTTCATACCAATAATCTGGCGAATTTCATTTGATGTCATAATCTCATTTCTTGTGAATTTGTCAGCAATTTCTGACAGATCAGCTACTGGTACAAGTTTGAAGGGGTCACGGAAGAACAGAATCGATTGCTTTTGAGACCCGGCTGTTTTAGTAAGGAACTTACGTTTTAATTCGTCAACGATAGCTGCAATAATCGGTTCGATGGTACGGTTATAATAATTCAACATGGTTTTCTCGTCTGCGGAACCATCCAATATACTCTGAGTGATACCCAACTGGCTATAAAGCATACTCGTCAAGTATTCAATCTGCTTCATTAGATTATTTTCCACAGAACGATTCAACTGTGTGATCCGTTCCGTACCGTCGGTATATGCGATACCATATTTAGAACCGGCCAACTGACGCTCGATCTCGACACGCCTCTTCTCAGCCTGTTGACGCCTTGCTTCTGTTTTTATTACATAGGGAAGCTGAATAATCAAATCAAGTTTTCCCGAACTGCTTTGCTCATCAACAACATCCAACAAATTCAACTTCCTTATCAAACGCTGCATGGTTGAATTGGGCTCGTTAATAACTGCATAAAGCGGATTTTCGATAATTGCTATTGTGTCTTTAGGGACTACAATATCTTCCTTTAACCCTGTTCGCTCGTTATAGACCCTCACCTTAACATGACTCGGAAACCATTCTATAATTTTTCCAGTTCTCATCGATTCGATTTTATACGAACCGGTAATATCCGGATCGTCATCAGTATCTACCGGAACAATCGCTACACATCCTTCATCAAGCATTGACAAAACAATATCTTGAAGAAAAGCCCTACCAGTCTGATCAATATTGGCTGATAGATTTAAACAATCATTCAATCCCGATGAAATTTTTTCAAGAAATCTTTCCGAATCATCCAAACGAACATGCTGAATACTGATTGAAGCACAATCCAACGCAATCCGATTATATACAGAAGTAACAATAGATCTCTCATTACCTCTTGTAAGCCTCGGACGATCTGGTCTGTATGAATATCCAACTCCTATGTCTCTATAGTAACTTGTTGGATCTCTGTTTAAAAAAGCGTTCCAGGCATGTTTAATCCTGGAACCAATTGTAACTTCCATTTTGAATTCGTCACCTCCTTATTCAAAAGCATCTCGATTTAATTTAAAAGCAACGAACGCATCCATCATCGCTGCTACGGCATCAATCTTTGCGTCGTATCTCTTTTTCAATAATTTTCTATTTCCATTCGTGTCTTCCATGACAATACAATTCCCCATCGCAAAAGTCATAAGTTCTTCATCAAACAGAAGCATCCGCTCCTCTGAAAGTTTCTTTAACTCTCCCAATGGAACGGATTCTGTTTTAGCTCCCTGTATCACTTTTTCAATTCCAAACGGTCCGTTTTCAGAAGACCATCGCTCAATAAATTCCTTTGCGTTATACGGGTCATATCCCAGACATCGAACATCGTATCCAAATTCAGTGATATGATTATCCAAGTCCTCATACACTTCCATCATATCGAGAACGGTGCCTTCAAGAACAATCAAGCTCCCTTCTTCCATAAACTGATCGTATTTAATTCTCATTGCTGCTGGAAGTTTCATCAGAGTTGATGAAGAAATGTAGTTTCTGGTTTTGATTCCAAAAGAACCATTTGATAATGGAAATAAAAATGTAAAAGCACAGAAGTCATCACCTTGTGATAGATCAATGCCCAAAGAACACGGCATCTGCCAATAACTTCTCTTTTTATGAAGAAGTGTTTCTTCATATGTAAAATAATAGGTATAACCTTCCATCGGTAAACCAAATCTTTTTGCCAAAATATCGTTTCTCGCGGCGGGAGATTTTTCAGCTCTCTCCACATCAAGCTGATATGTTTCATAGCTTACTGTTTTACCGATATTGGGATTTGCCTTTAACCACATATCTGGATTTCCAACTTCATCAATGGAATCCAATTTATACCACCAAATAGACACATGTGGATTAACATACTCCCCTTTGAGGATGTCCAGTAACTCCATTTTGATGGTATCGCCTGCTCCGTTTCTTACAGTTCCCTCAGAACTCGTAGCAACGATAATGTAGTCATCCAGCTTCGATGCACCTTGTTCAAGAGCACCAACAACATCTTCTCTCGTGTCTCCTGATAACCACTCGTCCACTGTGGAAATTTTAGGACGTAATCCCTGAAGCTTTGCTATGGACATCGGTCTTACTTCCAAAAGCGAACCAGTGAGAAAATTCTCAATACCTTTTTTGGTAGAAGCAAGCTTCATTCGCTTCGCTTTAGAACCGGTTGTATTCTGCAAAGAACCTTCTGTGAGGAACCGGAATAAAGGACCTCGTGATCGAGTAATTGCTGTACGGAATGGCGACATTACTTCATCAGCCTGTTTCATTGTAGGCGCAGTTGTAACTTGATGTGTTGTAGAAGGATCAATGTTTAATCCATATGACTGAATACATGTGTCATACAAAGATTTTGCAGCACCACGCCCCACAATAAGATATTGCTTTTTTATCAATCGCTGCTTAATCCTTTTATTTACATAACGCCCACCATGCCCATCGGAACTTGGCTCCCATACGCTCCTCTCAACAAAGTAATACCATCCATAAACCTGCTCTCCCCATAATTTAAACGAATCAAGCAGATTCAAGTCAGAACCATCCGTCAATGTCAGTTCCGATTCACAATAAGCAATCCATCCCTCGACCGCTTGATCGTCGTAATAAATACCTGGATTAGCTATTAAATCATCAACTCGATTCATCTCCATAGAGATTTCTTTGCAAACGGGTATCTCCCCTCTTATTACGGCATCTCGAAACATGCCGTAGTATTTGGGAACGGCTGTGTTTGATAATGCCATAATAATTAAATCACCTACTTGCCTGTTGCTTTCTTAATAGCCGCATCAATACCTTTCGTCATGTATTTTGATACATAATTGGTAGCGGTCTGCTTTGCAGCATTTGTCAGAACATCCTGAACAAATTTTCTTCCAACTGAAATTTCTGAACTGGTTAGCTGCTTGTACTGCTTTTCCATCTGGAGACGGTTAATCTTTGAACGAAGTTCTGAATCAGACATCTTTTTTATTTCATCAGAACTTTCCGTTTTACCAGCTCTCCCATTCGCTCTTGTAAGCTGTGCTGGTGTCCTACGAACTCCCCATTTCATTCCGAGGATTCCATAATGTTGCAGCATTTCTTCATCACTCATTTTGAATTTCCCTCCTTTGCAATGTAAGATGTTATTCCATTTGCTTCGTTTCCGGTTTCATAATATGGAACTTCTGTTATCACAATGTTTCGCTCAAGAATCTTATTTTCTGTATCCAATGTCTGAGAATCGAACGCTTTCGGTGTTATCTTGTATTCACCATCGTATGATTCATGATCTTCCGATTTTTCGATATCAGTTTCCGCTGCTACATTTAATCGCCATTCCGCTTCAGCAATCATCTTTTCCATTGAGGCTATTACCGCAGAACTCAAAGGGGGATCAAATAGCAATTTTACTTTCATATGCATATAAGATTTTACTAACTGTAGCTTTGTTTCATCAGAAATAAATTCTTTCCATGTGGAAGTTTTATCTCGAATAGAAAATCCTGATGGCGGACCAACGCCAAGTTGAGTCAAAATCATAAACACCGAATTGATATGCATGATAATATCTGAATCGAAGTGTTCATACTCTTCTGTAATACCAAGCATTTTTTTTATTGATGTAAGTACGCTTTCCATAATCTCCATAACCTCCTCTCCATCAACGTTTCCAGGGACATGTATCATTTCTGCTTCGAACAATAGGTTCTGTAATGAGAAGACTTTCGTCTCCGTAATGAATGGCATTATGTGTTGTAAGAATTGTTGAGATGAGATATTCGGGATTTAAAAGGAAATCGCTTCTTTTTAAAATATCCTCTACGGAAATTGGATTCATATGATGAATCAATATTTTCCCATATATTTCATGTCCTTCTATTCCAAGATCGCATCCATTATCTCTCACAATCACAAAATCACGAACTGACTTCCATTCTGTAGACCGATAAAAAATCTGATTCAAATATCGGTCAAATCCAAAAGTGTCTGTCCCGACAACTCCGCCTAAACGAAGATACTCGTATCGTTCTTTAAAAGTCTTCAATTTTGATAGTTCTGCATATGTCCTAATCATCGTCGTTACCCTGTCCGCTGTATATACGAAATGCATTGATGGCATCTTTATAGAGATCTTTAATTTCGTCAGTGGAATCAATAGCCCTCACTTTTGCCCTGGCTAAATTATTCTCTTCTGCTAGTCGTTCTTGTTCTAGCTTTTCTCTGGAAGATCCTAATTTCAGATAATGCGTAATGACTTGAGAAGAAGCAGTCCCCTCCAGTAATTGCTTTTCAGCCAAGTCAACAGCCAGAGAAATCATTTGAAGTTCTCTTGCTTCCGGAGTCAAAGCAGGGCGAATCTTTTTGGAAGAGCTTGTCGATTCGGAACTCTTTACTTTTCTAGCCATTTACTGTCTCCTTCCCATGTGTTTTTCAATAGATTCATAAAAGTTTTCTGGCAGTATTTAAAAGAACCCACAAAGCTAACTGCAACTTTTTTACCGAAAGGAGAAAAAAGAGTAAAAAGAACCACAGCTTATTACTTAGTCAACCTTATGAGCTCTGTTAAATACTGCCGGAAGGTAAAAACATTCTCCGAAAAATACCCCCGGGGAATTTTCAAAGACCGCCGCGATGACGGAGGGGGTGCATTTTTTACGACCCCCCTACACCATTACACCGCAATACGATTATGTTTTTTGTACAACTTTTTTGTAGATATTCCGAAAATCATATTTCAAAATTTCATCAATTGCTCGTTCATTTTCCAACTCATTTTCTTCTTCTGAAAGTTGATCAGATGTTCTCGCAATTCTTCCAAGATACGAACATGTATGATAACCTTTTTCCTCATCGAACATGAACCATGAAGTGAACTGTTCAAATGGGTCAAAAGGATTATCAACAGTTGTAAGCATACATTTGCTTGCCATTTTACTTTGTTCACTCCTTTCCATTCAGATACTTCGATACTGTGGAACTCGATACACCTAAAGCTTCTGCTATCTCAGCAGTGCTATAACCCGAAGCATTCAAGGCCGCAATTCTATTTGCTTTTGCTGGGCTTAGTGTTGTTGTCGCACGAGGTGTGGCTCTTTGTCTGACAGTATCTATGTTTGTGTTATTAAGAATCTGGGTAAGTTTATTCTCGCTAATAGCTCCCGCTTGAATTGCTTCCCATTCACGATCTGTAATCTCGATAGGCGTTCTCTTTGCACCAACGGCGGTACGAGCCGCAGTAAGAGCCTGTTGATTAGCCTTCTTAATTTCGGCTTTTGTCATGTCTGGGTTGTCTTTCTTTTTAGCAGCCACAATGGAATTAGCCATGGTCTGTGCCTGACGTTCTCTAGGGGCATTCTTTAAAGCAACATTCAACTTCGCCATAAGGGAATCTACTTCTGCTTGATACGTTTGTTTTGCAGAAGCGGAGTAAGCTATTTTCCCACTACTAACCATCTCCTTACGAGCCTGATTAGCCAGGGCCTTCATGGTATTAGCATAGTCCGCATACGCCTCTTCCTGAGGAGTTCCAGATGAAAGTGTCCGAGCATCTCTGGTTTCTGCCATCTTGGTACTCTTCTGAGTTCGTACCTGGGTTCTCCCATTCTTATCCACATACTCCTCTCGAACAGTCTTCCAGCTTTGCTCACCGGTTTCTTTATCGATAATCGGACTTCCTTTTCTTTTTAACACTGAGGTTTCAGACTTTGCTCTTGAAATCAACGTAGCAGCTCCACCATAACCATCATCATTTTCATGAGCCTGGTATTTTTTCTTCAAGGCTGTGATTCCATTATCTTGCTCGCTCTTTTTATAATCGAGTTTATGCTTCTCGGCATCGATAACAACCATACTATGGCGGACCGCTCTTGCTAATTCATCCTGAGTAGCTCCTTTTAACGTCATGTCAGTAATCAGATTTGAAATTTTACCCATTTCTGTCTGAGTATTATTCATAATCTTAATCTTCTGACCGCTTTCGTTATAGTAGTCACCACCCTTTTTGACTGTTCCATACGCCATCTTAGGATCGAATCCCTCAAGACCTTTCAACTGTGGAGTCGATGTGATTTTCACTCTACTATTGGATGAGTTGCATGGAATGACCATAACGGTATCACCATCAAAATCTGCTCCAGAAAGTCTATCTGCCACTTTTTTATTGATTCCGATGGCATCCGCCGGCGTGTTCCCAAGAACTTTTCTTCCCTCAGCTTGTTTGTTGTTTACAGTCAGAACAGGAATCTCAAAGGTTCCTCCATGCGGATAACGAACTAAAGCCACAGTTTCTCCATTCTTATAGTTCGGAGCATAAACTTCGTTATCTTTAATAGAAGTTAAAGGAAGAATAACCTGGTACTTCTGACGAGGAAGAGCTGCCGCTTGTAAATGGACTGCCGCTGCATCGCAATCATCAGCAAAAGATTTTAGAAGAGCTTTCTTTACAGTCGGATTAGTCAAAGAACAAATCTCATCAAATTCTGATTGCTTATCTGCTGCTGCCAGATTAAGTTGTTTCTTAATTAAGGTTCGACTCTGTTTAGATAAGAACTGTGATGGAAGTTTATCCGCCCATTCTCCCCAATCTCCTTCTTCCGCACGTTTATTTATTAGTGAAAGCTGCTTCTTACCATTCTTATCATAGTAATAGCTCTGACCGCCTTTCACAGAAGTCGGGTTGTCGGGATCATTAACGCCTTCTTTAATCAAAGAACCAAACGGGTTATCCGGATCATCTTTGATTGGTTTTAAAACATCCATTTTAGGAGTTCCTTTTTTCTTATTGGTGTTGAACATAACATCTACACCATCCGGCAAGTCATCGGAATAAACCGCCATACCTTTAATGTAATGACTTCCGTCAACCAAAATTCGTACCTGTGCATAGTGCGATTCTCCCAAAGACAAATCATCAACACCTCTACGAATTTCAACAACTCCGTCTTTCAATTCACCGCCGTCTTCGGAATAACGAATTTGAAGTCGCTTAGAATCCATACTTTTCGGATAAACAAATTTAGGATCGAAGGTTTCTCCATCATCGTGGGACACATAATCTTTCAAAGAATTGATATTCTCAAAATCATAAATTTCTTTATGCTCTGTTCCAGGAGGACAGATTACCCGAAGAGTTGTCTTTTTACCCGGATTTGTTATCTGATCCACTCTACCTCCATAAACAGGATAGCCTTCCATCTCCAACATATAGAGAGCTTCATTCAATTTCTCTTTTGAAATGCCAAGTTCTCTTTCCACACCTGCACCGACATCAATCATACCTTTTTCATCAATTTGTTTTTTGATAAATTCAGCGGTGGTCTTCGCCTGGTTCATGCGAACTTCGGAATTTTCATTCAGTAAAGAACGAACAGATGAATCATTTGCAAACCCCATCTCTTTTGCGATTTCATTTAGACTTAGTCCATCTTCCCTAAGAGACTTCGCCCTTGCCACATCCAGTGCACGCCTCTCATCTTTAGCCAATGATTTCTGTGTACGATATTGTGTGGTAGTTAATCCCATAGCTTTTGCAATTTCCGTATCACTCATTCCCTGACTCTTCAACTCATCTATTCGACTCAGAAAATCTCCGCTATGCTGATATGGATTTTCACCAGAGCCCCATGGATAGCGTCCAGAACGGCGAGGCATTCCATAATGCATTAAAATTTCTTCCGCAATAGGATTCATAATTTAGCCCTCCTGTTCTTTGATTTTGTTAATTACTTTGTCAAATGTAATAATTTTATCCATGATCGGAACGATGATTTCTGCTGTTGGATTTTCATATAAAATCTGATTACTCTGATAAATTCTCAACTCTATGTCAATATCAGCCGGTTTAATTTTATACTCCAAACAAAAAAGAGCCGCATATATTTCAAGCTGCTCCATGTGTGCTGGAATGACACCTGTTTTTAAATCGTGAATACGAAGCATCCGATTTCGAAACACGATTGCATCGGTTGTACCAAAGCAATTCTCCGAATAGAACAGGGGCTGCTCTGGAATCATTTTAAAACCAATGGCATCATTCACATACATATTTAATGTTTTCTGTGATTTTGGAAGTTTTTGACCAAGAGTAATACATCTCGCTGCAAAATCGTGAAGTTCAGTTCCTTTTTGAGTTGCCAAAAATTTCGAATATGACTCGGCAACTTTGGATTCATCATAATTGATCCAATGATATTTACTCGCACCAAGAAAGGCGTGTTGCCCTTCAAGAGCGGAATGCTTGTTGAAGATCATATAACACTTCCTCCTTATTCTCCGGACAAATAAATCTTGAAAATGACATCTCATTCATTCGTCCAACATAATATTCTTGATTTGGTTGTTTCTTGGCGCGTACACTTTTTTTACATTCTAAGGTGGCCCATTTATCGTTATAAAGAATTAACAAATCAGGAATACCCTGAATATGACTGGCATCGAGTTTTGTAACTATGCAGCCTTTGAACATTCTTTTTAACTCTTGAATCAATTTGTTTTGAAATTCACTTTCAAGCATAGATGAGCCTCCTTTCTCCAAAATAAAAGAGAGAATGGCTGTTTTAACCCTCTCTCTTCATAACAGTCTATGTTTTTTTCGCGCGCAAAAAAATACCAAGTGAAAATAAAAAAAGACAGGGACTCGTCAAGGAATCTCTGTCTCACTTAACCAATATTCAATTTTAACTATTATTTCTGAGATACCGTATCAATATCCAGATTAACCATAATCCACCGGTACATAACGTGAGTATTACATCCAATATCAATCCGGCTGTACTCCGCTTCTTTTTTCCGCTTTTACTCATTTGGCATATCCTCCCCTATTATTTTTTCTTTGTTATTTCTTTTAAAGATTTTTGTCACGCTCTGTTTTGTCCTTTTCGCAACAACCGAAAGATTTTCTCTAGTACGTTCTTTAGATTCTTTTTTGTTGCGTTGCAGTTCGTCAAATATTTTTTGACTTTCAATAATAACTTCATCTGGTATGTATCTTAAACATACTGTCGAGCCGATTTTAACGACGGTTCCTTGTTTAGGGTTCGAACCTATAACCTGAGAATCAAAACAGTCCTTATATCGTGGATTTGCTTCCTTTATGGTTAGTTTGCTTGTAGAACTTTTTAGTCCACAATCCTCTAACATCCTCACTGCTTGTTCCAGATCTATTGGAAATCCTTTATGATATAATTCTGGTATCTTAATCTTTTCTTCTGTTTTTTCAGAAGATTTATTCTTTGCATTATTGATAGCATTTGCCACCAAAGGTGTTGCCGCGGTTGCCAAACCAGCAAGTGCACTTATGACACCGATAACATCTGTTGAACCTTTATTATTTTTATTCGTATTATTCGTTCCCAATGTATATCCCTCTCAATCAAGTAATATATGGGCAATAAAAAAGTGCGCCTCCAACAGAAGACGCACCGAAAAAATGCATCTCCCATTGTTGCCACACAATCTCGCTCTGTTTAAGGGTATGAGTAAAGAGAGAATACACTTTTTACCAAAATGAATTCCCTTAAACGAATTTGCGATATTTGATTGTGTGGCACTTATACTATACCATAAACCGTTGATAAAGAAAAGATTTTTTTATTAGCTCTTGACATTTTCTTCAACCTGTGATATGAGCCTGTTTTCTGAGATCATCATAAACCATTCTCATCCCATCTTCAAAGTACACCACTATACTCATATACCCAAACGGACGAAAATATACGGATGACCGCGACAACCTCGGATAAATTGACTTGAAATTTTCATATAAGCTCTCCCAACTAATCTTGCTCATGATTTCCTCCATTTTTTACTCGTGGCCAAAAACCCACTTTTTTTTCGCTATTACTATATATATTTAAACTTTCTATCATAATAGTTTAAGAAAAAAAGTGGGAAAGTGGGCTTTGAGCCCGCAAACCCGCATAAATACTGGGTTTTTACTGACCAAATCGGGGTTTTAAAAGTGGGCACAAAGTGGGCAAATGACCACAAATTTGACCAAAATCGTCCGAATCCTTCCCCAAAATTCCCCTCATTTTCCAAAAAGCCCAAATAAAAGTGACCAAAGCCCGTTTTTCAAAACTCAAAAGTGGGCGTAATTTTCACCCACCTTCAAGCTTTGTACAGACGTTTTTAATAGTTTCTCCTCTGGTAAGGTAAATGTTTCCGAGCAATCGGACGGTAAGAATATTGTTTAATGAAAGATTCTCTTCGGAATTTTTTCAAAGACATCCCATATCGAGCCGGAGAGCTTAGACTCTTTTTCTTCTCTTTCTCGGCGTCCGAGAATCCAAACGCTTTGTTCAGAGTGTCCGCCATCTCTTTTAACTTGGCGGCAAATTCTTCAAATGCTTTCGTAATCGTATCAATTGCTTTCTGAAAATCATTCATGTTTATATATCACCTCCAAATTCGTCCCGTTCGTTTGTCCTTGATAACGATCCGTTCCTCAATATGAAAATCTGACAACTCACAAAGAGCAAAGATAGTGTCCAATAATTTGTGAAACCGTTCGTCTTCCTGTTCCATGTTCTTCAGCGCTTCATAGGCAGTCGGGTCTGAATATCCCTCTGCATTTCTTCGACAATCATTTTTAATACCCATCTCGTCCTCCCCATCGGAAAGAGTCATCCATATAGGTTGTAGACGCACTAATTGCTTTTAATGCTATTACTCCCGCCAGACACACAATTCCGATAATAATTCCAATTACATATTTCATGCTGTTTCGCCCTCTCCTTCTACTAATTTAACACCACCGTATTCCCATAAATCTTCTTTTAACTTATCCATATCCAACTCTCCATTTTGCCAGCGTTCGTAATATTCCAGAACCAATTCAGTAAATCTCGGAATACGCTTGGCGTAGGTCTTTGTCCAATAATGATCCATTAACACTTCCAAAGGGAGAGTCAGGAGTAAAACCATAGCGGTATTTACGGCATCATCCGTGGCTTCCTGCTTAATACGCTCAAGCTCTTTTCCTACTTGTTCTCGTACCGCTATATTGAGCTGCTCTTTTGTGAGATTGTATGTGGCGGTTTTCGCTTTTTGTTCTAATTTCTGAGTACGTCTCCTCTCTGCTCGTCCCATCATCTTCTTCCCCCTCATAAATCCAATTTTCTTTTGCAAAGAACAGCGGTATCCCCATCATCAGGGAAAATAAAAAGAACGTTGCATCCCCATCACACCATGGGATTGCCAACGCTCCGCCACACATTAAAATGACTGCATATATTTTATTTTTAATTAACTCCTTTTTCCACATTGTCCTTCTCCTTTGTTGATTTGATTATATTTTCTTCAACGGCTTCCATTTTTGTCATAATTCCCGCCTCTCGGAATTTTCCGTATGCTTTCGCTGTTGCACAGTGTTCGATGCATTTCAGCACTCGGTCAATCAGCGAATAAACACATAAGTAAACAGTGATGAACATGATAAGTAGCTGAATAAAAGTAAATATCATTTTGTCGAACCTTCCTTTCCATCAATATACATAAAATATTTCATTCGCTTTTCAAATCCTTTACAAGAGAAAACTTTTCCCCCTTTTTCCCGAACATGTTTAATATGAGTGAAGGTACTGCCTCTGTCTGTTAAACAGAAAATCGTATTTTCTTTATAAAAATTCCAATAGTAAAGTCTATCCGAAGTCGAATAAGATAAAGCGTGGAATTTCTCGAAGTCGACCATTTTCATCAATTCTTGTAATTCGTATAAAGCTTCATTAAATGTCTTACACTGGACATAAATTGTTCCGCTTTCACTTTTTAGAAATTTTTCAAAACCAATTTTATACTCAGCGAATGGAACTTTAGACATCATAATCTCCTCTCTATACTTTCTTCACATGAATGTTTACAGTATCAAGAATGCATTCATCATTTTCAATACACTCTACTTCCATATTGAGACACTCGTCGGAAAGTATTTTTTTATTGAAATCTTTTCGTATTAGGCAAACTTCTTCGTTCGCACCAACAACTAAACGAATATCGTTGTACCATATGAGAGGTAATAAATCTTTGACCTTTATCGACACACTCAATCCTCCTCCAAAATCCTATAACAAGATAATTCAAATCGCGGCATAATATTTTCCGGATACATTATTCTGCTAAACTGAACACCATTCCCGTATTGTTTTTTTTGAGGCGTAACACATCTGGATGGTTATGTTTATAGGTAGCATTTAATTCCTCCAACGTGTTGTAAAACACCGATTCATAATATTTAATCATCTTGCTTTTTACCAACAATAATTTCTGAATATGGTAAGCTTTCAATCCACTTGCAGAATTCTACCCATTCATCGAGTTTATGGTTCTTTCGCATCGGATAAATACCAGCCAGCACTTCATAATTCAGCATAATCGTCCGTTTCTGATTGTAACTGCTTGGAAGAAGCTGAATCATCTGCCACCAGTATTTTTTGTCTTTGGTCTCGAGAAATGCGTCACGGTTTACATTCAAATTATCAATGATAAGCATAAGAATATCCTCTGGAAAGCAAATACAAACATCACTGTCTGCGCACATTTGTACTTCCGAATATCCCTTATTATCATCACTCCTATGTCTAATCAAATACTCATGTGAGAAATCTTCCAGCGTAAATTTCTTCTCCGAAATTTTGTGCATCGTGGAACAGGAGTTAGCAACAGTTCCCACTTTATAGGTATCGAACTCCTTCCACCAATACAAAGGAGCTGTGATGTCCATATAGACGGTAATCATTCGGCGATACTTTGCGTGAGTCGGACCACCAGCTGCCAATCGCATCATCAGTTCATGATCCGCTTTTCCAAGCTGCCACGACTGATCATATGTATGTTCGCAATCATAAGCGGCACAATTTCTACACCCAATACCATCGTCTCCACCTTTACATATACCGCTATCAGATTTCTCCCAACTATTCATCGGATTTCGCATTCCCCTGATGACATGTTCCCATCCCATAATTTCTACATTTTCGATTTTAATCATTAGATTTTTTCTCCTTTACTTCTTTTTGAATGATATAAGCAATACCCTCTAAAGAAGGCATCTTTTTTCCGCAACACTTTGCTGCCGACGGAGCGAGAAATTTATCGGCTTCCCAGCTCCAAGTTTCATAATAGTTGGGTCTTAACCCTGCCATTTTATATACGTCTCCACATCGAAATGTAACTCTAATATGACCACATATATCGATAGTAGCTCGACGCTTATCAATGCTCATGCTATCCTTAAGATCCACCAGATAGTTCATCAATTCATTCATCGCTCTGAACATATCTTCATAGTTGTCTCTGTAAATTATAATTAGTATGTCATTATTCATTTTCGCATTTTCTCCATTTCTGAGAGTATCTCGTTCTCTTCGTCACAGAAGACGATTTCAGACGGATCGACTCGCCTGACTCCATCTGAAAACTCTACAATGCCAAACATCTTACTAAATACTCCTGCTGGAGCCCCACCCATAAGAGGACTAGCTTCCAAAGGTTTTGAGTAATGTTCCCATGCGTGGAAATATCCAAATTTTTCGCCGACTTGACAAAGTCTGGATTTTAACTCTATTTGCACACTAAGTCCTGTCACTACATTTTCCTCCCTATAATTCTTCAAAAGAGTCGCATTTAGTAAGGTCTAAATTTGTGATATCTTTTCCGTAAAATTCTGAGTCCCCACAGCAACAGTAATAATGTTTAATAAAAGGGTTCTCCGAATCGACTTCTATTAAATCGTTTGGAAGTGGAAAACTATATTTATCACCACAATACTGGCAATCACAACAAAGTATATTTTTCATAAATTTCTCCTTTCTCGCTCCAACTTCACATCAATGGCTTTCTGCAAATCTTCCGGCTTAATATCAAAAATGGACTCCAGGAAGTTTAGACAAATATACGCATCTGCCATCTCTTCCAAGAGTCCTATTCTGTCCCCATACCCTCGAACTTGCTTACTAATCTGTTGCTGAAGCTCTGCGAATTCCTCCATTGCTACCGTACATTTCGTCTTCCAGGAATACTTTTGAAGACTCTTTCGAATGATTCGTTTCCTTTCTTTTTCAGAAAGTTGAATGTCACCTTTTAGTCCTTGAATAAATCTACTTCGATTCATTTTCCTTATCGTCCTCCACAACATCACATCTCTGACAATCGTTATTTGATGCTCCAAAACATCCGCAACAATGTTTTCTCATGTTGTATTCTACCTCGGTTATTTCAACAAATTCGTTGTTTTCCTCTTTGAAGAATCGGTTAATTTCTACCTTGTATCCTTCCGGTACAATCGCATACAGAATTCCGACTGTATCATAATCTCCATTTTTAGAATCGACGAGAAAATCTTCACAATACACTTTGAAAGGCTTACTTTCAGGGAAATATGGCATGGTAATCGGGAATTTTTCCTCCATCACACGATCAATTAAACCGCTATGATACGAAACATTTGGGTTATCCAAATTGATACCGCAGAACCGGTCTACATCTCGATATTTTACTGTCCCATCAGCATACACGTATTTAAACAATGAACTCATGCGCTTACACTGATAATTGACAACTTCTCCTCGATGACCACTTCGATCTCTAGCATCGCTCCAGACATCTTCCGTATCTACAATAGGGGTGAGCGGTTTTCTTTCAATCATGCGAACCAAAATATACTTTGTCATACCGATACTAAATCCAGAATGACCGTCTTCCAGAAGGCTTCGATATGCTTTTAAGGCACTTTCGAAGCAAGCACAACCATAATCCTGTTCTTCCTCTTTTGTTCCGGATGCTTTTCTCTCATGTTCACAGGCGATTCGAACTTCATTCTCTACCCATAATTCCATATTCGATTTTTCTCGGCAGGAACTGATAAGACGATTACGATCATCAATATATTCGTTGGCGAATATCTTTCTCGTATCAGAGCCAAAGCTATCGATGATTTCAGGAAGGTTCTCATTGACTGCATTGAAAATCAAACCATAATTGTAGCACCAATTGATTGCTTTCCGAAGCATATCACCAACACGACAGGTCCAAAGAATTAGTTTGTCCCCTTCTGCCTGTCTTTTTCTAAGATAGTAAATCATATCTTCATTTGCCTCACCAATCTCCGGCCACTTGTTTTCACATAAAGTTCCATCAAAATCCACTGCAATAATTTTAGAATTCATTTCATTTTCTCCTTCTCATTTTTCTAAACTTATCTACGCTCTTTATCACACCAGTATTCTTATTGATAATGCGATAATAAAAATCTGTTTCCTCCACCAACATCCAATCTTTACAATTAAGATAATGAGCAGACAGACATTCTTTCTGTTCACGGGTTAATTTCTTCGGTTGCTTCATCTTCCTCTCCTTCAAAAAGACATAAAAATAGCCCGAATTCACTAATTAAAAAGAATCCGAGCCAAAATATGTCTAATTTTGTAATTCATTTTTTTCTTTGATCTCATCCAACTTTGTTTTCATTTTTTCCAGAATATCTTCAATGGTTTTTCTAGTTTTTGGATGCAGCTTCATATACTTACAATGCTCATCATACCAGCCGAATATCTCATCCAGCTTTCCTTTTTGCCAACTAAATGCCCACCAATCACAAATCATCTCGATGATATAATTATATGGCATTTCCAAAATAATTTCTCCCTCTTTCGGATCATCATTTATCAAAATCCAATATTGCCAGTGATGAGGGTTTCTATGCAGATGTAACAACCAAGCTTTTTGATAATTTTGCATAACCGCATAAGAACGATTTCCTCCATAAAAATACGCATCGTAAGCCTCATATTCATCCTGTTCATCTTTGGATTTATCATGTGCAAATTCAATTTGCCATCCATAATCGAATCCATCGACTAGAAGTTCTGGAAGATTTTCAGCAATCCAGTCAAATCCTCTTTTTACATTAGAACGATGCTGAGTTAAATATTGATCGTACTGAAAGCTCACTTGTCCGCTCCTTTCTTCTGAATGGTAAGTTTTCGATAAAGCTCGTATGCTTCCTTTCCTTGATAGGCATTGATGACATCCACTCGCCCGTTTTTCTGACTACCAACAATTAAAACACCAACATCTTTTCCACGAGAAAAATCCCAACTTACAATAACACTATCTGTCGATTTCATTTTTTCTTTTCCTCCCACATAATAGGTTTACGGGAATTCAGATTACAACCGTGTTCTAAGCATCTATTACAAGGATCGAATTTTTCCTCCAATTCCTTGTGCTGACACGTCTTGCAATATTTTTCAAAATTAACTTCTAAATACTCTTCGTTCATAGTTTTAATAAATCCTTTCTTCACAATCTACATTGAACACATGCCTTCCATCGTAGAAAATATCAATATCTGAGGAATAGTAACCATTCTGATCCGAATAGCAAGGGATAAAGAACATCGGTGTTCCTTTGCTTCCAAATCTAAAGCCATTTTCTGGAACCACTTCGAATATCAAGTCATTTTCAAACTCGTATTCTAATGCCAAATCTTCGAGCTGCTCAAAATCTGCATAATTTGTTTCACAACAATCCTGTTCGTGGTCAAATGTGATTCTTGAACCATTATCAAAAAGGATATAATTCGTATTTACTTCCTTGATTTTCATAACATCGCTCCTTCTAAAAATAGTATCTAAGCCATACTGCATAAAGTTTTTGTTGAGAACTACAACCTTCTAGCAATTTCCAAAATTCTGTCAATGATAAAGCTTTTATCTTTATAGACAACATCCATAAAAATACTCGAATACCTACTATTAACTCTTTTAAATACTCTTCGTTCATAATAAACCGCCCATTTGATATAAAAAAAGAAAGAGCCTGCGATTTTTCAACCACAGGTCCTTTCTGACATAATTGTTTCTTGGTTACGCTTCGATATCCCTCTGAGTGTCCTCAATCAACCCATCGAGTTTGGATTTGACTTTTTCGTATTCCCCTTCCTCCAGCAACTCTCTGAGTTCGATAAGAACCCTCAAAAGTTTTCTACTAAACGCAACAAATTCTTTCATATTGTCTTCCATTTACCTGCCTCCTTTAGCAAGCCCTTTCTTTTAAGATAAGGTAAATATACCTTTCATTATAGGGCATGTTATTTTTGCGAATTTTCTTAAATTAGATTTGCTCCTTCGGTACACGAATATAAGCAGAAGCAACAAAGCCTACTCCAGTACCAATCATCACAAGACCAATAATCAATCTGTTCTGAGCAGATGATAAAATTTCTTTACAAGTGTTGATTTTTTCGCTCATAAACTTCTTGACACCCCTCCCAGCCTTCTGTAAAATATCAAACATTCTTGATACCTCCTATTTTTAATATTAACACAAGCTTGGCGGTATTGCTATAAGATTGTTACCACTTCACAAATCTTGTTTCGTTAAAATCCTTCTTCTCCTTTAATGCTTTACTGATTGCTAAATCGATTCCGCTCCGAGATTTCAAGTGATAGTAATACAAATCTTTGAATGGTGTATTCAACCTGTCTATTCGCCCCGCAGATTGCTGCATGATTTTGTAGGAATAATTCTGCGAATAGAATATAATCGTATCAGTTTTAATACAATTCCATCCTTCAGCTCCTGCGTTATATTGGACAAGATACACCCAGCTTTCTGATTTTGGAATAGGTTGATGTTTATGGCCATTCCATTCCGCGATTTCAAAATACATAGTATCTGCATGTGGAATAAACAATTCTTTTAAAAGCTCCAACTCATAATCAAAATTGTAAAATATAATGGCTCTTGGATGCTTTTCTACAATTTCCAGCAGTGCAAGTTGTCTTGATTCGTCTGTATTCACAATTTTTCGCCATATATAACAAAGACCGGCTGCGTTTGTAATCGGTTCATTCTTGTACGGGTCCCATCTGGTTCTTCCCACATCTTTATATTGCTCGATACTATACCGCACAAACACATCTTCGTGATGTGAAACTGTTTGTCGCTTGAAATCCATATTCACCAAAATTCGATTTCTTAGACGGATCAATCGTCCAGTGTTTAGATATCGGTCAATCTTTGGAAATTTGCTAAATCTGCTATATACCACATGCTCCCGGATGAACTCTGTTCGGTTTTTGTAGAATCCGTTCGCAACAAACACTGGAATATAATCCTGCCATGTATCCCCCGGAGTTGCCGATAGCAGAATCCATTGGTTAGATTTTGCTATCTTTAGGAATGCTTTTACCCATGCTCCTGCCCCAATTACTCTTTGCTCGTCAAATATAAAGAAAGCATTTTTCACATCTGCATACTTTCCAATATTATTCCAAGAATCCACTTTAATTAAATTGGAGTATAAATTGACATCTTTATGAATGGAGAGAAGGAAGGGTGAAAGATCCCCCTCCCATTCCATCGTATCTCTCTTTCTTGCTGTTGTAATGATATATAAATCTTTTGGAGGATCTTCCATTGGAATATATTCCTCCGTTCCTGTCAAACAGCTCGGTTCTCCACCGTTTTGAAGATAATAATAAGCTAAAGCAGTTCTGGATTTTCCACTTCCAACACCCCCGCAAAGTATGCATCCATTCTGCATTTTTTCTACTGCTGCTATCTGATAATCATATAGTTTAACAGCCATCTGGATTCTCCCCACAAGATACAAATCCGTTTTCAACTTCTGCTCGATACTCCAGAATCCCATACTCCTCCAAATTCGCTTTAGGTCCACCTATCAGCAATATAGATGCTATCTGCTCGTCAGTTTGGTTCTTCTCCTCACGATAATAAGACCATAACACTTCTTGAACGTCTTTCGTAACGCAAATTTTTCGGCAATCAAATTTGCTTTTATCTGTTATTCTTGCCGATATTTTTCGTGCTACATTTTCATAAAAAGTAGCCAAATCGCAATAACAGTCCTCTTTCTTCAACGATACTGTTTTAATCATATTTGTCATCCTTTCATAAGCTGTGAAACACTCTTCTCATAGTCCACACATCCGAAAAATACATCATCGTGAACCAGTAATTTTCTCCATTATCATCCGTAGACATCGGTTGTGTAAATACATCACCCACCTTGATATATGCAGCCACTCCAAGAAGAGAAAGCTGAATGTAACACATCAAAGCGACAATTTCGTCAATATCCTGTGCCACAACCAATACATGATTCTGAAAATTCAGATTAACTTTTTCTAATTGTTTTCTTGCTTCGTTGATTGCTGCAATTAAAGTAGCTCCTGCCCCACAACAAGAATCGTTAATAGTTATATATCCTTTCTCTTTCACAACAGCAGCAACATCCTCTTCGGTTACTTTTGCCATCAATTCACACACATGATATGGAGTAAAAAATTGACTGTTGGATTTGTCACCCAAGTTCAATTCCATAAAAATACTGCCTAGAAAGTCCTGCTCTGGGTTTTCTTCCAAAGCCATAACTACATAGGCAGCCAATTCCGGGAACTGCTCTTGCTCCCGCTTATTGTATTTTTTAATAATTTTCAAATATCGTTTTTCCCGTTCTTCATAGTGGAATTTATCCACTGGATTCGATAAAGAACAGGCAAACATTATGATGAAATCCCGCCATACATCCCATGATCGGTGCCGGTAAGTCAACTGATTAAATGTTTTTAGAAATTGCTTTTTAACATCTTCATTTTTAGGAACTTTATTAGGCTTTGGGTTATCTGTTTTCTTAGGTTGTGGCAGAATATTTAGTTCTTGTTTTACGCTACCTACTTTAGGTTTAGAAATAGAAGCAGTTGTTTTCGGTTTCGCTGTGGTTCGCTTCTTTTTCGGATTCCAAAATACCATAGTTTTTCTCCTTTCACGAAAATAGAGGGCTGTTTCCTTTTAGCTTAGGACATTTACCCTGCTTGATGATAGCAAGCACCCTATTTTTATATTTTAGAGGAATTAAACTTCTTCCGGTCCCTCTTCCTCCGCATATTTCTCGGCAAACTCGTCCTCTTCGATAGTAACATACATCGTCTTCAGATAAGCTTTAATACCAGTCTTTCCATTCACTTCCCATGAATAAGGTCGAATCGTCAAGTCTACATTCCGAATCTCCGCATAGTCCAAAGTGGAAATGGATTCATCATCCAACGGTGTTTTTGTTTTTCTAGTAATCATATATACCTTAGGCGGGATATTCTCAAAGCTGACTGCCACCTGGATATAATGTCTCGGCTCTTCGTCCTCGTCTCTCGGAGCCAGCAGTCTTACATTCCATCCATCATTGGAAAGTTTCTCTGCCTGCTCCGAATCTTCGATGATGACACAGAAGTTCCGGTTTCCCGCGCGATTATACTTTGATTCTTCTCCTCTGAAATTACGAAAGATAATGCGAGCGTTTTCGATAATGATATTTGGTACATTTTTAAAAGCCATGATATATTTCTCCTTTTCTTTTAATTAAATGGTATTTCTTCATCTGCATCTTCTGGAATGTTCATAAAATCCTCAAGTTTTGGCTTTGCAATGTAAGGATCTTCTGAAACAAACCATTCAAAATCGCCATATTTAGATATGGTCTTTACTGCATCATCGACAAGTTTGTCATAATAAGAACGGTCGATAGAATCTTCTTTAGATAATTCTCTAACCATCTCTGATTCCAGCCATCGATACCCTTTTGAGCCCGTAGCAGCATAATACTTTCCGTCTTTTTCTCTCATCAATAAACCGCCACCAGCTCCTGGTTTAATCGGGCAGAATTGACCAACTCGTCCAATGAAAATATAATTGTGCCCTTCTTCGATACGTTCGAGCAGTTCCCCACAAAGATTCTCAAGAGTTGTATCTGAGAGTAGCCCTTTCTTGTATTGACCTTCCAATTTTGCAAATTCCTTTTCAGAAGAAGATACGTCAGGAAGCCCCTCATTCATATCCAAATATAATGCACTGCTTACTGATTTTGTTTCACACATATCTTCAAAGACAATCTCTTCTTTACTAAAAAGTTTCTTAAAGACATATGGAATCTGGAATTGTGTACCGGTTGCGGTCCATTTTCCGTCTTTATACTTGGCGATATAAACAGCATCGTTTACCAAACACATTCTGTCATATGTAGCCTCATGTTCAAAGGTGTAGCCATACCGTTTTCCATAATCCATAACAAACTGGATAATCTCAGGAGTTGCGTCCGGAATCTTAATAGAATCTGTCTTAATATGAGCAACAGTAAAGCCCCGTTCCTGTACCTCGTGTTTGAGGTTAATCATGAACAGAGCTCCTCGTTTGGCTACAATATTATCTTTGTTTCTAGGATCGAGGAATGGATTATCGAAATTTGCAGAAGTAAGACCGTAAACAGAATTGATCGCAGTCTTCAAAGCGTTCGCCAAATCCTTCGCCGTCATTTCTCCATCAATTACTTTCTGAATATACGGTGTCAGCTTTCCATCCAGCATATGATTGACCTCATTCCATGCCTCATGTTTAATGCTGACTCGTCCTTCTACGATATCACGGAATGCTTTGGTAAATTTAACTCCGAACAATACCTCCGCAATCGCACTATGCGGATGCATGGAAGAAATATCTAACAGAGCTACATCTCCATACATTCCTGGTTCTGCATAAACATAACCGCCCTCTCCAACTTCTTCTCCTAGATAAGTAGACTTTCCGTTTTCGTACTTATATCCTGGAAAATATGGCAAAAGACTTCCTTCTTCCCCATGCGTTTGAGACATCATTTCCGGACATGCTTCCGCTAAGAACGAATATGTTTCATCATCAAGATCATGTACTGGCTCTGCTAAGTTACGATAATGAAACTGGTCTTGCGGTTTTCGCTCATTCCCAAATATAATTTTCTGAGTAAGAGTGTTAGTGGTATCATTGACAGTCATTCCAGCTAAATCCGCCAGAATCTGTCTAGCAGTCCAATCCGCTTTCAGATAACGAAACGCTGCTTCCGTAGCAATCACATCGTTATCACAATACTCAGCAACTTTTGTCCACATTTCTTCCGGTACCGGTTGATCCCATGGAAGTCCTAATTCTTGATGATGAATTCCCATTTCAATTTCCAACTTTTTCAAGCTTTTTTTGTTCCCAGCAGATGCAAAATCATATACATCCGTATAAGAAACATTGTAGGCTTCTCCAAAGAAACAGTTTGGACTTCCACTGATAATCTTTTGCGAAAGATTGTATAATTGCTCATTTGTATAACCCATAAGTCTTGCATAGAGAATATGATTGTCATATCTCCTACAGTTAAATCCAACCAATCGGAATCGCATCAATTCTTCAATCTCTGTTGGTGTTGGATTGATCATTCGCACAACTGGTTTCCCTTCACCCTCCATCTTCCAATTTACAAGGAATAAATTGGGAAATACTTCAATATCATAGAACACCAGTTTTGCTTCTTCATTTTTCCCCGCTGTGGAAGGGTCTGCCGATTTGAATTGCATCTTGTTTACCAATTTAATACAATAATCGGCTTGATGTGTACTGTTTGCTGCAAATGCCAATACCGCATTACGCATATCCGTCACATCATAACTTAAATCACTGGAGTAAGCATCTTCCAGTATTTTGTAGATAAAATCGATACTAGGCTTAGTACCTGGATGAATTTCTTTATTCAAATTTCGTTTAATCAGTGTTCTAAGCCCTTTCTCACTTTTTATCGCTTCGAAATTTACCATTTTATTTTCTCCTTTCATCGGTAAACCAGAGCTAATAACTGCGATAGGCAAGTCATTACACTTCGTAAGCTTTCTCCGTAATGAGCTTTTGCCTGTGAACACTTTTACTTCAATATGGTCGTCATAAACACGACTTAATTTGTTCACATCTCCCGTATAGATATAATGAAGGTGAACTCCCTTTCCGCTTTTGCTTAACTCTGCATATGTTGCCGGCCACTTACTTGCTTCTTCTACATTCCGCTCAAACGATTTATTTCCGTCTTTATCCGGAATATCAAAATCAATCACAATGTGATTCTCCGGGACTTTAACATAATGGATTTGAGAAGTATTCAAGTCTGACAGTTTGGTTTTTACATTATCCCACTTCATTGACGGAGTTTCTTTTTCCGTTGCATACTGAGCCGGACAATCAGAACACTCTCTATCAAATACAGACTCTATGCTGTCAAAGTGTAACAACGAATGCTTTTCTTCCTGTTTCTCTACAATAGTTTCCTCTTCAAACTTTTCTGTCCGAAATCCAATGTAATAACTTCTTACCCTTGAGCCATCTTCCATATTGAATCGTTCTTTGTAGTCTCGAAAATAGTTTTTCAGTTCTTCCTTAAAAACTCTCTGTGAAAATGGATATCCGACTTTTGCTTCGTCACAATAAGTTTTATACATTTCCCAAGCAGCTTTCAAAGTTGTACCGTTTTCTCTCTTAAAGACATGGTACGAATCGACAATGAAATTATAAAAATCGTTCGAAGCTCCTAACATCGCGATAGGAATATAATCATCATACATTCCAGGATTCTTCAAATAGATTTCTTGGCAGTGATATGCAATTGCTCCAAGCTCAAATTCAATCTGTTTCATAATTGTCTTGTATTCTTTGGGTCCTAATTTATTTCCGGAAGGAGATACATCCACTAATCGTCGTATTAGACCTGATTTTGCGTCCGTTATCTTTACCGGTTTATTTGTACCCATGAATAAAAAGCATTTAAAACGGTTTGAATAAGTAGATTTGAATTTCTCATTTACCGTCATCAGCTCGTGTGACACCAGACTATTCAATCTAGTATTATCTTCAATCCTTGACAAATCCCCATCATGTTGAATAGCCACGAGAGGATTGTTCTTGAATGCTTCCAATGCAAAAGAATTGCTAGATGAACCCAGAGCTTTGGCATCAAAAACGGAATAGTATCCCTCAAAAAGCTGCTGAATAATATTGAGAACCGTAGATTTACCTGTTCCGGCAGCTCCATACAAAACCATAAATTTTTGCAATTTCTTTGATTCTCCGCACACAATGGAACCGATAGCCCATTCAATTTTCTGCCTCTCTGTCTCGGAGTACAAAGTGGACATCAACTTGTTATAAGCAGACAAATCGCCAGCTTCAAGCGGATATTTCAGCTTTTTACTGGCGTAATCTTTTTTGTCAGTCTTGGTGTTGGAGAATATCAATTTATCATCCAGTGTGTGAAAAGAATCCCGCATCTGTTTCTGACAATATTTGTGCCAGGAATCAATCATTCCAGATTCAGCATCCCACATGTGAAGGACTTTAATATCAGAGTCAAAGCGTTGGCGGCTTTCTTCTGCGTATCTATCCAGCTCACGGTCAATCAACTGCAAAGCATCTTGTTCGTCCGTAGACCATAAACCTCGTTCTTCAATCCAGATAGCGTAGAAGTCACCACCTCGAATCATCAGATCGGAGCTTTTTTTAATAATGAACTTTGGATAGATTTCAATTGCACCACGCTTTGTACTACGTGTGGAAATCATCAAAAAGTCGATCATCTCATTTTTTACTCTCCTTTGTCACGCTTTAATTCTTCGATTTTGCTTTCAAGCTTTTTAATTTTTGCTGCCTGCTCCCGTCTTTCAATCTCACCAATAAAAAAATTCATCGTAACCAGAACAGAAAAAACCGCAACACCGTTGTTGAATTTTTGCTGTTTTCTGATAGCTCTTGAGATAACATCTAACCTTCTGTCCGAATTATGTAAACTCCTAAAAATATAATTCATAATCTCACACATTTTACTTCTTTCCTCCCTTCATTCCATTCAAAAAACTGGTAATCGTTTCTAATTTCCATTCTTTTTGACTGTGGTAAGTGAATATAAATTCCTGACCATTTTTCTGGCGTATCCGAATACTATTTCTTCCATTTGGAAAGAATACATCTATTCGTTCACCCGCATAATCTGGAAAATAATATTCAAACCATTTCATTACTTCACTATGGCTCATAGCGTTCCTCCTAAACATTTTCGTCTAAGTACCAGCACATCTGATACCAGATTTCAACAGTTCTCAAATCGTATCTACTATGGTTTACTGTAAACAGTCCTCCTGCACCATTTCGACTATATTTTCGTTCCAGAAATCTTTGCACAATTTCTTCAATATAGGCTCTGTCAAATTTAGAATCGTTCATAGATCCTAATCCAAGATTTACAATCATATTCCAAAACCACTGTCCAGTTCGGTTTCCCACACCAGGATCGTCCATGATATGCTCTTCACATCGAATAGCAAGTGCAATCATCATTTCCAGAACGCTGCACGTCTTATTGTCTAAATAAGCGGAAATCATGGAGCTACTGTATCCATTCTCATATCCAAACCGATACCTCAAATCAATACCATCTTCCGCACGATTTCCATCCATCGGAATACTGTAAATAAACTCAATTTTATGCAGAATCTTCAAAAGTCTTCGATACGATAATTTCTTCGAATATCTGCCATCAAACACAAGCTGACACATCCAATTAAAATATGTATCATTAAGCTCGTTCTTCGTCATCGTTCCTCCACTCGATGTGGCATCGTCTTTGTAACATCGGAATAGTTCCTCTGATCAAGCAGAATTTCGTAATCGCACTTTAACCGATCGTTTCGGACAAATACGGAATCGTCCTCATACTCCCCAAAGTGTGTCAAAGATTCCTCTCCAACAATTTCTTCCACATCGTCTACCTCTTCATTGTTTTCATCCGTCAAGACTTGATCCGCATAATAGGTAAGACTTATTTTTTCATATTCCTCAAATTCACCAAATTCCTCTGGCGAAATAACATATGGCTTTTCCACGAACGGATCTCCTTTCTTTTCTTCCACATTGCGAGAATAATTTGTATAGCCTTCTTTCTGAATGATGGATTTATATTTTTTTAAATCTTCGTTTTCTTGTTCTTGAGCTTCATTTTTCTTCAGACCGTCTTGTAAGCCTTCTAACAAACTCTTCCCTGCTTTTTCTACATTTTCTCTTGCGGCATAAGCCGCTTTTACAGAATCAATCTCTTCCTGGGCAATTTGCTCGTATTTTCGCTTGAGTAGTTGCCATGTACATACAGAGCCTATCCCTGCTCCAGCAATAAAAGCAAGAAGAACCCACCTTTTACTGTTCATACTCATCCTCCTCATTTTTGATTGTCATTACAGTTATTGCTAATCCTCCAAAAAGAAAGGAAACACTCAACAAAATGCCTCCTGTAATATGTCTTTTTCTTTTGGTATCCAGAACATAGTCCAGTACCGATATTATATTCTCCAGACCATCCATATTAGTGCCCCTTTCCTGCTGACAGAATGGCGATTCCACCAGCAAAACAAATACCAGACATAGCTGCCAATGTATAAGACACAACTGCTAAAAAATTACGCATAATAATTCTCCTTTCCTTACTCGTATCTTGAAAAATAATGGTTTTCAACCTGAAACATAGGAATACCGTATGCACTGTACTCACCAGCAGTAAAGAACATAACTTCATAATTTGTTCTTGATTCCAATTCTTCATAAACGAGCCCGCAAATATCTTCTCGAACCTCACATCGATCAACTCGTCCATTCCACATAGATGAAAATTGATTTGGCTGATAGATAACCTCGTAAACGGTATCTGGAAAATGTTCAGAATCAACTCTGTTTAGTATAGTGTCGATTACAAGTCTTTTTCCCTCTTCACACTCGCCCTCTGCTTCAGCCATCGTAACAAGAGCAATTAACTCCACATCTTCTTTCGACATTTCTTCTATAATTTCTGTTGATTCCTCCGTTTCCTCAATAGCAATCGGAACAGCTTCTTCTTGCCAAACTGCAATAACCGGCTCCTTCTTTCTAACATCAATTGCTCTGGGGACTGAAACTTCTTCTCCATTTGAGCGGAAGTCCACCATGAAAAACAATATACATAGAATAATGCAACATAAGACTGGAACGGCTATTACTTTGATTAACTTACGCATAAAATCCTCCTAAAAAACCATCCCCAAAGAATTGATCAACTCTTAGGGATGGTTATAAAATTTTTTCTTACATCAACTCCCAAATATTTCCGTCCACGTTGAAATCGAGAAGGATTGCCTGATCAAATCCATTGACATAATCAGAATAACTCAAATTGTCTGCATACAGCCCAAAGTCAATATAATTATCTCCCTTCGGGCTCTCAGGATCATAGACCCAACCTACAATCTGACCAGCTTTTGTTCTTGGAAGACCTAGCATCTCATAAACATCATTCAGAAATACTCGCTTTTTAGCCTTCAGAAGATCGTTAGCATAACGTTCCTGTGCCTTGATAAACATTAAATTGTACTCATTATTGCTTTCCCAATGAGGATTCAAAATAGAATTTCCGTCTTCATCCTGCGTGTATTTCTCAAAGAAACGAGCATATCCGCTAATATCCGCTGGACTCACAACAAAGCCATTTTTCTTAACCTTTTTTTCTTTTCCAGTTTCCTCATCTACAACAGTTTCTTCAAACTTTTTGGCTTTGAGATTATATTTCAGTTCACGATCAACCTCTTCACCGAATCTTTCAATTACTCGATTTCGATATTCTTTAAATCCTTTATCAATAGCTGCATAAGCCGCACCCAAAGCGACATTCCTCTTACGAAGAATATTATTAGATGCAAGAATACTGGTAATTGACAATGCTCCCAGCACAACAGACGGACCGTATAACTTTGCAAACTTTACGCCTGTCTGAGCATATACAATCGTTAAATCTTTCTTTGCATCTTCGCTGGAATACTGCTCTTTCATAGATTCATCTTCTTCGCATTTATGAATTGCCTCAACATCTTCTTTAGTCTTGTCCAAAATCTCGTTGACTTTCGTTGTCGCTTTACATGCCATTACCGCACTTGTGACTACGCCGATAACCCCCGCTACAACAAGAATCTCCGGACTATGCTTCTTTAACTGAAAACTTGTTTTGCTAAACAAACCGTTCACACTCTTAACAATCTCTGCTTTTTTCATGGTTACTTATTCTCCTCTTCTATATTTTTTAAATGATCAATTAAATGCTGCGTGTACCAAAGGATTTTCTCCAAATCCTGAATACCGTTTTTCTTCTTCCAACGGCAGGCATATTTAATGATATTTCCGGTATCAGTCGCCTCAACACCTTTTAATTCGTCGGTAAACGCTTCAATGACGTCAATGACTTCCATACCTGTTTTGGACATATAATGCTCCGGATGAGATACCATTTTATCTTCTGATTCATACATAATCTATTTTCTCCTTTACAATGGTGTAGGTTTAGGTAGTTTCAAGATATAGCCATCTCTTACACGAACTGCTCTGCATCCAGCAATATCCGTCCAGCCATATTTATTTGCAGCATAGTTGTCATTGGACACATTCGCCAAATCATAGAGGTCTGCGACACTGACAACCTCGTACTGAGCAATAATTTCATTCATAGCATCCAGAACAGATTCTGCATCTCCGCGAGTTTCAAATAAGAGTTCATCATATTCATAACTTGTCCGACTTTTCGGTGCGGCATAATCTTTTTTTCCGCCATCATAATATTTCTGATAGGATACTTTGGACGCTGTAGAATTCTTTTTTGATTTCCCAGCTTCTCCGTACAAAATCATATCAATACCGTTGGTAACTATATCAGAAATTGCCTTTTTAATTGCCGGCACAAGAACATCCATCACAATATACGATTTCACATTGTTGACATCCTCAGAAATGAATACATCCGCAAACTTCTGCATTTCTGACTTCTTCTTAGGCTTCACCGTTCCGGAAATTACTTTCTCTACATGTTTTTCTGGAATAGATTCTTTTCGTTCCTCCTTTGACCTATGGGAATTTGGCTTATATTCCTCCATTAAGTTGTCTCCTTTCCACTCACTAGACTAATTTTTCCAGGTAATATAATCTTTGTACCCGGAAGTCGATTGTTTTTCTTTTTAAATTGATATGTAAGATTCGATCGTGCTTTCTTTTCAGAAACCGCTCGTGTAGAAGCAGTCCAACGATTGGCAACACAGTTATCGAACTCCATCACCGGTCCATCATATAAATATAAATTCATAAAATTCACCTCCGGATAAAAGAAAAAAGGGAAAGTACCTTGTTACAGATACTCTCCCTCGTGTTGAAACACAGTTTTCTCTTTAGATTTCTTCGGATTCCTCTTTCTCACTCTCGATGTTCGGTTCATCTGAATCTTCCCACTCAGCATCGATAATCTGCTGTTCCTTCTGAGCTTTGATTTTGGCAATCATCGGTTTACCCACATACTTGTAGATTACAACACCTGCAAGTACAGCTAAACCAACACCGGCCGCAACCTTAAACCCTTTACCAGAACTCGATTTAACGATTTCCTCAGTAGTTGTCTCCATAACCTCTTCATTGTTCATGATCTCATTAGTTTCCATAAATATTCTCCTTTCATTTTTTGAAAATGTGTGATTCTTCTTCCATTAAAGCCATTGTTTTTTTCGCGCGGTTATCTCAAATTACGAAAGTCGTATCTCGGTGCAATTGTGTAATCGATCACCAGACAAGGTGTTCCATCACTGGCTAATTGTGAACTGAAGGATAAGTCGATATATCCGTCATCAATATTCCAACCAAGTTCATCCCCCAGCTTAATATTATCCAAACCAATTTCATAGTAAAAATCATTCAGGGATATATACATTTCATCCCTCATCTGTCGATTCAGCTCACATTCAGCTTTCTTAATTTTCTCGATATCTCCCTTGAAATACCTCCCAGACACCGCATCATAGCAAAGTGTATTTCCTTTTTCTGTAATGATTACTTCTCGTGTAACCACCGGATTTTTCTCAACTTTGTCTTTTGCAATAGCATCCTTTACAGCTTCGTTTTTCTTCTCTCCAAACATCTCTATTACTTTTTCCTGATAGTCTTTGAGAGCCGATTCCGATAAGGTGTAGGCTGTTGCGAGTGCTGCGTTTCGACGAACGTTTACCGAACTAGCGCCGATTAAACATGCAATGGAAAGTGTCCCCGTAAGTGCTGCCGGAACATAACACATCCATGTTGTTTTTATCAAATCTACGGCCTCGAGCTGATTAACACCGATTTCCTCTTTTCTTTCTTCGATAAGAATAAGAGCCTTTGGTGTTGCACGAACCGCCATAACAGTTGTCGTAATCATGCCGGCAATACCAATGCCTGTAAGAATTTCTGGACTATGTTTTTTAATCGATGTTTTAAGCAATAAAAAGCTTTTTGATAATTCTTTTTTCATTATCTTCCTCCTCCGAGAATCGTTTTTGATAGCTCCATTACCATCTGAAACGCCTCGTCTTTCGTAAATCCGGCCTGAATATAACTATCCATCACTTTTTTCGTTTCACGAGCCGCCTGTTCCATAGCCTCTTTCTCTTCCAGATTTTTGATTTCCTGTTTGAGAAGCTTGATCTCGTTCTCTTTTTCAAAAACCTCCTCCTGTAAGGATTCTTTTGTTACCTCTTTTGAGTTCCTTCCCCCACAGTAATTTCTATAAGAAACCTTGCTTTCACGGGGCACAGGGCCCCTGGATTCCTGCTTAACCAACCAGAATTCCGGACGAACCCCATCAGAGTACGAAGCGTAGTGGTAGGACGTATAGCCACTGCCGCTCACAAAAGCGAAATAAGCCGAAGAAACTTCTTCTTTTGCTGCATTTCTCAGCCAGCCCCATGATGAATCATTTTTAAAATAAGCAACCCTGTTCTTTCGTTCCGTCATCAACGGAAGCTGCTCGTCAGTATCGGGTTCTAAATTGTTATTATCCCATTCGTCTTCATGCCCCACAATCTGTCCAACAGTAGGAAGCGTAAGACCATAAATCTTATCACGCAGTTCCTCCGGGAATGCCATAAGCAGAACCGTATCCATCCACTTTTTCAGTTCAGACTTTTCAAAGCCGCCTTTGTTTGTATTTTTGCTATTCATCGGACGACGAGTAATATACTCATCAAATATAAACATGATTCCTTCATCCGTAACCTTGTGAGCAGTTGCGCTAAACTCGCCAATCTCTGCTAATGGAATAATTACCTGATCTCCTACCTGAATGTTAGCTGTTTCAATTTCCTGTTTTCTTAATACCTTCATGATGTTTCTCCTTTCGAAAATATAAAATTTGTGGTTATAAAATAAGACCAAGAAGTGCCTCAGCCGTATTTTCTGCAACTTGAAATATAAGATTATTTGCCTGATTTCCCGACATATGAAGAAAAAATTCCATTTTTAAAATAAATCCTTCTATCACAAAGTCGGCTTCGGTCAATGGATGATCCATAATAGTTAAAAGAATCTCATCAACTGCCCATCTTTCATATGAGCGTTCCATAATGGCTTGTTTAGACCAATTTGACCTCGGTTCGAATAAATATTCGTTTGCATAGCTTATAATTTTTTGAATCGCTTCATCGTTCATATGCACCTACTCCAAACTAAAAAGAAAGAGCCCTTGTTAGGACTCCTCTTCGTTTTCGCTATCTCGTTTGGCAAGTGCCTCATTTACTTTCTCTTCGATTCTCTCATCCATTTTCTTTTCGTTCACCCAATCGGTAAGGATATTCACTCCAAACCCAATTACGGTAACCGCAATACCAATAGTTTTGATAATTTTTCCATTCGTCATAAAGCATTAGCCTCCTTTCATAATACGGTTTGTAATTTTTGCGAATCACTCAAATTTACTCAATGCCATCGTATCAATGATGATACATTCCAGCCCATCTTCCAAAGTCGTTTTATGATTATCAAAATCCAACCAGTAACAATCCATTTCTTCAATCATATAACATATATCCCAACCAATTACATCACCTCCGTCCACCTCATCCAAACCAAGAAAGGACAAATATTCATTCAACGGACAAACCCCTCTTACTGAAAGATTACGATTTACATGGTATTGAGCATTTAATACAGCAGCCATCGTTGTTCTAAAATATTTCTTTGAAGCAAGATCGTAGAAAAGTAACCTCTCGCTATCGGAATCCATATCCATGTTGTAAACCTGATATCCCCAGTCATATGTCGATACCATCGCGTCTTTCGCCATTTCCGCATGGATTTTATCATCCGCATCCTCCCCATAAACTGTCTTGGCTGCCTTTCGATATTGCTTATAAGATTCGTTAAGCATGGCATAGGCACTCATCAAAGATGCTTGTTTCTTTTGATTTAATGCGTTTGCCCCAAAGATACATGCGATGGTTGAAACTCCCAGTAGAACAGAAGGAATATAAATCGGTCCAGCCGCTCGAATAATTTCTAATTTGCTTAAATCTTCCCCTTTCTCTAACTCCGCTTCTTTCAATATTTTTATTGCCTTTGGTGTTGCTCGAACAGCCATAATAGTTGTTGTAACAACTCCAACGGAAGCCACTACAGTTAATATGGTCGGCGAAGAGCGATACAATTGCCTCCCAACTCTTTTTGAGATTTTAACTTTTTGCATGATATTCTCCTTTCGTTTTGTCTTACTCCATAGCGTGTAGTAAATCTTGAATACTTTCTCCGATCAGTTTTGCAGTCATGAAAATGGAACTATTCTTTTTGTTCATAGATGCAAACATTTCCATCTTTTTTGCAAATGTACAAGCCATCTCTCTCAGATTTTTTATCGAAGTTTGAGTTTCTGGATAAATCTGTTTTGATACATAATTTCGAAATTCCCCAATAGCCCATAAACCATTACTGACCCGTTCAAACTCTTTCTTTTCAAAGATAGGATTTGGAAGTTGTTCATCCATTTCATACCAATCGCATAAAATTAACTCCAAATCACCCAGACTTAAATTTTTGACCACATTCTTAAAAATCTCCTTTCCTAAGATTGATAAAAAATAAAAGAGAACCAGTATCGGACTCGAACCGATTACCCCCCACAAAAGCGTGGCGCTCTACCAATGAGCTAACTGTTTCTCCATAATAGGAATTGTAAATTTTGCGGAGTAAAAAGAAAGAGCCATTGCTGGCTCAATTCCTCTAATTCAAACCGACTTTTTTCAGAATTTTCATGAGTTCTTCTTTACTCATATCCGCGTCAATACTTACATGCACATGTGCTTTCTCATCTGAAATCGAAGCATTTAACTCGTTTAACTGGATATCTATGTCGTATCCAAGTTTTTTATGTAATACTCCTTTTGCTAATTTTGAAAGTAACATCCGTGTAAATTTTGAGCTGATTTTCATTTCGTCCATCACCCTTAAACTCCTTTCACTTTTATCAGTTTTCCATAACAGGAGTTGTGATTTTTGCGGATTAAATATCCCGTCTGTCAAAGACCGTCTCCCATCGTTCTCTCTTAATCGGCTTCATTTTTAAAGCCCACATAATCTGACGAATCGTTACGGTTGGATAAAGTCCGTTCGTAGTCATTCCAGAACGCATATCAAAGTATTCTTTAAAGCAAGGATGCAAATATAAATCATCCGTAATCCATGGGTCCACTTCTCCCCACCAGGTGCTCTTCGTTTTCTCATCAAATCGCTGCTGAATAACCGCCAGTCCCTTTTCTCCGATTTGAAATAGCGTGCAACAATGATAGACCGGATGATCGCAAAAATATACTTTCCCATACATTGATAAATAGATCTCTGGTTTTTCATAATGGTATCGCATCGTTTATTCTCCAAAAAGAAAAAGCCTATGCCGAAGCATAGACCTTCTCTCAATAATATTTTTAGTCATCAAATAGCTTACATGACGTTTTGCAATACGGATATGGTCCTCCGCAGGCTCTACATCCGGCTGGAGGAATATCTCCTTGTTCCATATCGAGCATTTCTTCCGTCCACTCTACTTCTTCATCGGACTCATACTCGTAATCCTCTTCGTCCATCTTTAATCCGCACGATGGACAGATATAAATTCCGCATCCAGTCTTCGGATCTTCTGTTTGCCTCATGACGGCTCCACACCGATTGCAAATCGCATATCCGTTATTCAGGTACTCAATCAATTCAATACCTTCTGGTTTGATAATTTTGTGGCTCATAAATATTATCTCCTTTCATTTTCGAAAGAACCGCTATTATTGTACGGTTTCTTCCGGTTTATAGTCAAGAGACAAAGAGCTCTTTATAGCATCTCCTTTCCATAATAGCGTCTGTAAAAATCACGCAAAAACGAAGAGGACATGTATAAATCACGCCCTCCTCATTTTCTGACCGGTTAATTATTTCTTTGTCGGTCTAAAACGATTGAACAATCCTCTGAATGTTGTTGAGGTATAAGTTCCAGTTTCCTCAAACTTAAATCCTTTCCGCATCCAGATACCATAGAACATCAATGGTATAAGAAGTTCTGCCGCAGCAATACCCACTTTGAAATATCGATCTTTCATTTGCTCGTTGAGCTGGCAGGACTTAAATTGCTCATCTTGTACATCTGCTTTGATTTGTTCATCCAATTGAGACTGTTTTATCTCATGTTCTCGGATACTTGCCTCACTTTCCAATGTACGGCGACTTCGCTTATCTTCCGCGTCTAACTCATTTTTACTTTCCTCGATTCTCAAACGGTACAGCTTCGCTAAATCCTCTATAGCCTTTGATTTCTTTTCGCTACCTGAATCCAGAGAAGATATCGCCTGAATCTCTGCCGCTATCTCCTCGTTCAACAATTCTTTGATGTTTTCACCCATTTTAGTTCTCCTTTCGTGAATTCATTAACTGTTCCATAAAAGGACTTGTTATTCGTGCGAAATATAATCTTGGATGTTGACTTTTAGGACAACATATTTTTTCTTATATATCGCATCTACCCCTTCATGAGACAGCTCCAAAAACAAATAAGGTCCGCTATCCGGATCTGATTGATCAACTCGCAGCGAACCCACGACATCGCTTCGAAACACTCGTCGTCCGAAGACAATTCCGATAATGATGCCAACAATAATACAAATAATCAGTTCCATATTTTGTCCCCACCTTTCAAAAAACCTTTTTCCAAATTTCCCACCCGGGATTTTTTCAAATATCAACATAACATGTCTTTCAGATACCTCGGTACTGCATTTTAATCTAGGATAAAAAGAAAGAGCCATTGCTGGCTCAGTCTTTAAATCTGTTATTAAATGACGTTTGTCTTTGACCGTTAATTAGTAAACAAATCAAGCGATTCCAATGTTTCATACTCCGCCGTTTCAAAAGCCTTTGCTCCATTTTTAAACGTTGATAATGCTAGATAGGTAATACCTACCATCACAATACCTCCACCTATTAAAATGTCTTTAAGACTTTCTTTTGACAAAGCATTTATAACAATGTCTTTGCTCATACCTGTTTTAGGATTTGTTATCGGTCCAAATTTTGATTTAATCATTTAAACGACCTCCTTTCACAATAGGAGATGTAATTATTGCGTATTCTCACCCTCATACACGATTTTCTTTCTCATGTCAGACCAAGCAATGTACCGCTCTTTCCGGCACATAGGGCAATGGAATTTACACACCTTTCCTCCGATATCTACCACTTCTTTACTGTCGGCTTCCAGACGACTCTGACAATTCGGACAGTTGAAACGATAGACCTTCTTGACTGCTATGTCTATAATTTTCATTTCAATCCCTCGCTTTGTTCAATAACCAGAAGAATCGTCTGTATAAGTTGTAATAAACATCCTTGCAGCATGGAATATTTAACCTAGCTTTCAAGATGTCATAAGACCATCCTTCGGTTACTCCTTTTAGAATATAGCTGGATAACTCCGCATCCGTTGCAATCGCTACCTGCTCAACAGTCTTCATACGCTCAATATAATAGGATCGAGCTTCTACACACCGAACAGTTGGATCGCTAATCTCTCCCTTTTTCGAAAAGACTTCTAAATCGGAAGGTCGGCGGCTAAGCCCATCCAAGGCTGCATATGCTTTTTTCCAGATTGGATATTGAAGACAAAAATGCTTCAGCTCATAATAACGATGACGTTCAATCCAATATGGATTTTTCTCCGATAATTCCGGACGAATTGTTGTGCCCATTTTTAATTTTTCTCTCCTTTCCACAAATATCCCGTTTCCTCCCAAAGCCGTTTCGGAGAGATGTAAAAATTGATGCGTCCGTATCTTGAATTCATCTCCTCAATGTTGGTTATCAATTTACCATTTCTAGTAGCTTTTCCAATTGGTAGCCACCCGGATATAATACCGGCACGAACCCAAGAAGCATCTTTTCCATACACTCTGGCTACCACTACCACTGGAACAGACCCCGGTGTAAATGTAATTTCTTCCATTGGCTGTTACCTCCTTTCAACGGCTATTCTAGGATAAGACTTGCGATTTGTTAAAACAACCTCAGTGGCAAAACGATACACACAAAAAAGAAAGAGCCCTTGTTAGGACTCCATTCTCTTGAAGTATAATTTTTGCAATTTTGCTCTCATCCTTGTCAATTCCATTTGGATGTTGTCTACTTGACTTGGATTCTTTGTTCTTAAAAGTATGTCCTCAAACATTCGAATCTTAGTCTGTAAGTGCCGTTCCTCTTTTGACATGATTTTTCTCCTTTCGTTTTATTCTTCACAAAAGGAGTTGTAATTCCTGCGAATTCCTCCATCGAATCATGGTCATTTCACATGGATAATCTTCATATCCATAAGTTTCACAAGTAATAAAACCTTCCAACACACCACGAATCACCTCCGCTTCGTATTGCTTATACGGAAAAATATAATCTGGTAACTCTCTATGTATTTGACCGCAAACGGGACATCGAAAACGTTCAATCTCTATCCACGAAGTTTTTCCGCCTTTCGTCCGTACTATTCTTGAAACCTTATCATACCGTTTTAATTTAGACCCACAATTCTGACAAATTGATTTATCATTACTAACCATATATTAAAACCCTTTAAAATATTGAGTGTAGGAGTTGACAATTCCTACACTAGCATATATGATTACTCATGATAAATCAACATTGCCACACACAAAACTCATTTTAATATCGTGAAGGAGGTATGAAATATGCTGCTAAAATGTCCCGAATGCGAATTACAGATAAGCGATAAAGCTACTTTCTGCCCACATTGTGGATATCCGATACAGCCAGACATCAAACCAAGAAAGCCCCGCAATAAAAATAATAAAAGAAAACGACTTCCTAACGGCTTTGGACAGATAAGTCAAATCAAAAATCGAAACCTTAGAAACCCATATCGGGCAATGGTTACTGTTGGAAAAACATCTACTGGTCGTCCTATATGTAAGCCACTAAAACCGGAATCCTATTTTCCAACTTATAACGACGCCTATGCCGCATTAGTAGAATATAATAAAAATCCATATGACTTAAAGCCAGACATTACAGTGAAAGAGCTTTACGAAAAATGGACTGCTGAGTATTTTAAAAATGCCACAGACAACTATATTAGGACTGTAAACTCGGCATGGGCTTATTGTTCTTCTATATATGATATGCGTGCGAAAGACATCAGATCTCGACATATTAAAGGGTGTATGGAGGAAGGTTTTCGAATTGAAACTCGCGGAAAAAAGAAAGGGGAAAAAATTTATGCAACTCCAGGAACTAAATCGAGAATAAAATCACTATTCAATAACATGCTAGACTATGCTTTAGAATACGAAATTGTACCAATGAATTATGCAAGAACATTTGAGCTCTCTGGAGATGTTATCGTTGAAATAGAAAAAAACAAGAAAAAGCATTTTCCCTTTGATAATAAAGAAATGGATCTTTTATGGAAAAATGTTGATGATGTTAAATTTACAGACTGGATTATCATACAATGCTATATGGGATGGCGACCTCAAGAACTTGCTACTTTACGCTTAGATGAAGTAAATTTGGAGAAATGGTATATGCAAGCAGGAATGAAAACGGAAGCCGGAAAGCAACGGATTGTTCCTATTCATTCCAAAATCAAAGAACTTGTGAAACGCAATTATGATTTCGCCCTTTCTATAAACAGCGATTATCTTTTCAATGATAAAGGACAAACTCACTCTGGTTCCTGGTCTGTAACATACGACAAATATGCAAGTCGTTTTGAAAAGGTTGTTAAACAATTAAACTTGAATCCCGAACACAGACCTCATGATCCTCGAACAACATTTGTTACGATGGGTAAAAAAGCCGGAATGGATGAATACGCCCTCAAAGAAATGGTCGGTCATTCAATTCAAGATATAACTGAATCCACTTACACCGTACGTGATTTAGAATGGTTGCGAGAGGATATAGAAAAAATAAAATAATATGTTTTTTCAGTGTAGGAATAGGTGTGTAGAAGTAGTGTAGGAATAATGTATGAATAACATACATTTTCCTACTTTTTTCTACTTCTTACAACTTCTTAAACCCTTGATTTTACTGGATTTCTTAGAACTTGCCTTCCTTAGCAGCTTCCTCGATGGAAACTGCAACAGCTACAGTCATACCAACCATCGGGTTGTTTCCTGCTCCGATAAGTCCCATCATCTCAACATGAGCCGGTACGGAAGAAGATCCTGCGAACTGAGCATCTGAATGCATACGTCCAAGTGTATCTGTCATACCGTAAGAAGCCGGTCCTGCTGCCATGTTGTCCGGGTGAAGTGTACGTCCTGTACCACCGCCTGAAGCAACTGAGAAATATTTTTTACCCTGCTCGATACATTCTTTTTTGTATGTACCTGCAACCGGGTGTTGGAAACGAGTCGGGTTTGTAGAGTTTCCTGTAATAGAAACATCAACACCCTCTTTCCACATAATTGCAACGCCTTCACGAACATCGTTTGCTCCGTAGCAGTTTACTTTAGAACGAAGTCCGTCAGAGTAAGCTGTTCTGGAAACTTCTTTAAGTTCGCCTGTATAATAATCATAATCTGTCTGAACATATGTAAATCCGTTGATTCTGGAAATGATCTTTGCAGCATCTTTTCCAAGACCGTTCAAGATAACACGAAGCGGTTTTTTACGAACTTTGTTTGCTTTTTCCGCAATACCGATTGCACCTTCTGCTGCTGCGAATGACTCATGTCCTGCAAGGAATGCAAAACAGTCTGTTTCCTCTTCAAGAAGCATCTTTCCAAGGTTTCCGTGACCAAGACCTACTTTACGCTGATCTGCTACAGAACCCGGAATACAGAATGCCTGAAGTCCCTCTCCGATTGCTGCTGCTGCGTCTGCTGCTCTTGTACATCCTTTTTTGATTGCGATTGCCGCACCCGTAATATAAGCCCAGCATGCATTTTCAAAACAGATCGGCTGAATGCCTTTGATCTGGTTGTATACGTCCAGTCCGGCATCCTTCGTAATCTTCTCTGCTTCTTCAAGAGAAGCGATACCGTAGCTGTTTAAAACTTCATTGATTTTATCAATTCTTCTTTCATATGATTCAAATAAAGCCATTTATGTATCCTCCTGATTTATTTACCTTAATATGTCGCTAAATCCCGATTACTCCTTACGCGGGTCGATGATCTTCGCTGCGTCATCAACACGGCCGTACTGTCCTTTTGCTTTTTCCCAAGCATCGTTCGGCGTATCGCCTGCTTTGATGAAATCTGTGAATTTTCCGAGGCTTACGAACTGGTATCCGATGATCTCGTTGTTTTCGTCAAGAGCGATTCCTGTTACATAACCTTCTGCCATCTCAAGGTAACGAGGACCTTTTGCAAGTGTTCCGTACATTGTACCAACCTGAGAACGAAGTCCTTTTCCAAGATCCTCAAGTCCTGCTCCGATCGGAAGTCCGTCTTCAGAGAATGCACTCTGAGTTCTTCCGTATACGATCTGAAGGAAAAGTTCTCTCATTGCTGTATTGATCGCATCACAGACAAGGTCTGTGTTAAGTGCCTCTAAGATTGTTTTGCCCGGGAGGATCTCAGATGCCATAGCTGCGGAATGTGTCATTCCCGAACATCCGATTGTCTCTACAAGCGCTTCCTGGATAATACCGTCTTTCACGTTCAGAGTCAGCTTACATGTACCCTGCTGCGGAGCACACCAGCCAACACCATGTGTCAAACCGGAAATATCCTTTACTTCTTTCGCTTTCACCCATTTTGCTTCTTCCGGGATCGGAGCCGGTCCGTGATTTGCGCCCTGCGCTACCGGACACATCATTTCTACTTCATGTGAATAAATCATGTTAAAACTCCTTTCAATATCTATGATTTTCTTCTGCATACGAACACATACTCGTGCCATACCTATTTTATTTTCTCATAAATTACCGCATTCGTCAATCAAACTTTGACAAAGTTTTCACTCAAAGTGTTCACTTTATGTTTTTATAATGCTTTTATACTATTTTAAAATTTTCTTTCCTATTTCCGAAAATCCTATTCTTTTAACAATGCATCTTTCAGCATCTCAAGTGCAGTTTCAACTGTTTGAGCTCTGTTTTCCATACGATTTCCGTGAAAACGGCATTCTTTTACTACTGTCTCCCCGTTCAGATAACATCCTATATACACGAGTCCGACAGGCTTGTCCTCTGTTCCTCCACTTGGACCGGCAATTCCTGTCGCGCTAAGAGCCGCTTCTGCACCTGCGGCTTTTGCCGCTCCTTCCGCCATCTCTTTCGCCGTCTGTTCACTGACTGCCCCATAAGTTTCAAGCGTCTCATGAGAAACTCCAAGCAGGCGCTCTTTCGCTTCATTTGAGTAAGTGACATACCCCTCATTCAATACTGCAGACGCGCCTGCCGCATTTACAAGTGTTCCTGAAATCAGTCCTCCTGTACAGGACTCTGCAGTCGTCACGTGAAGGTGTTTTTCAGATAAAAGTTCCGTCACCGTTTCCTCTAAAGTTTTCTCATATGCTTTTTTTTCTTTTAAATACCATTCAAGATACATGTTTACATCCCACCTTGTGTAAGTACCTGTTTATTTTTCCACACGTAATCGATCAGAGAAATGATCGTAAGTGCCACTGCTGCCCAAATAAGAATTTCTCCGATCAAGTCGAACACACCGCCTAAATCTGCAATAAGAACGATGATCATCGCCATCTGAAATACAGTTTTGAATTTTCCCCAATAGCTTGCTGCGATCACAATTCCGTTGTCAGATGCCACGAGACGGAATCCGCTTATAATAAACTCTCTTGCAATAATGATTATTACAATTTCGGCAGCTAATTTTCCGGAAGGAATCAGACAGATCATAGCCGAACAAACAAGCAGTTTATCTGCCAAAGGATCCATAAATTTTCCGAAATTTGTCACAAGATTATATTTTCTCGCTATTTTCCCATCTAAAAGATCCGTCAGACTCGCAACTGCAAAAATTGCGAGAGCAATCCACTTATTAGCCGCTCCGCCTACATCCGTAAGCATAAAAAATACAAAAAACGGTACCATGATAATGCGCAAAACAGTTAATTTATTTGGTAAATTCATAACAATTCTCCTATCAGATCATATTCTAAAGCTCCGGTTATTTTCACTTTTGCGAAATCGCCGGATATCAGTTCTTCTTCTGTGTTAATAAAGATCAATCCGTCCACATTCGGCGCATCGCGGTATGTCCTGCCGACATAAGCATTTTCATCCGCAACTTTGCCTTCAATCATAACAAGCATTTCTCTGCCGATCATATTTTCTGCATTGTCAAATGCAATTTCCTGCTGAAGTTCCATCAGATCCGCCTGTCGTTCTTCTTTTACTTCTTCTGCGATCTGATCTGGCATAACAGCCGCCGGGGTGTCTTCTTCCGGTGAGTAGGTAAAGACTCCTAAACGATCAAACTCCATTTCGTCGACAAACTGCATCAATTCTTCATGCTGATCTTCTGTTTCGCCGGGAAAGCCGGTGATCAACGTCGTACGAAGGCAAATATCAGGAATTTCTTTTCTCAATTTTTTTACAATATCTGTCAGTTCCTGTTTTGACGTTCTTCTGCCCATCCTTTTCAAAATACTGTCGCTTGCATGTTGGATCGGAAGATCAAGATAATGACACACTTTCGGTTCTTTTTTTATCACTTCTATCAATTCATCTGTAATTTCCTCCGGATAGCAATACAAAATTCGGATCCAGCGGATTCCCGCAATCTTGCATAACTCTTCCACAAGCCTGTGAAGACATTTTTCTCCATACAGATCTTTTCCATAAAGTGTCGTTTCCTGTGCCACAAGGATCAGTTCTTTGACACCTTGCTCTGCCAGCTCTTTCGCTTCTTTGATCAGTCGTTCCATGGGAACACTTCTGAAATTTCCACGTATTTTCGGAATAATGCAATATGTACAATGCTTATCGCACCCTTCCGCAATCTTTAAATATGCAAAATGTCCTCCCGTCGTCACAAGACGCTTTGCTCCTGAAACCGGAAGCGCATTAAGATCCGAAAGTATAATGCCCTGCTCTCCTTCCAATGCTCGGTCTACCACATCTAAAATCTTATCATATGCCGTCGTTCCGAGAACTTCATCTACTTCCGGAATTTCATCTAATATTTCCTGTCTGTATCTCTGTGCCAGACATCCTGTCACGATCAACGCTTTTACCTGTCCCGACTTTTTATATTCTGCCATCTCAAGAATATTTTGAATGCTCTCTTCTTTTGCGTCATGGATAAAGCAGCATGTATTAATTACAATAATATCTGCCTGTCTTTCATCATCTGTCATCTCATATCCTCTAGATGCCAAAAGTCCGAGCATCACTTCTGTATCTACGAGATTTTTGTCACATCCAAGAGAGATAAACAATATTTTCATATCTGTTCCATACCTCCTCTTCCTTTTTATTATACTTTTCACTTTTGTACTTTAATGTGGCAAGATTCATCCGCTAACATGAAAAAGGCAGATACCGTTTGGTTCTGCCTCATTGTTTTTACTCTTCTTCTGCCGCACTCTCGGCTTTGATCTTCAACTCGCCTTTGTTCAATTCTTCGATTGCGATCGACAATGGTTTCTCTCCCTCTTTCACATCGACAAGCGGAAGGTCTCCGGCAATCAGTTGTCTGGCACGTTTCGATGTTGCCATAACGATCGAATAACGACTGTTGACGATCTTTGTTTCCCCTTCTTCGACATCTTTGTTTACAACTTTCATCAAATCTGTATAAGACGGATGCAGCATATTTAATTTTCTCCTTTCAATCTTTCCAAATCTTCTTTTATTGTCTTCATGAATGCTTCATTCCGAAAACTTCTTCGGTGCTCTCCCTGAATGATCATATGCATTTCTTCAACGCACATATTCAGGTCGTCATTAACGACAAGGTAATCGTAATAATCCATTCCCTCCGCTTCCTCACATGCACGGTTCATTCTGGACTCGATCACATCCATCGTCTCTGTGCCTCTGCCTACGAGCCTTTTTTTCAGTTCACCGGCGCTCGGAGGTGTCACAAACAAAAGCAAAGTATCGGGAAATTCCTCTTTCACTTTTAATGCGCCTTGAATCTCTATTTCAAGGATCACATCTTTTCCCGCATCCAACTGCTTTCGCACATACTCTTTTGGAGTACCGTAATAATTTTTCACATATCTAGCATACTCTATCAATTCATCTTTGGCAATCATTTTTTCAAATTCATCTTTTGATATGAAAAAATATTCTCTTCCATCCTGTTCCCCATCTCTTGGCTGCCTCGTAGTCGCCGAGACAGAAAGTGCATACGTATCAGGATATCTTGACAGAAGTTCTTTCATCAGCGTTCCTTTTCCCGAACCCGAAAATCCCGATACAACGATCAAAATTCCTTTTCTGTTCACTTTGTTTCCTCCTATTCGATATTCTGTATCTGTTCTCTGATCTTCTCAATCTCTGTTTTCAGACTGATCGCGCGGTTTGATATATCCAGATCATTCGCCTTAGACAAGATCGTGTTCGCCTCACGATTCATCTCCTGTGCGATAAAATCAAGTTTTCTTCCGATTCCGTTAGACTCTTCCAATGTCTCCTTCATATGCTGAATATGACTTTTTAGTCTTACAACTTCCTCATCTGTACAGATCTTATCCGCAAAGAGAATCACTTCTGCCGCAATCCGATTATCGTCAATCTGCGTATCCTCTAATAATTCCCGCATCTTTTCTTCTAATTTTGTCCTGTATTCTGCAATAATCTGCGGCGAACGCTCTTCTATAAACCGAATCTGTTCACTGAGCAGATCCAATTTCAAAAGAATATCTTCTTTCAAACGTTCTCCTTCTTTTGTCCTCATCTCTACAAACTGTGAAAACGCGCCTTCCAACGCTTCTTTTAATCCATTCCAAAGCTCGTCTTCATCCTCGCTGCATTCTTCCATCGTAAAGACTTCGGGATATCTGGACAATGTACTGACGCGAACATCATTATCTAACGAAAATTCTTCTGCCATCTGATTCAGATATTTTAAATATTCTGCCGCAAGAGCCGCGTTATACTTTACCGACACCTGCGATTGAGACAGATCTTCATACGTGATAAAAATGTCAACCTTTCCCCGGTCTGCATATGATTTAAGGAGCGTCCTGATGGACGTCTCGAAAAAATTCAATTTCTTCGGCATCCGAATGTTTACATCGAGATATCTGTGATTCACACTTTTTAATTCTACCGTAAATTTTCTTGAGTCCTTCAGAACTTCACATCTTCCGAACCCTGTCATACTTTTTATCATCTTGTCTTTCCTCGTGTTCTTCTCCTTGGCAGTCTATATATCAAATTTATCTGTTTTTTAGAACTGCCGATTACTGCAATTTTAGTTATTATACCTCTAATGCGCGTAAATGGTCAACAGGTCTTTTTTCATTCTCCTCTTTATGATATACTTTCTTATATATTCATGTTCAAAAGAAAAATGTTTTATCATTTCCCTTCTGAACAATTCAAAATATGGAGAATTTATTATGGCTTTTGACGGAATTGTCGTGGCAGGTCTTGTCCACGAACTGAAACAAAAACTAACAGACGGACGAATTGCGAAAATCGCGCAGCCGGAAGCAGATGAACTGCTTCTTACGATCAAATCCCCCTGTGGACAACATCGGCTTTTAATCTCAGCAAACGCTTCTCTTCCGCTTATTTATCTTACAGACACAAATAAACCAAGCCCGATCACGGCTCCTAATTTTTGTATGCTTCTTAGAAAACATATCAGTAACAGCCGGATCACGGATATTTCACAGCCAAAACTGGAGCGTATCATCTGTTTTACAATCGAACATTTTGATGAGTTGGGCGACCTTTGCCAAAAGAAGCTCATTGTTGAAATCATGGGGAAACACAGCAACATCATTTTCTGTTCCGAAGACGGAACGATCATTGACAGTATCAAGCATGTATCTGCACAGATGAGTTCTGTCAGAGAAGTTCTTCCCGGACGGAAATATTTTATTCCTGATACAATGCATAAAAAAGATCCGCTCACAACAGAATGGAAAGAATTTTCCCTTTCCGTTAATGATAAACCGATGTCTGTGGCAAAAGCTCTTTATACAAGCTTTACAGGGATCAGTCCTGTTACCGCAGAGGAAATCTGTTATCTTGCCGGTATCGACTCAACTCTTCCGGCAAAAGAATACAGTCAGGATGTTCTTTTCCATCTGTATACCCAGTTTACGATCTATCTGTCAGCAATAAAAGAAGGCAGATTTGAGCCCGCTATCTACTATGACAAACAAGAACCGAAGGAATTTTCCGCTCTTGAACTGACGTATCTTTCAGCATATGAAAAACGTCTCTTTCCTTCTGTTTGCGAAATTCTTCGTACTTACTACTCTGAGCGGAGCCTGATTACGAGGATTCGCCAGAAATCCGTCGATCTTAGACACATTGTACAAACTGCTCTTGAAAGGAATCGGAAAAAATATGATCTGCAGATGCGGCAGTTAAAAGATACCGAAAACAGAGACAAATACAAAGTTTACGGCGAACTGATCAACGCTTATGGTTACAATGTTCCCGAAGGCGCCAAACAGATGGAGGCGCTGAACTATTACACAAACGAAACGGTTACGATCCCGTTAGATCCAACAAGCACTCCGCAGGAAAACGCACAGCGTTTTTTTGCCAAATACAACAAACAAAAACGTACTTTTGAAGCGCTCACCCAGTTGATCCGGGAAACAAAAGATGAAATTTCCTATCTCGAATCCATACAGACCTCTCTCGATATTGCAATGACAGAGGACGATCTTGCCGCCATCAAAGAAGAGCTGTCTGAAACAGGATATGTGCGCCGCAAAACCGTACGAAAGAAAATAAAACTTAAAAACGAACCGCTGCACTATATTTCAAGCGATGGTTTTCATATGTATGTAGGGAAAAATAATCTTCAAAACGACGCCCTTACATTTGATTTTGCCGCCGGATGCGACTGGTGGTTTCATGCAAAACAAGCTCCCGGATCACATGTGATCGTAAAAACAAACGGGGAAGAACTTCCCGACCGTACATTTGAAGAAGCGGGCAAACTTGCCGCTTATTATTCAAGTATGCGAGGCAGCGAAAAAGTCGAAATCGATTATATAGAGAAAAAACATATTAAAAAACCAAAAGGCGCAAAACCCGGTTTTGTTGTCTATTATACAAATTACTCTCTCGTCATCGACAGCGATATAAGAGGCATCCAAAAAATATCCGGCAGTTAGAATTAGCAAAGGAGTCTCTATTCTCTCTGCCCGGCTTTTCACTGTTAAAACATCACAAGGCGTCAAACATGCCGAAAAACACCGATACATGTCTGACGCCTTTTATCGTTCTTAATTCTGTCCCATAAGATAATCAATAAACTGCTGTGCCGTCCTTCCCGACAAACCTCCATGAGACAATTCCCATTTATTTGCTTCCAGAAGCAGATCTTCTTCCGGCATTTCTATTTTATTTTTCTGCGCAAGCGTACGAACAATCTGACGAAATTCTTTCTTATCGGGCGAGCCAAAGTAAATCGTCACGCCAAACCTTGCGACAAGCGATAACTTTTCCTGAACCGTATCATTTGTATGAAGCTCTTCATCTCTGTCTGCTTTATCCCGAAACGTCTCACGGATCAGGTGACGTCTGTTAGAAGTCGCATAAATCAAAACATTATCCGGCTTTCTCTCAAGACCTCCTTCTATTACCGCTTTCAAATACTTGTATTCAATCTCAAACTCTTCAAATGAAAGATCATCCATGTATATAATAAACTTATAATTCCGATTTTTAATCTGCGCGATCACATCATTTAAATCTTGAAACTGATGCTTGTATACTTCGATCATCCGAAGCCCCTGATCGTAATACTGATTTAAAACAGCTTTGATCGACGTAGATTTTCCTGTTCCGGCATCGCCGAATAAGAGACAGTTATTTGCTTTTTTCCCTTTCACAAAAGCCTCAGTGTTATCGATCAGCTTCTTCTTCGCAATCTCATAACCTACAAGATCATCAAGATGTACATGCGCAATATTTGTGATCGGTTCTACCGACATCGTCTTTCCTTCCGGATGATCGATACGAAACGCTTTATGAAGGCCGAATTTACCGACTCCGAATTCTTTGTAAAACTGTGTCATCTTCCTCTTGAAGTCTATTGCGTCCGACGAATCTGCAAGTCCTTCTGCCAGATTACAGATACGATCCCGAATACGCCGGTTAAAAACCTTCCCCGCATTGCTCGTATTTTTATATTCAAAAAGAATCTGCATACATTCTGCCGAAAATTCACGCTCCATCTCCTGAAAATCATAATCAAACAATTCTTTAAATATCTGAAAGTCATGAAGGGCAATCCTGTTAATGCTTCCGTCAATCTCTCCTACAATCTCACATGACGTGCTGTAAGCATTTTCATCATTTACAAGAAGAAACGTCAGATATGTATGCCAAAGATTCCCCTCGAATCCATGACTGGCAGAAATCTCTAATATCTCATTCATACATTCAAAAAGAAGACTTCTCAAATCTTCCCTGTTATAGTAATCATTTCCACAATTTTCCATGAGAAACGTCATGTTTTTTAATATTCTGCCATGCTCCATATTTTTATACAGCATCAGTTCATTTGTACGCATTGTTCTCTCTCCTTCCGTTTTTTCCTGCTTTACCGTTTTATGTTAAACATCCTGTCTTTTCTCCCAGAAACTACTGGATTACGGCATCTGCCGTCTCAATAATTGCCGAGTATTTTTAAGTTTGTTGCCTCTTCACGAAGTCCGCGAATTGCATTTTTCACAGCAGGGTCTTCAAGGTTTCCTTCAAAATCAACAAAAAAACAATATTCCCAAGGTCTCCCTTTGATCGGACGAGATGCAATCTTCGTCATATTCAGATCATTATAAATAAAATGTGATAAAATTCCATACAAAGAACCGCTCTGATGCGGCGAATCAAAACGGATGCTTATCTTGGAAGCATTTTTCAAAAATATTTTTTGATTCGTTACAACGATAAAACGTGTGGAATTGTCCTCATCATCATTAATTTCATCGACTAAAACTTCCAGTCCGTGGACTTTTGCCGCATAAGCACTGCATACTGCAGCTTGTGAAATATCCTGTTCTTCAATCACTTTCTTTGCCGCCACCGCAGTATTGACAACACTGATTTTCTGCCAATCACCATGGTCGTCTAAAAACTCAGACGTCTGCATAAGAGCTTCTGTTTTTGAATATACTTTTTTTATATCCGAAAGCTTCGCGCCCGGAAGTCCCGACAATGTATGCACAACCGGAAGGATCGTCTCTGCTACAATATAGTTTTCAAATTCATCAAGCAGGTCATACATCTCGTTCACCGTACCGGCAGTGGAATTCTCGATCGGAAGCACCGCATAGTCAGCCGAACCTTCCTCTATCGCTTCCATCGCTTCCCGAAATGTCCTCACATGAAAATTATTTACATCTCTTCCGAAAAACTGATACATTGCAGCCTGTGAATAAGCTCCTTCTGTTCCCTGAAATACAACACGGGCATTTTCACGATCCAGATTTTCGATTCTGATAAACGGAAGGCGTCCCAGCGCTCCCGCTTCCACAAGCTGACTGTACTGAAGCTTCCTGCTCATAGACATGAGCTGCTGATACAGCTCCTGGATTCCTTTCTTATTGAAATCCCCCTCTACTTTTGACATTACATCTGCAAGTTTTTCTTTTTCTCTTTGCCTGTCAAACACCTTTTTTCCTGATTTCACTTTATATTCTCCGACTTTTCTGCAGACTTCCATCCGTTTTTCATAAAGCTCTGCTATTTCATTATCAATTTTATCAAGTGCTTCTCTCAATTCTCCAAGCGATGTCATTTTTTCTCCTCCGATGCCCCCAAATTTTTCTTTTCACAACAGTATAGTATATTTTTCTTTCAAAATCTACATGTTTACAAAATTAATGACAAACTAAGATAACAGTTCATCCATACAGGTGTCCGCTTATGAGTAAAAGAGTGGCGTCTTCGTTTTATGATACGATACGCCGCCTTCTTTTTCATATTTTGTTTCTGTTTTTCCGGCTTTAAACTTTTCTTTTTGTTCATTCTTCTTTGCCGTATCTCTCTATTTTAGCAAATATACATTTATCTGTTTATAAAATTTCCGACTGTTTGTTTTCTCTATACGGTTGAAAAGAAAAGGGTTTTATTATATTATAATTAAAGATTTTTAGGAGGTTTTGTATGAGACATTTAATGAGTCCGCTGGATTTCTCAGTGGAAGAACTTGACAAACTGCTGGATCTTGCTCAGGATATTGAAGCACATCCGACAAAATATGCACATGCCTGTGCAGGAAAAAAACTTGCAACACTTTTTTATGAACCGAGTACACGCACACGGTTAAGTCATGAGGCAGCCATGTTAAATCTGGGCGGAAGTATCATGGGATTTTCTTCTGCCGATTCCAGTTCCGCAGCAAAAGGAGAAAGTGTATCTGATACGATCCGCACGATTTCCTGCTATGCAGACATCTGTGCTATGAGACACCCGAAGGAAGGCGCTCCTATGGTCGCCTGTCAGCACTCTTCAATTCCTGTTATCAACGCAGGAGACGGCGGGCATCAGCATCCGACACAGACGCTGACCGACCTGCTCACAATCCGCAACGTAAAAGGACGTCTTAAAAATATGACGATCGGTTTATGCGGCGACTTAAAATTCGGACGTACCGTTCACTCTTTGATCAATGCTCTCGTCAGATATGAAGGAATCCGGTTTATCTTGATTTCCCCCGAAGAATTAAGGCTTCCCGATTATATCCGCCACGAAGTACTTGACCGGAACAACATCCCATATGAAGAAGTTGTCCGTCTGGAAGATGCAATGCCCTCTCTGGACATTCTCTATATGACAAGAGTTCAAAAAGAACGCTTTTTCAATGAAGAAGATTATGTCCGCATGAAAGATTTCTACATACTTGACAAAGCAAAAATGAAGCTTGCGCCGGAAGATATGTATGTTCTCCATCCGCTTCCGCGAGTAAATGAGATTTCAACCGAAGTTGACAATGATCCGCGCGCCGCTTATTTTCGTCAGGTTCAGTACGGCGTATACGTGCGCATGGCATTAATTCTTACACTGCTTGAAATTCATGTTGATTAAGAAAGGTAAAAGGAACAGATCATGGTAAAAAACACATTGAATGTCGGAAGCATTACAGAAGGCTTCGTCCTTGATCATATCGAGGCCGGAAAAAGTATGGAAATTTATAAATATCTCCACCTTGATAAACTGGACTGCTGTGTAGCCATTATCAAAAATGCCCGCAGTAATAAAATGGGAAAGAAAGATATTATGAAAATCGAATGTCCGATTGATTTCATGGATCTTGATATTTTAGGTTTTATCGATCACAATATCACCGTCAATATTATAGAAAACAAACAAATTGTCGCTAAAAAGCAGCTCACGCTTCCAAAAGAGATCCGAAATGTGATCCGGTGCAAAAACCCACGCTGCATCACTTCGATCGAACAGGAACTGGATCATGTCTTTGTTCTGACAGATGAAGAAAATCAGATCTACCGCTGTAAATATTGCGAAGAAAAACATCGAAGACAACGATAATAAAATCCGGCTTTATAAGTCGTAATATACAAAAGGAAATGGTGAGCTGTAAGAACAATTTTTTACACTGCATCCATTTCCTTTTTATAATCACTCTTATTTTACACTTGTTTTTTCTGCTGTATGCCAAACTGAATCGGCTTGCTTTTTATCAGCATTCTTCTGCGATCTTATAGATCAGTCTTTCCGTATCGTCCCAGCCAAGGCACGGATCTGTGATCGACTTTCCGTAAATGCGGTTTTCCTCGATCTTCTGGCATCCTTCTTCCAAATAGCTTTCGATCATTACCCCTTTGATCAGTTTTTTTAATTCACTGTTATAATTTCTGCTGTGAAGCACTTCACTGACAATTCGGATTTGTTCTTTAAACTGTTTATTTGAATTTGAATGGTTTGCGTCAATGATCGCCGCCGGATTTTTCAATTCCCTTTGCCTGTACATATCCAAAAGACGGATAAGATCTTCATAATGATAGTTTGGGATACATGTCCCGTATTTATCTACGCCTCCGCGCAATATGACATGTGCCAGATCATTTCCCTCTGTCGTCACATCCATTCCCCTGTATATAAAAGAATGAGAACTCTGTGCTGCCACTACAGAATTGAGCATTACAGAAAAATCTCCGCTTGTCGGATTTTTCATTCCTACAGGTATATCCATCGCACTTGCCGTCAGACGATGCTGCTGATTTTCCACAGATCTTGCTCCGATTGCCTCATAAGACAAAATATCGTCAAGATAACTTCTATTTTCGGGATAGAGCATCTCATCTGCCCCGGTAAGTCCGCTCTCCTCAATCGCTCTTATATGCATCTTTCGGATCGCTATGATTCCGGCTAACAGATCCGGAGCTTCGTCCGGCTTTGGCTGATGAAGCATTCCTTTATATCCTTCTCCTGTTGTTCTCGGCTTATTCGTATAAATTCTTGGGATGATCATCAAGCGATCTGATACTTTTTCGTTGATTGTCGCCAATTTCGATACATACTCACATACGGAATCTTCATTGTCCGCCGAGCATGGTCCTACAATTACAAGAAACTTGTCTGATTTCCCTTCAAAAATCTCTCTGATTTCCCGATCCCTTTTTTCTTTCAGTTTAAGAATTTGAGAAGAAAGCGGATATTCTGCTTTCAAATCAGCAGGAATCGGAAGGTGTGCATTTATTTTCATACCCATAGTTTTTTCTCCTGTTTCTTTTTAAATTAGTATCCTCTTGACAGATCCGACATGTATTTTAGCGAATCACAGCTTTATATTGCTAAAGCATTCGGGGTAACAAAATGTGTTAAGCAAAACGATAAGCCGGGTTATGTCGTGGACAATCATCTATCTAGGCACGACGTTGCCGCCGTGCTCAAGCGACCTACCTGAAGCGTGACGGGCCGCCACATTGCTTCTATCCGGTCTTGCTTCGAATGGGGTTTACATGTGCCCTCTCCGTTACCGCAGAGGCGGTAGTCTCTTACACTGCCTTTCCACCCTTACGCCGATATGGAATCCGACGCGGTTTATTTCTGTTGCACTGGCCTGGGAGTCACCTCCACCGGACGTTATCCGGCATCCTGCCCTATGAAGCCCGGACTTTCCTCGTCTGCTGCCTTTCGGCACTTACATCCGCGATTGTCTGTCTTACTTAACACAGTATCTGATTATACTATTTTCCTACTCCTTCGTCAACAAAAAGTGTATCTCCATCCGCTGCCGAAGTGGCAAGCAGATCACACCTCTCATTTTGAGGATGTCCGTCATGTCCTTTCACCCAGTGAAACGACACTTTATGCTTTTCTTTTGCTTTGAGAAGACGCTTCCAAAGATCCGGATTTTTAACCGGTTCGTTTTTCCCACGCTTCCATCCTTTCTTAATCCATCCGTCTACCCACTGTTTATTAAACGCATTTACAACATACTGTGAATCAGAATAAACTTCTACCTCACAAGGTCTGTTCAACGCTTCCAATCCTGCGATCACTGCCATCAGTTCCATTCTGTTGTTTGTTGTTCTGACATATCCCCGGGATAGTTCTTTTGTATGAAGCGTCCCTTTCGTATCTACATATTCAAGAATCGCTCCATATCCTCCCGGTCCGTCCGGATTTCCCCGTGCCGCCCCGTCTGTATATATTTTTACCTGCATAGAAATGTCTGTCCTTCCCTCTCGATCTTCACAATCTTGTCCTGATAATCTTTTGTGCATTCTTCGAGCATCAAACGGCTGCACACATCATAATTTCCCCAAAAATGCATCGGAAATACTCTTTTTGTTTCCGTTCGTTTCATGAAACAGTCGATTCCGAGACAATACTGTTCCCCCAGTCTTGGATCGACCGGAACAAACGCCGCATCAATCTTTTCTCCGCAAAGCTTGTTGATCTCCGACTGATAAGAACGACGCATATTTTTATTATACTCGTCCGGCTCCCCTTCCCAGTGCCACCAATTCAAATCCCCTGCGTGATAGATCGTCTGGTCTTTATAGCGAATGAAAAATGCCGTTCCCTCATCATTTGACCGGAGCGTTCGCACATAACATCCTTTTATGTCCGCCTCTTCTCCTGCTTTCATATAAATGATTTTATCGTTTTTCTCAGGATGAGAAGCCAGTTCATATACATCTGAAGAAATAATATATTGTATATCCCGGAATTTTTCCTGCAGCCTGAAAATTTCCTCGTTATAATGATCATGATGCCTGTGACTTACGAAAACATACATTTTTTTGTTTCCGTCTGTTTCCGGAATCGTTCCTTTGTAATAATCAAATAAAAAGCAGGCATCTTCCATTTCCACAAAAAATCCGCTGTGTCCGATATATGTGATCTTCATCATAAGTTAATACTCTCCACTACTTGTACTACTTCCGATAAAATGTATTCCATATCTTCTTTCGCTGTTTTTGCACTTTCCGGCAGATTCACAATAAGTGTATTTTTCCGAATGCCTGCCGCCATACAGTCGAGCATTGCTTTCTTGGAATACCTGAGATTATATGCCCTAAGCGCTTCCGGGATTCCCGGAATAAGCTGCTCTGCGACTTCTTCTACCGCCTTCGGAGCACAGTCCTGCTCTAAATATCCCGTCGCCCCTGTCGTTATGATCAGTTCGACAGAGCCCGAGTCTGCCAGCTGGCGAAAAACTGTCGCCACAACTTCTTTATCTCTTGGCAAAACTTTCGCAGCTTTCACTTCCAGCCTGTTTTGTTCAAGCATACGCTTCAAAGCCTCTCCTGCCGCACTTTTTTTCTTTGCTTCATAACTTTCTGTATCGATCGTAAATATTGCTGTTCTCATTGCTTTGTAACCCCTTTCATTTGTTTCTCTCTATCTGTTTTAATCATTTGTTTCCCCTTCTGCACAAATAATAAATCTCCGATACGTCTGTGAGCATTTATTCTTTGCCATCTAGTATCCTCTCTGCGATCCGGTTTGCATTTTCATAAATGTCTTCCACGCTTTCCCCGATTTTAAACTTCCCGTTTTGATAAACAGCTCTCCCGTTTATCATCGTCATTTTTACATTCAGCTTACTGGCGCTGTACACAACATTTTTTTCAATATTTTGTATCGGCTGCATATTCGGCTGCATCAGATCTATCATAATCAAATCTGCGTATTTTCCTTCTGCAAGTATATCACAGTTGTCAAGTCCCATCGCGTAAGCTCCGTTGACAGTCGCCATTTTCAGTACGTCTGCTGCCGGAACAGCCTCCGGATCATTATGAACTACTTTTTGAAGCCCTGTCACAAGAAACATTTCTTTAAACATATCAAGGCAATTATTACTTGCCGGTCCGTCTGTTCCTATAGCAACCGGAATTCCTTTTTCAAGATACGTTTTGACCGGGGCAATTCCGCTTGCCAGTTTTAAATTAGAAGCCGGATTTGTAACGACACATATTTTTTTCTTTTTCATAATGTCAAAATCTGCTTCATCTAAATGAACGCCGTGGAATAATCCTCCTCCGTTTTCAAAAAGGCCGAGAGAATCCATATATGCGATCGGTGTCATACCTGTTTTTTCCCGACATTCCTCCACTTCTCTTTTTGTCTCCGAACAATGGACATAAACAGGCTTTTTATATTTTCCGGCAAGCTGCGCGATCCCTTCCATCAAATTGCGGCTTGTCGTATATTCTGCATGAAATCCGAACTGATAGGACAAAAGCGGAGTTTCTTCACATTGATACCGAAAATAGTCTTGCTCCATCTCTTCTAAAGTACCGCCGAAATCATTGATATCTCCGCAAAAAACCATTCTAAAGCCCAGTTCTTCTGCCGCTTTTGCACTGTCTTGTTTTAATTTATACATATCAAAAGCCGCCGTAATCCCGCTTGTCAAATATTCCAAAATCGCAAGTTTTGTCAAATGATATACGTCATCGGATGTCAGCTTTGCTTCTGCCGGAAATACCTTATCAAAAAGCCATTCCTGAAGTTTCATATCATCTGCATAAGAACGCAGAAATGTCATAGCAGAATGAGTATGCGCATTTTTAAACCCGGGCATAATCAGATTTCCCTCTGCGTCGATTTCTTCGTCCCATTTTTCTTCTTCATTTAAAGCCGGTTTTTCTGTCCGCTCACTTTTTTCCGTTTTGGCTTCTTTTATGCGGAAAATCTTTCCGCCGTCAATATAGATCTCACCTTTAAAAACAGGTCGTTTTTCTTCCATTGTCAAAATTCTTGCATTGTATATTCTCGTCCTCATCCGTTTTCTCCTACTCTGATCTTTCATCCTCGCACATCTTTTCAATCGATCTTGTCACAAGACGTTCAAACTCCTGAGCTCTTCGATCTGCCACAGCCTGTACGTCAAGATGGCTTAATTCTTCACCCGACAATCCGCTTGCCATATTAGAGACGCATGAGATCCCGCACACCCGTATTCCCGCATGACGAGCTGCCATCGCTTCGCACGCCGTACTCATTCCGACTGCATCTGCACCTAATATTCCATACATACGCACTTCTGCCGGACTTTCAAAATTCGGACCGGACGTCTGAAGATATACCCCTTTTTTCAAAATAATCTTTTCTTCCGCGGCAGTTTTCTCAATGATCTGATTCAGATTGGCATCATAGATTTTTGTCATGTCGGGAAATCTTTCGCCAAGTTCCGATACGTTCTCTCCGATCAAAGGAGACGGAACGAAAGATGAAATATGATCTGTGATCATCATAAAATCTCCTACCTGAAAATCACGATTGATTCCACCTGATGCATTCGTCAGAAAAAGAATTTCAATCCCCATACGCTTCATAAGACGCACCGGAAGAACAACCTCCTGAGGCGTATATCCTTCATAAAAATGAACGCGTCCTTTCATTACCATTGCAGGAACTTTCCCTATATAACCAAGGAGAAATTTTCCATCATGTCCCTGCACTGTTGAAACCGGGAACCCCGGAATTTGGTCATATGATATCTCTTTTACAACTTTCATATTTTTCGCATATCCCCCGAGTCCGGATCCTAAGATCAGACCGACGCGGGGGATAAAATCTGTCACTGTTTTACAATATTCATAGCATTTCTCAAGTTTGTCAAACTGCGTACTCATCTTACGCCTCCTATTGAATTCTTTTGTCATACTGAAAGCCTAGACTATTTTTATTTTCTTGTCAAGAACTGCCGTCAGATAATAATACATACCATGCCGCCATTTGAATCATTTACGATCTTCTGCATAGAATCCTGAAGTTTTACCTGGCTTTCATCATTAATCATCGCTATTTTATTTCTCATGCCGTCCATCACAAGCTCTTCTACTGTTTTTCCGAAAATATTTGTTCCCCATACGCCCTCCGGAGTCTCACTCTCTTTTTTAATGTATCCGGCAAGATCTTCCGCCTGCTTCTCATTTCCGACGATCGGTGCGATCTCTGTCTCTATATTTGCACGGATCATATGGATCGACGGCGCCTCCGAACGAATCTTTACTCCGAATTTACTTCCCTGTTTGATAATCACCGGCTCTTCAAGCCGGATATCTTCTTTTGACGGACTCACGACGCCGTATCCTTTCATTTTCACATCGGCAAAAGCATCTTTGATCCGGGAAAATTCTTCCCGCATTGCCGACAACTCTTTCATCACTGCCATAAGCTCATATTCGCCGTGAATCTCTTCTCCTGTCACTTCACTGATCACTTCATAGTAATAAGATTCGGCAAATTCAATTTTCACCTGTACTTTTCCCGTATCCATCTCGATCTTTTCCGTCAGGATACGCTCTATGTACGGTCCTTCAGCCTCAAAAGACCGCGACACGACACTTCGGATATCATCCATCGTCTCCATGATCTTTCTTACATGCTCAAAAAGATCTTGTTTGATCTTATGTTCCCTCGAAAGCATTTCCACCCATTTCGGCACATAAAACTCGACCTCTGTGACCGGAAATTCATAGAGAACCTGACGCATAATTTCATGGATATCCTCTTCTTTCATCTGTTCACAATTCACAGGCAATACTGCCGTTTCGTATTTTTCACGAAGTTCTTCCTGAAGCTTCTTAGATTCTTCTGTATATGGTTTCTTACAGTTAAGCAATATCATAAACGGCTTTCCTATCGCTTTGAGTTCTTTTACCGTCCTTTCTTCTGCCTGAATATAATTTTCCCTCGGCAAATCCGTAACGCTTCCGTCTGTCGTTACAACAATCCCTATTGTAGCATGATCCCGGATCACTTTCTGCGTCCCGATTGCAGCCGCTTTCGTAAACGGGATCTCATATTCAAACCACGGTGTCTTTACCTGCCGCTCTTCGTCCTTTTCAATATGGCCGGATGCTCCTTCTGACATAAAACCGACACAGTCGATCATTCGTATCTTCACTTCCAGATCATCTGACAGCTTCACCCCCGCCGCCTCTTTCGGAACGAACTTCGGTTCTGTAGTCATAATTGTCGTACCGGAAGCAGACTGCGGCAATTCATCTTGCGTCCGTTCTTTTGCATGTATATCTGTCATATTCGGAAGCACTAAAAGATCCATAAACCGCTTGATAAATGTTGATTTGCCTGTCCGAACCGGTCCGACTACCCCGATATAAATTTCCCCGTTCGTCCTCGCCTTCATATCTTTGTATACTTGAAATGATTCCATAAAAATACCCCCTTGTTCTGCTGATACAATTTATGCATCCGCAAACGGGGGTATGACTTTATTTTTCCCATTGAAGCGCTCTATGCTCGGAACGCGACTCTCTAAGCATCAGGTCATCCACAGCTTCCGCCGGTGATTTCCCTTCAAAAAGCACTTTATTGACTTCTTCCACGATCGGCATGGGAACATCATATTTTTTTGCCAGCTTCGCCGCTGCCTTTGCCGAATAAACGCCTTCAACAACCATCTGAACTTCATCCATTGCTTCCTGCATTGACCTTCCCTGTCCGATAAGATATCCTGCTTTCCGGTTTCTGCTGTGGACGCTGGCGCACGTAACGATCAAATCTCCTATTCCCGTCAAACCTGTGAACGTCTCGATCTTCCCGCCCATCTTCACGCCCAGTCTGGCAATTTCCGCAATTCCGCGGGTAATAAGCGCTGCCTTTGTATTATCTCCGTAACCAAGGCCATCTGCGATTCCCGCTGCAAGAGCAATGACATTTTTCAAAGAACCGCCAAGCTCAATTCCTAAAATATCCGGACTTGTATATACACGGAACACTTTATTAATAAACGCAGACTGCAAATATTCCGCCGTTTTTTTTGTTTTTGCTCCGATGACACATGTTGTCGGAAGCTTTCTTCCGACTTCTTCTGCATGGCTTGGTCCTGAAAGAACCGCTACGTCCGCCTGAGGGATTTCTTCTTCGATCTGAGCAGACAATGTCAAAAGTGTACTCTCCTCGATTCCCTTTGCCACATCAACGATAATCTGACCTTTCCCGACGTAAGCTGACATCTTCTTCGCAGTTGCCCTTGTAAACGGCGACGGAACTGCAAGTACAAGAAAGTCTTTTCCCTTGACTGCCGATTCCAGATCACCCGTGATCGTCATGCCGTCGGAAAGTTTCACCCCCGGAAGCTTCGTCAGGTGTTCTCTCTTTTTATCCAGCATTTCAACTTCTTTTTCATCGATCGACCAGATCGTCACATGATGTCCGTTGTCAGCCAGAAGAACCGATAACGCCGTTCCCCAGCTTCCCGCACCGATTACTCCTACATTTGCCATAAATCAATGCCCCTTTCTTTTTGAACCGAATTTATTTTCTGTTCCTTTGACCAGACGCTTTATGTTCTCTCTATGGCGATACCATGCTAATGCAGTCAAAAGAACTGCGATCCCATATAGTTCATAACAGTAGCCTGCTTCCATATCGAACCATCCCCACTGTCCAAATAGGATCATTTCAATTAAAAATGCTGTGTATGCACAAAGAGAACCGACAGATATGTACCTTGTCACGATCACAGGAATAAAAAAGAATAATGCCGTAACAAGTATAAGAAAAAGACTCTGCGGCATATGCCACACACTGTTAATAAAGACAAGTCCTGCCATAACCGCAATTCCTTTTCCGCCTTTAAAGTTCATATAAAACGGAAAGTTATGTCCGAGAGTCACTCCTGCCCCTGCGTACATTACAAGCAACGGAAGACAATCGCTCCCCCGATACATAAAACGTACAATAAAATATGCAGCCACACATTTTAAAACATCTCCGAGAAAAGTGAAGATCCCCGCTTTCCATCCGAGCACACGAAGAGCATTTGTCGTTCCCGAATTTCCGCTTCCCTCTTTTCTGATATCTATATGGTTCATCTTACCGACCAGATATCCGGTCTGAAAAAGACCGCACACATATCCGACCGCAAGACAGATCAATCGTTCCATATTTCTTTACCCCTTTTCTTTCCGTTCTCTTATAAAGAATTTCAGGGAAGTTCCTCTAAAACCAAACGCTTCTCTGATCTTATTTTCCAAATACCGCGTATATGAAAAATGCATCAATTCCTTATCGTTTACAAAGATAACAAAAGTCGGAGGTTTTACCGCAACTTGCGTAATATAATAAAGCTTCAGTCTTTTTCCTTTATCTGACGGAGGCTGCTGCATTGCCACTGCTTCTGTCATAATCTCGTTTAAAACTCCGGTTGCGATCCGAAGTGTCTGATTCTCGATAACCATATCGATCATATCATATAACCGGTTCAATCTTTGACCGGTTGCTGCGGATACATACATAATTTCCGCATACGGCATATAAGAAAGCACCTGACGGATATCGCTTTCATACTCACGCATCGTTCTGTCGTTTTTCTCAATCGCATCCCATTTGTTCACAACGATGATCACGCCTTTTCCACGTTCATGAGCAATTCCCGCAATCTTTGCATCCTGCTCCGTCACTCCTTCTGTCGCATCGATAACCATAAGCACTACGTCTGCTCTTTCCACGGCTGTTACCGTACGGATAATACTGTAGCGTTCCAGTTCTTCTTTGATTTTATTCTTTCTGCGAAGTCCTGCCGTATCAATAAAAATATATTCTTTTCCGTTATGAAGAATCTCAGTATCAATGGCGTCTCTTGTTGTTCCCGCGATATCCGAGACGATTACTCGATTCTCTCCGAGCAGTTTATTGATAATCGACGACTTTCCGACGTTCGGTTTCCCTACGATCGCAACCCGCGGGCGGTCATCATCTTCCGCCTGAGCGCTTCCTTCCGGAAAGTTTTCCGCGACAATGTCAAGCATATCGCCAAGTCCCAATCTGGATGCTGCCGAGATCGGAACCGGATCCCCGATACCAAGATTATAAAACTCATATACATCTGCCATATATTTGTCAAAATTATCCACTTTATTTACAACAAGGACAACCGGCTTTCCGGATCTTCTGAGCATGTCCGCGACTTTAGAATCCGCATCCACAAGTCCCTGCTTCACATCAGTTATAAAAATAATAACATCCGCCGTATCAATCGCAATCTGAGCCTGCTCTCTCATCTGTGATAAAATGATGTCTTTGCTGTCCGGTTCTATACCGCCTGTATCGATCATTGTAAATTCTTTATCAAGCCATGTCACATCCGCATAAATCCTGTCTCTTGTCACTCCCGGAGTATCTTTCACAATAGAAATCATCTCTCCTGCCAAAGCATTAAAAAGGGTTGACTTTCCGACATTCGGGCGGCCGACAATGGCAACTACTGGTTTACTCATATTATTTTCCTTTCAAATCAATCTTTCGGTTTTGCAGTCCGGATCTGTCTGTTTTTCTCCGATCACCGCATCTATAAAATCCTGTCCGCTTGATTTTACAATATCAATAGGCACTTGTAAAGCGTCGGATACTTGTCTTACCGTAAAATCATCAAGAAACACATCTTCATCTGTCTTTAACATATTGCACGGAATGAGCAGTCTGCTGCCAAGACGCTCTCCTTTAAGCTGCGCTGTCAGATCCTGCGCCGTGATCAGTCCGGACACAGTAATGCGTTCTCCGAAAAAGTCGTTTCGGATAGAAAAGACATGAATTTCCAAATTAGGAAATTTCTCTTCTATCTTTTCCGCCATGGCGCTTATATAAGGATATGCCAGCTTTCCTGTGGCAATCGACAGTTCTTCCTGCCGCTCGTCTCCTGTAAGGCTTTTATACCCTTCTGTAAATTCTTCAAAAAGAAGACGGAGCATTCCGACCCCATTTTCCAACTGAAGATATCCGTCATACCGCTCTTCCTCCGGCACCTCCTGTCCTGCGAGCAAATACCACTCATCCCCTGCATGAATGAAATGAATTCCGTACTGCTCATAAATGCGATCCTGCCATTTGTGTATAACTGATAATACTTCTTTGGCATCCTCTTTCGTAAACGGCTCTAAATGATACAGACCGTCTCTGAACTTTGTAAGCCCTACCGGAACGACAGAAACGCTTCGAAGAAGCGGAATATATGCCGTCAGGTCTTTAATAGAACGTTCCAGCTCAGCCCCGTCGTTTTCTCCTTTGCACAGTACGATCTGTCCGTTCATTTCAATACCGCCTTCAAAAAGTCTGTCTACTTTTTTCAGCGCATCTCCCGCAAAACGATTGTGAAGCATCTTGCAGCGTAGTTGTGGATTCGTCGTTTGAAACGAAATATTGATCGGTTCTAACCTATACCTAATAATCCGCTCAATATCATGATCACTCATATTTGTAAGCGTCACATAATTTCCCTGTAAAAAAGACAATCTTGAATCATCGTCTTTAAAATAAAGAGTATCTCTCATTCCCTCCGGCATCTGATCGATGAAGCAGAACATGCACTTATTCCGGCAGGAACGATACTCATCCATCAACCCCTGCCCGAACTCTATTCCAAGCTGCTCGTCTGCATCTTTTTCAATCTCAAGCTCCCACTGTTCTCCGTCCTGTTTCTCAATCAAAAGTACGATTTCTTCGTCTTCCACGTAAAACTGATAATCAAAAATATCTTCAATCTCCTGACCGTCGATCGAAAGAAGTTTATCTCCGGGTTCAATGCCTAATTCCTCCGCAATACTGCCGGGCATGATTGATTTGACAATATGCTCATGTTTTTTTCCTGTCATTTGTTATTCCCCTTATTTGCTGTTCATTCTATCACATACTATAACACATTTAAACCTCTTCGCAAAGACTGTACTTCACCAATACAACATACATACAAAAGAAGCGGCGCTTGAATTTCAGGCTGAAAAATGATATGATTCTAGTGCTGTAAAGTCGTTTGCATTTTTCTATGCTCCGGCTTAAAACTCAATTTATACTATTATTTAACAGGAGAATACTATGTCAAATATCGAACTTTTAGAAAAAACTCTTCCGGCCGCACCGCTAAAACTCATTGCAATGGAAAGCTGCAGAGAACTCGGACAAAAAGTAAATGATTATATTGTTTCTTTTCGTGAAAATACAATCAACGAAGTATCCGAATCTTCTCTGTATGTAAACTACAAGTCAAACAACTATCTCGTAGACTGCTGCTGTCCCCGTTTTGGCACAGGAGAAGCAAAAGGACTTCTTAAAGAAACTATCCGGGGAACAGATCTTTTCATCATGACCGACGTTTGCAACCACAACCTTACTTACACTGTAAACGGACATCTAAACCACATGTCTCCTGATGATCATTTCCAGGACCTGAAACGAATCATCTCCGCTGCAACCGGCAAAGCAAAGCGTATTAACGTCATTATGCCTTTCCTGTACGAAAGCCGCCAGCACAAACGTACAAAACGCGAATCTCTTGACTGTGCGCTTGCTCTTGAAGAATTAAACGCAATGGGAGTTTCAAACATCGTCACTTTTGACGCCCACGATCCCCGCGTACAAAACGCGATCCCTCTAAGCGGATTTGACAGCTTCAATCCGCCGTACCAATTTATGAAAGCGCTGTTTCGCGCCGTTCCTGATCTTATCCCCGATAAAGATCACCTTATGATCATCAGCCCTGATGAGGGAGCGATGCACCGCGCCGTTTATTTTTCCAATATTCTCGGTGTCGATATGGGAATGTTTTATAAACGCCGTGACTATTCTACAATCATCAATGGTAAGAATCCGATTGTGGCTCATGAATTTCTCGGCGATGACGTTGCCGGAAAAGATGTTATCATCGTAGATGATATGATCGCTTCCGGAGGAAGTATGCTTGATGTCGCAAAACAGTTAAAAGAAAGAAAAGCAGGCCGTGTATTTGTATGTACAACTTTTGGTTTATTCACCGAAGGATTTGAAAAATTTGACGAATACTATGAAAAGGGATATATCAATAAAGTTATTACGACAAACCTTACATATCTGCCTGCAGAATTATACAAAAAACCATATTTCGTAAAAGCAGATATGAGTAAGTTTCTCGCTTTGATCATTGATTCTCTTAATCACGATATTACAATCGGTGCTGTAATGAATCCGACAGACAAAATTCATGCTCTGCTTGAAAAATATGCCCGCGGCGAACAGATTTGATCGTGCATACAGTATAAAATATATTGTAACTAATTGATTTTAAAAGACCGGCGCTTGAATGTTTGTTTGCTATACAATGAAACTTAGAGCTATAAAAACGGTACAGTCAAAAGATTCTTTTATCTTGAGACTGTACCGTTTTTATAGTTTCCAAATGTATCCCTCACCGCTTTGCAAACTTAATACAGTTTAGCACCGATCAATCTCGGACGGTATTCTTTTTTCTCTAATGCTTTTAGTATCTCCTGCTTGTGTTCTGTTCCAAATGCCTCCATCGTAATACGAAGCTCTACTGCCGCATTTCTGTTTGTACTTACAAATTGGTTATGCTCCAGCTTAATTACATTTCCCTGAGCTTCTGCGATTGTCTGCGCCACCTGGACAAGTTCACCCGGTTTGTCAGGAAGAAGTACAGATACAGAAAAAATCCTGTCGCGTTGGATCAATCCATGCTGTACAATAGATGACATCGTAATTACGTCCATATTACCGCCGCTTAATACACAGACTACCTTTTTCCCTTTGCAGTCAAGCTGCTTCAATGCCGCTACTGACAAAAGACCTGAATTTTCAACGATCATCTTATGATTCTCTACCATGTCAAGAAATGCGCCGATCAATTCATCATCTTCTACAAGAAGAACGTCGTCTACATTTTCCTTAACAAAGGGCAGAATTTTATCTCCTACAGCTTTCACGGCCGTTCCGTCCGCGATCGTATTGGCGCTTTCAAGTTGTACGACTTCGCCTGCCGCAAGCGCCGCTTTCATACTTGCCGCCTCTGCCGGTTCTACTCCGATTACTTTTATTTTCGGATTCAACATCTTAGCCAGCGTCGCAACGCCGGAAACAAGTCCGCCTCCTCCGATCGGAACAAGAATGTAATCAACAGTCGGAAGTTCCTGAACGATTTCCATTGCGATCGTTCCCTGGCCTGTTGCTACATCTATGTCATTAAACGGATGTACAAACGTATATCCCTCTTTTTCTGCCAGCTCACACGCATAGGCATAAGCATCGTCATAGACATCTCCGTGCAGGATCACTTCCGCGCCGTAGCTCTTTGTACGGTTCACTTTTATAAGAGGTGTAACCGTAGGCATAACGATAACTGCTTTACAGCCAAATTTTTTTGCGGCAAAGGCAACGCCCTGAGCGTGATTTCCCGCCGATGCCGTGATCAGTCCTCTGCCTCGTTCTTCATCCGATAACGTACTGATTTTATAATAAGCTCCTCTGATCTTGTATGCTCCGGTATGCTGCATATTTTCCGGCTTTAAATAAACCTTTCCTCCGCTTTGCTCGCTTAAATAATCACTGTACACAAGCTTTGTAGAATTCGTCACTTTTTTTACAAGCTCGCTGGCTTCTTCAAATTTCTCCAATGTCATCATTTTTCTTCATCCTCTCTGTAAAACAATGCGTTTACAAACTCATCTGCATCAAATTTCTGAAGATCGTCTATCGTCTCTCCGACTCCGATATATTTTACGGGAATTCCAAGTTCTGCCTGAATCGCAACTGCAATTCCACCTTTTGCCGTTCCGTCCATCTTTGTAAGAATAACACCTGTAATGTCTGCCACTTCATTAAACTCTTTTGCCTGTGCCAAAGCATTTTGTCCTGTTGTCGCATCTAATACGACAAGTGTCTCCCGAAAAGCTTCCGGATACTCTCTGTCGATCACACGGTTGATCTTCTTAAGTTCCTCCATCAGGTTCTTTTTATTGTGAAGTCTTCCTGCCGTATCACAGAGAAGCACATCTGCATGACGTGCTTTTGCCGCAGCTACCGCGTCATAGATTACAGCTGCCGGATCTGCTCCTTCCTGCCCTCCGATCATATCTGCATCGGCACGGTTCGCCCATTCTCGAAGCTGTTCTCCCGCCGCAGCACGAAAAGTATCGGCTGCCGCCAAAACAACCTTTTTCCCCTGACTTTTCAACTTTCCCGCCAGTTTTCCGATCGTAGTTGTTTTCCCGACTCCGTTTACTCCGATCACAAACACGACAGATGTTCTGTTTTCAAACTCATATGCCGTCTCTCCTACATCCATTTGTTCCCGGATACTGTCAATCAATAATTGTCTGCACTCAATCGGTTCTTTGATATGTCTTTCTTTTACTTTTGCCCGGAGGTCTTCTAATATTTCCATTGTAGAGTGTACTCCGAGATCGCCCATGATCAACGTCTCTTCCAGCTCCTCATAAAACTCCTCGTCTATTTTTGAAAAGCCATGAAAAATACTGTCCATCCCGGATACAATATTATCTCTTGTCTTTGCAAGACCTGATACAAGACGCCTGAAAAATCCTTTTTTTTCTTCCATTTATCTAATTAATTCCTTTCTCTGATTCCTTTATCAATTCTCAGCGATCCAATTTATCTTCCAAAAGATCGACTGAAACAAGCGTTGAAACGCCTTTTTCCTGCATCGTGATTCCATACAGTCTATCTGCTGCCGTCATCGTTCCTCTACGATGCGTAATTACGATAAACTGCGTATTTTTCGTCAGTTTATGCAGATATTGTGCAAAGCGGGTCACGTTATTATCATCCAGCGCCGCTTCAATCTCATCAAGAAGACAAAACGGCGACGGTTTTAAATTCTGGATCGCAAATAATAAAGAAATTGCCGTCAACGCTTTTTCGCCGCCGGAAAGCTGCATCATATTTTGAAGTTTTTTCCCTGGCGGCTGGGCAATGATACGGATTCCCGCCTCCAAAATATCCTCATCTTCCATCAACTCCAATGTTCCTTTTCCGCCTCCGAACAACTGTCGGAACACTGTGTTGAACTCTTCTTTTATTTTTAAAAACTGCTCGGCAAACTGTTTTCTCATTGCAGCATCTAATTCATCAATGATCTGCATCAGCGTCTGCTCCGCCTCGACAAGGTCGTCATGCTGATTTTTCAAAAATGCATATCTTTCGGAAATATTTTTAAAATCTTCAATCGCATTGACATTGACTGTGCCGAGTTTTCGGATCTCATTTTTCAACTCTTGTATCTGACGCTTCATATACGCAAGATCCGTCAGATTTTCGTCACGAAGCTTCATCGCATGATTGTATGTGATCTCATATTCTTCCCACATATAATTCATCTGCTTTTCAGACGCCGCCTCGTAAGATTGTTTTTGACTGTCCAGGCGGAAACATTCTTTATCGAGAGCCGAAATATGTTTTGACAAGTCTTCCCGCATTTGCAGAAACTGTTTATGCTTCCTGTTTAATGCATCTCTTCCCTCTGTCTGTTCTTTTATTTCTTTTTCAATTTCATCAAACAATTCTCTTGAATTATCAATCGTTCCCCGAAGCTCTTTTATCTTGTCTTCCTTTTCCTTAATCTCATCTGACGCATAATCTTTATTTTTATCCAATTCTTCCAGTTCTGCCTGAAACTTGACGATCTCTTCTTCAATACGTGAAATATTTTCCGATACGAAAAGATTCTGCTGTTCCATTCCTGCCAAAGATAAATGTGATTCTTCTGAGATCTTAAGCTGTTCACTCTCCGTATCTCTTTCTTTTTCAAGCAGAGCATGAAGTTCTTCGATCCGAAGATTGAGTTCTTTTTCTAAATTTTCAGATACCTCAAGTTCCATCCTGATCGACTCTTCGTTCTCTATTATCTCTCCTAACTCTCTTTCAAGCTTTCCTTGTTCTGCGACATAACCTGCACAGCTTTGTTTTGCCTCCTCCATACGCGTCTTCGTCTGCTCGGCATTCATCTTCGCTGTATTTTCGATGACCGATGCCTTTCTGAGTTCCTGACGGATATCATCTACCATATTGTAGCATCCCGCGCGTTCAGATTTAATCCTGCTTACATCTGCCTCGGCGGCATCCATATCTTTTTTCAGCATGGCTACCGTCTTTTCAAATTCTTCGATCTCTCGTCTTCTGCTCAGCAGGTTGCTGGAATTTTTAAATGCGCCTCCCGTCATCGATCCTCCCGGATTGATCAATTCTCCTTCCAAAGTAACAAGTCTAATCGACTGCTTATATTTTCTTGCAATGAGAATTCCGTCATCGATCGTTCTAACGACAAGGGTTCTTCCTAACAACTGCTCTGCCAGTCCGGTAAAACGCGCCTCTACATAAACAAGCTTATCTGCCGTACCGATCACTCCCGGTTCTTTAAGCGCTTCTTCATTGCGAATTCCGCCTCCGCCTCTCATACTTGTAAGCGGCAAAAATGTTGCCCGGCCGAACTTATTCGTCTTTAAAAAAGAAATCATTTTCTTGGCTGTATCTTCATTATCCGTAACAATATTTTGAATACTTCCGCCCAAAGCAGTCTCAATCGCAATCTCATATTCTTTATCGACTTTGATAATATCTGCAACAACGCCGATCAATCCCGGATTTTTATCCTTATTTGCCATCACTTTACGGATACTGTTTCCATATCCATCATAACGCTCCGTAATATTTTTCAGTGATTCCAGCCTGGATGCCTCTCTGTGATATGCTGTTCGTCCGACATTCAATTTTTCCTGTCTGACATTTAACTCTTCTTGAAGTTTTTGTATCTTCTGTTCATTTTCGGTAATCTGCATATTATAGAGCCGAATCTTATCTTGAATCTCAGACAACCGCTCTTCATGTTCATGCAGCTGCTCTTCCTGCTCTTTCGCCTTTGCCGACACTTCTAAAATATTTCTTGCAAGCACGGATTTTCTTGTTGATATTTGATCTCTCGTTGTATCAAAATGTTGGATTTTTGCTTTCGTAGAAGCTCTGTTTCCAAGAAGATCCATAATTTCCTGTTTCCGCTGTTCGATCTCTTCTGTATGCTCCGCAATCTGTGTCTGCACATCGATCAGTCGTTTTTTTACAACCGTATCTGCCTGCGACGCTTCACGCAGCTTTTCCGAAAGATTTTTCTTTTCTTCTTCAAAAGACGCTTTCTGCTCTTTTCTCATATTGATTTCCGATTGGACGGTATTCAACCGGTTATCATAATGCTCATCATTCATACGAGCCGTATTGATCTGTTCTCTCAATACATTGATCTGACCTTCCAGTTGCTGCTTCAGTAAATTTGTTTCATTCAAACGATTTTTTGCAGTTTCGATTGCAAGGTCGATCTCTTCTACTTCCTCTTCAATCGCCTCATACTCCGTTTTCATCTTATCATAACTGATATTTGACTCTTCTAATTCTAATGATGCGATCTCCAGTTTCTTTTGTGTTTCTTTTAAACAGTCACGGATCCTCTCTTCTTCCAAAAGGAACATATTAATATCATATGTCTTTAACTCTTCCTTTTTCTTTAAATACTCTTTCGCTGTTTCCGACTGTTTTTCCAAAGGTCCCAACTGCTTTTCCAGTTCCTGTAAAATATCGTTTACGCGGGTTAAGTTCATACGTTCTTCTTCAAGTTTCTTTACCGATAGGTTTTTTCTCCGCTTAAACTTTACGATTCCGGCAGCCTCGTCGAACAATTCTCTTCTTTCTTCCGGCTTCCCGCTTAATATTTTATCGATCTGTCCCTGACCTATAATCGAATATCCTTCTTTACCGATACCTGTGTCATAAAACATTTCATTAATATCTTTCAGCCGACAGGACGCTCCGTTGATCAGATATTCACTTTCTCCTGAACGGTACAGCTTTCTCGTCACAGTAACTTCTTCATAATCAACAGGCAATTTGTGATCCGCATTATCCAATGTGATCGCTACAGAGGCATAACTTAACGGTTTCCTGTTCTCTGTTCCCGAAAAGATTACGTCCTGCATCGTACCGCCGCGGAGCTGTTTTACCCGTTGCTCTCCCAGTACCCAGCGAACTGCATCCGCAACATTGCTCTTTCCGCTTCCATTTGGTCCGACAATACCTGTAATTCCGTTATGAAAGTCAAATTTAATCTTATTTGCAAAGGACTTAAACCCCTGCACTTCTATACTTTTTAAATACATAGAACACCTGCTTTATCTTTTTTTCAGCACATGAATCGCCTCATAGGCAGCCTGCTGTTCCGCCGCTTTTTTAGTCCTTCCTTTGCCTTTACCGTACGACCTGCCCCGGATCGTCAGTTCCACAGAAAATGATTTGTTATGATCAGGTCCTTCCTCGCCTATCAGATGATATTCTATCTCTCCTAGTTTTTCAGCCTGAACAATCTCTTGAAGGATAGTTTTACTATCATAAAAGAGTTTCTTATCTTCCTGATCCGTCAAAACAAAACGATGTATAAACTCTTTTGCATTAGTAAAACCACCATCCAGATATATTGCTCCGATCAAAGCTTCCAGTGCATCTGAAGTCACAGAATCACGAAAACGCCCTCCTGTTACCTCTTCCCCTTTTCCGAGAAGAAGATAGCTTCCAAGATCGATGTCTCTCGCGCACATAGCCAATGACTGCTCACACACCATGCTTGCCCTTGTTTTTGTCAGCTCTCCTTCCGGAACTTTCGGAGACTGCCGAAACAAAAACTCACTGGAAATCAGTTCTAAGACCGCATCTCCCAAAAACTCTAAACGTTCATTGCATCTGTATTTTTCCATCCGATGCTCATTCGTATAGGAACTGTGCATCATTGCCTGTTCAAGAAAAGAAAAATTTCTGAATCGATAACCTATCTTCTGTTCTAACTCTTTTAATTTCTTATGCATTTTCTACTCTTTCCCGGTGTCTTGCACCGTCCTTTATTTCTTTTCCATGTAAAACGAAAAAGCCCACAGGGGCTTTTTCATTTTACACCAAATTATTCCACTGCTTTTTTGATCTGATCAACAGCATCCTGAACTGTTGTTATTTTCTCCGCTTCTTCATTATCGATCTCAATGTCAAACTCTTCTTCGATTCCCATGATGATCTGGAATACATCAAGAGAATCTGCTCCGAGATCATCTACAAATGTACTGTCCGGTCTAATCTCTTCCTCACTTAAATTAAGAACTTCCGCGATAATTTTTTGAAGCTTTTCAAATTCCATAATATCTTCTCCTTACCTGATCTTTAAATATTTTCCTGATTTTTTTGAATAACTGACGTTATCTTTTCGTTGATCTTCTGCTCTTTAAATGTCACACATTGAATAATCGAATTACATACTTCTTTTGATGTCGAGCTTCCATGTGTTTTGACAACAAGACCTTTCAATCCGAGCAGCGGTGCTCCGCCATGTTCGCTTGTGTCGAAATCTTTCAACGTATCTTTCAAGGCCGGTTTCACCAAAAGACCGCCTATTTTGCTCTTCAGATTTGCCATCATACCACTTTTGATCTTCTTGACAAGCGCCCCTGCAACGCCTTCATAAAGCTTAAGGATCACGTTGCCGACAAAAGCTTCACATACGATGACATCTACATCGCCATAGGGGATCTCTCTCGCTTCCACGCTTCCGATAAAATTGATATCAGGACACTCTTTCAGAAGCGGAAACGTCTCTTTCACAAGGGCATTCCCTTTCTCTTCTTCCGCGCCGATATTCACAATGCCAACCGTAGGATTCTTCTTACCTACAACGCTCTCCATATAGATAGATCCCATCTTTGCAAACTGGACAAGATGAGACGGTCGGGCATCTACATTCGCTCCGCAGTCGATCAAAAGGGAAACTCCTTTCAGCGTCGGAATCAGCGGCGCAAGCGGCGGACGCTCTACCCCTTTAATCTTGCCGACAAGAAGCTGTCCTCCAACGAGAACCGCGCCTGAATTTCCTGCCGAAACAAAAGCGTCTGCCTCACCGTTTCTGACAAGTTTCATTGCCGTCACAAGAGAGGAATCTTTCTTGCTGCGGATTGCTTTTACCGGCGGCTCTGCAGTTTCGATCACTTCAGTCGCATTCACAATATGAATCTTTTCATCCGGATATGTATACTTTGCAAGTTCTTCCTTCAATATCTCTTCTTTTCCTGTGAGCAGAACCTGAATATCGTTCCGCTTTTGTACTGCTTCTACAGCGCCTTTTACCATCTCCACCGGCGCATTATCGCCGCCCATTGCATCAAGCGCTACTCTTGTCATGTCAGACATCTTCATTCCTCCTAACGCTACTGAAATCATTCTAATTGATATTATTGTAAAAATCAACTAAAAAATGTCCGTCGGACATCTTTTTATCATACGCATAGCAATAAAAAAAGGACGTAAAATCATATTTTACGTCCTCTTCATTCAATTCACGATTAGTCAACGGAAATAATCTCACGTTTATTGTATGCGCCACAAGCTTTGCATACACGGTGAGGCATCATGAGTTCGCCGCACTTGCTGCATTTTACAAGGTTCGGAGCGCTCATCTTCCAGTTAGCTCTTCTTTTATCTCTTCTTGCTTTAGAAGATTTATTCTTTGGGCAGATTGACATAGGTTACACCTCCTTAAAATTCTTAAATAAGTCACGGACAACTGACATTCTAGGATCAAGCCCCGTATCTTCACAATCGCAGGACTTTGTATTCAAATTTTGACCGCATACCGGGCAAAGACCTTTACAATCTTCCTTGCACAGTACTTTTTCCGGCCATCCCGACAAGATCTCATTACTGAGTAGTTTGTCCACGTCAAGATGATATCCGTCAATAAAGTTTGATTCATCCAGCTCCTCTGTCAGTTCTGCGTCGGAGAGACCTATGTCGACATGTTTTGCAAAATCTAAAGCAAATTCATATCTTACATCCTCCAAGCATCTGTCACAGGGAATGACCGTCACAAGTCTGGTATCTGCATAAATAAGCATTTCCTTTCCCCTGACATGTTCTACCCGGACATGAACCGGCTCACTCTCGACAATCGGATACTTCCCGAATTTCATCCGGATCTCTCCCATTGTAAGCGGCACAGTCTCTTCAACTGTCTTATGCTGGTCTGACAAAACGTCTGATAGGTTAATTAACATTGTTATTTACTCCTATTCATACCTGAATTATTATATCATGTAAATTCTGTTTGTCAACCGTCATTTTCATGAAAACACACAAAATATAGTATTTTCCATACGATCTTTAAGACAACTCAACTCATTTACTATTTTACAAGCGCCAATGTCTCTCTTGCAATCGCAAGCTCTTCATTTGTCGGAATAACAAATACCCTTACTTTTGAACCCGCTTTTGTAATCTCAGCCTGTTTTCCTCTCAAACCTGTATTTGCCTCTTTATCAAAGTCAACTCCGAGATATCCCAGATAAGAACACACCTGTTCTCTTACATAATCGTCATTCTCACCGATTCCCGCAGTAAATACAATATCGTCTACCCCATTCATTACCGCCGCATATGCTCCGACATATTTGGCAACATTATAGGAAAATACGTCCATTGCGATCTTCGCTTTTTTATCTCCTGAATTCATCGCATTTGTCAGATCACGGAAATCGCTTGAGAGTTCTCCCGAAATACCGAACACACCTGACTTCTTATTAAGAACGTCCATCACGCCTGCAATATCAAGATGTTCTTTCTCTGCGATAAATTCCATGATCGCAGGATCGATATTTCCCGAACGTGTTCCCATTACAAGACCTTCCAACGGAGTCATTCCCATAGAAGTATCTACAGATTGTCCGTTCATGACAGCTGTCACACTTGATCCGTTTCCGAGATGACATACGATCGTCTTCAGTTCTTCATACGGTTTTTCCATCACTTCCGCCGCTTTCTTAGATACGAAACTGTGGCTTGTTCCATGGAAGCCGTAACGTCTGATCTTATAATCCTCATAATAATTGTATGGAAGTCCGTACATATATGCTTTTTCCGGCATTGTCTGATGGAACGCCGTATCGAATACAGCTGTCATAGGTGTATTCGGCATAAGTTTTTCGCAGGCTGTAATACCGATCAAGTTTGCCGGATTATGAAGCGGCGCAAGATCATTACATTCCTCTATCGCTTTCTTCACTTCTTCTGTAATCACAACTGAGGATGCAAACTTTTCTCCGCCGTGTACGACACGATGTCCTACAGCTCCGATTTCATCCAAACTCTTAACAACACCCGTTTCCGGATTTGTAAGAGCTTCAATCACAAACTGAATTGCCTCTGTATGGGTCGGCATCGCCTTTTCCGACACCTCTTTTTCTCCGCCTTCCGGCTGATACGTCAGACGTCCGTCAATTCCGATCCTCTCACAAATTCCTTTCGCCAAAACTTCTTCTGATTCCGCGTTAATGAGCTGAAATTTCAATGAAGAACTTCCACAGTTGATTACTAATACGTTCATTACTTCTCCTCCATTTTTGTTTTTATAAACTATATAAACAGAAAGTTTTACTGAAACTCTCTATGTACTCGATCTTACTCTGCCTGTGCCTGCACCGCCGTAATTGCAACAACACCCACAATATCTTCTGCGCTGCATCCGCGTGACAGATCGTTGACAGGAGCTGCGATTCCCTGTGTAAGCGGTCCGTATGCCTCTGCCTTTCCAAGTCTTTGTACAAGTTTATATCCGATATTGCCGGCATCAAGATCAGGGAAGATCAACACGTTCGCTTTACCTGCCACTTCACTGCCCGGAGCTTTCGATGCTCCGACTTCCGGAACGATAGCGGCGTCAAGCTGAAGCTCTCCGTCTAATTTTAATTCCGGCGCAAGTTCGTGCGCGATCTTTGTTGCTTCTACAACTTTATCGACATCTGCATGTTTTGCACTTCCTTTTGTAGAATGAGAAAGCATCGCTACAATCGGTTCTTTTCCTGTCAGCGTCTCGAAAGATTCTGCGGAAGAAAGTGCAATGTTTGCCAGTTTTTCCGGATCAGGGTTTTGCTCAAGTCCGGCATCTCCGAAGATGAACGTTCCGTCCGCTCCCATATCACAGTCAGGAACAACCATTAAAAAGAATGCAGATACAAGTTTTGTTCCCGGCTTTGTCTTCAAGATCTGAAGACACGGACGAAGTGTATCCGCCGTAGAATGACATGCTCCGGACACCATACCGTCGGCGTCTCCCATTTTCACCATCATAACGCCGTAGTACAGATAATTATTCAGGAGGAGCTCTCTTGCCTGCTCTTCTGTCATTCCTTTTTTCTGTCTTAATTCAACAAGCTTTGCAATATACTCTTCTGTTTTATCATTTTTAGCCGGATCAACGATCACAGCGCCTGTAATATCATATGCGCCTTTATTTTTCTCGATTTCTTCTTCGTTTCCTACGAGAATCAAATCTGCAATCCCTTCTCTTAAGACCGTCTGCGCAGCCTTATAAGTTCTTTCGTCCTCTGTCTCAGGAAGAACAATCACCTTTTTATCAGCTTTTGCTCTTGCCTTGATTTCATCGATAAATCCCATGATTTAAAAGCCACCTTTCATTTTTCACAATTATATTTTTATTATAACGCAAAGGGATTTTGTATACAAGGGGATTCCATGTGCATTTTTAAGTACAATTTTATACAATTTCTTTTCATCTTTGTATGATTGTTATAAAAATATCAATCTTTGGTTTCTTATGCCCTTTGTTATTTGTTTTCTCTTCCCTTTGTTCTTTTCTTCCGTTCTTTTACCCTCACAGCCTAAACATCGTTGTTACGATGTTAAAATAAACAAGGATTGTGCATGTATCAAGAATTGTTGTAATAAGCGGAGCCGCCATGATTGCCGGATCAAGTCCGATCTTCTTTGCCAGAAGAGGAAGGATACACCCGATACACTTTGCCATCATTACAACTGCGATCATTGTAATTCCAAGGGCAACTGCCAGCATAATGTTACGATCATACATAATACAGATTCTTACCCCGTTCACAAACGCAAGAAGAGTTCCGACAACAAGCGCCACTCTGATCTCTTTAAAGATAACTTTAAAAATATCCGAAAACTCAATTTCGCCGACCGCAAGACCTCGAATAATCAGAGTCGAGCTTTGAGATCCGCAGTTTCCTCCCGTTCCCATCAACATCGGAATAAATGTGATCAAGATCGGCATCGCAGCCATCGCCTGCTCATAATATCCCAGTATTTCGCCCGTGATCGTTGCCGAAAGCATCAGTAGCATCAACCACGGCGTACGGTTTTTCGCCTGTTGGAAAACGGATGTTTCAAAATAAGAATCTTCATTTGGACTGACACCGGCCATAATACTGATATCTTCTGTCGTTTCATCCTGCAATACAAGCATCGCATCATCTACTGTTACGATTCCGACAAGACAGTCTTCATGATCAATTACGGGAATTGCTACTAATCCGTATTTATTGATCATATTCGCCACATGCTCCTGATCATCCAGTGTGCGGGCGTAAAGCACGTTTTCATCCATGATCTCTTCTATCAGTCTCGACTCTCCTGCCGTAAGAAGATCCTTTACATCGACCATGCCGATCAATCTTCTTTTTTCCGTCACATAGCATGTATAAATCGTCTCTTTATTAATACCGACCTGACGAATCTTTAAAATAGCATCCGCAACCGTCATCTCTTTACGAAGGCTGATATACTCGATATTCATAATGCTGCCCGCACTGTCCTCCGGATACTGCAAAAGCGCATTTATCTTCTTTCTTGTCTCTTCATCCGTTGCCATCAAAAGACGATCCACTACATTTGCCGGCATTTCTTCTAATACGTCGACGGTGTCATCAACGTACATCTCTTCCATAACTTCTTCCAACTCCGAATCCGTCAGCGCATTGATCAAATCTTCTCTCATGTCGCTGTTCATATCCGTAAACACTTCCGCCGCTTCTTCTTTTGCCAGAAGACGGAAGATCAAAATACGTTGTTTTTTGTCCAATTCTTCCAATGCATCTACAATGTCTACCGGATGCACAGACTCCAGTTCTTCCTTTAATTTTTTAAAATCATGCTTTTCAAGCAGTTCGATCATCTGCTCTACGTCAAGTCTGTTTTCCTGATCCATGCCTAACTCCTCATCTTCCAAGATATCTTTTTGTAACAATTCAGCCATAATAGGCACGCAGTGCGGTTTTATGAACAACACGGACTGAACCGTTACATATTCCACTGTAAAAATTCATCTTTTTATAGTATAATATGGCAGAAAATGATATACAAGGAGTTTCTTATGAAAATTGTAGGACTTATTACAGAATATAATCCATTTCACAATGGACATCTCTACCATATCCAACAGGCAAAACGTACAACCGGTGCCGACGCTGTCATCGTTGTTATGAGCGGCGATTATGTCCAAAGAGGTGTTCCGGCTGTCATGCCAAAGCGTTTAAGAGCCGAATCCGCTCTGGAATGCGGTGCTTCCGCTGTATTTGAACTTCCTGTCTGCTATTCTACCGGAAGCGCAGAATTGTTTGCCGAAAGCGCTGTCGCTTTGTTGGACCAGCTTCAAATTGTAGACTCGCTTTGTTTCGGGAGTGAATGCGGAGATTTAGATGCTTTATCCGAAATTGCAGACCTTCTCTGTCAAGAGCCAAAAGATTACCGTTCTCTTTTAAAAAAACATTTAAGAAACGGACTTTCCTTTCCGTGTGCACGCAGAAAAGCTTTGAAAGAATATCTTCCGGAAAAAAACTTTGCGGCTCTTTTAGATGAACCTAATAATATTCTCGGAATCGAATACCTAAAAGCGATCAGAAAATTAAAAAGCACGATCAAACCATATACGATCCTCAGAAAAGGCGCCCGGTATCACGACCAAGAACTCAGTACAGAGAATTTAAGTTCTGCATCGGCGATCCGTTCTCTTCTTTCGTATTCAGGATCTTCTTTAAGAAAATATGACGATCTGCCAAAGGGAGCTTTTGACGACACCGCCCCTTTTAACATTTTCGGAGAATTGGAATCACAAGTGCCGCAGTGCTGCCTGAAACTTTTAAAAGATTGCCACAAAGTTTCTTACCCGATTTATCAAAACGACTTTTCTCTTATCCTGAAATACAAATTATTAAACAAATATCCCGAAAACCTGCTTCGATACATGGATGTCTCTGAAGAACTGGCAAACAGAATCTGTTCCCGGCTTAATTACTTTTTCAACTACAAACAGTTCTGTGACCTTCTAAAAACAAGAGAACTTACGCAGACACGGATCAACCGGGCACTCCTTCATATAATGCTCGGAATAAAGAAAACAGACGTAGAGGAATATATTGATGGCGGATATCATTTTTACGCCCGCCTTTTAGGCTTTCGGAAAGACCGGGAAAAACTGCTCACACGCATTTCAAAAGAAAGTTCACTGCCGCTTCTTATCCGGTTGTCTGAAACCGAAACCATCCCTCCTCTAGGCCGCAAAATGCTTCGCAATGACATGCTTGCATCTAATTTATACACTTCCGTCGTCACCGATAAGTTTAAAACAGCCTTCCAAAATGAATACAAGCAGAAGGTGATCAAAATTTAATTTCCGCCAGACAAAAACATGCCCGCAGCGGTCTTTTTCCACCACTGCGGACATGTTTTTATTTTTCTGTTATTTCAATCATTACAGTCTCTTTGCGATTGCTTTAATAAACTGCTCGCTGTTGAGTACCGTCGGATTTTCAAGCGTTGTGATCAATGCGAGATCTTTTGTCATCTCTCCCGCCTCGATCGTATCTATCGTTGCTTTTTCCAACTTATCCGCAAACTCCATCAATTCGGTATTGCCGTCAAGTTCTCCTCTTTTTCTAAGCGCACCTGTCCATGCAAAAATCGTTGCCACTGAGTTTGTCGATGTCTCTTCCCCTTTTAAATGCTTATAGTAGTGGCGCTGAACAGTTCCGTGAGCCGCTTCATATTCATAGTATCCTTCCGGTGAAACGAGAACAGATGTCATCATCGCCAACGAACCAAAGGCAGAAGACACCATATCACTCATCACATCTCCGTCGTAGTTTTTGCATGCCCAAATATATCCGCCTTCTGATTTCATTACACGGGCAACCGCATCATCGATAAGCGTGTAAAAATACTCAATGCCTGCTTCTTTGAACTTCTCATCAAACTCAGCGTCATAAATCTCTTGAAAAATATCTTTAAATGTATGATCATACTTTTTGGAAATCGTATCTTTTGTGGCAAACCAAAGATCCTGCTTTGTATCAAGAGCATAAGAAAAACAGCTTCTTGCAAAACTTTCGATCGAACGGTTGATATTATGCATTCCCTGCACAATACCCGGTCCGTCAAAATTATGTACAAGCTCTTTCGTCTCGCTTCCGTCCTCTGCTGTATATACAAGTTCAACTTTGCCGGCTCCCGGAATTTTCATCTCAGAACCTTTGTATACATCACCATATGCATGTCTTGCAATCGTAATCGGTTTCTTCCAATTCTTCACACACGGCTCGATTCCTTTCACCACGATCGGAGCACGAAATACCGTTCCGTCAAGAATCGCACGAATCGTACCGTTTGGACTTTTCCACATCTCTTTCAAATCATACTCATCCATGCGCGCTGCATTTGGAGTAATTGTAGCACATTTTACCGCAACCTTATATTTCTTGGTCGCCATTGCAGAATCAACCGTGACCTGATCGTCTGTCTCGTTTCTATGCTCTAATCCAAGATCATAATATTCTGTTTTTAGATCAATATACGGAATAAGAAGCTCGTCTTTGATCATTTTCCAAAGAATTCTTGTCATCTCATCTCCGTCCATCTCCACAAGCGGTGTCGTCATTTTGATTTTTCCCATTGTTATTTTCTCCTTTTTAATATATGAACTTTTTGCCCCCATCTATTCAACACATCTTCCGCTTATACAGCTTCCGATGTAGCTGTACTTTTTGCAATCTAATATCCCTGCTTTTTCAAATTTTGCATTACATGAATAATATGCTCATTAGCAAGCTGTTCTGCCATCTCTGCATCTCTGTCTTTGATCGCACGTAAAATCTGTCTGTGTTCACGTATCGACTTTCTGGCTCTTTCTTCTGATACGATCGATGATTTTCTGGCTCTTTGCACATAATTATGAAAATCCGTCAGAACATGTTTCAGCATTCTGCTTCCCGAAGCTTCATAGAGAACAGCGTGAAAACGACCATCCAACGCCGCAACCTGCTCCGTGCTGAAGCCGCTTTCCTTTTTCATTTGAAACTCTGAAAGAAGAAGCGATTCTTCCAACTGGTCAAGCTGCTCTTCTGTAATATGTTCTGCCGCCCAGCGGGCGCACAATCCTTCCAGCATCGAGCGGATCTTATAGATATCCCATATATCTTTATGAGATATACCCGATACATAAGCTCCTCTGTTCGGAATAATCGTCACAAGCCCTTCCAACTCAAGCTGACGAAGAGCCTCCCGTACAGGCGTCCGGCTCACTCCTAATTCTTTCCCTATCGCCGTTTCCCTAAGTTCGTCGTTTTCTTTATATGTTCCATTTAAAATATTATCCCTTATCTTCTGAAACACACGACTTCCAAGGGAATGATCCTGATATTCTTCCATCTGAAATCCTCCGACTATAATCTACAATACAACATGCAGTTCCCTACATACACTTTCTATTTTGGCAATTAATTCTTCATCTGTCAAGACCGTAACGCGTCCGTCCTCATACTGTTTATCAACCCATTCTTTCAGACGATGTACCAGTTCCGAATTTTTATCAACTTTCCGTTCTTCCGGAAGTTTAAAATACGCATTGATCCAATATGCGATCCCCGCTGTTCCGGATGTATTGGAAACCGACACCAGTGCGGGACGGTTTAAAAATTTATCCGTATCAAAAATATTGTATATTTCCTCATTTTTCAACATGCCGTCCGCGTGAATCCCCGCACGCGTCACATTAAAATTCTTACCTACGAAAGGCGTTCTTGAAGGTACAGTATATCCGATTTCTTTCTCATAATATTCTGCAAGCTCCGTGATCACAGTTGTATCCATACCATCCAAAGTTCCGCGAAGCTGCGCATACTCAAATACCATTGCCTCAAGGGGAGTATTTCCGGTTCTTTCCCCGATACCAAACAATGAACAGTTTACACCGCACGCCCCGTAAAGCCACGCTGTCGTTGAATTATTCACCGCTTTATAAAAATCATTATGTCCGTGGAATTCGATCAGTTCACTTGGAACACCGGCATGAGTCATTAAGCCATATATGATTCCCGGAATCGATCTTGGAATTACAGCTCCCGGAAAATTCACTCCGTATCCCATCGTATCACAAACACGGATTTTTACCGGTATTTTATATTCATCCATCAATTTCATTAATTCCATACAAAACGGAATCACAAATCCGTAAATATCCGATCTCGTAATATCTTCCAGATGACATCGCGGACGAACTCCCGTCTCCATACACTCACGAACTACAGTAAGATAATGTTCAAGGGCCTCTTTTCTCGTCATTTTCAACTTATAAAAAATATGATAATCCGAACAGCTTACAAGAATCCCCGTCTCTTTTAATCCGATCTCCTTCACAAGCTCAAAATCTTTTTTGCTTGCTCTGATCCAACTCGTAATCTCCGGAAATTCATACCCTTTTTCCAGGCAGCGATAGACAGCATCTCTGTCTTTTTTACTGTATAAAAAGAATTCGCTCTGCCGTACTTTTCCTTTCGGGCCGCCGAGTCTGTGCAAATATTCATAAATCGAAACAATCTGTTCAGTCGTATATGGAGCTCTCGACTGCTGACCATCTCTGAATGTTGTGTCTGTGATCCATATTTCATCCGGCATATTATGAGGTACAATCCTGTCATTAAATGCAATCTTCGGAATCTCATCATAATGAAACAAATTACGAAATACATTCGGTGTATCCACATCAACAAGGGGATACATATGTTCTTCTAATTCAAGCAAGTTCGTATGCTTATTCAAAAATACTTTTCTGTTTTCCATCAAATTTCCTCCTATGATTGCATCTTTTTATATGTATACACGTATATATGTATGCTATACATACTCTTGCACCTCGTGCTCAGATATATGTATTCTTGTATAATTGTATACAAATATACAAAATATGTCAATCCTTCATTAAAGTATTTTATTATACAAAAGTAACAATTCTGCCTGCGCTATTCACGAACCCTTACTGTATAGCCGGACTGTTACATACAAAAAGAGAGCGCAAACAGTTCTGTCATTCACACTCTCTTTCTCAACGATATCTAATTTATTTTACTCTCTTCACAGTAAGAGTTCACTTATCTGATCACTCTTACTTTCAACACGCCTTCTACCGCTGCTAACTGCGCTTCCACATCTTCTGAAACTGTTCCATCCACATCAAGCATCGTATATGCGTATTCTTTACGGCTTTTATTTGTCATAACTTCAATATTCATATTCTTTTCAGCCAAAAGAGCGGTGAACTGTCCGATCATATTCGGAATATTTTTATGAAGGATTGTAATTCTCTCTCCTTCTCCTTTCGCTCCCATATCGCAATCCGGGAAGTTTACAGAATGTGTGATATTTCCATTCTCGAGAAAATCTTTCACCTCTGCCGCAGCCATTTTAGCACAGTTATCTTCCGACTCCTCTGTAGATGCACCAAGATGCGGAATCACGATCGCGCCTCTGACACCGACTATCTCTTTTGTCGGGAAGTCCGTTACGTAGCAGCGCACTTTCTCCGATACAAGCGCGTCTACGATGTCTTCCTGATTCACAAGAACATCTCTGGCAAAATTCAAAATAACAACGCCTTTTTTCATAAGACTGATAGCGTCTTTGTTGATCATACCTTTTGTATCTTCCAATGCAGGCACATGAACTGTAATATAATCACACTCTTTATAAATTTCATCTGCTGTTTTCGCGTGATGAATATTGCGCGACAATCTCCATGCCGAATCAACAGAAACATATGGATCATATCCATAAACTTCCATTCCAAGATGAACGGCTGCATTTGCCACAAGAACACCTATCGCGCCAAGACCTATAACGCCAAGTTTTTTCCCTTCAAGTTCTGTTCCTGCGAATACTTTTTTCTTTTTCTCTGTGATCTTTGCAATATCGCCATCCTCTTCGTATTCCTGAACCCAGTTGATTCCTCCGATAATATCTCTTGCTGCCAAAAGCATTCCCGCAATCACAAGTTCTTTTACGCCGTTTGCGTTTGCTCCCGGCGTATTGAATACAACAACCCCTTCTTCGGCACAGCGTTCAAGCGGTATATTATTCACACCTGCGCCCGCACGGGCGATCACTTTCAAGTTTTTATCAAACTCCATCTCGTGCATCTTTGCGCTTCGCACAAGAATAGCGTCTGCTCCTTTTGCAGTCTCCACATTCACATAATTTTCATCCAGCTGATCAAGTCCTACTGCCGAAATTGGATTTAAGCAATGATATTTATACATGATTATGCATTCTCCTCTTCAAATTTTTTCATAAATTCCACCAGAGCCACAACGCCTTCATACGGCATCGCATTGTAAATACTTGCGCGCATTCCGCCGACTGATCTGTGTCCTTTTAAGTTCTCAAGTCCTGCTTCTTTCGCTTCTTTTACAAATTTAGCATCAAGATCTGCATCTCCTGTTACAAACGGAACATTCATAAGGGAACGATCTTTTTTGACAACTGTTCCTTTAAACATTTTACTCTGATCAAGGAAATCATAAAGCACTTTCGCCTTTTTCTCATTTTTCTCTTTGATCGCAGCAAGTCCCCCCTGTGCTTTCAGCCATTTAAACACTTTTCCGCAAATATAAATTCCATATGCCGGAGGTGTATTATAAAGCGATTTTGCATCAGCATGTGTCTTATATGTAAGCATTGTCGGCGTTCCTTCAAGCACATCTTCTGTAATGAGATCTTCACGGATAATCGCAATTACAACACCTGCAGGTCCTATATTTTTCTGAACTCCGCCATAGATCATTCCATATTTTTCTACATCAACCGGCTCTGAAAGGAAACAGGACGACACATCAGCGATCAATGTTTTTCCCTTTGTGTTCGGAAGTTCTTTAAACTTCGTTCCGTAAATCGTATTGTTTTCACAAATGTATACATAATCCGCATCTTCCGAAACAGGCAGGTCGGAACAATCCGGAATATATGAGAAAGTCTGATCTTCCGAAGACGCAATCCGATTTACCTTCCCGTATTTTTCTGCCTCTTTCGCCGCTTTTTTCGCCCACTGTCCTGTAATAATATAATCAGCCACTCTGTTCTTCATAAAATTCATCGGGATCATAGCAAATTGCTGAGACGCTCCTCCCTGCATGAACAACACCTTATAATTATCCGGTATATTCATCAGATCTCTCAAATCCTGTTCTGCCGAATTAATGATCTCCTCAAACGCTTTCGACCTGTGGCTCATCTCCATAACTGACATTCCTGTTCCGTTGTAATCAAGCATTTCTGCGGCAGCCTCTTTCAATACCTCTTCCGGCAGCACGGCCGGTCCTGCTGAAAAGTTATATACTCTGCTCATTTTCCTTCCTCCTGTTTTTATTTTTAATTTATTTGTTTTTATAATTACACATATGCCCATGCAGACTTTTACATGTCATCTTCGTCAAACGCTTCACTGATTGCGGCCCCGGGCGCTACCATAGGCCACACTTTATCATCACTGTCTATCTGGCAGTCAATCACAACCGGACGATTCAATGTCAGCGCTTTAGAGAACGCCTCCTTAAATTCTTCCTGCGACACAGCCCGCATTCCTTCTGCTCCCATAGCTTCTGCAAGTTTCACAAAATCAACTGCATCTCTGAGCACGGTAGCCGAATACCTCTCATCATAAAAGAGATCCTGCCATTGACGAACCATCCCAAGCACATGATTATTCACTACAACTTGTATAATCGGAATATTGTGCCGGACTGCAGTCGCAATCTCATTCATATTCATTCGGAAACATCCGTCTCCCGCAATATTTACTACGATTTTATCCGGACATCCTGTCTTTGCGCCAAGCGCCGCTCCAAGACCATATCCCATCGTTCCAAGTCCGCCTGACGTAAGAAGGGTTCTCGGTTTTGTATATTTATAATACTGTGCAGCCCACATCTGATGCTGTCCCACTTCCGTAACAATGAGCGCTTCACCGTTTGTCTGACGATAGATCTCTTCTACAAGAAACGGTCCCGATAATACATTCGGATGATATTTCAGAGGATATTTTTCTTTATACCCTTGTATTTTTTCAAGCCATTCTGCATGATTCTGCTGTTTTAAACGCTTATTAAGCGTCTTTAAAACATCTTTTAGATCGCCGATGATTTCTTCCGTAATCAAAACGTTTTTATTAATTTCAACCGGATCGATATCTAACTGTATAATTTTTGCATTTTTTGCAAATTTTTCTGTATTCCCCGTCACACGATCACTGAACCTTGCCCCCATAACAACCAAGAGGTCACATTCACTTACTCCGAAATTGGACGCTTTCGTTCCATGCATGCCAAGCATACCTGTATACCGCGGATCTGTTCCCGGAAAAGCGCCTTTGCCCATAAGAGAATCCGTAACCGGAGCATCCAGCTTGTCAACAAACTCTTTTAATTCTTGACTCGCCCCTGAAAGAACCGCTCCGCCTCCGACGAAAACAAACGGTTTTTCTGCTTCTTCCAACATAGAAATCACCCGGTCAAACCGTTGTTCATCCATCCTCGGAGTTTTTCTCGAGGAATCTTCCTTTGTGCATTTTCCCAATTCTTCCGGAATATATTCCGTTACTTTAGCCGTAATATCTTTCGGTATATCGACAAGCACCGGCCCGGGACGTCCTGTCTTTGCAATCCGAAATGCCTTACGGATAGTATCCGCCAATTTTGTCACATCTTTTACAATAAAACTATATTTCGTAATCGGCATTGTAATTCCCGCTATATCTATTTCCTGAAAACTGTCTTTTCCAAGAAGTGATACCCCTACATTGCAGGTGATTGCCACAATAGGAATTGAATCCATATATGCCGTTGCAATTCCGGTAACAAGATTCGTCGCCCCCGGTCCGCTCGTAGCAAGGCAGACGCCGACTTTTCCCGTTGCTCTCGCATATCCGTCAGCCGCATGAGAAGCCCCTTGTTCATGGGAGGTAAGGATGTGCCTGATTTCATCCCGATGTTTGTACAATTCATCATATACATTGAGAATCGCACCGCCCGGATAGCCGAAAACCGTGTCTACTCCTTGTTCTTTCAAACATTCTATTACAATTTCTGCTCCATTTAACTGCATGCCATAACTCCTTTAAACATCCTGTATCTCTTATCCGCACAGCCTGTAACCGCGCTCTTATTTTTCTTTCGGTATTTCCAGAATCGCACCTCTGTTTCCGGATGTGACCATAGACGCATATCTTGCCAGATATCCGGTCTTTACTTTCGGTTCTCTCGGCTGCCATTTTTCTCTTCTCTTCTTCAGTTCTTCTTCTGAAACTGCCAGATTCAAAGATAAATTCGGAATATCAATCTGTATAATGTCTCCCTCTTCTACAAGAGCGATCGGTCCTCCCACCGCCGCTTCCGGAGAAACATGACCGATAGATGCGCCTCTTGACGCGCCGCTGAAACGTCCGTCTGTAATAAGCGCTACTTCCGAGCCGAGTCCGTATCCTGCAATCGCCGAAGTCGGATTGAGCATCTCCCGCATTCCCGGACCGCCTTTCGGTCCTTCATAACGGATCACGATCACATCCCCCGGATTGATCTTTCCTGTTTTGATTGCTTCCGTTGCCTCTTCATCACTTTCAAAAATACGGGCAGGACCTTCATGTACAAGCATCTCATCGCAGACAGCAGATCGTTTTACAACGCTTCCGTCAGGTGCAAGATTTCCTTTTAACACAGCCAATCCACCTGTTTCACTGTATGGATGATCGATCGGACGAATTACATCGGGATTTTTATTTTCGCATCCCGCAATGTTCTCCCCAACTGTCTTGCCGGTTACTGTCAGACAATCTGTATGAAGAAGTCCTTTTTTATTCAGCTCATTCATAACCGCATAGACTCCGCCTGCCTCATTAAGGTCTTCGATATATGTATGGCCTGCCGGAGCAAGATGACAAAGGTTCGGCGTCTTCTCACTGATTCCGTTCGCAAAATCAATCTCAAAATCCATTCCTATCTCATGTGCGATTGCCGGAAGATGAAGCATACTGTTTGTCGAACATCCAAGAGCCATATCGACTGTAAGAGCGTTCAAAATCGCATCTTCCGTCATAATATCTCTAGGTCGGATATTGTTTCTCACAAGCTCCATAATCTGCATTCCCGCATGTTTTGCAAGCTGAAGTCTCGCAGAATATACCGCGGGAATCGTTCCGTTTCCACGAAGTCCCATTCCCAATGCTTCTGTCAGACAATTCATGCTATTGGCTGTATACATTCCGGAACACGAACCGCACGTCGGACATGCTTTATTTTCAAATTCATAAATTTCTTCATCGTTCATTTTGCCTGCCGCATAAGATCCGACCGCTTCAAACATGCTTGACAAACTTGTCTTTTGCCCTTTTACATGTCCTGCAAGCATCGGTCCTCCGCTCACAAAGATCGTAGGTATATTGACACGCGCAGCAGCCATAAGAAGTCCCGGCACATTTTTATCACAGTTCGGAATCATAACAAGACCGTCAAACTGATGTGCCATTGCAAGCGCCTCTGTTGAATCTGCGATAAGATCTCTCGTAACAAGAGAATATTTCATGCCGATATGTCCCATCGCAATACCGTCGCAAACAGCAATAGCCGGAACCATAATCGGTGTTCCTCCTGCCATTGCAACTCCCATTTTTACCGCTTCTGTAATTTTATCAAGATTCATATGCCCGGGAACAATCTCATTATAAGAGCTTACAACTCCGATCAGCGGTCTGTCTAACTCCTCCTGCGTCATTCCAAGCGCATTAAATAAAGAACGGTGCGGCGCCTGCTGCACCCCTTTTTTCACTGTATCGCTTCTCATTATCCTATGCCTCTCTTTCACGTTTTATATATAAGAACAGATTCGTTCTCCCATCTCTTTTGTTCCGATCTGCGTCATTCCTTCTGACATAATATCAATCGTCCGGTATCCTTCCTCGAGTACTTTCTCTACCGCCGCCTCAATCGCATCTGCTTCTTGATCGAGATCAAACGAATATCTAAGCATCATCGCCGCCGATAAAATTGTAGCAATCGGATTTGCGATTCCTTTTCCCGCAATGTCGGGAGCCGAACCTCCGCTCGGTTCGTAAAGGCCGAACTTTGTATCGTTTAAACTTGCGCTTGCAAGCATTCCGATTGAGCCGGTCACCATACTCGCCTCATCAGATAAAATGTCACCAAACATATTTTCCGTTAATATTACATCAAATTGTGCCGGATCCTTCACAAGCTGCATAGCCGCATTATCCACTAACATATGTTCAAGCGTTACTTCCGGATATTCTTTCGCAACTTCTTCAACAATTTTTCTCCATAATCTTGAAGAATCCAATACATTCGCCTTATCAACGCTTGTCACTTTTTTCCGACGTTTCATCGCAATGTCAAATCCGCGCTTCGCAATTCGCCTTATCTCCGTTTCACTATATGTAAGCTCATCTCTTGCAACGAGAACTCCGTCTTCTTCTTCCGTACTTCTTTTTCCGAAATAGAGTCCGCCTGTCAGCTCCCGCATGATCATCATATCAAAACCTTGTTCTGCAATCTCCTCTTTGAGCGGGCAGGCTCCTTTTAATTCACTGTAAAGAACTGCCGGGCGCAGATTTGCAAAAAGGTTTAACCCCTTTCTAAGCTGTAAAAGCCCCGCCTCCGGACGTTTAGACGGTTCCAGACGATACCATGGCGATGTCTTTGCATCTCCTCCTATCGATCCCATCAATACGGCATCACTTTTTTTCGCCTGTTCCAATGTTTCTTCCGTAAGAGGCACTCCGTTTACATCAATGGATGCTCCTCCCATCAAAAGCTGAGTATATTCTATCTGATGCCCGTAAACTTCTGCCGTTTTATCGAGCACTTTCATTGCCTCATCTACAATCTCCGGACCGATTCCGTCGCCTTTGATCACACCGATGTTCATATCCATAATTTCCCGTCCCTCCAAACTAAAATGTTACTGTTTATAATACAGCATTTTTATACACGTTTCAAGTATTTGCGTCTAAAAATTAGAGTGTACTCTGTGATTTTTTCAAATTCACGCGCTAAAGTGATGAATTTGAAAAAATCAGGGAGAATTTTGAAAATATTTCAAAATTCTCCCTGATCTCATAATGCAAAATAATTGACTTAAAATCAATCTGCATTCGGTTTTTCAATCTGAGCAATCGCAGCTTTCTGCATCGGAATACGACAGTTTTTATTATTTCCGAACTCTACAATCACATCTTCATCTGTAATATCAATGATGACTCCGTAAAAACCGCTTGTCGTCAGAGCTGTGTCTCCGACCTCCATAGAAGCCAGCATCTGCTGGATACGTTTCTGTTCTTTTTTCTGTGGACGCATAAGCAAAAACCACATTACACCGATAACTACAAGCCAAAGAACAAGCATTGTTACCATTTCACCCATGATTATAATTTCCTCCTAACTTTCCTAACGCAATAAGACTACTATACACAACTTTCTTCCATACTTCAAGGATATTTTTCAAAATACTGAAGTAACTTGAAATAAACATAATTTTGAGAAGCTTATCCGGTTATTGCATCATACCTTCCAGTTTTCTCTTTTTATAAGCCTTATACTCTCCCGCTTCAATCGCTTCTCTGATTTCTTCCATCATCGTATTATAAAAATACAGGTTATGAAGAACGCAAAGACGCATCCCGAGCATTTCTTTTGCTTTTAACAGGTGACGGATATATGCTCTGCTATAACTTCTGCATGCCGGACATCCGCATCCTTCTTCGATTGGACGGTCATCTAACTCATACTTTGCATTGAATAAGTTCATTTTTCCATGATTTGTATAAACATGCCCGTGCCGCCCGTTTCTGCTCGGGTATACGCAGTCAAAAAAGTCCACTCCTCTGTCTACCGCCTCCAAAATATTCGCCGGAGTTCCCACTCCCATCAAATAGGTCGGCTTATTTTCAGGAAGATGAGGAACAACCGCCTCCAGAATACGGTACATATCTTCATGACTCTCTCCTACTGCAAGACCGCCTACCGCATAACCGTCCAAATCAAGCTCCGCGATCTGTCGTGCGTGCTCCACGCGGATATCTTCATAGATTCCGCCTTGATTAATACCAAAAAGCATCTGGTTATGATTAATCGTATCTTCCAAAGAATTCAGCCTGTTCATTTCCGCTTTACATCGTTTCAGCCATCTTGTCGTTCTCGCCACCGAATGGACCATATACTCTCTGTCCGCTACGCTTGAGGGACATTCGTCAAACGCCATCGCGATCGTAGACGCAAGATTAGACTGAATCTGCATACTTTCTTCCGGACCCATAAAGATTTTACGTCCGTCTATATGAGAGTGAAAATGAACTCCTTCTTCTTTAATCTTGCGCAATGATGCAAGTGAAAACACTTGAAATCCGCCTGAGTCCGTGAGAATCGGCTTATCCCAATTCATAAAGCGATGCAGACCGCCCATTTTTTTCACGATTTCATCCCCCGGTCTGACATGAAGGTGATATGTATTTGACAGTTCAACCTGCGTTTTAATCTGACGGAGATCATCTGTTGATACGGCTCCCTTAATTGCCGCCGCCGTTCCTACGTTCATAAAAACCGGCGTCTCGATCGTTCCGTGTACCGTATGGAACCTCCCTCTTTTTGCCATACCGTCTTTTTTTAGCAATTCGTACATGTATATAACCTCTGATTTTCTGTTTTTCAATAAATTCTAAGTCTTATCATTTACATTAATAATGAAGAACAACCGGCGTTCCCGCGCTAAGCATATTAAATAAAGCTCCCGCCTGATCTACCGGCATATTAACACAGCCGTGAGAACCATATGACTGATATCTCGAACCGCCGAATGCTGTCTGCCAGTCTGCATCATGAAAGCCATGTCCTTGATAAGTAAACGGCATCCAGTAGCGGACATACGTTTCGTAAATCGGTTTCCCTGTTTCCGGATCTTTTTCACCGATTAATTTTGAATCCGGTTCTGTATAAAGAATCGAATATACACCTGCCGGAGTCGCATGCTTCGCATCGGGAAGGCCTGTAACAACATCTGTCTCCAGTGCGATCGCCCCGTTTACAATATACCACATATGCTGTGCGGAAAGATCCACCTCAAGGTACGTCGTTCCCCAGTCTTGTGCCGCATGAGATGCCGCTGTCTTTTCATATGCAGGTTCTCTTGTCACAACTTCTCCGTTTTTAATACTTGCGATCAAATTCTGCGTTTCTGCCTCTTCGTCGATCGACCAGCCGTAAGTACCTCCTGATACTTCCACTGTCTTTCCTGTCGGAGAAGTGATCGTTCTCGTTGTTCCGACTGTATCATAAGTTTTTCCGAAATCTCTCATCCATGCCCGGACAGCTTCTTCATTGAATGTTACATTCATATCAGCATCCGCCGAAACCCATGTCGAAATAAGAGCTTTGTCTACAACTACATTTTCTTTCATCGGATAGGTAATACTTGCCTGACAATATTTATTCATATCGTCACACGCTTTTTGAACTTCTTTTGATTCCGTTGTATATTTAGGTACTTTATAGCATTTTTCATTCAGAAGATTTAATTCCGGTTCAAAATTGGTAATATACTCTTTGATCTTTTTAGTCAAAATTTCCATATCTACCGCACTTCCATACACTTCCGGCTCTACTTTGAATGATTCACCGTCAAATTTAGGATATGCAGATACCGGTTCCGTCTGCTCTGCTTTCACTGCCTGAATCGACCCGATTGCTTTACTCAGTGCATCCTCATTATAATCAACGTTGATCGTCACTTCTGCGCTGGATTTTGAAAAAAGCGCTCGTATCCACAGAAGAGGATTCTGATTTTTCAATGCGTCTTTTACACTATCATCTTTTTTATACGTCATTGAAATTGCCTCTCCATTAATCTCGTCCGTCTTATTATCAGCTTCTATAATCTTCAAAGAATACCCTTCCACTTGGTCTTTCATATATGCTACGACATCCGATTCTGTTTTCCCCGAAAAGTCTTTTCCGTTAATTGTTGTATTAATATAGAAATGACTGATAAAAAACGCCGAAATACCAAGGTATATCACGAGCAGTCCGCCTATGATGCTTCCTCCAATGATCCACGCTTTTTTACTCCGCTTTCCTTTATTTTCTTTCATCTTTTTCTGCCGACGTCTTTTTCCCCTTCTTCGGAGCACTTTCTTTTTTTTCTTTTCTCCCTCTTCATCTTCATCTTCATACAGCTCATCGTCATCAATATCATCATCGTCAAAGCTGTCGTCCGCGCTGAAGTTGTCACTCTCCGAAAAATCTTCCTCATCTTCAAATTCTTCAAACACTTCTTCATCTAAAAGCCGTACGTCTTCTTGCCGGCGTAAGGATTTATTTTTCTTTTCACTCATCCGTTAATCATCTCTCTCCCTTTTTCAATATCACGGCAACATTATATTACGATTGTAAAAAAAAGTACAGTATATTGTTTTATTTTAAGAAAAATTAAGACCTTGCTTGTAACTGCTCCTTTCTTCCTATATAATGACTTTTGTAATTCTGCTTTTCGACAGAACTTTACATATAACAGAATTTTGAAAGGAGATCATTTTATGAGTGGCTCAACTTTTGGTAAAATATTTCGCATCACGACTTGGGGAGAATCTCACGGATCCGGCATCGGCGTCGTGATCGACGGATGCCCTTCCGGAATTTCTCTAAATGAAGAAGATATTCAGATATTTCTTGACCGCCGAAAACCCGGTCAGAGTAAATTTACAACGAGACGCAGCGAGGAAGATACTGTCGAGATTCTCTCGGGAATCTTTGAAGGCAAAACGACCGGAACACCGATTTCTCTTCTCGTACGTAATAAAGACCAACGTTCCCGAGATTATGGAAACATTGTTTCTATGTTTCGTCCGGGGCATGCGGATTATCCTTTTACGGAAAAATACGGCATCCGCGATTACAGAGGAGGCGGGCGTTCTTCCGGTCGGGAAACAATCGGCCGTGTCGCAGCAGGCGCGATTGCCTCTAAAATCTTAAACGAACTCGGAATTTCTCTTTGTGCTTACACGAAGGCAATCGGTCCTTACGTAATAAATGAAACAGAATATAACTACTCCGAGATCAGCCAGAACAGTCTTTATATGCCAAACAACAATATCGCCGAGCAGGCTGGACAGTACATTACTTCTTTAATGAAAGAAACTAATTCCTGCGGCGGAGTTATCGAATGTATTGCAGACGGACTGCCTGTCGGCTTAGGAGAACCGGTCTTTGACAAGCTGGACGCGCTTCTCGCACAAGCTGTCATGTCGATCGGCGCTGTTAAAGGCGTAGAAATCGGAGATGGGTTTCAGGCAGCCTCTTCTGTCGGCTCAAAAAATAACGATCCTTTCTATGTTGAAAATGGAGAAGTACATAAGAAGACAAATCATTCCGGAGGTACGCTTGGAGGCATGAGCGACGGCTCCCGACTGATCGTCCGGGCAGCAGTAAAACCGACATCCTCTATCGCAATACCGCAGGAGACGATAAATACAGCGCATGAGAATACCGAAATCGTCATCCACGGAAGACACGACCCTGTAATCGTTCCCCGCGCAGTCGTTGTTGTAGAAGCTATGACCGCGATCACGCTTACCGATCTTCTTCTGCAGAATATGACAGCGAAGATGGATCATTTAAAACAAATCTATACAAAAGAAATTTAGGAGGCCGCTATGTCTAACCGATTGATCGATATTGTCGATATTACAAAATCTTATGGGGATTCTGTCATTTTAGACCAACTGAATCTTTATATACGGGAAAACGAATTTTTGACTTTGCTCGGACCAAGTGGGTGCGGGAAAACAACACTGCTGAGAATTTTAGGTGGTTTTGAAACACCTGATTCCGGAAAGATCATTTTTGATGGAAAAAATATTAATGACATTCCGCCAAACCGCCGGCAGCTAAACACCGTTTTCCAAAAATATGCTCTTTTTTCCCACATGACAATCGCTGACAACATTGCGTTCGGCTTAAAGATCAAAGGGAAATCAAAAGCTTACATTAAAGATAAAATCCGCTATGCTTTAAAACTTGTCAATTTGGAAGGTTTTGAAGACCGGTCACCGGACTCATTAAGCGGCGGACAACAACAGCGTATAGCCATTGCGCGGGCGATCGTAAATGAACCCAAAGTGCTCCTTTTAGACGAACCGCTCGGAGCTCTTGATCTGAAGCTTCGCCAAGATATGCAGTACGAACTGATCCGTCTGAAAAACGAACTCGGCATCACCTTTGTTTACGTTACTCACGATCAGGAAGAAGCGCTTACAATGTCTGATACGATCGTTGTTATGAATCAAGGCTATATCCAACAGATCGGTACGCCGGAGGACATTTACAATGAACCGCAAAATGCTTTTGTCGCAGATTTTATCGGTGACAGTAATATTCTGCCTGCTACGATGGTAGAAGATAAAGTCGTAAAGATACTCGGAGCTGTCTGGAACTGTGTAGACGTCGGATTTGGTCATAATAAACCGGTAGATGCTGTAATCCGACCTGAGGACATTGATCTTGTTGCTCCTGGAGAAGGAGTTATCAACGGAGTTGTCACAAATCTGATCTTCAAAGGGGTTCACTATGAAATGGAAGTTCTCGCAAACAATTATGAGCTTCTTGTTCATAGCACCGATATGTTCCCGGTTGGAACAGAAGTCGGAGTAAAAGTCGATCCTTTTGATATCCAGATCATGAAAAAACCGGAATCCGAAGATGAGGAGGCTGTTCCGATTGAAGAATAGAAAAATACTCGCAGGTCCATATTTATTCTGGGCAATGTCTTTTATCATTATTCCTCTGCTCATGATCTTGTACTATGGACTCACAGACAAAAACGGGAGTTTTACTCTGAATAATCTTTCCCAGATGACAACTCCCGAAAATTTAAAAGCGCTCGGACTGGCTCTTTTACTGTCGTTTATCAGCACTTTAATCTGCTTAGTCCTCGCCTATCCACTGGCTATGATTCTTGCCGAGAAAAATATGAATCAGACAAGTTTTATCGTACTGATATTCATTCTTCCGATGTGGATGAATTTTCTTCTTCGGACATTAGCGTGGCAGACACTTTTGGAAAAAAACGGAGTCATTAACAGCATACTTAATTTCCTCCATCTTCCGGAGCAGTCGATCATCAATACTCCATCTGCCATTGTTCTCGGAATGGTATACAATTTTCTTCCTTTTATGGTACTTCCGATCTACAATGTGCTGTCTAAGATTGATAAAGATGTTATCCACGCTGCCAGAGATCTCGGTGCGAACACTGCGCAGACATTTTTTAAGATCATAATGCCGCTTAGTATTCCCGGAATCATCAGCGGCATCACAATGGTATTTGTACCGTCTCTTACGACATTTGTAATATCTGATCTTCTCGGAGGAAGCAAGATCCTTCTGATCGGAAATGTTATAGAGCAGGAATTTAAACAAGGAAGCAACTGGAATGTCGGTTCCGGGCTTTCTCTTGTTTTGATGTTGTTCATCATTGCAAGCATGGCTCTGATTGCCAAATACGATAAAAACGGGGAGGGAAATACATTTTGATCAAATCAACCGCAAAAAAAATCTACCTTTTCCTGATCTTTGTATTGTTATACGCTCCCATTATCACTTTGATGGTTCTTTCTTTTAACAATACAAAAACACGTTCCAAATGGAACGGTTTTACAGGAAAATGGTATTTACAGCTTTTTCAAAACAAAGACATCATGAATGCGCTTTATACAACACTTATCATCGCCTTTCTTTCCGCTCTGATCGCAACTTTGATCGGAACTGCCGCCGCCCTCGGCATCCAGGCAATGCGTACAAAAGCACGTACATTACTTCTCGGAGTCACAAATATTCCGATGCTCAACGCCGATATTGTAACAGGAATTTCTCTCATGCTCCTTTTCATTGCATGTCGGTTTACACTTGGATTTTCCACAATATTGCTAGCACATATTACATTTAATATCCCCTATGTTATCCTAAGTGTCATGCCTAAATTAAAACAGACGAGCAAACGCACTTATGAAGCGGCGCTTGACCTCGGCGCATCTCCTTCTTATGCGTTCAGAAAGGTCGTTCTGCCGGATATCATGCCCGGAATTTTTTCAGGATTTCTGCTGGCATTTACTATGTCGCTGGATGATTTTGTAATCACCCACTTCACAAAAGGACCCGGAATAGATACACTGTCTACAAAAATATACAGTGAAGTCAGAAAGGGAATCAAACCGGAAATGTACGCACTGTCCACAATCATGTTTCTGACGGTTCTCATTCTGCTTTTTCTTGTCAATATGACCCCAGACGATCCGAAGGTCAAAAAAGCTGCCGTTCATGCGCCTGCCGGAAAATTCCGCAAATTCAGCAGATTTTTCTTTCATCGTTTCGCTCCTGCCGCAATCATGCTTGTCATCGTTATCGGCGGGTTCGTATATGGTTCTTCCTCCGGAAATATGTCCGGCGAAAAAGTCATTGTATACAACTGGGGAGACTATATTGATCCTGAAATTATTACGATGTTTGAAGACGAGACCGGAATCGACGTTGTATATGAAGAATATGAAACAAATGAAATCATGTACCCGAAAGTGCAGTCCGGCGCGATTGCTTATGACGTCGTCTGTCCTTCTGACTATATGGTGCAAAGAATGATCGAAAACGATCTGCTTGCCGAGATTAATTATGAAAATGTACCGAATTTAAAATATATTGATGATATTTATATGGAAATGTCAAAACAATATGACCCGGAAAACAAATACTCCGTTCCGTATCTTTGGGGAACGGTCGGAATACTTTATAACAAGAAAATGGTGGACGAACCTGTAGACAGCTGGAATATTTTATGGGATGAAAAGTATACGGACAGCATCCTCATGCAAGACAGTGTAAGAGACGCTTTTGCCGTTGCTTTAAAATCACTCGGATATTCTTTGAACTCAACAGATCTTGATGAATTAGAAGCCGCCAAAAAGCTTCTCATCAAACAAAAACCTCTTGTTCAGGCCTATGTCATCGATCAGGTTCGGGATAAAATGATCGGAAACGAAGCTGCACTCGGCGTTATTTATTCGGGAGAAGCACTTTATTGCCAAAAGGAAAATCCCGATCTGGAGTATGTGATTCCGAAAGAGGGATCGAACTTGTGGATTGACGCTCTCGTCATTCCGAAAAATGCACAAAACAAAAAGAACGCAGAGGCGTTTATCAACTACCTCTGCCGTCCTGATATTGCAAAAATGAATTTTGATTATATTACATATTCTATTCCCAACTCAGCAGGAAGAGAACTGATTGAAGACGAATCAATGCGCGAAAGCAACATTGCATTCCCCGATATCTCCCAACTTAAAAATTGCGAGACGTTTAATTTCCTCGGAGACGAAAACGAAATCATCTATAATCAACTGTGGCGGGAAATAAAATCAAAATGATCCGCCATCTATAAACGGAAGCATCCACCGCCGACAAACTCTCTTAACAGAGAGTTTGTCGGTATAAATTCACTTCCGATCCCAACAAAGTAATCAAAAAACTTAAGAAGCCTTTTTGCTTCAATAAATTCTTTTGAATCTTTATCCACCGCAAAAAGAAGCGGTTCCACATATTGCTTCAGCACTGCCAGTTCATAGATCAAAGAAGAATTAAACATCACATCCGCTTCTTCCTGAAACGGAAATATGTTTTTTTCCTCTCCTCTTCTTACTGAAGCCCACATAGAAATCGTCTTCGATGCAGAAGCGCCGCGTGTGCGGGAATCTCTTACAATCCTCCTGATCAACCTTCCGTCTGTCGTAGGGATCCGATTATGTTCATCGATGTTCAACTGAGTCAATGCGCTGATATAAATCTTAAATTTGTTCGCATCTGCCATTGTCTCTGTCAATTTTGGATTCAAACAATGGATTCCTTCTATTACAAGAATATCCTGTGAACCAAGTTTTTTCGGTTTAGATTCATACTTTCTCTTACCGCTTTTAAAGTCAAAAATGGGAAGATACACTTCCTCTCCTTTTAAAAGAGCCCTCATATCTTCATTAAATTTGGGAATGTCGATTGCTTCCAAACACTCAAAATCATAATTTCCATCTGAATCTTTCGGAGTATGTTCCCGATCGACAAAATAATTATCTACCGCAATCGGATGAGGTTTTAATCCATTCACCCTAAGCTGAATGGACAACCTATGTGAAAATGTCGTTTTTCCGGAAGATGATGGCCCTGCGATCAAAACAAACCGAACATCTTTCCGGTCTGCAATCTGTCTGGCAATCTCGCCTATTCTCCGTTCCTGATAAGCTTCCTGCACAAGCACAACTTCCCGCATATCTCCTTTTGTTACCATCTCATTAAGCGCTCCGACTGTTTCTATGTCCTGACAATCTCCCCATAAAACAGACTCTTTCAATACATGAAATAATTTAGGACTTGGTCTAAATTCGGGAATCTTTTCCGGCTGTTCTTTCACCGGCATCTGAATGACAAAGCCTTCATCATACAAATGAAGAGAAAAATATTTCAGATATCCGGTATCAGGAACCATATATCCGTAATAATAATCTTCAAACTCATTAATACTATATATGTTTACTTTTGAAACCCTCCGGTATTCAAATAATTTTTCCTTATCATACATTCCATGTCTGTGAAATAATTCGATCGCATCATCTGTATGAATTGTCTTCTTTTTAATCGGAATTTTTTCATCTGAGAGCCAACGCATCCGCTTCGCCACATCCGCAAGGAACTGCTCTGTAATTTTTATATCTCCGTCAACTGTGCAATAATATCCTTTATCCACCGAAAAATGAATTCTGACGCGTTCGATCTTATCATGTCCTGCCACATCATGAACCGCTTTTACAAGAAGAAAGCACAAACTTCTTTTATAAGTTTCATGTCCGATTGCATCTGCTGTCGTAATAAACTTCAATTCACAGTCTTTCTCAACTGTTTTTCTTAGTTCCTGCAGTCTGTTTTCTCCTTCCACTGCAAGAACGGCAGGATGAGAAAAACTACCGCAGAACTCTTTTGCAACAGCTTGATATGTTGTTCCTTCCTCAAATTCTTTTGTCTCGTTACCTACTGTAATATTATACTTTTTTTTCTCCATTTTCCGGAACACACTCCTTTTACCCAAATAAAGTCCACCTTTTAAAGCACTTGGAATGGATGAACTATCGGAATCGACATCACATCCAATACCGGAAGTTTTTCATGTAAAAAGCATTTCATATCGTCTATGAATATATACTCTGTTCCATAATGTCCCGCATCAATGACCGCCAACCCCTGTTCAACCGCATCAATACCGTCATGATGACCTATGTCGCCTGTCACAAGCACATCTGCTCCTTTTTTTATCGCCGGCATTATCGCCGACTTTCCCGCCCCGGGAGAAACAGCAAGACAATGTACATTTTTTTTCATATCTCCATACACTTTCACACTTCCCAATTTCAATTTATGCTTCACATAGAGACAACATTCTTCCAATGTCATTTCCCGCTCAAGCATTCCGATTCTTCCGATTCCTTCTTCTGCTCCGTCTTTTTCCATTGTCACATCAAGCACATATGTTTTCTCAATACCAAGAATATCTTCTGCCAGCTTCGCCATGCCAAGCACATCATAATTTGTGTGCATTGCATAATAAGAAATGTCATTTTGAAGCAGCTTTACAACACGGCGTCCTATAAAATCTTCATCTGTCACTCTCTTCATTGGGGAAAATATAAGAGGATGATGCGTAATAAGCATATCTGTTCCTAATGCAATCGCCTTATCGATCACCTCTTCTGTCGCATCGAGCGCCAGATAAACCTTACTTACCTCTTTTTCCAGCCGCCCTGCCAAAAGTCCCACATTATCAAAATCAAGCGCCGCTTCTTTCGGATAAGACGCCTCTATCACTTGAATGATCTCTTTACAAAGCATAGTATTCCATCCCTTTCTCTGCAATATTTAATTCTTCTTCCAATTGCCGCTTTCTCACTTGTATCTTCTGAGAATCTTTCTTTTCAATCGACTTTAATATATCTGTTCTGATACGAATCTCCCGTTCCAAATAACGCTTTAACACCGGATGACGCTTTTCAAGAAGAAGCTTTCCATATTGAAGCTGTACGTCATTCCACATTTCCGATTTTATTCCGTCTTTCTTTCCGCTCTTCTTTGGAGGCCGGACTTTCATCATCGGATAGTATTTTCCGTCCTCTTCAACCATGTCTTCCTCTATAAAGAAAAAACCCTCCTGCAAAAGAAAGGCTCTTACTTTATCCGGTTCAGACTGCGGCTGAAGAATACACTCTTTTAAGCATGAAACTACATCATGCCCTTCCTCCAAAATACGAATCACAAGATTTCCACCCATCCCCGCAATTACTGCAGACTGCACCTCTTGTACTTTCAATGCAGAAAATCCATCTGAGAGACGTGTTTCTATCTGTTCTTCCATTTTATACGCACAAATATTTTCCTGCGCTTTTCTAAGCGGTCCTTTATTGACATCCATTGCTACCGCATAATCTGTTTTTCCTGTCTCTGTCAGAAAAATCGGTATGTACGCATGATCCGTTCCGATATCGGCCACTTGATATCCGGCAGTTACAAGATCTGCAACTGCACGGAGTCTTTTTGATAATTCCATCTGTATCCTCTTTTCTCGGTTACACTGTTTGCCGGATAATTAATCAAGATAATCTCTTAATTTTCTGCTTCGACTTGGATGGCGCAGCTTCCGAAGAGCTTTTGCTTCAATCTGACGGATACGCTCTCTCGTAACGTCAAATTCTTTTCCCACTTCCTCCAATGTACGCGCTCTTCCGTCATTCATTCCAAAACGAAGACGTAATACTTTCTGCTCCCTTTCGGTCAGTGTATCGAGCACTTCATCAAGTTGTTCTTTTAAGAGCGTCTGCGCCGCAGCTTCTGCCGGTACAGGCACGTTATCATCCTGAATAAAATCTCCTAAATGGCTGTCCTCTTCCTCGCCGATCGGAGTTTCGAGCGAAACCGGTTCTTGAGAAATCTTCAAAATCTCCCGAACACGCTCAACAGGCATATCCAGCTCTTTGGCGATTTCTTCCGGAAGCGGTTCTCTTCCAAGTTCCTGCAGAAGCTGTCTTGACACACGGATCAGTTTATTGATCGTCTCTACCATATGAACCGGAATTCTAATTGTCCTTGCCTGATCCGCTATAGCTCTTGTGATCGCCTGACGAATCCACCATGTCGCATATGTGCTGAATTTATAACCTTTATGATAATCAAACTTTTCAACAGCTTTGATCAAGCCTAGATTTCCTTCCTGGATCAGATCAAGAAAGAGCATGCCTCGTCCTACATACCGCTTCGCAATGCTGACAACAAGACGCAGGTTCGCTTCTGCCAGCTCTTTTTTTGCATCCTCGTCGCCTTCTTCCATCCGTTTCGCCAGTTCAATCTCTCGCTCTGCACTTAAAAGCGGTACTTTTCCGATTTCTTTCAAATACATACGAACCGGATCTTCAATACTTACTCCTTCCGGAACGGAAAGGTCGATATTCTCCATATCGACTTCTTCTTCCTCTGCGATCATATTGTCGATATCTACATCATCGTCCGTATCAGCCGTGATCCGCAAGACGTCAATATTATGTCCTTCTAAATACTCAAAAACTTTTTCCATCTGTTCGGCGCTTAATTCCATGTCCGCAAAAAAGTCATTGATCTCCTGAACATCAAGTATACTTTTTTTCTTCTTTCCCAGAGCGACAAGCTCGTTCATTTTTTCCAGAAATTTCTGTGCATTCTCTTCCATGTGTCCATCCTTCCTGATCTGTGCGCATACGCAGATCATCTTGTTTTATTTTATCCTTAATCTATAGAAATATGCAGTTGCCTCAGTTCCTCAAGCTTCCGCTTTTCTTCCATTAAATGCTGCAATCCGGCCATATCTGACGGATCCAGATTCAGCGTTCGCTCATTGATGCTGTGAGCTTTTACTTTTAAAATTGTATCTTTCAACGCCTGATCCTGTTCTTCTTTTGTTTTCAGTTGGCGGATTTTCGTATGAAAAAGAGAAGCCGCTTCCCTATGTTCTTCCTCTGATGTGAAATGATTCAAAAGTTTTGCCGGATTTAGTTCTCCTTTTTCATGCTGCTCATATAAAAGTTTCGCAACGCGCCGATTTAATTCTCCTGTGAAATCATCCGGACTTATGTAACTGCTTATCTTTGAATACAGATTTTCATTTTCGATCATCCATGTAAGCAGAACTTTCTGCGATGTAACAATTCCGTCTTCTTTTTGCAAGACCGCCCCATCGGCTTTTTTCGGGCGTGTGACCGGGCGGGCAAGTCCTGTACTTACAGCAGTTTTTGCGACAAGTTTTTCCAGACTCTCTTTGCTTACTTTATATGCAGATGCAACTGCCTCGATATAATTGTTCCGTTCCAATTCATCTTCAAATGAGAGCAGCCTATTTGCCGCCTCTCTGAAAAAAGCAGTTTTTCCTTCCGGGGAAGCCATATCAAATTCTCTCTCTAATATTTCAAGACTGAACATAAACCCGTTTCTTGCATTTTGGATACGATTTTCAAATTCCTGCGCGCCAAGATTTTTAATAAATTCGTCCGGATCTTTATACGGATCCATACGGATTACTTTTGCCGATATTCCCGCCTCTTTCAGTATCGGAACTGCTCGAAGCGCCGCTCTTGTACCTGCATCATCACTGTCATATGTCAGATAAACTTCCTGAACATATCTTTTGATCAAAGAAGCATGTCCTGATGTAAGAGCCGTTCCGAGAGATGCCACGGCATTTGTAAACCCAGCCTGATGCAAAGAGATAACATCCATATATCCCTCACAAAGCAAAAAATAAGTTTTTCTCGATGTCCTCGCTCTGTTAAGTCCATATAAATTCCTGCTTTTGTCGAACACTGCCGTCTCGGGAGAATTCAAATATTTCGGTTTTCCGTCCCCCATAACGCGGCCTCCGAACCCGATCACCCGGCTGTTTACATCCATGATCGGAAAGATGACACGATTCCAAAATTTATCATACACTCCCTGTCGTTCATCTGTATTGATCAGTCCGGCCTGCCGGATCAGATCTTCACTATACCCTTTTCCTCTCAAATATTGATACAGATCATCACTGTATTTTGTTGAATATCCAAGTCCAAACGCCGTGATCGTCTCTTCTGTCAAACCTCTGTCCGTCAAATATGTATGTGCTCCCACTCCTCTTTCGGACTTTAGCTGCACATAATAATATCTGGCAGCGATTTTATTTATCTCTAAAATAGACGCTTTTAAATCCGCCCTTTGTTTTGCTTCCTTCGAATATTCGGCCTCCGGAAGTGCAATTCCCGCTCTGTCTGCAAGAAATTTTACAGCCTCCATGAATGAAAAATTCTCATACTCCATCAAAAACGTAAATACATTTCCCCCTGCCCCGCATCCGAAGCAGTAATACATCTGCTTCTGTCTGCTGACAGAAAACGAAGGCGATTTTTCATTATGAAACGGACACAGTCCGAAATAGGAGCTTCCCTTTTTCTGCAGACGGACATAATCGGATATGACATCTACGATATCATTTCGCGTTCTTACTTCCTCTATTAATTCATCCGGATAATACATGTTTACCCTCCATAAAAGATTGTCCTATATATTATATTCGACAAAACTTTTTGATTTCCTTTATTTTTTTAAATTTTCCATGCTTCGGGCACAAAATAATCCTGGAATTTTTTAACCGCATAAGAATCTGTCATTCCGGCAATGTAATCACAGATGATCTGTTCTTTCTCATCATCCGAATTTTCCAAAGCCTCCTTAAAAATCCGGGGAAGGACTTCTGTATGTTCGGCATAATATTCAAAAAGCTGTTCGATCATATGTACCGCCTTATCTTCTTCCCCTTTTGCGTTCGGATTCAAGTATACATTTTCAAACATAAATTTCCGCAGATCTTTCATCGCCCGTTCCGTTTCCGAAGACATTTTAATAACCGGCTGATCCATACTGTTCGTGATCACATCATGCACCAGAGTATTAAGCCGCTCTTTACACGAACTTCCAAGAGCCTGCCGCAAATCAGAAGGAATATCATCCTCTGTCAGAATTCCTCCTCTTATTGCATCATCCATATCGTGGTTGATATATGCAAGCTTATCGGAAATGCGGACAACCTGCCCTTCCAAAGTATGAGGATGTCCTGACGTCTGATGGTTCAGTATTCCGTCACGGACTTCCCATGTCAGGTTCAGTCCGCGCCCTTCTTTCTCAATCCGTTCTACAACACGAAGACTCTGCTTTTGATGCGCGAAATGATATACATGATTTAAAGCTCTTTCCCCCGCATGACCGAAAGGCGTATGACCAAGGTCATGCCCCAGAGCGATTGCTTCTGCAAGGTCTTCATTCAAACGCAATGCTTTTGCTATCGTACGCGCATTCTGGGACACTTCCAACGTATGTGTAAGCCGCGTTCTATAATGATCTCCTTTCGGAAGAAGAAAAACCTGCGTCTTTTGTTTCAGCCTTCGGAAAGCTTTACAATGAAGAATCCGGTCACGATCTCTTTGAAAAGCCGGTCGGATATCACACGGTTCCTCTTTTCTTTTCCGTCCCTTCGAGTCTTTGCTTAATGCCGCATAAGAACTTAAATATTCAAGTTCACGAAGTTCAAGCTGCTCCCTGATGGTCATAATATCACCTTTCCTTTAATCTCTTTTCAATCGCATCTGTCACTGTCTTAAGCACTTTGATCCGTGCATAATACTTATCGTTTCCCTCCACAATAACCCACGGCGCATAGGCCGTAGACGTCCTCATGATCATCTCATCTGCCGCATGCTCGTAGAGATCCCATTTTTCACGGTTTCTTAAGTCTTCATCCGTAATCTTCCATCGTTTTTCCGGATTTTCCATCCTTTCGCAAAATCTGCGTTTCTGCTCTTCTTTATCAATATGCATCCAAAATTTCAGAATAACCGCGCCTGCATTTGCCAGATCTTTCTCCATATCATTTATCTCTTTGTATGCGCGTTTCCACTCTTCTTCCGTACAAAATCCCTCGATCCTTTCTACCATCACCCGACCATACCATGTCCTGTCAAAAATCGCCACATGTCCGTCTTTTGGCATCGCCTTCCAAAATCTCCACAAGTAATGATGCGCTTTTTCAACCTCATTCGGAGAAGCTGTCGGATTTACCACATATCCCCGAGGATCCATTTTTTCTGTCAGACGCTTAATCGCACCTCCCTTTCCTGCGGCATCCCAACCTTCAAATCCGATCACTACCGGAATTCTCTTCCTATATAATTCTCCGTGAAGCCGCTCCGCCTTCCTCTGAAGTTTATCAAGTTTTTGCTTATATTCTTCTTTTGTATAGCTGCAGGAAAGATCTGTTTTTGACAAGATTGAAACTTCCGAAAATCTGTTTTCTGCATATTGTGCGATCTGAACTTCCTTTTCCTCACAAACTTCTTCCACTATTTTATTTGTTTTCTCCAACAGAGCACTATTCTCTTTTTGACGTCGGATCTGCTCTTGCATAGCTTGTATCACCGTCATATATATTTTTGTTGTCGCAAACCGCCTGTCAGTCGCTTCTATAATTGTCCACGGCGCATAATCCGTATCCGTACAAAACAGCATTTCTTCTGCCATCAACGCATACTCGTCATATTTAACATTTCTCTCTTTGTCTCCCTGAGTCACTCTCCATTGCGTCTCTTTCTTTTTCTCCAATTTTTTAAAACGTTTCTCCTGCTCATCCTGATCAATATCCAAAAACAGTTTTATAATCAGCGTTCCCCCTTCTGAAAGCTGCTGTTCAAAAGCATTGATCGACGCAAAATCATCTTTCAGTTCTTTCTCCCGCGTCCTTTTTTCAAATCGGTCTACCCACACTTTTCGATACCAGCTTCCATCAAAAACCGCAATTTTTCCCTTTTCCGGAGTCTTGATCCAAAACCTCCACAAAAACGGATGCATCCGTTCTTCTTCCGTCTCATTTTTAATCGTATGCACCTCAAATCCCCGCGGATCCATACTGTGGATCAACTTTCCTATCTGAAGTCCTTTCCCGGATGCTCCGAATCCTTCAAATACGATCATGACCGGAATATCTAAATCTTTACACTCTCTTTGAAGTCTTCCAAGTTCCGCCTCTATCTTCGGAAGACTTTCACTATATTCCTGCTTTGACATTTTTTTATTCAAATCTATCTTTTCTAACATTACTGATCCTCCTTACATTTATTCAGATATTATTGACAATTTCAAATAAATTATCGTAATTATATCATATAATTTCATAAAACAAACAGTTTGGGTAAAATAAAAAAAAGAAAAATCTGATAAGATTTTCCCTTTTATATCTGTTCTGTCCTTACTGATTCCCATCCACCAACATGAGACTGATACTTAAAAACTTTTACCGTCTTATATACTCTTAAACTCATTCTTTAATTTTTTTCTCCTCTGCCTTTTCCATCTGCGCAGCCAAAAAGCTGATCACCTTTTGATTCGTCCTGTTCAACCTGCAGTAACTCAAAAAGAATTCAAAGTGTCTTAATAACATCTGTTCCATTTCCAAACGATATTCCTGTGTCATTCTCACGTCCGATAGCTTTAATATGTAATCCGTTGACACATGAAAATATTTTGATAAATGAATCAATATATCCGATGGCAGAACATTTTCCCCATTTTCTATACGGCTGATCGTCTGCTGTGAAACATTCATCTTTTCGGCCAAATCTCCCTGCCTCAATCCCCGTTCAGTACGCAACTCTTTCACCCTGTTCTCTAGCACTTCTATACATCCCCTTATCGTTTTTCTCCATTGTATCCGATACTTCTTATCGTGCTATCCGAATACCGGATATGCCTTTACTCATATTTAGGATATATCATTTCTCTGATGAAAAAGCATGATAAAATCAATATATATTGTGTGTTTTTCAAAACAGGATCTATCCTCCTTGCAATGAAAAAAGAAGAAAATGCCGTAGGCGAAAATATCCGCCGACTGCGTATGAGAAATCAGTTAAAACAAGCAGATCTTGCGCAAAAACTTAATATCAGCCGCCAATCACTTTCCGCTTATGAGCGTGGAATCACACTGCCCGATATCTACCTGCTCATAGAGATTGCCGATTTTTTCAGAATCTCTCTGGATGAGCTTACCGGAAGAATTACCATCCATTGAAACAATTTGAAGCTTTTTAAGAAATCATTCAAATTGAAGAGCCTAGTCATAAAAACAAAAAGACCACGCAAAAAAACAGAAAACCTTTCTAAGATTTCCTGTTCTCTTTATCTAATGCGGAAGATGGGACTTGAACCCACACAAGCGCAATGCTTACAAGATCCTTAGTCTTGCTCGTCTGCCAGTTCCGACACTTCCGCATTCCATATAGGATTCGTGATCTTTGTTTTGCTGACCACAAGAAATATAATAACATTGGAGGAATAAAAAGTCAATGTTTTTTTACTTTTTATGATGAGATTTTCTATAAGATAAGATACTTTTTAATCCCTTTAAAAAATCTCTTGTTTCCATATCTCTCAGAATATAAAAGTAGAAAATCCTTCATAAAAAAGACTTTCTACTTTTATCTAATGCGGAAGATGGGACTTGAACCCACACAAGCGCAATGCTTACAAGATCCTTAGTCTTGCTCGTCTGCCAGTTCCGACACTTCCGCATTCCATATAGGATTCGTGATCTTTGTTTTGCTGACCACGAGTGATATAATATCATTATCAGCAAAAAAAGTCAACACTTTTTTTAATCAGATTGTTATTAACTTGTGATAATGTCTCCTTAAGATTCACTTGAGGTTTTGTCTCTTT
>OIZW01000009.1_pt1 | contig 193921 bp, 171 predicted proteins | sample 1588581 | NCBI WGS metagenome assembly OIZW01 (sample SAMN03283266) | human gut metagenome | biome: human-associated habitat; material: feces | host: Homo sapiens | place: USA | collected 2013 | reverse complement strand
AGTATATGAAACATTTTGTGAAAAAATATTTTAAATACAATTTTAATAGTAAAGTTAAGTGATTTCTTTTTGAAAAACTAATTTACGGATAATTCAGTTCACCTTTGACAGGTTGATATAATCTGCCACAAGGCTGGAAGAAATCGACCATATGCACCTTCAGGTTAATACAATGAAAGTTCTGTGCCGCCGGTTAGCGTTGCTATTTTAAATGCTGTTAAGAAAGAACTTGATAAATATGAAACGAAACTTAAGAAGAGGTTTGCCCTAACATTTGGGGCAAACCTCTTCTTAATGATATTCAATTTTGTACTTTTATGTTAATTTGTTTTATGATATAGTACTAATATAGGGGGTTATAATATGAAAAAAACAAAGAAAATTGGAATAGTATTTTTAATTGCTTTATTATTGTATGTTATTATGACGATATTGTTTGTTTCTGTATTCCCGAGAATATATTTGGCTAATAAATATGACACCAAAATGAGTGACTACAAAGTTTACGATTATTGTCCGGGAAACTTTCATTATGATATAGATTATTGGGCTGTCGTTTGGCACGATTCTTATTTGGTATATAAAGCAAAAGATGACGGTCGCATATTTAATGTAAAATTTATGAATTTTAGATATTATGACGCTTACCAAATGAAAGAGGTTTCAGAGTGGCTGACGGATGAATTGAAAAATACTGTTGATGAAAATATTGATATGGTCAATATTCGCGATACGGCTGTTTATGGTATTTATAACGAAGAAAAGGATAAATACAAAAATGTTGTTTGGACGAAAGATAATGTCGGCGAAATTATCAAAGCAGGAAGAACAGGCGAGATATTTATTAAAACAGATGATATTAACCGGTACATAAATGAATCAAGAAACGAAAATAAATATACTGATTCATTATATGGTTATGATATGAATTCTAAATTCAGAGATTATATGGCAAAACTTGATGCTGTATTTGTTGAAAAATATCATGATGATAACATTCATATTGTTTTACACCAAAATGAATTGCCTGGATGTAAATCATATTATGGATTTTACGGTATTGATTTGAATGAATTTGATAAATATGCAGGAGAATTCGTAAATATAAATTTGGAGGATAATTATGATTATTAAAAAGAAAATTACAGCTCATCTGAACTTATACAAAAAAGTCAAATACATAATTTTTTAGATTTTGCATTAAAAGATTACAACAATGATTTTGTTGTTTATTATTCAGTAAATGATATATCTCCTTATATTGACGATACAGAAGCAGCAACTAAAATCAAAAGTGATTTGCAGGATAAAATATGTAAATATTTTAATTTTAACAGAAAACCGATTGTTTATATTGTTGATGATGAAATCACTGAAAATAATATTTATTCACATAAAGGATATTTCTTGGAATACAAGCAAATTGAATTGTTAAAACAAGAAAAACATTTAATTTAAAGATGGTGAGAGAATATGAAACAACACAGTAGAAAAAAGGCAGCAAAGATTATACTGATAGCTTTATTTTGTATAATTATATTTTTTATGATATTTTTAGTTTGTTTAATACATAATGCATCCACATATGTTGAAAAGAAATACAATAAAGATTTTAAAATTATCAGCATTAAGCTACCATACTATAAAGACGATTCTGATTTCTTTGATTGGCCTCTATTATACAGACCCGGTGAATTTGTTCCGTTCGCTGTTAATTTTAAAGATACAGAAAAAGATTTTTCTGTCATATATAACAAGAGCGAATTTTATGATGATTACCAGTTGGAAGAAATTAACCGATATATGAAAGAGTATTTAATAAATGTTACAGGTGATTCCGATATTACGGATGTACTTGTTTTACACACTCCGTACAGTTCAAGTTATTACGAATATGATGTACTTACAAATATCCTAAAGAAAGACAATACAAAATGGACAAGTGAAAATATTGAGAAACTTATTCAAGAAATATTTGCTGATTATAACGGAATTATTTTGATATATTTACGCTCCGATTTTGAAGATTTATCGTCATTATTAAAAGAAAGGGAAACAATCAAAGCAAAAATAGAATCCGAATTTGGAAAATACTATTCTCATCCGGGGCAAAATCCTATAAATGTTTGTTTTGTGAATTATGATTTGCCGACAAAAAGGATTGACGACGGTGAAAGATTTGATTATTTTGGATTTGAAGAAGATCAAAATTATAATGAAATAAGAGAAGAACAAGTTACAAGTAAGAACCTTAAAATTAAAAAGATGATCTTGAGTTAGAAAAAATAATAAAATAGGAGATTTATATGAAAAAGGGTAAAAGAATCATTTTAACAATAGTAACAGTAATTGCTGCGACTTTCTTGTTATTTAATATTACACATATTATTTATGTTCAATGCCACAGAGCAGAGGTTGTTGAATACCTGGTTAATAAATATGATTTTGACAAAAAGGATATAATTTTGCTCGATTACGAGGGCGAAAAATTTCATGATGATTCGGATTTAGGTATTCTTTTTGATTGGTACACTACGCCTCCGACTTGGAAATTGAGATATAATAAAAGAACCTTTGGCGTATCAAAAACAGAATACGGGTTTAGTGATGATTATCAATTAGAAGATGTTTTTGAATGGTCGGTTGATTATTTAAAAACAGTTGACTCTAATGTTATCGGTATCAAAATTAATTGCGGAAAATTACATGATATTGTAACAAAAGAAAACATAAAGGATTTCTTGATAAATGACAACGATTCATTTGTGATTTATTATAAAGTTGACAGTCTTGAACAATATTATACCTATTCAAAAAACGGCTTCAAATATACCAATGATAATTTTGATAATATCAATTCTCAAGTTTTGAAAAAGTTTGAATTTATTAATAAAGATATTGAAAATAAAGGCGTCTATTTGACGACATCTGATTTAGAGTTTTCAAGGAATAGTTGGGAGAGTTTCGCAAGTTATTATTATGATACAAAAATTGGAAATATAACAATAGAGGAAAAAGGAAAAGCAATAGGATGAATAAAAACAGCAAATCAACTTTCAAGAAAATCAAAAAATATGCTTGTATTGCTTTAATTTTTGCTATATTTTCAGCAGCTTCTATCATTTTATATTCAAATTCATTAACTCGTAATGCAAAGGAGTATATTGCATACAAATACGGCGTTACTCAATCCGAAATAACTGAAGTTGAAGAATACAAGGCACATATTGAAACAGAGTTTGTTTTATTAGAAAAATTTAATATTTGGGTAGTACCGGCAAAGTGGGTGTTCAATCTTGACGGTAAAAATTTTAATGTTGAGTATTTTCAAAAGCACTATGTAGATGATTTTCAATTAGAAGATTTGGAAATATGGTGTACTGAATATTTACAAGATAATGTTGATTCTAACATTTCCGGCATAGAGTTATACAGTGATATGATTTTTCACGATAACACTTATGATATGTTTTCTAAACGCTCAAGATATTATACTGTTCGCTCATCAAAATCATTATCATATTCGGATAATAAATTGTGGAAGCAAGAAGATATTAGTGAGTTTTTAAATTATCAATTTGATAATTATAAGCATTTGGGAGTTTTTTATAAAACCGACAATATTTCTAAATATAGTACAACAGATATTAACAGCAGTTACGACAATTTGGTGCAGACCCTTAATCATAATGCCACAATTTCAAACTGCACTCTTACGCCAATTTTGTATGGCGGCACTTTAGAACTTGTACGCAATAAAGATTGCTTGTATCTTTTATATAACAAAAGCGGAACTGCAATTACAGTTGATGATACCGATTTGAATGATGTAGTATATAATTTTGCAATATACAAAAGAAACTGTTATGAAATTAAACTTGAAAAACATTCCTAACAAATATTCGTCTATATGCGAAAACATTGCGAATACAAAATTAGGGGAAGAGGTAAAGCAATAAAATGAATAAAAAAAATCAATACAACATTAAAGACTATATTAACTCGTTTAATACAAAAAAGAAAATTGCTATATATCTCTCTGTTTCACTTTTACTTTTTCATTTATTATCGATAATTATATATTTGATAGAACGCACAGATATAACTATATTAACCGAAAGTAATATAATTTCAATTATTACAAGTATGTTAACAATTTCATTTTCCATTTCAAAAATTCTTGATGTATATTTGTTTTTATTTCCAATATTTTTTATAATATTTAATTTTGTTATGTTACATAAAAACAAATACAACAAACTTGTTATTATTATAGACTATATTTTCCAAATAATTAACCCTATTACCATAGGTTTTTTCGTGTCTGCATTTTTGTTAGTAATAAACAAAGAATATCCAATATAAAATAAAGGAGATAATAGCTATGATTAAAAAAATCCTTACCTTTTTAGCTTCGATTTACTGTTCAGCTTTATTATTAAATTATACAGAAAAATATATAACAGCACAAAATAAAGAAACAGTGAAACCTGTGTTAATGCCACATTATTCACTGTTTCTTTTATTTTATATTGCTTTTATGATTATTGCCCTGTTATAATCTGCACCCCTGACATAAATAGGAACACCCACATTCATAAGATACGCCCCGCCTTTTACATATTCGTCACCGTTTAAGGAAAAAGAATATGTTTTATTTTCATCAAGGCCCGCAAAGTGAAGATTAAATTTCTTTTTAAAAAACCTTGTTGCATTTGCAGCAATAAAAACCACGCTTTCGTTTTTATCAATGCTTACATATTCGTTGCAAAGCACTTCCCCATCTTCAATATCAAGTATTCTGTACAAATCGCCGAACTGAACAATATTGCGAACAGATTTATAAAAATCAATATTCTTTTTACAAATTTCTAAATCTTCGGCGGAATATTTAACAAGATTACCGCCTATTCCGAGTGAACCCTGCATTGCAATATTAAACCTGAAATCAAGTGAACAAGGCTTATTTATACCGCAAATATCAGTAACCCACGCACGCATTGTTTTAACAGGATGAAGCAAAGAATATCCCTTTTGAATAGTCATTCTGTCAATAGCATCGGTATTATCACTCGTCCATACTTGGTCATAGTGGCTGATTGCACCGAGGTCACACCTGCCACCGCCTGACGCACAGCTTTCAAACTGCACCTGGGGATGACGCTTTTTAAGTTCATCAACAATCTTGTAAACTGCCATTGTATGAAGATATGAATACATTTTCGCATTTTCGAGATTTTCTGCACCAACCTGCGAAAAAGGACGGTTCATATCCCATTTAATATACTTAATATTATGATTTTCAAGTAAATTATCAAGGCATTCAAATATATAATTTTGAACATCACCGCGAGTCATATTAAGCACAAGCTGGTGGCGAAGTTCATCTGCATTTCTGTGTTCAAAATGATATGCCCAATCGGGATGAGTGCGATACAAATCGCTGTCAGGATTTACCATTTCAGGCTCAACCCAAATACCGAAATCCATTCCGAGTTTATTTACATTATCAATCAGTTCATCAATCCCGTTTGGAAACTTTTCTTTATTAACATACCAATCGCCAAGCCCTGCCCTGTCATTATTTCTTTTGCCGAACCATCCGTCATCCATAACAAAAAGTTCAACACCGATATCCGCCGCCAATTCGGCAAGTGCTGTTTGCTGCGATACATCTATATTAAATTCAGTAGCTTCCCAAGAATTATAAAGCACGGGAAGCGGCTTATCATTAAAACTTTTAGGAAGAAGAAAATCAATTGAAAAACGATTCATATTTCTTGACATTTCGCCAAAACCGTTTGCTCTGCCACAGTAAACTAACGGTGAATCAAATGTTTCACCCGGTTTTAAAGTATGTGAAAAATCAAAATCATTCATTCCGATTGAAATTCTGGTAATTGAATACACATCTCGGCTTGCACTGACTTTAAAATTACCGCTGTAAGCAAGGCTTGCAAAATATACATCACCGCTGTTTTCATTGGCATTTTGATGTGCAATGAAATATGGTGAGTTATTATGATTTGATGCACCCCTGCGATTTTCATAAATGATACTTCCTCCGTCAAGCACGGTATTTGTTTGCAAGAATTCGCTACCCCAAGCACCGTTTGTGTTAATAAAAGTATATGGCTTTACAGACGGAAGTGAAAATTCGGCACTGAATATTCTTTCAAAAACGATATTATCATTGCCCGTATTTTTAAGTGTGACATACCTTTTGATTATATCATATTCATCATAAACTTCATAATTAAGAATTATTTGAAGAGGATAGTAATCATCCTTAAAAATAACTTTGAGAATATTTTTTTCAAGAACAAATGAGTCATAATGCATACTGATTTCACGGCAGCCATCCGCAAATTCAGCCTTAATATCACATTCGCGATACATAGTTGAGCCAAAAGGTGTAATTTCCTGCCTAATTTCATCCTGTACGGTATTATTTGAATTTTCACCGTTTACATGGGCAAATTCATAATCGCTGTAATTACATTTATTGCCCCAATGAATATGGCGGTTATATCCCTCTTCATCAACTCCGAAAACATAATGTGTGTTTTTGGTTTCAAGAACAAATATATTGTTTTTTTCGTTATGTTTTATCATTTCGTATTCCTCACTTGATTTATATAAATCTTCAATTTACAATATATCATACTATATGATAAAATAAAACAGTAAAGTTTCTAAATTCAAAATCTAAATTAGGGATGATAAATATGCAAAACTTAAATTTTTATCTTGTAACGGATACACATTTTTTTGACCCATCATTTAAGCGCAGCGGTGCGGCATATGAAAAAAGAAGCATAAGCGACCAAAAATGTGTTGCTGAAACACCGGCAATTATTGACGCCGGGTTTAAGCAAATAGCCGATGATAAAGAAACAAATATAATTCTAATTCCCGGTGATTTGGTTTACAGGGGTGAATACCAAAGCCATGTCGGACTGAGAAACAGGCTTTACAAATTAAAAGAACAAGGCAAAAAAATATATCTCATCACCGCCAGGCACGATTATGATGATAATGACTCCTTTGAATTTGACGGGGATAAAATGCTGCCTGTTAAAGCAATGCCGAGAGATGAACTGCGTGATTTTTATAAAGATTTCGGCTTTGACGGTGCAATAAGCGAGCATAAAGAAAGTATGTCATATGTGGCACAGCTTGCCGACGGAATAAGACTGCTTGCACTAAACTGCGATGGCGACTGCAAAGATTTCAAAGGATTATGGGATAATCAAATGAAGTGGGCACTTGAGCAGATTGAAGATGCCCACCGTACAGGCAATTACATATTTGCAATGACACACTATCCCCTACTGCCTTTTTCGCCGATAATGAATTTAATCAGCGATTCACATTTAACCGATTGGGAAAAGCGTGCAAATCAATTTGCAGACGCAGGGCTTGACTTAATATTTACAGGTCATATGCATGCACAGGCGGTTACAGAATATGTTACAGAAAATGGCAATAAAATAACGGATGTTCAAACCGGCTGTTTTGTAGGCTGTCCGTGTGCATACAGAAAAGTAACTATTAAAGACAGCACTGCCGACATAAAATCTTACACAATAAATGATTTTGATTATGACAAGCAGGGAAAAAGTGCAAGCGAGTATTTTCAGTGGCGGTTTGACAGAATGATTGACTATAAAATGAAAGAAATTTTGCCAAATCCCGCAATAAAAATTTTAAACAAACTGACTGTTAAAAAAATATGTAATTTTTTATGGTTTAATCCTGATAAAAGCATGCAAAACATTCTTGCAAAAGATTTAGGTATAGAGCTTGTAAGAAATATTTTCATAGGAAATGAGCCTTATGTAAAAGGCACAGCGGTTTATGAGGCATTTGAAAAACTTATTAACAGACTGTCTTTGATAATTCACATTGCAGAAAAGAAAGCAGGCAAGAAAAACAAAGTATTAAGTGATATAAAATCATTTTTACTTTGCACAATCGGTGATGAAAAGCAAAGGGATTGGGATTTAACACTTGATATAAACAGAAAAAGCTTTTGAAATTCAGTTGAAAAGGTATTGGCCTAAAGTTATGTTCAGGTGTTATAATTGCCATATAATTCAAGTTAAAATGTGATTAGTATGAAATAATAACACAAACGACAGGAAACGGGTATCGACTTGGAGTTGCAAAAGACAGCCGGTTCAGCCATCCTGCAATTGAAGTATCGGAATGATAAATCTAACGAATGATTGGCACCGGTAAGTAACGAAGGATATAACAAATCAGCTTAAAACCTTATACTGACACAAAATCGCCTAAATTATTAGGCGATTTTATTTGATATTTATACTATTTGTGATATAATGTTATATATATTTTATTTAAAATAATGAGTAAACAATATGAAAAATAAAAAATTGCCTGTACTTATATTTTTTCTTATTATGTACAGTTTTATAAATATATTTTTGCCAAAGTGTGAAAATGAAATAATAAAAACAGTAATTTTAATTTTATTTTGGGGTACTGTTTTGACCGTGTTAAAGTTAACACACCAATTTAAAGAATACGGACTGAAAATCGGCAATTTGAAAGATTGGCGAATATTGATTTTAAATCTTTTAGTTATCTTCGTGATATTTTTTAATATACTTATTTCATTAAAAAGCAGATATACCCCCACGCCATTTGAAATTATACAGCTGATTTCCTGTGTTTTTGGTGAGGAATTATTTTTCAGAGGAATTATTTTATCATATTTTAAAAAAACATTTAATAAACCTGCTCTAAATATTTTTATCGTATCCGCGCTTTTTTCATTTTCTCATATAATCAATTTATTTTCACAAAAAAGCACAATATTTATAGCGGTGCAATTGCTGTTTGCATTTTCGTTAGGGCTTTGCCTAACTGCAATTTCTTATTATTCAGGCAGTATTTTATTAACTGTACCGTTACATTTTTTAATCAATTTCACAGCTGTAAACACTGTTGAAATTTATATTTTTATATCGCTGTTTATTTTAATACCAAGTTTAATTATCATAAAGTTACGGGAGCAAAAATAATGTCATTTGGTTCAATTTTATATGCTTTACTTTTTCAGCCTTTGCAAATATTATTTGAGGCAATATATAAATTCGCATATTCTGTAATTCAAAATAAAGGAGTAGCAATAATCATTTTAAGCCTTGCAATGAACTTTTTGGTTTTGCCGCTATACAGGCGTGCCGACGCTATTCAGGAACAGGAAAGAAACATAGAGGCAAAGCTTGAAAAAGGCGTTTCGCATATAAAAAAGACATTTAAAGGCGACGAGCGAATGATGATGCTCCAAACCTATTATCGCCAAAACAATTACAAACCTACATATGTTTTAAGAGGTGTTACCTCTTTGTTTTTGCAAATTCCTTTTTTCATTGCGGCATACAGATTTTTATCAACTTATTCCGGTATAAAAGATGTAAGCTTTGGACTTATAAATGATTTAAGCACACCTGATAAGCTGTTAACATTATTCGGCATATCAATAAATATTTTGCCGATTATTATGACTGTAATAAACTTAATATCTTCTGCGCTTTATTCAAAAGATTATCCTGCTAAAACTAAAATACAGCTATATATAACTGCACTGTTCTTTCTTGTATTTTTGTATAATTCACCATCCGGATTAGTATTTTATTGGACTTTAAACAATGCATTTTCACTTATAAAAACCTTAACTTTAAAAAGTAAAAATCCTGCAAAAGTCGGAAAAGAATTTCTTGCAATCGGCGGTATAGCATTATCAATATACAGCTTTTTCATTGATGATACATACACTGAAAAATCACTTGTATTTACACTGTTGGGAATTGTCTGCATATTTCCTATTCTTTTTGCTTTGGTAAAAGAAAAAAATCCTGCAAAAAGAAAACCTAAAAAAATCAAAGAATATAAGTACAATACAAAATTATTTGTATCAGGATGCGTGCTTATGGCAGTTTTGACAGGACTCGTTATACCATCTGCCGTAATCAGCTCTTCACCGCAGGAATTTGTATTTACAAGCTACTATCAAAGCCCATTGTGGTACTTGGTATCTTCCACTTGCATTGCGGTAGGTACTTTTGTAATTTGGTTTGGAGTATTCTATTGGCTTGCAAACAGCAAAGTCAGAGCCGCTTACACCAAAGCTATATGTATAATCTGCTGCTTGGCGATAACAAATTATATGTTTTTCGGCAAAAATTCGGGAATATTAAATTCATCTTTGCAGTACACAGCAGAAACAAATACCATAAGCATATCAGCTAATGAAATGATAGTTAACTTAATTGTTGTTGCTGTAATCATAGTTGTGATGTTAATAATATACAAAAAGCTTACAAAGCAAATAACATCACTGCTTCTTGTTTGCACAATTGCACTTTGCGGTATGGGTACAGTCAACATTGTAAAAATCAATTCATCAGTTGCGAATATATACACAAACTCGGAAAAAGACAATACCTTTAACATTAAGCTTAGTAAAACCGGAAAAAATGTTGTGGTTATAATGCTTGACAGAGGGTTTGGCCCGTATATTCCGTATTTCTTTAATGAAAAGCCGGAACTTATTAAGCAATACGACGGATTTACTTATTACTCAAACACAATTTCTTTTGGCGGACATACAAATTTTGCTTCATCTGCATTTTTCGGCGGATATGAATACACACCGGCAGAAATAAATTCACGCAAAAACGAAAAGCTTGTTACCAAACATAATGAAGCACTTAAAGTTATGCCTGCCATATTCAGCAGTAAGGGCTATAATGTTACACTTTGCAACAGCAACTATGCCAACTACCAGTGGATTCCCGATTTAAGCGTTTTTAATGATATGAAGGGTGTAAAAGCGTACAACACAGGTGATGATTATGTTGACAACAAAACCAAAAAGGAAACTATAAAAAACAATCGCAGGAACTTTTTTGTTTATTCACTTATGAAGTCATCACCGATTGTTTTGCAGTCTGACATATATAATAACGGCAACTATTTAGGTTCGAGCGTTTCACAGCACCGCACTAATGATTATATCGCAACAGGTAATTACAGCGAATTCATAAAGGCTTACAGTGTACTTACAAGCCTTTCAGACATCACTTCAACAACTTCAAATAAAGTAGGAGAAGTGTTGCTTATGACTAACAATACGACACACGAGCCGCAACTGCTTCAAGAACCTCAATACGAACCTGCAAATCAAATCGATAATACTAAATATTATAAAGACGCAGATAGATTTAATTTAAACGGGAAAAAACTTGCTATGAATAACTTTACACAAATTGCAAGTTACGAAACAAATATGGCTTCTATCATCCAATTGGGAAATTGGTTTGATTATTTGCGAGAAATCGGTGTTTGGGATAATACAAAAATCATTTTAGCTTCTGACCACGCTTTTGAAACTTATCAATTAAACGATTTAATACTTAATGATACCGGCACAGTTACAAACGATATGGAATATTTCACTCCTTTACTTATGGTTAAAGACTTTAATTCAACAGGCTTTAATGCATCTGATGAATTTATGACCAATGCTGATATTCCTACAATCGCTTTTGAAAGCACAGTAAAAAACCCCGTTAATCCTTACACTAACAAAAAGATTGATAATCAAGAAAAATATGCACACAAGCAGTATATTATCAGCTCGGATTATTGCACGGTTAACATAAATAACGGAAATCAATTTTTACCTGCCGATTGGTATACAATTCAAGACAGTGTTTGGGATAAAAGCAATTGGAAACTTGTTGCAAAAGATGATGTTTTAACAAATGATGATGTAAAATAATTCTTGATTTCAACCTTTTGAAAGGGGAAAAAATATGAAGTTATATATTGATCCCGGAACAGGCAGTATGCTTTTTGCCGTGCTGATAGGTATTATCGGTGCTGTTGCATATGTGTTTAAAGAATGGGCAGTCAAGCTGAAATTTCTACTTACCGGCGGAAAAAAAGCTGATACAAACACAGAAAAAATACCTATTGTTATTTTTTCTGATGACAAAAGATATTGGAGCGTGTTCAAACCAATATGCGAAGAAATGAATTCAAGGGGTATTGATGTTGTATATATGACAGCTTCAAAAGATGATCCTGCTTTTGATGAAAATTTGCAGCATCTAGATGCACAATTTATAGGCGAAGGCAATCGTGCATTTTCAAAGTTAAATTTTCTTAATGCCACAATGCTTATTTCAACAACACCGGGGCTTGATGTTTTTCAATGGAAGCGTTCAAAAAATGTTGATTATTATGTGCATGTTCTTCACGCGGCAAGTAATACCTGCGGTTATCATATGTTCGGGATTGATTATTATGATGCAGTTTTAATTTCAGGAAATCACCACGAAAGAGACATCAGAGCGCTTGAAAAAATAAGAAACCTGCCAGCAAAGGAACTTGTTATGGTAGGAGTTCCTTATATGGACGCTATGGTAAACAGACTTGCAGCCGCACCACCTTTGGAAAATAAGGAGCGAACAGTTTTACTTGCTCCGTCTTGGGGTAAAAGTTCTATTCTCAACAAATTTGGCGATGAAATAATTAAAACTCTTTTGGAAACGGGTTATCATATTATTATCAGACCGCACCCACAGTCATTTACTTCGGAAGCAGATTTGATGAATCATTTAATGACAGAATTTCCAAATTCAAACAGTCTCGAATGGAACAGAGACAGTGATAATTTTGATGTCCTCAGGCGTTCTGATATTTTAATTTCAGATTTTTCCGGCATTGTTTACGATTACTCTTTGGTTTACAGAAAGCCGGTTATATACGCAGATGTCGAGTTTGACGACAGCCCTTATGACGCTTGGTGGCTAGACACACCGTTTTGGCCTATTGCTTCTTTGCCGAAAATAGGAAAACAATTAACTAAAGATAATATGCAAAATTTAAAAGAATTGATTGACAGCTGCATTGAATCAACTGAATATAAAAACAACATTGATTCTCTTATTGAAGAAACTTGGCAATATAAAGGCGAAGGCGCAGTCAGAACAGCCGATTACATAGTAAATAAGTACAACGAGTTAACAGAGAAAAACAAAGCAAATTTATAGAATTTTAAATATTCATCATATGTGTTTCAAATTGTAAAAATTTTTCAATTGTAAAAACGAATACTTTTCATAAACTATACTTGCAAGAGCGAATTGATATTATGTGATAAATATTTTGAAGAAAATTTTATTCAAAATATCAGCACGCTTTGCAAATTTTTGATAAGAGAGGTGTTTTTACAATGGCAAAGAATACAGTTCCAGAAGCTAAAGAAGCTCTTAACAGATTTAAGATGGAAGCTGCAAGCGAGGTTGGTGTTAACCTTAAGCAGGGTTACAACGGTGACCTTACTTCTAAGCAAGCAGGTTCAGTCGGCGGCCAGATGGTTAATGTAATGTGTCCTGTACGAACTGTGCAATTTCAGCGTACAAATTGGGCTAAAAATAACCAACTTCAGCCGATTACATACGAATTTTGCATAGCGGTTTAGGAAAAAACGACTCTCATAAGCACCTATGTATCATAATCATATAATGATTGAGGCTTACGATAAAAACCCACTGTTTTCAAGGGTTTCAAGCGTTTTTCAATGAAAAGCCAATTCAATAAAATATTAAATAATCATCAAAATTTAAATAAGTGTTGTGTGTTCACAAAAAATGAGCCAAGAGGTATCCCCTCTCGGCTCATTTTTCAATCAGAATATTTATTATCTTCTTGAATTTTCAAAAAATGATGACAAGATTTCTTTTGCATAATCTAATTTTACCAGCGGAAGAAGAAACCGGTTATATCGGAGTGTGGGGTCAACGCAGATTAAACTACTTAAAGCACCACCGCAAAGTTTTGTATTATAATCTGCTCACTTCCGGAAAACTCCATTCCCACCTTGCCGATACCGAAGAACAAGCCCAACAACTTTTTCTCCGGCTGGTAAAACAATACACTGAAAATGAAGGCGTGACAGAACAACTAAAAGCAACCGACCAAATGAAATGGGTTCAGAAGATGAATAACATCAATAATCGAGCAATGGAGATAGTAAATAACGAATTAATCTATGTGTAATGCAACAGGCACGAGAGTCTATTTCTTGTGCTTGTTTTGTTGTTTGCAAGAAGGGTAAATTGGCTGTTATTTAGGCAAGAAAGTCTACAGCTTAGCTAGAGATTTTGATTTATCTCATTACATTCCTTTTATGTTGTAAAAGTTCTATTGCTTCCATTAATTTTCCGTATGCAGGATGCTTGTCAGTTATTTCTTTGCACAATCCACGCATATTCAATAACAAATAATCTAAACGGTGTAGTTGATTACCCAAGTCAAGTTTTTCATAGAATTCTTTAATGGTTTTGTCTCCATTCTTTTTTTCACTGATCTTTATATAATAATTATCATCTCTGATAAAAGCTTCAGTTATCTCTGCTTTGTCAGGATGAATTTTATGAAGATCTTGATCATGAAATTCCAAATCGCTTTTTGCTCTATTGCAATCATAGCATGATAGAACCAAGTTTTCTATGTACCCTGCATTAGCTTTGCTTTTCCCAAAGCGATCAGCTTCTTTCGGAATCAAATGGTCAATCTCAAACATTTTCCACGGAATAATTTCAGTAGATACGCCACAATAAGCACATTTTCCGTTATACGCTTCTATAAACTGTTGTTTGAATGGCTCATTGTTATTTGAAATATATGTATGCATATCCTGAGCTCTAGGATGTTTTGAAGAAACCGAATCTTTTACATCGTTTTTCTTTTTTGTCAGATCTGTTAATTTAGGACAATATTTTGAATTTCTATAGTCATCAGCCATTTAAATTCTCCTGTATTTCTTTGAAAGCTGAAATTAAACGGTCAATATCATCTTTTGTAAGTTTATCGTATGTATTGCTCCCTTTTAGCGTAGCAATAACTTCATCTTTCAAAACATCTTCCCATGTATCATTTTTCTTGACTAAGTCAGCCAGCAGTCGATATTGTTGAATATCAGATACCGCTTGATTAATGATTTTAGGTAGTTTAGAAGCATAGTATTCAGAAGCAGATTCGGCGAGAGATTTATCATATTTCGCTATTTTTCTGATATTTGAATCTGTACCGTTCTGTGTTATTACAATTACTTCAATGAACGGAAATAGCTTCTTGAGTATCAGTTTAAACTCTTCACCGGTAAATTTTGCGTTAGCTGCTGTACGATTTTCAAAAAGCCACGAGTCAATCAGAATAATATTCGCACTGCAAACCCTTTGATCAGAAAGTAGACTTTCATATCCTTCTTCTGGTTTGAATATTATTTCAGAACAATTAATTTCATAATTATCACTTTTAAACTCCTCATCTAAATATCTAGATAAAGCTGTTTCAGGATTATCATCAATATATACTAAAGAATACTTCTCCATTATCTTGATCCTCCTATGGTAAATTCAATATAAAAACCGTTATTACCATCTATTTTAGTAATTTCACCACCAGACATTGTAACAGTATTATTTACTATCCACATACCAAGACCGTGTCCTTTTTTGCGTGTAGTCTCATGAACCTCTAATATCTTTTCTGGGTTATTCAAATACTTTCTATCTAATCCTTTTCCATTGTCAGCATAAGATAATGACAGCATACTTCCAGAAAGAACTATGCCAATCGATATATCCAAATGATTAAGACTTTCATTTTGCTGTATGCTATTGAGAATCAGATTATCGAAAATCACTTGTAAATAATCTTCAGATATCTTAAAACAAATATCGTCATTCATGTTAATTAAAATATCGATCCAAGCATAATCATCTTCCCAGTTTTTCTTAATACGCTGAATGATATCATTAACGCTTTGCCACGATGGTTCAAATTGTTTCTTCTCTATTTCCGAAAGCATCGTATTCATAAAAGCCAGCAATTTTGAGCTTACTTGTTTGTTGGTTTCTAAAAGATAAGGAACATTTTGATAGGATTTTTCGGTATGGTCTGGTGAATTTAATTCATCCCACATATCAAATTTTTTCAATGCAGCAATAATATTATCAATATTGTCAGCAATCGAATTTCTATCATTTCTCATTTCGTGTGCAATTGAGGATGCTTTCAATCCAACAGTTGCTAAAACATTTAGGATGCGAACATCATATTTGTATCTTGTTTCTACATTATCACGCTCACGTTGTGCTTCTGTATGCGCTTTTTGATATGCCTTAATTTCAGCCGCTAAAAGCATGGTTTCTTCTTTGGATAAATTAGCCACTGAACTGGGATTGGATACGATTTTTTCACTAACAGGAGCTTGATTTTCTTCAACTGGAGCGTTCTTGACATTTATGTGACGAATGATATTTTGACGATATCTTTCAAAACTTTTTATGCCAGAAAGCACAATTTCAACAAATAATTCATAAAAAATATTTTCGTCCAAGCCTTGTCTGTTTGAAAGATCTTGTAGTACACCGTTACGTTGTTTATCAATTTCCACTTTTCCCGCCATTTGGTTCTCTCTTACACGCCAAGAACCCGTTGGGTGTGTTGCAGCAGCGGGAGATTTTCTGGAACGTTTTCCAAAACCAAGCCAATCTTTTTTTCCTTCATAAGAAGATATACTAAAAGCGTTTCGATAAAGAATGACACCCTTTAATGACTCACTTGGTAAAGTGTAATGTTTGTATAAAAACTTTTCAACATCAGCTTTGGCAGGACTGATTGTGAAAGAAAATTCCGCAGAAAAATCGCCTAGTTGTAGCAAATTGTTTTTTAGTTCATTTTCAGATAATTCCCATTGATCATTTGCTTTAAGTTCATCGAAAATATCAATTGTCTGAAAATAATATTTCAAGTTAATGTCTTTACAATATTTTTCGGCTGCGTCTAAAAATTCGTCCGAAATAACCTCGGTACTTAAAGAATGAGTAGTGCTGTCATAATTCAAGCTGATTTTTGCCAAACAATTAATGCCAGGAATCAACTCTGTGATATATGGTGCAATTTCAGTATTAATATCAGGATGTGATACAATAATCTTCATAACATTATCATTATAGGTTTTAGACAGGAATAAAACAAGGTTTTCTATCTTTTTTTTGTTCCATCTTGCTCGCAAGTCATGGATTAATATTTTTGTACCATTATCGTCGAGATCATTGTCAATAGAAACTGAAGAAGAACTCCAATCTGTTTCCCAAACAACACCGGAAAACCCATCTTTTTTGGAAATTACAGAGGCCGCTTGGCCTAGTCTCGCCAAAGCAAAACGTCCCACACCTTTAGAGCCTGCCAAAACACGTACCTGATTGTTTTCGAGTACGGTTTTATAGTCTTTTGTGCTTTTTCCAACATGCATCCATTTCAACTTAATATCATCTATACTCATTCCAATTCCGTCGTCGATTACTGTAAGTGAATTTTTTTCGAATATTAATTTCACAAAAGATGCACGAGCATCGTATGCGTTCTTTACCAATTCTAAAATTGCAGACTCATCAGTAGAAAAGTTTTGTACCCCCAATAATTCGGCAATGGTTTCATCTTCAATTATATATTGTAGTTTTTCCATTTCATTGCCCTCCTATAAAAAGATAGTTGTTGATATCTTTGCAAGTTACTCGTAAAGATTTACCACTAATATTTATACCTATATTTTGCACATACTGTAAGAATTGTTTACTTTTAAGAATTTCAATAGCATCATTCAAACTATACTTTGGGTTCTTAACAGTAATATATATTCCAGAAAAAGGAATCGTATCGGCATCAACTTCATAGATTTCTACTGCATTTGTGATTATTGTAGAAATAAGAAGCTTTTCTTTATTTAAGTGTGATAAGGCTTGTGATCTGCCGTATTCAAACCAGGCTGCTTTTGCATCACTATTTCTTGTGCCTAGCTCTTGGGAGTGTTGCTTTAAATGTTTCGTCGTATTCGGAAAAAGTTTTTCAAAAGTTTCTTTGGAATATCGACAGAGTCCCTTATCATCATAGTAATATGGAAAAATTATTTTTTTCTCTTTCTTGTATCTTAGAGTTTTAGGACTTACCGCATTTCTCAAGATATTTTGTTCCAAATTTTCTTCACTAATGCACGCATCATCCACTATAAATGCTTTGTTACAAAGAGTGGCTATGGTTACAGAAGCATTAAAAATGTCACCAAATCTAAGCATTTTCTCATCACTGTTGTAAGGAACTGAAAACATCCATTTATCACTAAGAGAATTTCGACAAATACTCCTTTTTATATTTTTGGTAACATTTTCATAATGTATGAATTCATTTGAATTTCCTTTATCGTATAAAAAAATGCTTACTGATGTCAAGGCTTTATCGAACAATTTTTGATCGGGATAATCTAACACAGTTGAAATATGGTCTACAAGAAGTTCTCTTAATTTTTTAGCAAAAACATTCTTATAAATGTTATTTGGAATTAATTGAATAAGCTTTCCAGTTGAATTCAGTTGGTTAATGCTTGATTCAATAAAAGCATAACAGTAGTCAAATTTTCCGATTTCACACGACTTGAACTTCTTTTTAAGTTCTCTTCTGTTATCTTCATCCATTTCCTTGTAGGAAATATATGGGGGATTACCAATAATATAATCGAAAGAAACATTAAGGTTTATTGATAATGCGTTATCATTGAAAAGATTCCAATTTACAGCGGGAACACCATATGATTTTAGTATGTCATTTAATTCTGTGATACAATTATCATAAAGGTTTTTATCTAATTCAATTCCGTATATATCCTGAGACAATCCTGCTGAAATAGATAGTGAATCAACACCTACCGCCATAGCACTTTCGATGTACTTAATAACAATTGCTTTCAGAATATTGCCTGTACCGAAAGAGTTTTCTAATATAGTTTTTCCCATAAGATCAGTGTTATAATTTGCAAGATTCAACATTGTATCTACCAATGCTGATGGCGTGAATTTTTGGCACTTGATTTTATTTTCCCCAATTTCTAATATAGTACTCATTATATATCACCATAAATGTATAGATAGTTTTACTTTGTTCTCGAAAACTTAAGATAAAATGGTTGAGAACAACACTAATGTGCTTTGCCTAAATTGGCCATATTGTTTCATCTCCGCAGATGTTGCGGATTTTCAGGCGAAGTGGTTTGTTTTCGGAGCGTATACTACCGTCCCAAAAATCTTTTGTTTTGGTACCGTTTATGATAACAAAACCATTTTTATCAATTTTGATTTCGCTATCAGAGTGCCATTCGCCCTCGTCTGCAGTGCAATCAACACTAAGAAATTCAATTAATTCCAAGCCTTCATCACTAATTTGAATCGGCTTATAAGGCTTCTTTGACGAAGAATTTTGAACCGATTTATGATTGAACTCTGCTATTTTGGAAAGCACTCGGTCACTGATGAATTTGTCAATCATAACAGAATAGCCTTCGAACGAATCATCCTGTGTTTCTTCGGTATGGATTTCTGCATAATCGCCAATTATTACATCGTCGAGCACGGTTTTGAGGTCTCTCAGCTCGATTTCAATATTTGTGCTGTCATCTTCTTTGATAAACTTTTGTATTTCAGCTTCATCAGTAATATCGATGTAATAAACGATAACCTTTTTGATGTTACCATCTAAATCTGGTATAGCCTGATGTATAATACGGTTTATCATCACTTTATCAAGCAGTTTTGATGTACTATCCATAAGATTTGGTATATATACAGGGATTGTGCCTAGCTTACTGTCGGAAATTGCACCTTCCCAGAAAGAATCGAGAGAATCTTCGTTTTTCAGTCCTGGTATCAGTGATTTTATTTTATCCATTGTCTGAACTGGATTGCGGTACAACTGAACACCATCCTTAATTTCAAGGACATCAAATTCAGCACCGTCAGCAACAAGACGGTCACGGGTGGTTTGAATGGAATTAAGTCCGATGTCACAAGTGATAAATCTACGATTTAACTTATTTGCACAACTTGCTGCTGTCCCACTCCCTCCGAAAAAATCTGCGACAATCATTTTTTCATTTGAAGAGGCATTAACAATACGAGAAAGAAGGCCTTCCGATTTTTGTGTATCATATCCTGTGTCTTCGCCGTGCCACGAATTTATAGGAGCAACATCCTTATCAGTCCATATATCATGAACTGGATCTCCTCTGCCATCCCATTCATCAAAATACTTTTTATATCTAGGAAAATTATTCTGCGTGAAAGTTATTCTTCCTTCTGCCATTGCTATATCTATATTTTCTTGACTCCATATCCAATGCATACCATTAGGAGGATCAATTAATCTATCGCCAAACCTTTTTGCACCTCCTTGTCCTTGTTGTGTCAAGCTAATTGACTGAAACTTACGACCACTTTCATCAGTTTTATTATATCTCTTTTCGACTTTGGAAACATCTTCAACAGGCAAATATAATTGGTTTAGAACGTACGAATTACCCATGGAGTAATAATAAATCACATCATGAACCTTTCCAAAACTATCTGACTGAGCTTTTGAAGAATATGTTTTTTGCCAGATAATTTCATTTCTGAAATTATCATCCCCAAATATTTCGTCTAATAATACTTTTACATAGTGACATATATGGTAATCTAAATGCACATAAATAGACGCTGTTTCACTCATAATAGACTTAATTGCCATAAGATTTTCGTACATCCAGTTGAGATACTTTTCTTTATCCCAAACATCGCCATACATCTTTTCTTCAAAAGCTTTGAATTCCTCATCATCAAGTTCCTGTTCAGCTTTTGCGATAGCTTCTGCCACCTTGGGATTACGGCGGATATATACTTTCTTTGCATAATCTGCACCGCTGGCAAAGGGCGGGTCAATATAAACAAGATCAACCTGAATACCTTTTTCTTTAAGATAAGCGCAAGCAGAAACACATTCGCCACGGATAACCATATTACCGTCGGCATTTTCGCCCACAGTTTCTATCTTTTCCATTTCATACAAAGGCATACCACGCTGTAATGTCATAGAAACATCATCAGCACCTTTATATTTCAATATTCTGTTAAAGTTACCGAGTACAGCTTGTCCTTCTACCGGCTCCGGTATAAATGGTACATATTTAATCGGCATTATTTGATTCCTCCGTTTTTCATATAGTTTACAAATTGCTCTAATGAGGTTGCCATACTATACGATGTTATGAATTCTTGCGCCAATTGCGCTCGTTGCGGATCGGTCAACTCGTCCAATGCCTTGACAAAATCAATCAGTTTATTTTTAGCATTGGTGTATTCGTCATCAAACTCTATGCCTACAGTAGGTCTAAATCCGTTCATTATGCTTCCTCCTTGAAAAACTCGCAGATTTTCCGACGAGTTAATATCAATCTATCCTTTTCGGGTAGCGTATCTTCTAAATACAGATAATCAAATCGTTCATATCCGTATGCGGTGTTATTTTGCTTGGAAAACTCTGTTTCCATAAATGTTTTCTTATCCTTAAACGTAGGATCTTTAGCGTAAATCTCGCCCTTGGTTTCTACAACGATAATCTTATGAATCTTACCGTCTTTACGCTTGATAATCAGGAAGTCCGGTGTATAGATACCAACGTAACTCCACTTGCTTCCGTTCTTCTTATAACACTTGATCTTAAACTCAGTCATAGCTCTGTCGCCATTGTAATAAACCTCGAGACCAAGATCTTCAATTTCATCCAAAGATAGTACTTCTTTTAAGAATGTCTGTTCGAAGCCACTATCAGTACGGTAAGGTAGATAATGAAATGAATGATCTTTTTTAGGATGGGAAGAATAATCTCTTTTCAACTTTTCAGCATATTCAATATTGCCTATTTCAACAGAGAGGTCTATAAGTTGCTGAACTTTTGGATCAATTTTTAGTTTTCCTTCATCATCCTTAATAATGTTTTCTACAATTTTTTGTTCAGGATAATAATCTTTTTGATTATCAGTATAAACTTCGGGAGTGAAATTTGCAATATTCAAGAGATTTGCTTCTTCCGGAATCAGTTCTTCGGTAGTATTAAAATCTAACTTATCGCAAAAGGCTTTGCGAATTGTTGATTCTACCAACATATGATTGTATTTGGAACTGTAGTAACGAGAACCACTCTTTTCGTAGGTTATTATTTGATATACTGAAGTTAATTGTTCTGAATACTGCATTAACTCTGTAATTGTAGGAGAGCCAAAACCGCCTTTCATAATTCCGTAGATCCAAGAATTAAAGGTGGCTGGTTCAGTGCCGTACTCTGTGTCATCAACTGTGATACTAGTCTTACTTTCGTCCATTGAAAGATCGGTAGTTTTAATAATGTTATCTGCGAGACGTGCTGAATCAATCGAGGACTCAATCGTTTTTGCAGGATCCGCTTTTTCAATAGTAACAGTATCATAATTAACTTTGAGTTGATAAAAATCAACTTTGGGAAGTTTCAAGTGTGCTGTACGGTTATAACGTTTCAGAGGGATTTTGTTATTGTTGGCAGATAAAAACTCTTTGAGTGAAATATGATGCTGCTGTTCGAGTTGAATGTTTAACTTATCAGCATTACTATCATTTAAATAAATAAGAGCTGTTTCAGGATTGCCTTTAATAACTTGTCGCAAACAACGACAAGAAGTTTGTAAAACCATATTTTTCGGGCAGTCGCCTTCTTGTGAAAGAATAATACCTGTAAGACTACGGCAATCCCATCCTTCTTTACCGATTTGAACAAGAAGGATAATGCGAATCTTGGAAATAGACTTATCCAAAATATCGAACTGCATTTGACTATCGGCAGACATTTTATACTGCTTGTTGCCTTTGTGAAATTTGAGTATTACATCTGTTCTAAGTCCATATTCAGTAACGATACGGGATACCAAAGGATAAATGACTTCCTCTAATTTTTCGATAGTACCGCAGTATATACCAAGTTTTGCGGTTAGTCCATCAGCATAGATAGTATCTTTGTATGTATCAAGAAATTCTCTAACACCTTTTTCAATAATTAAACTGCTGTCTGCTATATCCGCAATTTTAACGATAGGCCGTTTTAAGAAGTTTCCTACACCGTCAATAAGAGGATAGAAATAAACAATGTTTGTAATCTCTGCAGTACCTATCGAAAGAGAATCCACAACCTTGAATTTCTCTGCTTTTTCAAGATATGGAGTGCCTGAAAATCCGATAACGGAATTGACGGTTTTGTTTTGTGCCCATTTAGTTACGACGGCACGTAGCTTAATTTCATCACTAACAGCGTGATGAACCTCATCGATAAAAATTGAAAGAGACGGCAGTTTGCCAATAAGGTTACGAAGTTCATTAGCTTGTTTATCCCTTTCATCATCACTTTCTTCAAACAAATTAATCTGACCTTTTTTCTCTTGAATACGCTCAAGAATAACTTTTTCAGCGTTTGTAACAGCAACCAATCCAAAAAGTTCGGAAAGTGGCTGATGATTAGCAATCTTCTGAACATTCGGATTTTTGATTTTGTTGGATTTTTTTGCAGTTCTTCCCTGATCCAATACTTCAAAAGAAATCATACGCTTGATATCCGTTGCTGCAGGTTCAGGAATTATCCACGAAGGGTTAAAATTTTGGATAGTCTTAAGGCTAGGAACAACAGATGACTTCAAACCCGATGGTGCAAAAATGATAAAGTTGTGAGCAAAAGCAGGGTTTGTAGGCTCGTTCAGAGCGAAATATAAATCAAGATAGATAAATGCCGCCATTAGATATGTTTTACCTGCACCCATTGGCAAGCTAAACAGATAATCGGTATAGGAAACGCCATAAAAGGCAGTACGGAAGAAAACGTCATAGTCAATGCTTGACGGATCTTTCTTGATTTGCTTTTCGAGTTTTTCAGAAACCTGTTCGCCTTTATCATTGGTTAAGCGAGAATACTCAAACAAGGCTGTTGCTGCCGGGTTTTCTTCTAAATATTCACGAGTCGCAGTAGATAGCTCTATATCATTCAAATTGATAGAGTTAAAACAACCGTATCTGAACAAAAACTCCAATGGCTTGCATTCACAGCCAATTTTGAGGAACAAATAAACCTTGATAGCCTCAATCTGAGCATCTCTCATTTGCCCGGTTTTCTCTATATATTCAATTAAATTACGAACAGTGCACCGTTCGGAGCTATACCACTCGTTACACTTATTCTCTATCATTTTATAGAACATGCTGTTCCTCCAGTAATCAATGTTATATTTGCATATATCAACAAATTTCGCACAATATAGTCAATTAATTGTGTTTTAAGGAAATGATATATACTGAATAAAATCTATTTCGATTGTCACTATTCTTCAGTATTATAAAACTCGTCCAGCACATAAGTCTTAACTGGTGTTATGTAGAGTTCATATCTAATAACCAGTCTTACTAATTCATTGCCATCAATCAATGTAATGGGTGAGCCTTCGCGTGCCGCCTGTCTTGCGGAATTTGTAAATCTTCCGTTTGTGATAAACACTCCGTAATCGGCTTGATACTTATTCATTGCACCTAAAAATTGATTAATTTCGGGCTCTCTTACCGGAGCAACATTATATCTCTTGCATTGAATGACAACTCTGGTTGTTCTGAAATCGTTTGCATCTGTATGGTAGCCGTAACCGTCTATTCCGCCGTCGTTGCTGATTTGAACACCTTTTTCGGTAAATTCAACACCCATACGATTAAGCAAAGCTCTTGAAAAAGCCTCGAATTTTTTAGGTGACATTTTAGAAATTGCGACAAGAAGTTTTTCCTTAAAATCGTCCTTTATTTTTTCTTCCGCTTCCGGTTCTTCCTCGTTTTCTGTTGAATCGGATTCTTTGTTTTTTCTGTTCTTTTCGCTTAATTCGTTCCAATATTTTGCCGAAACTTCGATAATATCTTTTTCAACATTCAAGCTGTCAATATCAAGATATAATCCTTTTTCGGTCAAGGTAATCGGAGAAGAGTTTGTAAATGTTAATAATTCAGCAAAATACAAATCTTTTATAGCAAAATTGAATTTGAAATTAAATTCTTTATATACATTACCCGTTTTCTTCGATTTCTTTTCTGTCTCGGCATATTCTGCAATCTGGTCATCCAAGTCGGAAATGCGTTCCTTTATTTCGGAGCGCTCTAATTGACCGCCGGCTTCTTGTAACACTTTTAATATCGGCTTAATTAAATATGCTATTTTACCTTCCGAAGATAGTGCTTTTAAGTTCATAATTAATACCTCAATCCTTATATCTCAAACTAAAACTTCCCACTTGCCGTATCTCTTTCCGCTTTCTCGGCGGATATAATTTTTATCCTGCAGGGATTTCATAATTCGTTTGATGGTTGCAATGGATTTTCCGGTTGCTTCTGCAAGCTCTTGCTGTTTTATTGTTGGGTTCTTTGCCACTAATTCTAAAACTGCAAGTTCTTCTAAAGTGCAATCCAAAGTATCAAATTGATACTTTGGAACTTTTGGGCTGATACTTTGGGAATTGTTTTCCGCATAATCAATGTGCATATATCTGTTTTTCAGTTCATAATGCGTATCTAACAAAAGATTTGAAAAGAACATTTCCAAAAACTTGGTCGTAGAATGAACGCCTTTTTGCAGGTTATTGTAATTTGCACGAACCAAAGCGTTGCGAAAATACCAAGAATTTTTTTCGAATGCGTCATTGTTTACGCTAAATCCGAATGTTTTCATATATTTTATCATAAACACGGCAGTCGCACGGGTGTTTCCCTCGCTGAACGGGTGAATTTGCCAAATATCCGAAGCAAATTTTGCCAAATGCTTTACAGCCGCATCAACCGACAAGCCCTCATAAGAAAACTGTTTTTCGGTTGAAAAGTCGTAATCTAAGGTTTCCTTAATACTGTTCCAATCCGCATAGGTAACAGTATCGCCGTTTAGTACCCACTCTTTCTTAGTGATGTTGTACTGCCTGACTTGTCCTGCGTGACTGAATACGCCCTCGAACAATCTGCGATGAATCGAAAGCCACTCGGCTGGGGAAAACTGAAACGCTTTTTCTCCTAATAACTTTGCAATTCTTGCCGAAACAATGTCCGCTTCTTTGGTTTCATTTTCCGTTTCGGTGCGTACGCAACGCTGCTCATAGTAACTGTGAATACGCTTTTGAGCTTCGTCAATGGTGATTTTGCCTTCGATATGCTCTTTGGCGGTGTCTAACAAATAGTCAGATGTATTCAGCCCGTCAACAGCCTGCAAACCGATGGCTGTTTGCCACGCTTCGCTTTTTTCGGCTTTGTCGGGTTCGCCTTGCTTTATATACTCTTCAAGTTCAAATTGCCAATTCTTATCAGGCATATTTGCACCTCCAAAATCAATTAATAAAGTATTTAAGTACTAAGTACAGTAAAACAATGGCCACGATAATTGAAAACACAATCCATCTTACGACCTTTTTTGATTTATGTTTCGGCCGGTTAGGCTGTTTAGAATATGTATATTGCAGTTGAGCCGGTTCGTGATTTTGTGCGGATTTTGCGGCAGGCTGAGGTCTTGTTGCCTTTCGGTACATTGCAAGCGGATCAGTTTGATTTATTATTCTTTCATAAAAATCATCAAGCCATTCATCGTCTCCGGCTTCGCACATATTTTCTTCATAGCAATCGGGTTCGTGGACTATTTGATTTCTAATCCAACGATAGTGCTTTAGTTGTTTTAAATCATTTTCCCATCCTCTGACAAGAAAAGAGCCGCGAGGATTGTTTAGCATTTCCTCTATATAGGCAGATACTCCATATTGAGTTTCAAACATTTCTCCGCATATTTTATCAAGATGCTTGTAAGATTCAATAAAACTCATATATGCCTCCGAAATTTGATTATTTATCCGCTGCAATACCGGATTTCATCCAAGCGTCAATTTCGCTGACTTTGAATTTCCAAAGGCGTCCGATTTTTGCTGCGGGCATATTTCTTCTTTCTATCCAATCAAGTACGGTATCACGGCTGACGCCAAGATATTCGCATATTTCTTTCATTGAGTACCAGCGCTCGATGTTAGAATCCATTAGATTTTCCTCGCTTTCAGATAGTTACAATTATACAAATTTAGTATATCACACAGAACGCTTAAAATCAATGATTATTGCGGATTTATAAGGGAAAAGCAAGGAAAAATCAAAACAAAGCGGAGCTGTTACTCGAACGGCTCCGTAAAGTTAATTATATTTTAAAAGACGGCATTTTCGCAAAGTATGACTTACCAATAATAAGGTTGAACACAACAGGAAACGGCGAAAAAGAAAAAATAGTTTCAAAATTAAATGAACTGCTTTCATAAACATAAAAGAGTTGAGAAATTGTGTTTCTCAACTCTTTTTATTATAGTGTAACTTAATCACGGCAAAATTTCGAGCCAATAGCCGTCCGGGTCCTCGATGAAATAGATACCCATTTCTGGATTCTCAAAGCAGATGCAACCCATGTCTTCGTGCTTTTTATATGCCAAGTCAAAATCATCCGCCTTAAACGCCAAATGAAATTCACATTCACCCAAATCGTACGGCTGCGGATGTTCTTTAAGCCAAGTAAGCTCAAGCTCAAAATCGCTTGAATCATTGCTCAAATAAACGATAATAAAATCGTCGGAGGTTTTTCGTCTGACTTCGTGCAAATCAAGCGCATCACCATAAAACTTAATCGACCTATCCAAATCGGAAACATTATAGTTTTCGTGAATCATTCTAAAGCTCATATTTCTTCTCCTTTTGCGGATTCTGTATTTTTTATTCGTGATTTATACTGCGGATATTCGGTGATAAACCTATCAATCACGCTCGGCTCGTTCCAATAATGCATAGGAAAAACGGCGTTGCAATCGACATGTTTCAAAAAATAAAGCATACCATCGGCATAGTGTTCCTCCTGCCTTGGATCAAGGGGAACGAATGCTGCATCAAAATGAGCGCCCTTAATTTTATCAATCTCGGCACGATACATAGAGGTCATGTGGCGGTTGTCGGCTTCCGTCTCACCTTCCCAATGCCAATCGTTCAAATCACCTGCGTGATAAATTATGCCCTCGCTTGTCTTGACGATAAAAGCCACACCGCTGTCGGTTGAAAGAAGCGTACTAACCTGTGTGCCGTTGTCAAGAATGTAGGTTTGATCGTGGTAAGCCGTCGTGATTTTCACACCGGCAGAATACTTCTTTTTGCTGATATCTTTTGCCAAAACAGCCTGATAATTCATACCCATATCGTCAAGAATTTCAAAGATTTTCGGGTTGAAATGGTCTTGATGAAAATGACTGCAAAAGACAACAACTTCCTTGCTTTTGTCAAGCCTCGGCATCTCGCCTTTGTAATAATCAAAAACATAGTAGCAGTTCTCGGTTTCAACCAAAAATCCACTGTGGTTAATGTATGTTATTTTCATAATCTACCTCTGCAAATTCGGAATTTTGAGCAACCGTTAAATTTCTTCAATTCCCAAGTTTTTCAAATATTCATAAGTTCCATTGTAATACTCCGGCAGACGTGTGCTGTCCTCCCAAAAGCCGGTAGACGTTTTATTGCCATTACCATACGGCACGCAAATCACCATACCCGACCTTGCACGAGTTAGTAAAACTCTTAATATAATCATTATATCATAATTCCATTTTACAAACAACATTGCAGTTGACAAACGAGTAAATTTTAGTACTAACTCAAATATTTTTTAAAAACACATCAACAAAACTTGAATTTTTCTCCGTATTATAGAGGGTATTTTTTTGCCGTGGTGAAATCAAATGTAAACAAGGTGTAAAAATTTTTGAAAAACACCCGAACAAAATGGGAATTTTTCTCCGTATAGTAGAGGGAGTTTTTTTCTAAGTGCTTTTTCTTTTTGGTTTTCACTTTATAAAAATATTCTCTCTAATAATTTGGAAGGAGGTTTTCGTATGCGTAAAAATTGCAGCGGGCAATTTTTCCTTTTGCCGAACAGAATTTTTGATGAACGGTTATCGCCCAACGAGTTTATCGTTTATTCTTTTCTCGTTCGGGCAAAGGACTCGGCGGGGCAAAGTTTTTGGTCGGTGCCTATGATTGCAAAAAGCTGTTCGATGTGTGCATCTACTTGCAGAAAAGTTTTGCATTCGCTTGAAAGCGGCGGTTACATAACTATCTCGAAACGGTTTATCGGCGGCGAACAAAAGAGCAACCTATACACGGTCAACAAGATTTAATGCACCGTGCTTTAGGGTTTATCGGCAAAGAATATGAAAGGCTTTGATTTTGAAAATTTATGATTTTTGGAACGAAAATTGATGGCTTTTGAGTGGATTTTGAAGCGAAATTCAAGCCGTCGATTTTAAAGCAGGATAAAGAGGTATGATTTTCGGGCATTGAAATGCCCGAAAACGCCGTCCGGCAAAGTTGCAATCAAAAATTCAAGAGTTATAAATACTGTTTTTTTGATATAAATAGGAAATGTATTTTAAACATTTTATGCTATAATACAAATACACTTGCAAGTGAAACGAAAGGAGGGGTAACATGGATACTCGCAAAATAATTCAAAATGTTATCGAATACATTGATGAAAACATAAAATCTGAAATCAGCAATTACGATTTATGCAATATTACAGGATATTCATATATTCATTTAGTACGATTGTTCAAGCAGTATTTGGGTGCTACGCCGAATGAATATATGTTGCGAAGAAGATTATTGTTTGCTGTTTATGAAATGAACGGCGAAATTTCAAAAACTGATATTGCTTTTAATTTTGGTTTTGATACTTATGCCGGTTTTTACAAAGCTTTTAAACGAGAATTCGGTTGCTCTCCATCGAAATTCACAAAATCTTATGTAGGCAACAAACCGTATAAGATTAACATTTTGCAGGAGGAACATATTATGGTTTCAAAAACTAAAATACAAAAAATATTGCCAAATTGGAATTTGCAAAACAGTGTAGTTAAACCAATTATAAACGAAAACACAGGTAAACAAAGTGACAATTCATACTATATAGGCGATGATTATGTAATGAAATATTCAACAAATCTTGCCGCGATTAAAAAGAACATTATGCTTTTGGAAATCGTCAAATTAAATAATAACGATGATTATTTACAATGCGGCGAATTGTATTTTATTGTCGCAAAACGAATTTATGGAAATCAATTAAGGTGTGCTGATATTCTTAATGATACTTCAATTGCTTTAACTATCGGTGAAAATATTGCCAAGCTACATAATAAATTGAAATTTTATGATATTGATGATTTTGAACAGGCTAATATTTATGATGATTGCATCAATAATCTTGACAAGGTTAAAAAGCTTGCAAATTTATCAAATGAATTTTGTGATAAATATAAAAATGAATTTGGAAATTTAATAGATAAATTGCCTACTCAACTGATACATAGAGATATTAACCCGTCAAATATGATTTTTGCTGGGAAAGAATTTAAAAGCTTCGTTGACTTTGACTTATCAGAGGTTAATTTGCGAATCTTTGATATTTGCTATTGCGCGACCGCTATTTTATCCGAGTGCTTTAATAATCAAGTTGATTATAAGATATGGAAAAAAATAATCAACAATTTAATTGAGGGGTATAATAGAATTGATAAATTGAGCGAATATGAAATTAAGGTTATACCTTATGTTATCTATTCTATCGAGATTGTTTGTATCGCTTATTTTAGCAAATATGACAAATTTGAAGAATTAACTAAAACAAATATAAGTATGCTCAAATGGTTGATTGAAAATGTGTAAAATTCCCGAATTTTCTGTTTCTTTTAGTTAATTGAAGTATTACTAAACGATTTAATATTAGTTTTTGACAATTAAATAACTAATAACAAATAATTGTAAAAATTTTTCAATTGTAAAAACGAATACTTTTCATAAACTATACTTGCAAGAGCGAATTGATATTATGTGATAAATATTTTGAAGAAAATTTTATTCAAAATATCAGCACGCTTTGCAAATTTTTGATAAGAGAGGTGTTTTTACAATGGCAAAGAATACAGTTCCAGAAGCTAAAGAAGCTCTTAACAGATTTAAGATGGAAGCTGCAAGCGAGGTTGGTGTTAACCTTAAGCAGGGTTACAACGGTGACCTTACTTCTAAGCAAGCAGGTTCAGTCGGCGGCCAGATGGTTAAGAAAATGATTAAGGCTTACGAAGAAAGCATGAAGTAAGCTAAATAATTAAAGCTTATAATTGTTGCGACAAGGCAACGAAAAAAGTCTCCCGTACTTAATAGTATGGGAGACTTGATTTTTATGCACAATATATAAATATTTAAAACATATTATATATTACAAAATTTAATTGGTGCAATATTAACAAAAAATATCAGTTTTCAAGGCTAAATGAATTAACATATTCGCCGCCGTTAAAAGTATAAACAGCATTATCAAAAATGGTACTTCTTACAATATCGCTTGAAAGTACTTTTGTGGCATATTTTTTTGAAATATTTATTTTATTGTCTTTAACTTCAAAAGCTATTGAACCGGCTTTCAAATTAACTGTATATCCGTTTTCAAAGTTGACATCTTCATAAGGAATTACAAAACTGCTTTTTCCGTTTACAAGTATTGCCTTATGATTATCCTGCGCTTCACTTGTGGCATTATGGATAACTTTACTGTCAAGCACTGTTGGTTTTTGAGGATTTGATACATCAAAAAGTGCAAATTTTATACCGTCGGTATATGGGTTGGTATTATCATCTGCATAGCCTATTCCGAGCAGTTGATTACTGCTTATAGGGATAAGATTTGTTGAAAAACCGCTGATTTTTACACTGCCCTTAATTTTAGGCTTTTGCGGATTTGAAAGGTCAATTACAAAAAGAGGGTCTGTATTTTCATATGTTATAACATAAGCTGTATTGCCTGAAAATCGCACCGCTTGGATACTCTCGCCTTTCGCAAAGCCCTCAATTTCACCGAGCTTTTTTAAACTGCTGTCAAACACATAAAGCTTGTTAATATCGTTTGATTTTTCATCGGACGCGGTTGTTGCAATGCGGAAATTGCCGGCGTATTCATCCATAGAGAACTGATTATTAACTGCACCTGAAACAGTAGCTTTTGCGGTAAATTTTATGCCGGAAGTAATATCTATTTTGTAAATTTCGGTATTAAATTTCAATATCGGGGATATATCTTTAAGCCTATGCGCTTGATTTTGATCATCCCAAACTGAATTGGCAATATAGATATTATTTTCATTACAATAAATATTTGTGCCTGCACCGGCAATTGCTTTGCTTACAACAGTATTTTCTTTGCTTAAAATGTCTATTTCGCTGATTATAAGGAAAGACTCTGAATTAGAATCATTAACAATGCAAATATCTTTTGGGGATAAACTTTTTTCGTCACTGTTTATTTTAGTTTTCGGAAGATAATCTTCATCCGTTTTGCATAAATCAGACGAGATATATCTGTTAGATACAACCAAAAGTTTACCGTTTGTAATACGGGACGATACATAGCTTCCCTGCTGCGAAAACGAATATATTTTTTTAGGCTTCTTAATATCGGCAAGGGAATAAATATCAATATTTGTATATTCCCAGCTGTTTTCATCATAAGAATATGACTGTGCAATTAAAGAATTGTTGTAAATATAAATATCGGAAATAAAGGCTTCATTTTCGTCATCATCAACATTGTTATATTCTATTTGTGACATTAGCTTTACTTTCTTTCCGTCCGGCTTATAAATACTGATTTTATTTTCAGAATTACTACTTGCTGTATAAATATATTTCCCGTCATTTTTAATAATATCGGCTTCATCGACATTTTCAACCTGCACATTTGTTTTTGAATAAGTTAATGATGCGGTATCCTTGGCGGTTTCTGCACCTTTAATTGTATCTTTAAAAAAATTATAAGATTTATTATTTTTTTCAATTGATTTGAAATATTCTTTAATTTCTTTTGCAGAAGAAAAAGTATCAAATACAGCGTTTTCGCTTTGCAACGAATCATTTGTTACCGGCGGCTTTTGATTGCTTTGTGTGAATGCTAAATTAAGAGATACAGCCACAATTGCAACGCAGGCAACAAGGCTTACGGCAGTTTTAAGCACTTTTGAATTCGTAAATTTTATACGCTTATTATGACTTTTTTCAATTGCATTTTTTATATTGTCACTTTCAAGGTTTACCGGCGGTGTAACACCGTCATCATCAAATTTTTTCTTTATAAAATCCAGGTCAAAATCAGTAATAACTTTATCGTATTTATCATTATTTTTCATAAATCATCACTCCAAATAATTTTTCATTTTTGCAAGGCTTCTTGATAGCTTTGAACGAACACTTGAAGGCTTTAAACCGATTATTTTTGAACATTCCTTACTTGTAAAACCTGCCACGGCGCAAAGCAGTACAATATCCTTTTCATCATTATTAAGCAAATTTAATGCATTTTTTAAATCTAACGACAAATCACTTTGAGAATCTGAAAGCGATACATCATTTTTCATATCTTCAAAATCGGAATTTGCCCTGCTTTTTGCCTGCAAATCAATATATTTAATACAAGAAGAATGCAAAATTTTAAATATCCACGAAGGAAAAGCGTCTGCTTTTTTAAGCTTATGTATCTGTGAATATGCACTTAAAACACAGTCCATAACCGCATCTTCGGCATCGTTTGCATTTGAAAGCCTGTAATATGCGTATTTATACAATCTGTTTTTATACAAATTGTAAAGTTCGCAAAAAGCATCGCTGTCTCCCTTTTGGGCTTTTTTAACAAGTTCGCTTTCTTTCATATTCTTCACCTCTTTTGACGCGTCATATGTTAAGTATAAATAAATCGCCAAAATGTTGCAATAAATTTTAAAAATTCGCCGTTTTTCATTTTTATTTTACAATTTTGTAAATTTTGAAAATATTTTAAATTTAGTATTGTTATAAATGCAAGTCTATTATATAATAGATACAATTAAGATTTTTAATAATGGGTAACTGTCGTTATCATTCGATATAAAGGTAGGAGAAAGTGATGATTTTTTCAAGAGATATTGGCATAGATTTAGGTACTGCTAACACTATTATTTGTGATAAAAAAGGCAGAATTATAATAAGAGAGCCAAGCGTTGTTGCAGTTGATGTGAAAACAAAAAGAGTACTTGCAACAGGTGACGAGGCTAAAACAATGATTGGCAGAACACCGGGTTCAATAATAGCTGTAAGGCCGCTTCAGGAGGGTGTTATTGCCGATTTTGATATGACATCGGATATGCTTAAAAGCTTTATTTTCCGTTCAAGCAGGCGAAACATTGTTACCAGAACAAGAGTTGTGGTAAGTGTGCCGAGCGGTGTAACGGAAGTTGAAAGAAGAGCTGTTGAAGACGCTGTACGCTCAGCCGGCGCACAGGATGTTGAACTTATTGAAGAATCAATGGCTGCCGCAATCGGCGCAGGGCTTCCCGTATTTGAAGCTACGGGTTCAATGATTGTGGATATCGGCGGCGGTACATGTGATGTTGCGGTTATCAGCCTCGGCGGAATTGCCGCAAGCAGAAGCATTAAAGTCGGCGGTGACGCATTTGACGAATCCATTGTTAACCATATGAAAAAAGCGCACAATTTGCTTATAGGCAAAAACACAGCAGAAGATATAAAAATAAAAATCGGCTCTGTAAGTTCATATGACGGTGAGGGCGCAATGGATGTTAAAGGCAGAAATCTTACTGACGGTTTGCCGAAAAGCGTTGAAATAACCTCCGCAGAAATAAGAGATGTTTTGGCAGAACCTGTTTCAAAAATCATTGCAGCTATCAAAGAAACTCTTGAGGTTACACTTCCGGAGCTTGCAGCAGATATTATTGACAGGGGCATTTACCTTGCAGGCGGTTCAAGCCAACTCAGAGGTTTGCCGGAACTCATATCAAAAGAAACTAAAATGCAGGTGCATATTCCTGAAAAGCCGCTTGATTGTGTAGCTTTGGGAACATCAATTAAACTCAGAAGGGCATAATAATTATGAAAGACCTTTTTAAAAGCAGTCGTTTCAAGTTAATAATTGTAATAATCGCCTTACTGCTTGTAGGTATGACTCTTTGTGCTGCAAACGGGCATGGCGAAACTGCGCAAAGCGGTATTATAGGCACAATATTCACGCCCGCACATTGGGTTGCAAGCAAAATCAGCAACGGAATTGACAGCATCAGCGATAGTGCAAAAGGCAATGCAGAATATGATGCAAAAATTGACTCATTGCAAAAACAGCTCGGCGAGTTACAAGACCAACTTGCAGATTACAACAACCTTAAAGCGCAAAACGATTTATATAAAGACGCACTTGGACTTAAAGAAGAACATAAGGATTTTGAATTTGCCGAAGCTTCGGTTATCGGCAGGGACAGTGCAAACCCTTACTGCTCATTCACCGTAAGCAAAGGAACTTTAAACGGGGTTAAGGACGGTGCAGCGGTACTTTACGGAAAATATCTTATCGGCGTTATTAAAAAAGCTTATCCCACTTACAGTGTTGTAACCACAATTCTTGACCCTGATTTTTCAGTATCGGCTTATGATATTTCAACAAATGAATTAAGCTTTGTTTCAGGTGATGCCGAGCTTGCACAAAAAGGCATTTGCAAATTTGAAAACCTTTCATCATCAAGCAAGATTTCATACGGTTCAATCATTGCAACGGCAGGCATAAGCAAAAAAATGCCTAAAGGAATAATTATCGGCACAGTAAAAGACATCAGCAATGAAGAAAAAGATATTTCAAGCTACGCTTCTATTGAGCCGGGAACAGATATAGAAAAGTTAACATCGGTTCTTATCCTCACAAATTATTCCGAAAGCGAGGGTAAATAATGAGCAAAAGGCAACAGACAATTAAATATATTTTCTACTGCCTTATAATTCTTATTTGTGATTTACTGCAAAATGTGAGCGGCCTTTTTCCTGAAATTTACGGTGCAAGATGTTTTCTTCTTCTTCCGGTAAGTATTATTCTTGCTATGGGCGAAGATGAGAGAAACGGTGCATTATTAGGGCTTTTTGCCGGGCTTTTATGGGATTTAACATCAGGTGTGCATATGGGCTTTAATTGCATATATATTATGCTTATGTGCTTTTTCTCATCAGCACTTGTAACTTACATTGCAAGAAACATTTTTATCACAAATATTGTTTCAATAACAGTAACAACGGTGCTTTACGCATTTATTTATTGGCTGTTTTTCATTATCATAAAGGGAGTAAGCGGCGGCGAAATGACGCTTGTAACTTTCTATTTACCGTGTGTAATTTACACACTTGTGCTTACCCCGATAATTTACTTAATTTTAAAGCCGATTAAAAGGAAGCTAAACCAAGCGCCGCAACTTATTATTGAGGATAAAAATCACAAATAAGCGGTAGTTGATAAACAAGGAGATTTTTAGTGAAAAGTAAATATAAAAGTGGCAGAAGTGTTTTTGCACTGATAGTTGTCTGCTTAGTTATCTTTTCATTTGCGGCAGATTTATTTAACATTCAGGTTAAAAACAACGAATATTATGCCGCACAAAATAACACAGAAAGTAAATATGTAGTTGAACTTGAAGCTGCAAGGGGCGAAATTGTTGACAGAAACGGTAACGCACTTGTAACAAACAAGCAGGGAAATTCAATAATTTTAAATGCGGTATTTTTCCCATCTCAAAAAGATAATAAAAGAAGAAATGAAATTATTTATAATCTCATAAAGCTTTTTGAAAAAAACAAGGAAGAATACACTCAAAATCTTCCGTTAAAAATAACAAAAGACGGAAAAGTAAAATTTAAAGGCAAAAAAGAAGATATTGCCACTATGAAAAGTGCGGATATGCTAAATCTTCAGCCATATGCAACAGCGCAAAACTGCTATGACGCAATGATTGAAAAATATGAAATTGAAGGTTATGATGCCGAAACCGCACTGAAAATAGGCAATATTAGATATGAGCTTACAAGGCTTCTTTTTTCATATGAAAATCCTGTAACCATAGCTGATGAAGTAAGTGATGAAACAGTTGCTATGATTAAAGAAGATAAAGAAACTTATCTCGGCGCAGATGTAAGAATTGTGGCATACAGGGAATATGTTGATTCTACAATCGCACCGCATATTTTAGGCACAGTACGAAAAATAAATGCCGAAGAATATAACGAGAAAAAAGATGACGGTTACAAAATTACCGACCAAATAGGTGAATCAGGCATTGAGCGAGCTTGCGAAAGCGAACTCAGGGGTACACCCGGTGAACTTACAATTACAATTTCAAAAGACGGAACCGTTTCACAGGAAATAACGAAAAAGCCTATTCAGGGCAATACGGTAGTATTGTCTATTGACCGTGATTTGCAGGTGCTGGCACAAAAAAGGCTTGCTTCGGTTTGCAACAAAGTAAGCATAGCTTCATCGGCAGGCGCAGTAGTTGTGGAAGATGTTAACAACGGTGATGTACTTGCCGCCGCATCATACCCTACTTACGATTTAAACGATTATTACGATAAATATGATGAGCTTATTTCAAACCCACGCAATCCGCTTTGGTCAAGATTTGCTATGGGTACTTATGCACCGGGTTCAACCTTTAAGCCTGTTGTAGCAAGTGCTTCGCTTGAAGAGGGTTCAATAAGTTCCGATACTATTTTCAACTGCGGCGGTACAATGAAATACAGAGGGCAAAAATTTAAATGCCTGCACGGTAATGCACACGGCGGTGAAAATGTAAAAACAGCGCTTCGTGATTCGTGTAACATTTTCTTCTACAATTGTGCTATGAGAGTCGGCATTTCTAAAATTGACGAGTACGCAAGTGCATTTGGTTTAGGTGAAAAAACAGGTGTTGAAATTGCCGAATCGGCAGGTATACTCGCCTCCCCTGAAAACAGAGAAAATAACGGCGGCATATGGAATGCCGGTGATACACTTCAAACTGCTATCGGCCAAAGTGATAACCTTTTCACTCCGCTTCAACTTGCAAACTACTGTTCAACAGTTGCAAACGGCGGAACAAGATATGAACTTCATTTTGTAAAATCAATCATTTCTTCAGCCACAGGTTCGGTTAATGAAAAAACAAAATCTGTTGCCGAAACAGTAGGATTGAGCCAAAGTACAGTTAACACCGTGCATCAGGGTATGCGCCTTGTTGCTACAAACGGCGGCCCGTATTTAGTATTTTCCGATATGAAAACAAAGGTTGCCTGCAAAACAGGTACATCGGAAGTTAAAGTAAACGGTGTTAAGAGGAATAACGGTTTTCTTATCACATTTGCACCATATGAAAACCCTGAAATTGCAGTATCATCAGTAGTTGAGCTTGCAGGTTCAGGTTCGGAAACAGCAGAAATGACTAAAGATATTATCAATTATTGGTATCAAAACAACACCGACGCAAAAACAAACCAAAAAGTCGGAACGCTTTTACCTTAATTTTTTAAGACTTATATATAATTTATTGTTGAATAAAAGCTGATTTTGTGATAAAATAAATTGATTTGGTATAGATATAATATTTTAAGACAGTAAATATTTTTAACGAACGAAACTAATTTTGGAGGAAAACTATGAATATAGCTTTAATTGCACACGATGCTAAAAAAGAACTGTTAGTTCAATTTTGCATTGCGTATTGTGGGATTATCAGCAGGCACGATGTTTGTGCAACAGGCACAACAGGTAAGCTTGTTTCCGAGGCAACAGGCCTTAAAATAAACTGTTTTCTTGCCGGAAGCCAGGGTGGCGGGCAGCAAATAGCAAGCCGAATTGCTTGTAATGAAATCGACCTTTTAATTTTCTTTAGGGACCCGCTTTCACCAAAGCCGCACGAACCGAGTGACCACGACCTTTTGCGCCTGTGCGATGTGCACAACATTCCCTTCGCAACTAACATTGCCACAGCAGAAGCGTTAATACGCGGTGTTGAAAGAGGCGACTTTGAATGGAGAGAGATTGTAAACCCAAGATACAATCCATCAAGATAAAACAATAATGGGTGAGTTTTACCGCTCACCCAATTTTTATGATACAGTAACAGGAGAACAATATGGCACTTATAACTAAAGCTATTAAAGGCACAAAAGATGTTTTGCCTAAAGATGTACACAAAAATCAATATATTGAAGCAACTGCTTTGGATGTAGCTTCAAAATTCGGATATAAAGAGATAAGAACACCTGTTTTTGAACATACGGAACTTTTTCAGCGAGGTGTAGGTGACACTACCGATGTAGTTCAAAAAGAAATGTATACATTTGATGACAAGGGTGGCAGGTCAATCACTTTAAGGCCGGAAGGCACTGCCGGTGCTGTTCGCTCTTTCCTTGAAAACGGACTTTGCAATGAAGCACTTCCGCAAAAGGTTTGCTATCTTATATCTTGTTACAGATATGAAAAACCGCAGGCAGGCAGGCTAAGGGAATTTCACCAATTTGGTGTTGAATGTTTCGGTACAGCCTCCCCTCTTGCCGACGCAGAAATAATTGCACTTGCAAAATCAATTTTCGATACACTCGGTGTTCGAGATTTAAGCCTTGAAATAAATTCAATCGGTTGTCCAAAATGCCGTGCTGAATATCACAAAGCACTTAAAGAATACTTTGCTTCACGCAAGGATGAACTTTGTGACACCTGCAAGGGCAGACTTGACAGAAACCCTATGCGTATTCTTGACTGCAAAAGCCCTATTTGCCACGAAATTGCACAGGGCGCACCGGTAGTTATTGATTACCTTTGCGATGAATGTAAAGAGCATTTTGAAAAAGTACAGAAATATCTTGATGCACAAAATATTGAATATAAAATCAATCCGCAAATTGTAAGAGGACTTGATTATTATACAAAAACAGTGTTTGAATTTGTTTCAAACTCAATAGGCGCGCAAGGTACTGTTTGCGGCGGCGGAAGATACGACGGACTTGTTGAAGAACTCGGCGGCCAGCACACAGCGTCACTCGGCTTTGCAATGGGACTTGAAAGGCTTATGCTTCTTATGGAAGCGCAGGGTTGTGAATTTCCGCAAGCCGAAAAGCCGGATTTATTTATTGTTGCACTCGGCGAAAAAGCTACGCTTAAAGCGGTCGAAATAGCTAAAGATATGAGAGAAGAAGGTTTTTCTGCTCTGTTAGACCTTAACCAAAGAAGTGTAAGGGCGCAGATGAAATATGCAGACAAGCTTGGTGCTAAATTCAATGTTGTAATCGGCGACAATGAAGTTGAAAACAAAATTGCCAAGCTTAAAAATATGCAAACAGGCGAAGAAACCGAAATTAACCTCGACACATTTGTAAGCGGTTTTTATAACATATCTCTTAATGACCAGCTTGCAGATTTGGAAATAAACGGTGAAGAATTTGATTTTGGCTCACTCTTCGGACTTAAGAACAGTGAGGAAGAATAATAACTTATTTGTGAAAGGTTAAATAAAATGGATACAATTAAGGGACTTAAAAGAACAAATTATTGCGGTGACCTTAGAATTGAAGATGTAGGTAAAGAGGTTACCCTTTTCGGTTGGTGCCAAAGGCAGCGTGACCTCGGAAATCTCATTTTTATTGATTTGAGGGACAGAACAGGCCTTATTCAGCTTTCATTTAACGATACAACCGACAGAGAAGTTTTTGCAAAAGCACAGAGCGTAAGGGCAGAATATGTTGTAGCCGCAGTTGGTACAGTTTGTGAGCGTGAAAGCAAAACAAACAAAATCGCAACAGGTGATATTGAAATCAATGTAAAGGAATTTCGTATTATATCAAAAGCTGAAACTCCGCCTTTTGAAATCGCAAAAAGTGAAAAAGTAGGTGACGAAACAACACTTAAGTACCGTTACTTAAATCTTCGTAACGAAAAGCTTACACAAAATATCTTAATGCGACATAAAATTGCAAAAATTGCAAGAGAATATTTTTATGATAATGATTTTATCGAAATTGAAACACCGATGATGATTAAGTCAACACCGGAAGGTGCGAGGGACTATGTTGTTCCTTCTCGTGTTCATAACGGTAAATTCTACGCACTTCCGCAATCACCGCAAATTTACAAGCAGCTTTGTATGATTGCCGGATTTGACAGATATATTCAGCTTGCACGCTGCTTCAGAGATGAGGACTTGCGTGCAGACAGGCAGCCTGAATTCACTCAAATCGACCTTGAAATGTCATTTGTAGACACAGATGATATTATGCAAATGGCAGAGGGCTTTATCAAAAAGCTTATGAAAGAAACAATAGATGTTGATATTGATTTCCCTCTCCCTCGTATGACTTTTGCCGAAGCGCAGGAAAAATACGGTTCAGACAAGCCTGATACCCGTTTTGGTATGTTAATTCAAGATATAACAGCCTGGGCTGATAAAACTGATTTTATCGTTTTCAAAAACGCTATCCAAAACGGCGGCTCGGTAAGGGCAATAGTTGCTAAAAGTGCAGCTAATGTATATACAAGAAAGAAAATTGATAAACTTACAGAACATGCAAAAGGTATCGGCGCTAAAGGCCTTGCTTACATAAGATGGGCAGACGAAGCACCTACCTGTTCTTTCAATAAATTCTTAAAAGACGGCGAACTTGATGAACTTATCGGCACACTCGGTGTTGAAAAAGGCGACTGCGTATTTATTGTATCTGACAAAACAAGCGATGCACTTTCAGTTCTTGGCGCTCTCCGCCTTATTGTTGCAAAAGAGCTTGACATTATTCCGCAGGGCAAATGGAATTTCCTTTGGATTACAGAAATGCCGTTTTTTGAGTACGATGAAGAAACAGGCGAATGGCTTGCAATGCACCATCCTTTCACAATGCCTATGGAAGAATGCATTGATTACCTTGATACAGATAAAGACAAGGTTAGGGCTAAAGCATTTGATCTTGTATTAAACGGTACGGAACTTTCATCCGGCTCAATGAGAATTACTGATTGTGAACTTCAAAACAAGATGTTTGAACTTCTCGGTATGGAACAGGAAGAAATTGATGCAAAATTTGGCTTCCTTGTTGAAGCGTATAAATACGCCGCTCCGCCGCACGGTGGTATGGGCATTGGACTTGACAGGCTTGCAATGCTTATTTGCGGTGCAGACAGCTTGAGAGATGTTACAGCGTTCCCGAAAGTTCAAAATGCAAGCGAACTTATGAGCGGTGCACCAAGCTATATTGATGATATTCAGCTTGATGAACTCGGAATTAACATTACAAAGGAAGAAAAAGATGAGCAGTAATTTCTTTGCAATGGTTAACAGAATGAAGCTTATCGACAGATGGGCTTTGATGAACAATACAACCAAGGAAAACATAGCCGAACACAGCCACTGCGTTGCAGTAATTGCTCACGCTCTTGCGCTTATCGGCAATAAAAAATTCGGCAAAAACTACAATGCCGAGCGTGTCGCACTGCTTGCATTGTATCACGATACTACCGAGGTGATTACAGGCGATATGCCGACTCCGGTAAAATATTATAATGATGATATAAAAAATGTTTATAAAGATATAGAGAGTATTGCCGGCAAGCGACTTCTTGATATGCTGCCTGATGAATTAAAAGAGGATTACAAACCTCTTTTTGAAAAAAAGGAAGAAGATATTGAGTTATGGAAACTTGTAAAAGCTGCCGATAAAATAAGTGCACTGATAAAATGTATTGAAGAATACAGAATGGGCAACCGCGAATTTGAAAAGGCACTTGAAGCACAGCAAAAGAAAATTGAGGAAATAGACCTTAAAGAAGTTGAATACTTCCGCAAGAATTTTCTTAATTCATACTATTTGACACTTGACGAGCATACAAAATAATTATGGAAACTGCTATTTTAAACAGCAAAATCAAATCAAGCACACAATCAGGAGCATATAAAATTATGCTCCTATTTGCTTTTATTTTACATATAGGCGTATTTATATATTTTATGATAAACACACCGATTCATACAGACGAAGTAATGACTGTTTTAAACGCAAACAGCCTTGCAAAATCCGGCACCGATATTTTGGGTGAAAAGTTGCCGATATATTTTGATACCTGGCTTTACGGTGGGCAATCCCCTTTTGCTACATATCTTGTTGCAATTATGATTAAGCTTTTTGGTTACAGCTTATTTGTAACAAGAGTGCCGATGTTTGTTTTTTCAATGCTCGGCCTTATTGCGTTTTATAAATTTTTAAAAGAAGTTATACCTGAAAACGAAACGCTTATCAACATAGCTTTTTGCCTCGCCTGCATTTCACCGTGGCACTTATATTCAAGTGCATTTACGCTTGACTGCAACTTCCTGCCGCATATTGCAATGTTTGGAATGTACTTTCTTGCAAAAGGAATTAACAGCACAAAAAGCAAATATTTCGTTTTTTCAATGTTATTTTTCGGCTTGGGATTTTACTGCTACATATTAAGTGCGATTATTATACCGGTTCTTCTTGCAGTTCTTTTCTTAATATTACTGATTAAGAAAAAAGTATCATTTAAAAATACAATTATAAGCGTTATTACGATTTTTATTGTGGCAATTCCTTTTATTTTACAGGGACTTGTTCAATTCGGTATAATTGAAAATCTTAATTTCCTCGGCTTTTCAATTTCAAAAATGCCGTATTACAACAGAGCCGTCGAAAGTTCATCCTCATTTATCGAAAATGTTATATCCGGATTTGCTTTCACGATATTTCCTGATTTAGTTACTATAAATTCCTGCTCTTTTAATTATCAAAATTCATTCGGCGGAATACTTCTTTTGCTTGGAATTATATACTTAATCATTACAAGAAAAAAAGAACTTTCTTTAGCCAAAATTATAGTTATATCATTTAGCATTTCAGCTTGCATATCATTTGGATTTGCATATTTTTACTCAGCAACTTACAGATTTAATATTTATAATTACATATTTATTCTAGGCACTGCATTTGGAATACAATTTATAAGCAGTGCAAAAATAAAAAATATAGGAAAAATCACAATCATTGCTTTAATAATAAGTTCACTTGCAATCAGCGGTTGCAGCTTTGCCTATTACTTTAATAAAGATAAAATAGAATCAGATATTTTTTATGAAAAATCAATAACAAATTCATTGGATTTTGCCGAAAATAAAACAAATAACAGCATTGATATTGTCTATTCAAATAATAATATTGTATTTATTAAAATGGCACGAAATCAGCGTTTATATATTTCAACAATGTTTAAATATATAAACGAATATGATAGCTCAAATGTCAAAGAAGAAATGTTAAATATTTATATTAACAGCAAAAATCCAAATGAAAACACATTAAAAATCAAAAATAATAATTCAATTAACTTTGTAAGCCCCAAAAAAATATTAAACGATGATGTATTTATTGCCGAAACAGATGACATAAGCACTTTAAAATATGATAAAAAATTATACAAATACAAATCTTTTGGTGTATATACTGTTTTTTATAAATAATTTAAAATAAAATGGATTTATAACTTATGAAAAATACCTTGGTAAATAACAAAGAAAAAACTGAAAATACCAAATATAAAATCATGCTCCTATTTGCTTTTATTTTACATATAGGCGTATTTATATATTTTATGGTGAAAAAGCCTATCAATATTGATGAAGCTATGACTGTTTTAAACGCAAACAGCCTTGCAAAATCCGGCACCGATATTCTTGGTGAAAAATTGCCGATATATTTTGATACCTGGCTTCACGGCGGGCAATCCCCTTTTGCTACATATCTTGTTGCAATTATGATTAAGCTTTTTGGTTACAGCTTATTTGTAACAAGAGTGCCGATGTTTGTTTTTTCAATGCTCGGCCTTATTGCGTTTTATAAATTTTTAAAAGAAGTTATACCTGAAAACGAAACGCTTATCAACATAGCTTTTTGCCTCGCCTGCATTTCACCGTGGCACTTATATTCAAGTGCATTTACGCTTGACTGCAACTTCCTGCCGCATATTGCAATGTTTGGAATGTACTTTCTTGCAAAAGGAATTAACAGCACAAAAAGCAAATATTTCGTTTTTTCAATGTTATTTTTCGGCTTGGGATTTTACTGCTACATATTAAGTGCGATTATTATACCGGTTCTTCTTGCAGTTCTTTTCTTAATATTACTGATTAAGAAAAAAGTATCATTTAAAAATACAATTATAAGCGTTATTACGATTTTTATTGTGGCAATTCCTTTTATTTTACAGGGACTTGTTCAATTCGGTATAATTGAAAATCTTAATTTCCTCGGCTTTTCAATTTCAAAAATGCCGTATTATTCAAGAGGTTCGGAATTAAAACTTAATAACATACTTGAAAACTTGGGCGAAGGAATAATATCTCTCTTATTCACGGATATTTACAGTTTTAATGCAAAAGGTGTAAATTCGTTCAACTTTGCAAATTCATTCGGTTCAGTTGCTCTGCTTGCAGGCGTTATAACCCTTATACTAAATAAAATAAGAAAAAGAAATGATTTTGGCATTTTTTTGAAAGCTGTTATTATTTCAACACTTGTAAGTTCGGCGACAGTATGCTCGCTCACTTTTTATGCAACTGCACTTTACAGATATAATATATATAATTATATTTTCATCATAATAAGTGCTTATGGTATATACAGTGTATCAAAACTGTTTAAAAAGCCACGGTTTAAAGAAGTTACAAGTTTACTCGTTGCAACTTCCCTGATAATCACCACATACTGCTTTGCATATTATTATAAAAACGATGTTATTAACACCAATACATTTTACACATCAAGCATTGAAGAATGTTTAAATTATAATAAAAGCAATAAAAATGTAACGCTTGTTTGTGTAGATGAAGAAACAAATATCAACAGCGGCCAAATAACAGAAAGAATGATAATTGATACTTTATATCATCATATAAACGAAAAAGATTTCATTGATATTGAAGCTTTGCTTTATAAGGCGGGATATTTTAATAACAACGATTTTTCAAACTTGCCTAAATTTACAAAGGATAACAGCATTGAATTCAAAAATCCAAAAGAAAAAATAATCGAAGATTATGTAATAGTTTATTCACCGCAGTTAAAAAACCTTAAATATGATAAAAATCAATATGAAATTATAGATTTCGGAAGTTTTGTCGTTTTAAACAAAAAATAGCAGTATATATAAAATAAAACTGTTAAAGACTTGTTGCATTTTAAATGTAACAAGTCTTTTTGTTGTGCATAATATACAATAATCATACTTTTTGTTTGGTGATTTGATACAATATCTTCGGCATTATATACAAATATTCGCTATATTTTTTGTGCAATGTGCTTGACAAACATATTTTTTGTGCTATAATGAAGGCACAAAAGCAAAGGAGGTTATATGTATGCTTAAACAACTTATCAAGTGTGCAAAAATCCTTGCCGAAATTGACAAGGCATATAACAGATAAGCACACGCTAAAGTGTAAAACTTCGGTCGCTTCATAGGAAGTGACACAAATTCTAACATTCAGCCACAGAGAAATCTGTGGCTTTTATTTTTATTATTATTGAAAATAATATAAAGGTATGCTATATTGAAATTGTAAATATATTATAAAGGGGAATTATTATGACAACAGGGCAAATAATCGGCATTATCATTGCAGTGGCAGTAATATTAGTTTTAATTTACATTTTTACCACCTATAATTCACTTGTAAAGATGAAAAACAAGGTTGAAGAAGCGTTTTCAACAATGGATGTATATTTGAAAAAGCGTTGGGATTTAATACCAAACATTGTTTCTACTGTTAAAGGCTATGCAAAGCACGAAGCCGAAACACTTGAAAATGTAATTAAAGCAAGAAACAGTAATTACCAAAATATGAGCGAAGAAGAAAAGATTGAAGCAAATGCAAGTATTTCAAAAAGCATTCCAAATTTCAGTGTACTTGCAGAGCAGTATCCTGACCTTAAGGCAAACCAAAACTTTCTTGATTTGAGTTCACAGCTAAAAAGTGTTGAAAACGACATTGCAAATGCAAGAAAATATTACAATGCGGTTGTAAGGCAATATAACAACAAAATAGAAATGTTTCCTTCAAACATAGTTGCAAATATGTTTAAATACAGCAAAAAAACAATGTTTGCAGTTGATGATACAAACCAAAGGCAAAATGTTAAGGTTGAATTTTGATGAAAAAAATTAAATATATTATAAGCCTGATTATTATATTAAACATTTGCTTTTTACAAGGCTTTTCTGCTTTTGCGCAGGATGATGATTTGCAAAATGAGCCATATTATTTTAAAGCATATGATGTTAATATAATTGTAAATGAAGATAACAGCTTTGATGTTACAGAAAATATCAATGCGTATTTTAATGAATCAAGGCATGGAATTTACAGAACAATTCCGCTTGAAAACCAAGTTAAGCGTGCAGACGGTTCAAGCCATACGGTAAAAGCAAAAATAAAGAATATAAAAGTAAGTGAAGAAGCTGAAACGGATAAAACATCATCTTACTGTACAATAAAAATAGGCAATGCTGACACTTATATTGAGGGCGAACACAGCTATAAAATTTCATACACATATATACTTGGCGAAGATACAAATGTGGGCTTTGATGAATTGTACTACAACATAATAGGCAACAGCTGGGATACTTACATTCAAAATGTAACATTTAAAATCACTATGCCCAAAGCTTTTGATAAATCAAAACTCGGCTTTTCAACCGGTGAATACGGTACAGCCGGAACATATGATATTAACTATAATGTTAACGAAAATGTGATAACCGGTAATGTTACAAAAACACTTGAACCAAATGAAGCTTTGACAGTAAGATTAGAACTTGACGAGGGATATTTTTATTTTAACAAAGCTTTATATAATTTCAAATTGTCGCTTTTGCTGATAATACCTATTATTGTTTTAATCACCGTATTTATACTTTGGCTGAAATACGGAAAAGACGAAAAAGCGGTTGAAACAGTTGAGTTCTACCCACCCGATAATATGAACAGTGCCGAACTTATATTTTGGCGTGACGGAATAATAGCGTCAAACGAAAAGCTTACTGCCCTACTGATTGAACTTGCAAATGACGGATATGTTCAAATTGAAGAAATTGACACAGGCAATAAGCGAAAAAGCGATTTTGTAATAAAAGCACTTAAAAGTTCATATACCGGAAATGACAAAGATAAAGAAATATTCTTCAACGGCCTTTTTTCAAACGGAGCAAGAAGCAAAGTATATAAAGAAGATTTAGAGGATAGCTTTTATAACACTCTCAATTTAATTCGCGAACTTCATAACGAGCCTAAAAAAAGGCATATGGTATTTAATTTAAAATCGCTTTATATGCGAATTGCCGGCTGGGTATTATCCACATTAAGCTTATTTGCTGTTTTGTTTAATTTTTCAAATCTTTTAGACAGCAAATATAAATCAATGTTTACTTTTATCGGGGTGTGCATTTCGGTATTATCGTTCATACTTTCATTCTTTATCAGAAAAAGAACTGATGAGGGTACTAAAATGCTTGGCAGAATAAATGGATTTAAAAATTTCCTTGAAAGTGCAGAAAAGGAAAAGCTTGAAGAACTTGTAAACGATAATCCCGAATACTTTTATAATATCCTGCCTTATGCATATGTACTCGGTGTATCTGAAAAATGGATGAAAAAATTTGAAGGTATTACTATGGAAGCTCCGCATTGGTATTACAGCTACTATCCATACTCATATATAACCTTCGGTAGATTTATGAGAAACACTATGAGCACAGCAAGTAACTATATGGTGGCAATGCCTAAATCATCAGGTTCAGGTGGAGGCTTTTCATCCGGTGGCGGCGGATTTTCCGGCGGAGGAGTCGGCGGTGGCGGCGGCGGAAGCTGGTAAACCATAAAAAGCTCAAATATTTAAGACGGTAATCTGAAAATCGGATTACCGTCTTTTTTGTATGAAAATGTTTACTTATAATAAAAAATAATATATAATGTATTCGCATTGTATCCGCCGGCAAAATAAATTGCCAAAGTTTAGTGCATTTGTGTGTTTTGCACTTTAGCTTAGGAACAGTAGCAGAAAGGAAATTTAATATGAAAACAAACACAAAAAAAATCGCCGGGGTAGGACTGCTTTCAGCAATCGTGGTAGTATTGCAACTTTTAGGCAGTTTTATACACTTCGGCCCATTTTCAATCTCACTCGTACTTATTCCGATAGTAGTAGGTGCTTCGCTTTACGGTGCTTTATCAGGCGCGTGGCTCGGTCTTGTATTCGGCATAACCGTTTTACTTTCAGGTGACGCAGCGGCGTTTTTAACTGTCAACCCTGCCGGAACAGTAATTACCGTTATATTAAAAGGTGCGCTTGCAGGCCTTTTGGCAGGCGGAATTTATAAATTACTCGAAAGTAAAAACAAAGCAGTTGCAACAATTATTTCAGCAATTGTTTGCCCTGTTGTTAACACAGGTATATTTTTAATCGGTTGTCGCCTTTTCTTCTTTGACACAATCAAGGAATGGGCAGGCGGAACTAACGCATTTGTTTATATGATAACAGGTCTTGTAGGCTTCAACTTCTTATTTGAGCTTGGTGCAAACATCATTCTTTCGCCAACAATTGTTAAGCTTACAACACTCGGCAGAAGGGAAAGATAAAAATGATTTTAGCTGTTGACATCGGCAATACAAATATTGTTCTCGGCTTTCTTGAAGGGAAAGAGCTTGTAAATGAATGCCGCCTTTCAACTTCACTTAATGATTCGGCTGAGGAATACGCAATAAAACTGCACAGCATACTTGAAATATGCAAAATAAACCCTGACAGTATCGAGGGAAGCGTAATTTCATCAGTAGTGCCGCCGCTTATCCGTACTGTATCAAAAGCAATTATGCTTATTACAGGCAAAAAATCCATAGTAATCGGGCCGGGGGTTAAAACAGGACTTAACATAAAAACAAACAACCCTGCCGAACTTGGAGCAGATATGGTAGCAGGCGCAGTTGCAAGCATTGATAAATACCCTTGCCCGCAAATAATATTTGATTTAGGCACTGCAACCACAGCTTCGGTTATTGATAAAAACGGTTGCTTTATCGGCTGTTCAATATTGTGCGGTGTTAAAACAGCATTAAATGCATTATCTTCCAAAACAGCCCAGCTTCCGCAAATTGACATAACAGCTCCTAAAAATGCTATTTGCACAAATACTATTGACTGCATGAGGAGCGGTACTGTTTACGGAACTGCCGCAATGATTGACGGACTTGTTAAGCGATTTGAAAAAGAGCTTGGTGAAAAAGCAACAGTTATTATTACGGGCGGGCTTGGCGGTGTAATAGCAAAGCATTGCGAAACACAGGCAATAGTTGATAAAAACTTAATTATCGACGGGCTTCGCCTTATATATGATAAAAACACACAAGAGAAAGGGAAATAATAATTATGGCTTTGTACCGTGCTTTCAAAGCATTTAGACCTGAAAAATCAAAGCAGGCGCTTATTCCGGCACTTCCTTATGATGTTATGAACAGTGAAGAAGCAAGAGAGGCTGTAAAGGGAAACCCATATTCATTTTTACATATTGACAAGGCTGAAATTGATTTACCGAAAGGCACTGATGTATACAGTGACGAAGTATATCAAAAAGCAAAAGAAAATCTTGAAAATCTTGAAAAAACAGGCGCACTTATTCAAGATGAAAAACCTTGTTTTTATATTTACAGGCAAATTATGAATGGCAGAAGCCAAACAGGTATAGTAGGCTGTGCATCTATTGATGATTATATGAACAATATAATTAAAAAGCACGAATACACCCTTGCAAGAAAAGAAGAAGACCGTATTCGCCATGTTGACACCTGCAATGCAAACACAGGACCGATTTTCTTGACATACCGCAAAAACGATACAATCAGCAATGCAGTAAACGCTTGGGCAAATAATAATGAGCCTATTTATGATTTTGTATCAGACTCGGTTAAACAAACGGTTTGGAAAATTGATGATGAAAATACAATAAATCTTATTTCAGGCGAATTCGATAAAATCAGTGCATTATACATTGCCGACGGGCATCACAGATGTGCATCGGCAGTTAAAGTAGGCCAAAAAAGGCGTGAAGAAAAGCCTGATTTTACCGGCGAAGAAGAATTCAACTTTTTCTTATCTGTTGCTTTTCCTGATGACGAGCTTGAAATTATGGATTATAACAGAGTTGTAAAAGATTTAAACGGTATGAGTGATGATGAATTCATCACCGCAATATCTGAAAAATTTGATGTTGAGAAAGTCGGTGGGCAGTATAAACCTTGCAAACGCCATACTTTTGGTATGCTTATCGGTGAAAACTGGTACAAGCTTATAGCTAAACCTGAAATCATTGATGAAAGCGACCCTGTTAAAAGGCTTGATGTATCAATCCTGCAGGATAATCTGCTCTCCCCTATTCTTGATATTGACGACCCGAAAACAAACAGAAGAATAGATTTCATCGGCGGAATAAGAGGGCTTAATGAACTTGAGAAAAGATGTAAGGAAGATATGCACCTTGCATTTGCAATGTACCCGACCTCAATTGGCGACCTTATGTCAATCGCTGACGCTGATTTGATTATGCCGCCAAAGTCAACTTGGTTTGAACCTAAGCTTCTTTCGGGAATTTTTATTCATCATTTGAGCTGATTTATTGTACTATTTTAATTTTTTGTATATTTATACAGCTAAAAAATACAATACACTTGCAATTATTTTAAAACGGTAGTAAAATAAAACTACCGTTTTTTTGTTTTATTATAAATTTAACTATGGAGGTTGTGTGATGAAAGAAGAAAACAGAAAATATGCGCGTGAAGCAATGGACATCGTTGAACACGCAGCACATAAAATTGGCTCGCGTTTGCCGGGTTCTGACGGAGAAATTAAATTACATAAATATATGGGTGAAAAGCTCCGTGAAATCGGCATTGAACCGCAAACAGAGGAATTTGCCGTATCACCTCGTTCAGGTATCGGCGGACTCGGCTATGCAGGTTGGTCAGGTGTGATAATCAGTATCGGCGCAATTATTGCAATTTCCTGTGGCTTTGAAAAGCTTTGGTATGCACTTGCTGCGCTTGGCTTACTCACTATTTTTTGGCTTGTAATGAGTTGCTTCTTTTACAAAACTTGGTTTGATATGTTCTTCCCGCAGGAAATCAGCCGTAACACACTCGGTGTTTTAGAGCCGGAGGACGGAAAATACGATTATACAATCATACTTTCAGGCCACACAGATACATCTTGGTGCTGGAGGCACAGTGAACACGCATATAAATATAAAGATACAAAACCTGCAATGGGACTTGTTGCTACATACGGCAAAGTAGGATTTGGCGCAGTTTGTTTCTTCTTCATCGCTCTTTTCTCTGCATTTATGGCAATAGTAAATATTTGCAACTTTGCAGGTGCATCTTGGACTCAAACTATGATGGCATCACATGGTTGGGAAGTATTTATGTTTATTATGAACTTTGTTCCTATTGTTACCGCTATCGGCTCTTTATTCGTAGTAATGTGGGGCGACCCTAACCCAAGAAACGCATCGCGCGGCGCTATGGATAATGCAACAGGTATCGGCTTAAGCTATGCAGTAATTAAGTATTTCAAGGAAAATCCTGACAAAATGCCAAAGAACTGCCGCATAGTTGACGCTAACATCGGTTCTGAAGAAGCAGGATTAAGAGGTTCGATGTACTTTGCACAGGAACATCGTTTTGATGATTTAACAAAAAATGCTTGGAATATTAACATTGACTCCGTTGCTGATAAAGATTACTTTGAAGTTGTTATTAAAGATGACTGGCAAGGTGTTAGGTTTGATGCCGATATGGAAAAAATGTTTAAAGATACATTTAACGAAATGGGTATTAAATCACTTACAAACGGATGCATCCACAACCCTGTCGGAGGCTGTGATTCAACCCCTATGACAAAAGCAGGCATTAAATCAGTTACATTTGCTGCTCAAAACCCAATGCTTACTTACTATTATCACACCTGGCGTGATATGCCGGAGCGTTTTGAAATGGAAACAGTAGGCGACGGATTTGATGTTGTACTTTCTGTTATTGACAAGATTGCTAAATTCCAGGAAGAAAAAGGTTACAACGGTCCTCAAAAGAAATAATCACTATATAATAAAAACCGCTGATGAAAAATATCATCAGCGGTTTATTTTTATATCTTTTCGGGATTATCTGTTCTGTCAAGCAGGAAATCTATATTAGTATTGAAAAAATCTGCCAAAATAATAAGTGTTTCGGTTGGGGGAATACGCTCGCCCGTTTCATACTTTGAAATCAAGGCCTGCTCTATCCCCGTTTGCATTTGAAGTGCAATTTGAGTCATTCCCCTGTCTTTTCTTATTTTTTTTAAGTTTTCACCCATACAATCACCTAATGACATTATGTCATATTTTATTATTGACAATTATGACAATATGTCATATAATATTGGTATTAAACAAAACAGAAAATGAAAAAAGTAAGAAAAGCAGACAGGTCGTAGTTTCCTGTCTGCTTTTCTATTTTAGGGGTTAGTTATATAAAACTATCTGTCATATTCGCAAATAGTTTTACGGGTTTGTAAAATACTGCCCGGTGAAACAGAGAATTCATCAAGTCCCCATTTTATCAAATAAGGAATAAGCTTTGTATCTGCCGCAGCTTCGCCGCACATACCTACTTGAATTCCTGCTTTCTTAGCATTTTTAATTGTGGTTTCAATTGCACGAAGTACAGACGGCTGAAATACATCATAAAGATTTTCAACTTTTGCATTTCCTCTGTCAACCGCCATAGTATAGCCTGTTAAATCATTAGTACCGATTGAAAAGAATTTAACTTCTTTTGCCAAAATATCCGAAATAAAAACAGCCGAAGGTGTTTCAATCATAATACCTACATCAACACTTCTGTATTCCTTACCCTCACTTGCAAGTTCAGTTTCACATTCCTTAATCACCGCTTTTGCGCTTGTTACTTCTTCTACGCAAGTTACGAGCGGAAGCATTATTTTTATATTTCCGTATACAGCTGCCCGAAGCAAAGCACGAAGCTGCTTTTTAAACAGTTCTTTATTATCCAGGCAATACCTGATGGCTCTGTGGCCCAAAAAAGGATTATCTTCTTTTTCAATATTAAGATAAGGAATATCTTTATCCCCGCCGACATCAAGAGTACGGATAATAACTTCTTTTCCGTCCATAGCTTTAGCCACGGTTGAATATGCTTCAAACTGCTCTTCTTCACTCGGTTCACTTTGGCGGTCCATAAACAAAAATTCCGTTCTGAAAAGGCCTATACCCTCACCGCTGTTTTGCAGTACATTTTGCACATCTTCAGCCTTGCCGATATTACCGTAAACTGCTTTTTTAATTCCTGATTTTGTAACAGTCGGTTTGCCGAAATACTGCTTTAAGCTTTCTTTATCTTTAAGATAGTCTTCCTGCTTTTTTTCAAACTCTTTAATTTCGTCATCAGTCGGGGACACAATAACTTTGCCTTTAAAACCGTCAACAGCAACCAAATCACCGTTTTTGATTTCTTCGCAAACTTTATTTATCGAAAGTACGGCAGGAATACCCATAGCCCTTGCCAAAATGGCACTGTGGCTTGTAATTCCGCCTACTTCTGTAAGAATTGCACTTACATTTTCCTTATTTATCTGCCCTGTCATTGAAGGGGTAAAATCCTTTGCAATAAGCACAGAACCTTTAGCAACTTTTGAAATATCAACACTGTTTACCCCAAGAAGTATTCTTAAAAGGCTGTCTTTAATATCTTTTACATCACTTGCTCTTTGCTGAGTGAGTTCATCATCAACACCGGAAAACATATCAATAAACATTGAGCAAACAGTATCAACAGCCTTTTCAGCAACCGAGCCTGAATCAATATTATCCTGCATTTGTGAAAGCATAAACGGGTCAGACAGCATAACTATATGCCCCTCTAATATTTCCGCTTCTTTATCGCCTGCACTTTTTTTAACATCTTGAACAAGCTGCCTTGTTTCTTTAATAAAACTGTCTACCGCTTTTTGAAGCCTTTCTTTTTCTTCATCGGCACTAGTGTATTTAATATGGTTATAATCAAGCGACGCATCGTTAATAACAACTGCGTTGCCGATACCGTAACCCTGGCTTGCGCCTATTCCCTTAAGCATAACTATTCCCCCTCATATACTAAAAGGTGCAATGTTTTTGCACTGCACCTTTTGAATTATATATTATTCGCCAAAACCAGATTCAATAAGAGCAATTGCTTCATCAAGCATAGCCTGTTCATCTGTACCGTCACATTCAACTGTAATTTCTGTGCCGCACTTAATACAAGCTGCCATTATATTCATAATGCTTTTACCGTTGATTTTTTTATCATCTGCAATAATATTGATGTTTGAAGTATATTTAGCCATTGCTGTTACAAAAATATTTGCCGGCCTCATATGAAAACCCATTTCATTTGTAACTTTAGTAACTTTTGAAACCATAATTATTCTCCAATCCGAAATTCATTATTTTGATTTAACTGCACTGTTAACATTTTTCTTTAAAATTGAGAACATAAATGCGCCTGCTACCGAACCTACTGCAAGAGCTACTATATAAAGGAGCGGGTGGTCACATACAATGAATGTGAATATACCGCCGTGAGGAGCAGGACAAGTTACATTAAACAGTGAAGTAAGTGCGCCGGCAACAGCAGAACCTACCATACAAGAAGGAATTACACGAAGCGGATCAGATGCAGCGTAAGGAATTGCGCCTTCGGTAATGAAGCAAAGTCCCATAAGATAGTTAACAGGGCCACTCTTAAGTTCTTCTTTAGTCCACTTTTTCTTATTAAATGTTGTTGAAAGAGCAATTGCAATAGGAGGAACCATACCGCCAATCATAACTGCCGCCATAATCCAAGTGTTACCGTCTGCAATAGCCGCTGTACCGAATACATATGCAGCCTTATTGAACGGGCCACCCATATCAATTGCCATCATTGTTGCAAGTACAACCGAAAGTAAGAGCTTACTTGTTTCACCAAGTGATGAAAGGAAGTTTGAAACACCTGTGTTGATTGCGCCTACAACAGGGTTGACAAGGCACATAAATATACCCATAAGAAGTGTACCTAAAAGCGGGTAAATAAATACAGGTTTAATACCGTCCATTGATTTAGGCATCCACGAAAATGCTTTTTTAAGAAGATTTACAAGCAAGCCTGCTACGAAACCTGCAAGAAGAGCGCCGAGGAAACCTGATACGGCACTGCCGTCACCTACAAGGTCTTTATTTTCCATAAATGCCTGGAAAGTATAACCGTTTGCCGCAAACACACCGCCTACAATACCAGGAAGCAAACCCGGACGGTCTGCAATAGACTGTGCAATGAAACCTGCGAGAATAGGAAGCATAAGTGCAAATGCAGCTTTACCTATCCAGAACACAGCAGAAGCAATAGGGCTTGTGAAACCGAATGTTCCGCCGACATCCGCATTGCCTGCGATTGTATCAATCAGGAAACCAAGGGCAATAAGCACACCGCCGCCTACTACGAAAGGAAGCATATGCGATACACCGTTCATCAAATGCTTATAAACCTTATGACCGAAGCCTTCCTTTTCATCGTCATCCGTTGCTTCAAGCTCATCGCCTTCTGCATGATAAATTGAAGCTTTACCGTCAACAATTTTCTTAATAAGCTCTTCCGGCTTGTTAATACCGTTTGAAACCGAAGTTTTGATTACATGCTTACCGTCAAATCGTGCCATTTCAACATTTTTATCGGCAGCGATGATGATACCGTCACATTCTTCAATTTCTTTTTTGGTTAAAATATTTTTAGCTCCGCCTGAACCGTTTGTTTCAGCCTTGAGCGGATAGCCAAGCTTTTCACCTGCTTTTTCAAGTGCTTCGGCTGCCATATAAGTATGTGCAATACCTGTCGGGCAGGCTGTAACAGCTAAAATTCTGTATCCTTCTTTTTTTGGAACTTCTGCCTTTGGCTCTTCAGGATATTTTTCAGCTTCTTTTTTATCTATAATTGAAAGGAACTCATCTGTTGTTTTTGCACCTCTTAATGAAGCACAAAAATCAGGTTCCATAAGCATTACCATAAGCCTTGAAAGAATTTCAAGATGCAAATCACCGTCAAGCGGAGCAGCTATCATAAATAAAATATCGCTGTTTTTTCCGTCAGGTGCTTCATAATCAACTCCGTTTGGAACTGTGATTGCCGAAAGGCCCGGTGTTTTTACACTTTCACTTTTAGCATGCGGAACTGCAATTCCCTCACCGATAGCAGTTGAGCCCTGAGCTTCTCTTGCAAGTATTGCATCTTTATATGCATTTACATCAAGAAGATTGCCTGCTTTTTCGTGAAGCGCAACAAGCTTATCTATTGCATCACTTTTTGAGGCAACTGATGTGTTTAGCTCAATTGCATCTTTCTTAAGTAAATCAATGATTTTCATAAGTATACCCCTTTTCAAAAAATTATTTTAAATATTCGCTTTTCAGCATTAAATCAATTGTAGCTTTATCTGCAAGGCCTGAGCAAAACGCTGTTGCATTGCCGCAAGCCGAGCCAAGCTTAAGTGCATATTTGTAATCGTGAGTTTTTGAATAGCCGGCAACAAAGCCTGCCACCATTGAATCCCCACAGCCTACCGGATTTATAACCTTGCCCGGTACATTGCCCATTGAATGAACCTCTCCGTTTTCATCAATTAGCGTTGCACCGTCTTTTGAACGGGAAACAAGCACATTTCTTGCACCCATTTCCTGAAGCTTTCTTGCATAATGTGCAATTTCATATTCGCTTTTAACTTCAACACCGAAAATATCGCCGAGTTCGTGATGATTTGGTTTAATCAAAAAAGGTTTATATTTTAAAACATTTAAAAGCAAATCACCTGTTGCGTCAACAGCAAAGTTAATTCCTTTATTTTGAAGCTTTGCAAGTATTTCTTCATAAATATCATTTGGCAGCGAATTCGGAATAGAACCTGCCAAAACAAGAAAATCACCGCTTTGAAGTTTTTCAAGTTTATCAAAAAGTGCGTTGATTTCGTCTGCTTCAATGTCAGGGCCTTGCGCATTTATGTCATAATCTTCATCTGCTTTGATTTTAACATTTATTCGTGTATATCCTTTTTTCAAATATACAAAATCATTATTTATACTTTCTGCATTAAGCATTTCTTCAATCTGCCTGCCGGAAAAACCTGCAAGAAATCCAAGCGCAATATTATCAACCCCAAGTCTGGAAAGGATAGCGGAAACATTTATTCCTTTACCTCCGTAATAAAGCTGTTCACTTTCGGTACGGTTAATATCCTTATATTGCAACTCTTTAAGATTCATAACATAATCAAGTGCCGGATTAAAAGTCACTGTGTAAATCAAGCTACAACACCTCTTTTATTACTGTCAGTTTTTTTAGCTTTGCATTTGGGCATTTATCTGTTACTATGCAGGCACAATCTATTGAACCGAAACTTACTGCCGAAACTTTATCAAATTTTGAAAAATCGGCCAAAACATAAGTTACAAAGCTTTTTTCAATTGTAACTGCTTTAAGCATTGCCTCTTCGGTATCGGGTGTGGTATAACCCTGCTTTTCGCTGATACCGTTAGCGCCGATAAACGCTTTTGTAAATGAATAGTTTTGCAAATTTTTTGCAGCCACCAAACCTATAATAGCTTCTGTTGACTGCTTAAGCTTTCCGCCTAATACAATTACATTACATCCGTTTTTTGCAAGCTGTTTTGCATGGTCAATACCATTGGTAACAAATGTTGCTTTTGAATTTTTAATAAATGTTGTCATCAAAAGCGTTGTTGTTCCGGCATCTATAAATACAAAATCGTCATCTTGAACCTGTGATGCCGCATACTGTGCAATTTTTGATTTTTCATCAGTATTTTTCGTCAATTTCTCCTCAATATTATCTTCAAGTTTAATAAATTCTTGGCTTATTGCCGTTGCACCGCCGTGCACTTTGTTTATTTTCCCTTTATTTGCAAGAAATGATAAATCTCGCCTTACAGTTGACTCACTTGTTTCCAATATTTCTGTAAGCCTTGTAACCGTGATTGAACCTTGCTCCTTAATAATATCAAGAATTAACGCCTGTCTGTCTTGACTTAGCATGCTTAATCTCCTTAGTGCTGAAAGTTAACTTCTCATTGCACCTTAAGTATAACAGCCCTTTCATTTTCAGTCAATACGCTTCATATATTTTCGTCATTTCGCTCATTTTAGCCTTAATTATTTGTGATTTGGGGCATTTTTGCACAGCACTTTGAACTATTTTGACCGTTTTAAATCAAGTAAGCAAATTTTCAATCAAAAACAAAAAACAGGAGTGAATAGAATTCACTCCTGTTTTTTGTTTAATATTACTTATTCAGTTACCGTAAGATTTTTAAGGCTTACATCCATAATCATAGCTGAATGAGTAAGTGCTCCGCAAGACACAAAGTCAACACCGATTTCGGCTATTGATTTAAGCCTTTCCTTTGTGACATTGCCTGAACATTCGGTTTCAGCTCTGCCTGCAATAATTTGCACCGCTTTTTTCATAGTATCATTATCCATATTATCAAGCATAATAATATCCGCACCGGCTTCAACCGCTTCTTCAACCTGCTCCAAAGTTTCCGTTTCAATTTCAATCTTTCTTACAAAAGGAGCATAAGCCTTTGCCATTTTTATAGCTTTTGTGATTGAGCCTGCCGCACCGATATGATTATCTTTAAGAAGTACACCGTCTGAAAGATTATATCTGTGGTTTGTTGCACCGCCGACTTTAACAGCATATTTTTCAAAAGGGCGCATATTAGGAGTAGTCTTTCTTGTATCAAGCAAAGTGGTATTTGTACCATCAAGCTCTTTCATATATTCCCTTGTCATAGTGGCAATGCCGCTCATACGCTGAAGGTAGTTAAGACCTGTTCTCTCCCCGCTGAGTATTGCCTTTACATCCCCGTAAATCACACCTAAAAGGTCACCTTTTTTAACTTCGTCACCATCTTTAAAATTAGCTTCAAAACGGGCAGTTTTATCAAGAAGTTCAAAAGTTCTTTCAAAAATACCCAAGCCGCAAATTATTCCGTCTTGCTTGCAAATAAGTTCAGCCTTGCCTTGCTTATCTTCAGGCATAACAGCATTAGTTGAAACATCTTCTGAAGTAATATCCTCTTTAAGTGTATTTAAAATATAATCATCAACATTAACCTTAAATGTTACACCATTTATCATAAAAATCTTTATCCTTTTCTTTTATTTCATCCATAATGAGCTTTTTAAATTCCTTTTGCCTTTCTTCCTTTGCCGGATATGACGAAAGGTCAACCTCATTATAATCCTCTTTCTTTTCGCTGTTATCATTAGCAATTACATCTGCCGCACGCTTTGCAAATACGAGACTTTCAAGAAGAGAGTTTGAAGCAAGCCTGTTTTTACCGTGAACACCGTTGCACGCTGTTTCGCCTGCTGCATAAAGATGAGCCATCGAAGTTCTGCCATAAAGGTCTGTTTTAACTCCGCCCATCATATAATGCTGAGCAGGAGTAACAGGCACTTTGTCTTTAGTAATATCATAGCCTTCTTCCATACAAGCATCAAATATATTAGGAAAACGCTTTGCCGCTTCCTCTGTATTCATAGTAGGCAATGTGATATAAACATGGTCTGTACCGTATTTTTTCATTTCCTTTACTATTGCGTCAGTCACTACATCTCTCGGCTGAAGCTCATCTGTAAACCTCTCACCGTCTTCATTAAGAAGAATTGCACCTTCGCCCCTTACACTTTCGCTTATAAGGAAGCGTCTGCCCTTTTTCTTACTGTAAAGGGTTGTAGGATGAATTTGAATATAGTTAATATCCTTAAGTTCAACACCGTGCTTAATTGCAAGTGCAAAGGAATCACCCGTAATATGCGGATAGTTTGTAGAGTTTAAGAATAAGCCGCCGATTCCGCCTGTTGCAAGAATAATATCCCTTGCAATAATTGAACCCATTTCGCCGTATTCATCTTCACATACAATACCTTGGCAAACATTATCTTTTTCTATAAAATCAATCATAGTGGTTCGCGGAACTATTGTAATATTTTCTTTTTGCTTTGCAATATCAAGAAGAGTTGCGGTGATTTCCTTGCCGGTTTCATCTTTATGGTGAAGTATTCTGTTTCTTCTGTGCGCACCCTCACGGGTGTAATCATATTCACCGTTTTTATCTGTATCAAATTTTACACCGAGGTCAATAAGAGTACCTATTACCTCCTGTGATGATTCAATCATAACTTTGACGGAATCCGGGTCGTTTTCCCAATGGCCTGCTTTCATTGTATCTTCAAAATAGCATTTAAAATCATTTACATCTTTAAGCACGCACACTCCGCCCTGTGCAAGCATGGAATCACATTCGTTTGTATTTTCCTTTGTAATGATAAGAACATCCTTATCTTTAGGCAGGCACAGTGCTGCAAATAAGCCTGCTACACCGCTGCCGACTATGACAACATCTGTTTTAATGTATTCTTTGTTTTTCATCAGTTTTATTAAGAGCCTTGCTCTTTTCTCCTATATAGTTAATAATGATATATTCGCACAGTCAAAAACTTCAATAATTTTTAACTATACTTATTCTAATATATAATTATTTTTCTCAATTGTCAAGGTTGATAAGTAATATAACTTATGATAAAATAAAAAATATAAGCAAAATTATACTGATTTTTGCAAAGAGGACTGAAATTATGAATGTTTTTGATTTTGACAATACGATATACGACGGCGAAACACTTATCGATTTTGCACTGCACTATGTTAGAACAGATCCTAAAATATGGAAATATGTTCCAAAGCTTTTAATAATATGTTTTAAAGATGCATTTCATCTTTTTTCGGTTGAAGAAGCAATTGAGGCTTATGCAAGTTTTTTAGAAGGATATTTTATTCATATCAAAACTCTTGATGAAGATGTAATTAAATTTTGGAATAAAAATGAGAAAAAAATCAAACCCTGGTACAATGAAGTAAGGCAGGATGACGATATTATTGTTTCCGGCTCAACTGATTTTTTGCTTGATGAAATTATGAAAAGAATGGGTATTAAAAACTATGTCGGTTCTTCAATTGATAAAAAAACAGGAAAATTTAAACGCCTTTGTTTTCTTGAAAACAAAGTTAAAATATTTAATGAATTATATCCAAACGCTCATATTGATAATTTTTATACAGATTCAATGAATGACAAAGCAATGATGGATATTGCCGACCATGTTTATTTGGTAAACGGTAACAAAATAGAGCAAATTAAATAAGAGGTAACGATATGCTCAAATTAACATTTATTTCAGATACACACCATTACAGCAAAACATTAGGCACAACCGGGCGCCAATATTTTTTAAGAAGCGGAAGCGACCAAAAATGCCTTGCCGAAACAGGTGAAATAATAGACAGCGCATTTGATAAAATTGCAAAAAGCGATACCGATGCAGTTATGATAATCGGCGATGTAACAAATGACGGTGAAAAAATATCTCACATTGAATTTAAAGAAAAGCTTGAAAATCTTGCAAAGCACAAGCCTGTTTACATCATCACATCAACTCACGATTGGTGCTGTGATGAAAACCCAAGAAGATTTCAGGGTGACATTGTAACTCACAATGTTGAAACTATGAAAAGCAATGAGTTGCGTGATTTTTACTATGATTTCGGTCCAAAGCAAGCTATAAGTGAATACATAACCCATATCGGCACAACATCTTATGTAATTGAACTAAATGAAAAAGTGCGCCTTCTTGCCCTTAATGATGATAAAAACGGAAATGACCACGCAGGATTTACGGAAGAACATTTTTGTTGGATTGAAGAGCAAATAAAAAAAGCTTATGAAGATAATTGCTTAATAATAGGAATGGAGCATCACCTGTTAACACCACATATAAGCCCGCTTATCACGGGCGGCGGCACTTGTGTTGCCGACAGGGAATATGTTGCTTCCCGCCTTGCAGACGCAGGGCTTAAATATATGTTTGTAGGCCACAGCCATATGCAAAGTACCACTGATTTTAAATCAAAAAAAGGGAATATTATTAAAGAAGTTAATGTGGGTTCGCTTGTAGGTTATCCCGCTCCGATAGTAGAAGTAAATGTTAACGATGATATGACCTTGACATATGATGTTAAACACCTTGAAAGCTTTACTCTTGAGTCAAAAGAAATTGACGCACAAAAATTTTTGAAAAATCACTGCACCGCCCTCGTGCATAGGCTGCTTGACTGTGCAAACAAGGAGGAATTTGCCGCAAGGCTTAATGCGCTCGGAATTAACGGTGATAAAATCGCAAATTTATTTTTCATTGCAAGGCCTGTTATGAATATTATTAAATACAAAACAGTAGGCTATGCATACGGCAAATTAAAGCATTTTGGCTTTGGCAGATTTATTGATAAAAATCTTGCCGAAAAATTTAAAAATCATAAAATATTAGATATTGTTGACCAAATCACGCTTTCTATTATGGATGGAAGTATAGTAAAATATGACAGAGAATCGGATTACTACAAATTAGTAATGGGTTTTATATCTATTCCAAGTAAAATTTTCAAGAAAAACATTGATTTTAAGAAATTGATTTTTGCAGTTGACGCTGTTTTAACAGGCGGCAGATACAACAATCAGCACGACACTTTATAATTTATATAAATATTTACTAAAAAGCTTAGTTTTCACTTGACATTTATTACAGACTGTGTTACTCTTTTGTTACCTTTTGAATATACAATATTTTGACAATTGTTTGTAATATTTTAGTAATATACAATATATAGTATGATTTCAGCGAAATCGGCATATTATCATACTATCTGAAGTGGTTACATTTTAGAAAAAATATTACTAATTTCATTTATTTTCTTTCAAACTTTTGCTATAATGGTAAAAGTTTTGGGATGTATACCCATACATATTTAAGATTTTAACGCAAACATTATATATATAACATAGACTCACGCAGAGAGGTGAAATGTACTTGGAGAATTTTGTAATTCGTGGCGGTCATGAACTTTTCGGAGAAGTAAACATAAGTGGCGCTAAAAACGCTGCCGTAGCAATAATTCCTGCCGCTATTCTTGCTGACGATATAGTACGCATAGAAAATATACCTAATATCAGTGATGTAAGCTTAATGATTCAAACGCTTGACAGAATGGGTGCAAAAATCAAGCTTATAAATAATAATACAATTGAAATTGATTCACGAACCGTAACCTACAAGCCTGTACCGTATGAACTTGCTTCTCATTTCAGAGCAAGCTACTATTTAATCGGTGTAATGCTTGGCAGATTTAAAAAAGCAGAAGTTGCAATGCCGGGTGGATGTGATTTCGGTGTAAGGCCGATTGACCAGCATATTAAAGGTTTTGAAATGCTTGGTGCTACGGTTGAAACAATTGACGGAATGGTATGCGCAAATGCCGATAAACTTGTAGGTGCTTCAATTTATATGGATGTAGTATCGGTTGGTGCTACAATGAACATAATGCTTGCCGCTGTATTGGCAAGGGGCCTTACAGTTATTGAAAATGCAGCTAAAGAGCCGCATATTGTAGACCTTGCATTATTCCTTAACTCAATGGGCGCAGATATCAGAGGTGCCGGCACTGATGTAATAAAAATCAGAGGTGTTGAAAAACTTCACGGCTGCACATATTCAATCATTCCTGACCAAATAGAAGCAGGAACATATATGGTTGCTGCCGCTACCTGCGGTGGTGATGTTCTTGTTAAAAATGTTATACCAAAGCATCTTGAATCAATCAGTGCCAAGCTTGAAGAAGCAGGTGCAGAAATCATTGAATATGATGACGCAGTGCGTGTAACTCGCTTTAAGCCGCTTACAAAATGCAATGTTAAAACAATGCCGCATCCCGGTTTTCCTACCGATATGCAGCCGCAAATCGCAGTATTGCTTTCACTAGCCAAGGGAACAAGCATTCTTTCGGAAAGTGTTTGGGATAACAGATTTCAATATGTAGGCCAGCTTTTAAGAATGGGTGCAAACATTCAGGTTGACGGTAAAATTGCTGTTATTGAGGGTGTTGACAGCTTATCGGGTGTAAATGTTAAAGCAACCGACCTTCGTGCCGGGGCTGCAATGGTAATTGCCGGCCTTGTTGCAAAGGGTGAAACTACTGTTGAGGACATTCAGTACATTGACAGAGGATATGAGGATATTTGCGAAAAGCTCACTTCTTTAGGCGCTGATATTAAGCGTGTTGTATTGAATGACGATGAAGCGGTAGTAAATGCAGGATAATAAATAAAATAATTAACTTAAGGGGGTTTATAAAAACTCCCTTTTCTTAATAGATGTAATAACGGAGAATTTTATGGCAAAAGTATGTCAGCTGTTTTCAGGCAGCAGCGGAAATTCAATATTAGTTTCGTCATCGGGGCATAATTACCTTGTAGATATTGGCGTATCAGCCAAAAGGTGCGAAAACGCATTAAAAAACATAGGTGTTGAACCCGGCAGTATTGAGGGAATATTCGTTACACACGAGCATACAGACCATGCAAAAGGAATACGGGTTTTTGCTGACAGGTATAACACACCTGTTTATGCATCCAAATTGTGCTATGATGAACTTTACAGGCAGGGCCTTGCAGATGATAAAACCGATTTAAACATTATAGAAAATCATATTGAACTCGATTCAATAAATGTTTTATCTTTTCATCAAAGCCATGACAGTGCTGATTGCTTGGGATATAGGTTCAACTTCAGCGACGGGCGTTCAGCTTCAATTTGCACCGATACGGGATTTATTACCGATAATGCAAAAGAAATTATGCCTAAATCAGATATTGTATTTATAGAATCAAATCACGAAATTGCAATGGTTAACGCAGGAAGTTACCCTTATATTTTAAAGCAGCGAATTTTAGGCGCAAACGGTCACCTTTCAAACTTCGCTTGCAGCGAGTACATAAAAGAACTTGCGAAATCAGGCACTACACGCTTCGTATTATCGCATTTAAGCCGAGAAAACAACTTACCTGAACTTGCACGCCAAACGGCAATTTCAGCCCTCAGCGAGCTTGAAATGGAAGAAAACAAGGACTATCGTCTTTATGTTTCCCCACCTGAAAACGACGCGAGGAGCATTGTACTATGATTAACATTACTCTTATTGCTGTTGGAAAATTAAAAGAAAAATACTTGCGTGACGCAGTTGATGAATATTCCAAGCGGCTTGGCGCATTTTGCAAAATAAACATTATAGAAATTGATGAAGAAAAAATCGGTGACAATCCAAGCTCGGCACAAATTCAAAATGTGATTGAAAAGGAAGGGCAAAGAATAATCAAAAAAATTCCGAAATCAAGCAATATAATAAGTCTTTGCATTGAAGGAAAGGAATATTCAAGCCCTGATTTTTCAAAACTTATTGAAAATATATCAATGACTTCATCAAGCATTTGCTTTATAATCGGCGGTTCTTTCGGGCTTAGTGATGAAGTAAAAAAACTTAGCAATTACAAGCTTTCTTTCGGTAAAATGACGCTTCCGCATCAGCTTGCAAGGGTAATTTTGCTTGAGCAAATATACCGGGCATTTTCAATTTCAAATAATTCTAAATATCACAAATAATTGACTTAAACCAAAATTTTAATTATAATTAAGCTAACAATTTAGTCGGAGGGATAATATGGCTTTAAGCGCAATGTTTATTTTGGAAGTTGTGATTGTATTTTCTTTCATCATCACTTCCCTGTTTATGTTCATACCAAAGAAAAACGAAGTTGTACATAAAATATTTTTTGCATTATCAATAATGCTGGGCATACTTGTTACTTTTATAAGCGCAACATCACTGCCGGCAAATATGAAATTACAAACCGTTGCCTGCTGGATGTGCCTTGTTCCCGCTGCAATAGGAATAATAATTTCAGTAGCAAAAAGTAAACCAAACGCATTTGCAAAAATATGCTCAATGCTTACTACAATACTTGGAATACTGGGATATTTCTTTTTCGGATAATAATAAAAATCAGGATAACTTTAAGTTTATACGCTTAAAGTTATCCTGATTTATTTTTGGGTATAAAAAAACACGAACCGATGATGTAGGTGGTTGAGGGATGGTCCGTGTTTTTTTATTAACTTAAGGAGTAATAGTTAGTACTGACTAACTACATATAAGTTAGCATATTCTAACTCGTTTGTCAATACTTTTTTTAAAAAAATCCTGCCTTTTTTAAAAAGGCAGGATTTGCTGTTTATTTGGTATTACTGGAAGTCAAATACATTTACCCAAGAGTCAAGGAGTTCCTTTTCTTCAGGTTTGTTTTTAACACTTTCACTGCAAGCAACAATAGGCATCCACTGCTGTACAAGTTGCTTTGGAATATCAGCTTTTTTGCAGAAAAGATTAAGATACTTTTCTGCAAGTTCTTTTTGACCGTTAAGGTTAAATACAAGATATGTTCTTGCCGCATCTTCAGAAGCGTTACCCTGAGTTGCGTGCGCCCAGTCAATTACATAATACTCACCGTCAGGTGTAACAATAATGTTTGAAGGGCAAAAATCACCGTGAAGAACCTTATTATGAGGTTTCATACCCTCAAGTCTGTTATGAAGGTCATATCTCAAAGTAGCTTCATATGATGAAGCACTGATTTTAGCGTGCATTTTATCCTTAATTTTATTAAGCATAGGGCATTTCTTTGAATGAATTTCCATTTGAAGATTAACGAATTTTTCAAGATATTCGTCTTCCTTTTCAGGATTTTCAGCCATAAGTTCAGAAAGACTTTTGCCTTCAATATATTCCCTTGTGATAGCCCAGCCGCCGTCTACTTTTCTTACATCAAGAAGCTTTGGAATTTTAAGTCCTGTTTCCTCAACTCTTGCATTATTAAGTGCTTCGTTAAGAACCTGTGCTTTTGTAAAAGCTTTTTCATCAAAAACTTTTACAAGCTTATCACCGTCGCGATAAATTTCTTTGTTCTCTCTCTTAATAATAGTTGTCATAAAAGACACCCCCTATTTATTATACATAAACGAAAATTTACAGTCAAGTTGATCATTTGCCGTAATAAGCACGAAGATACATATCTTTAATTTCTGACATAAGAGGAAGCCTTGGGTTTGCGCCTGTGCATTGGTCATCAAATGCGTCTTCTGTCATTTGGTCAAGAGTATCAAGGAAGTACTTTTCATCTACGCCGTAATCCTTAATTGTCTTTTTAATACCTACATATTCTTTAAGGTCATCAATCTTTTTGATAAGCCCTTTAAGTTTAGCCTCATCATTTCTTCCGCTTACACCAAGTGCTTCGGCAACTTCTGCATAACGGCGAAGTGTCTTAGGATAATCATACTGGCTGAATGTACCCATCTTTGCAGGAACTTCGGCAGCGTTAAATTCAAGAACATAATCAATCATAAGTGCATTTGCTACACCGTGTGGAAGATGATGATATGCGCCGAGCTTATGCGCCATTGAGTGGCATACGCCGAGGAATGCATTTGCAAATGCCATACCGGCCATAGTAGCCGCATTGGCCATCTTTTCTCTTGCAACCGGGTCATTTTGACCGTTATCATATGCTCTTGGAAGATATTCAAAAATATTCTTAAGAGCTTCAATAGCAAGACCGTCTGTATATTCGGTAGCCATCATTGAAGCATAAGCTTCAAGTGCGTGAGTTACTGCGTCAATACCTGATGCTGCTGTAAGACCTTTAGGTGCTGTCATATGGAAATCAGCATCTACAATAGCCATATTAGGCATAAGCTGATAATCGGCAAGAGGATACTTTGTACCTGTGCTTTCATCTGTAATAACTGCAAAAGGAGTAACTTCAGAGCCGGTACCTGCTGAAGTAGGAACAGCAATAAAGTATGCCTTTTCACCCATTTTAGGGAAAGTATAAACTCTCTTACGAATATCCATAAATCTCATAGCAAGGTCATAGAAATCAACTTCCGGATGTTCATACATTACCCACATAATCTTTGCAGCATCCATTGCTGAACCGCCGCCGAGCGCGATAATTACATCAGGCTCAAATGCCTTCATCTGTGCCCAACCCTCTTTAGCACAAGCGAGTGTCGGGTCAGGAGCTACATCGAAGAATGTTGTGTTAACAATGCCGAGTTCATCAAGCTTATCTGTGATTGGCTTTGAATAACCGTTTTTATAAAGGAAAGAGTCAGTTACAATGAATGCTCTCTTCTTACCCATAACTGTGCCAACCTCGTCAAGTGCAACAGGAAGGCAACCTTTTTTGATATAAACCTTTTCAGGCGCTCTAAACCAAAGCATATTTTCCCTTCTTTCTGCAACTGTCTTAATATTGATAAGATGCTTTACGCCGACATTTTCACTTACCGAGTTACCGCCCCAAGAGCCGCAACCAAGTGTGAGTGACGGTGCAAGGTCGAAGTTATAAAGGTCACCGATACCACCGAAAGAAGAAGGTGTGTTAACAAGAACACGACATGTTTTCATACGAGCTTCAAATTCAGCAAGCTTTTCTTTTTCGGTAAGTTCGTTAATATAGATTGAAGAAGTATGGCCATAACCGCCGTCTGCAATAAGCTTTTCAGCCTTTGCGAGTGCGTCTTCAAAATTTTCACTCTTATACATTGCAAGTACAGGTGAAAGCTTTTCGTGTGCAAATTCTTCACTAAGGTCAACAGATTCAACTTCACCGATAAGAACCTTTGTATCTTCAGGGATTTTAACACCTGCAAGCGCTGCAATAGTTACAGGCTTTTGACCAACGATTTTTGCGTTAAGTGCGCCATTGATAATAATAGTTTTACGAACCTTATCAAGTTCATCTTTTTTAAGGAAGTAGCATCCTCTGTATTCAAATTCCTTGCGTACTTCTTTATATATTTTCTTATCAACAATTGTTGACTGCTCTGAAGCGCAAATCATACCGTTATCAAATGTTTTAGAATGGATGATTGAGTTAACAGCTTTAAGAATATCTGCGCTTTCATCAATGATTGCAGGTGTGTTACCGGCACCTACACCGAGTGCCGGCTTGCCGCTTGAATAAGCAGCCTTAACCATACCCGGACCGCCTGTTGCAAGAATAATATCTGCTTCTTTCATAAGAAGATTTGTCATATCAAGTGACGGAGCATCAATCCAAGAAATAATATTTTCAGGTGCGCCTGCTGCTACTGCTGCATCAAGAACGATTTTGGCTGCTGCTGCGGTAGATTTCTTTGCCCTTGGATGAGGTGAAATAATGATACCGTTTCTTGTTTTAAGAGAAATAAGGGTTTTGAAAATAGCTGTTGATGTTGGGTTTGTTGTAGGAATAACAGCACAAATAACACCGAGTGGTTCTGCAATACGCTTTGTTCCGTAAGCCTTATCTTCATCAATCACACCGCAGGTTTTTGTGTTTTTATACTTATTATAAATATACTCTGCTGCATAGTGGTTTTTGATAATCTTATCTTCAACTACGCCCATTCCTGTTTCCTCTACTGCCATTTTAGCAAGCGGAATTCTTGCCATATTTGCAGCCTTTGCAGCAGCAAGGAAAATTTTATCTACCTGTTCTTGAGTATAGGTAGAAAATTTACGCTGTGCTTCACGAACTCTTGCAAGCTCTTCTTCAAGCTTTTCAACGCTGTCAATAATTTCTTTTGCCATATTGATTACCTCCAAATATAATTTGAATCATGAATTAACTGTTTTGGTTAATATTGTTATTTTTTTAACAATATCATCATTGATATAATAAGCCATTATTTATTTTTTTTCAAGAGAAAATGTATAATTTTAGTGATTTTGATAAACCTGTTATTTTTTTAACAATATTTTTGTGCATAATTTTATGACTTTTTAACCGTTTGTTACATTTTTAACAATCTCGTTAAAACATATAACATTATTATTAAATACAACTAATTATTAAATTTAGCTTGCAATAAAAATGTAATATGTTATTATATTTATATTATATATTCAGCAAATAAAGAGGGTATAAAAATGACAGCGTGCAAAGTAAGCATAATCGTTCCGGTATATAACACATCAAAATATTTAAAAAACTGCATTGATTCACTTTTAGCGCAAACTTTAAATGAAATTGAAATAATTGCAGTAAATGACGGAAGCACTGATAAAAGCTTTGAAATACTTAAAGAGTATCAGGCATTGTATCCAAACAAAGTTTATGTTTACAACACAGAAAATATGGGTGTAAGCCACGCAAGAAACTTCGGTGTTACAAAATCAAGCGGGCAATATTTATGGTTTGTAGATTCTGACGACAGTGTAGAGCCTAATGCCTGTGAAGAATTATATAATAAAGCAACAAAAGATAATAATGATTTAGTACTTTTCAGCAGATACGATGTAAATGCCGAAACAAATGAAAAAATCGGCAACCGTACTTTCCATTATAATCAAAATTTCAAATTAAGCGAAAAGCCATATGAATTTTTAAAGCTTTCCCCTTTTCCTTGGAATAAATTTATTAAAAAAGAACTTTTTGATTCAGTTGAATTCCCGGATAAAATCAGGTTTGAAGATTTGCCTGTTTCATTCATCCTTGCAAGCAAAGCTAAATCTATCGGTGTAATAAATGACTTTTTCTATAATTACTCGGTTCAAGTCGGATTTTTAAGCAAATTCAACGACTCTACCTGCGACATTGCAAAAGCTATTGACTATTTGATTAAAAATCTCAAAGAGCGCGACTGCTTTGATTTATATAAAAACGAAGTTGAATATATTACGGTTCGCCATTTCTTTTACAGATTTGAACAACTTTTAACGGTATACGGAGAAGAAAGTTTTGAATTAAAAGTTAAGCTTATTAACACATTATTTGACTATCTTGAAGAAAACTTTCCGAAATTCAGGCAAAACAAATATATTAAATATAATCTGCCTTACAGAATTTATAATCTTTTCGCCTTTTATTCATCAAGGGAAAAACTCTTGGACTTTGTGGCAAAATGCAAAGATATGAGTAAAGAAGAGCAAGACGAATATGTTGAAAACATAAAAGCGGAATACGAAAAAATTAAGGAATTCGAATTCAAAACCTTTGATAAAATCAAAGAAGAAACAAAAGATGCTGACGAAAAATACTTCAAATTGAAAAAAGAATTATCACTTAAAGATGAAGTTTTATATATAACAGCGCAGGAACATTCACTTCCGTCTTCTATGCTTGCTATGATTAAATATATTAAAACCGAGAAAAACGATTACAAGCAAATCGTGGTGGCAAACAGTGAAAACAAGGCAGAATGTGAAGATAGATTAAAGCGTTACAACTTCAGCGATGTCACGGTAATCGGCAGTGATAACGAAGAATATATAAAAGCACTTTGCGAAGCAAAATACATTTTTTCCGACCGTGCGCTTGAATACTTTTTTGAAATTAAAGAAGGTCAAAAATACATCAATTTGCAAACCGATTGCATATCGGCAAAAATGGCAAAAAAAAGAGAAATGGAATGTTTTGAATTTGCGACTGCACAAAAAAGCATTATTGCATCAAGTGCAAGCGTATATCTTAACGAAGTAAGCCAAAACTCTTTTGAAAAAGCATACAGGTGCGAAATGCTGCCTACAAGCACTGTAATTGCAGACAGCCCTGCGCTTGATATGGCAGGGGTTACAAGCTTTGCAACAGCTAATGATAAAATCAAGATTTTATTTACCCCGCAATTTAAGGCAACAAACGGTAAAAACTCTGCAACAGCATACAGAAAATTTATGGCTAACTTAATGATTATTGACAGTGAATTAAGCCAAAAATACGAACTTTATGTTAACCTTGATACTTATCCGTATAATGCCGATTTCACAGTATTTAACCATATCAAAAAAATGCCGGGCGAATATGACTTGTATGATTTTGCATCAAGCTGCGACTGTGTTATCACAGATTATCACACAATATTAAATGTGTTTAAAAACAAAGATTTAAAGCTTGCCCGCTTTATTCTTGATGCAAACAGATTTATAAGTGATGAGGAACTCGGAGCAGACGATAACATTCCGACTTTTGAAACAGCGGTTGAACTTTGCGATTTCATCAGAAAGCTTGAAAAATCAAACCACACATTTTCAAAGCACGAAAATGCAAAAGAACTTTTTGAAAAAATCGAGAAAAACGGCATAAATAAAAAGCAAATTGAAGAAGAAATTTGCATTTACTATATGGGCGGAAACCTTACGGAAAACAGAGTTAAAACCTTCAAGCGAATCAGAAAAGAGCAAAGCTATAAAACATTTTACCTCAGCTTTGATGAAGAAAAGAACCCTAATTACAAAGCAGACGGTGAAGAATACCTTAAAGGTGTACGCCTTCTCCCTATGCGATTTGACAGTTTTGACAGCTTTGAAGAAAGCGACATTAAAGGCGCATATCTAAAAGCAAAACTCGGCTTAAACCCATCCAAAAAATTTGAAGCACTTTGTGAAAGCGAAAGAAGAAAATATTTCGGAAATATAAGGTTTGATGACGAGTATGTTTTATCCACCTCGGCAATTTCAAAAAATCTTCTTTTCATTGGTCTTTCTAAACATTTAAACTATGAATTTAATTGGTTTGATAAAAACAAGTATTCTTCTAAAAAGCCATTTAAAACAAAGGTTAATTACATCTGTTCAAGGCTAGAAAACGGCGCAAGCGTTAAAATCAATGATGATATGAAAGATTTGAAATGCGTTAAAAAGCTGAATATTGAATAAAAAAAAGGACACCTGCTTAATAAAGCGAGTGTCCTTTAATTATTACTTATTAGTCTGATGTGTAAGGGAGAAGAGCTAAATGTCTTGCTCTCTTAATAGCAGTAGTAAGCTCTCTCTGATGCTTTGCGCATGTACCTGTTACACGACGAGGAAGAATCTTTGATCTTTCTGATACAAATCTCTTAAGTCTTGCAACATCTTTGTAGTCGATTTCATCAACTTTTTCTACACAAAAAACGCAAACCTTCTTGCGACCCTTGCGTGGGCCACCGGCTCTGTTATATGCCATAATTAGTTTCCTCCTTTAAAATGGTAAGTCGTCGTCATCATCAACGATTTCTTCAAAATCTGAATTATCAGCTGTTGAGTAGCTTGGTGCAGGCTGAGAAAATGCAGGATTTGCACCCTGGCTTTCTGCCTTTGAGCCACAGAAAGAAACCTGATTTGCAACAACTTCTACGGATTTCCTCTTGTTTCCGTCACGGTCAGTGAAATTATTTGTTTGAATTGAACCTTCAACAGCAATCATTGAACCTTTGTGGAAATAACGAGAAACAAAATCAGCAGTTTGACGCCAAGCAACTACATCAATAAAGTCAGCCTGTCTTTCCTGGCCCTGTGACTGATAATTTCTGTCAACAGCCATTTGGAAACGGATAACCGAAAGACCGCTTGTTGTAGTTTTAAGCTCCGGTTCATAAGTTAATCTGCCCATAAGAACAACAGAATTGATCATTCAAATCCCTCCTATTATTCGCCTTTAGCTACGATTAAAGAACGAAGTACGCCGTCAGTAATGTTGATAACACGGTCAAGTTCCTGTGGGAATGCTTCATCACTTGTGAAATCGATAACTACATAATAGCCATCGTTTTCATAGTTGATTGGATATGCAAGCTTGCGCTTACCCCATTCCTCAACATTGCCGAGAGTGCCATGCTTTGCGATGAGGTCAGTAAACTTCTGCTTTAATGCCTCAACTGCTTCTTCTCCATTTGCAAGAGAGTAAACCATTACGATTTCATAATTCCTTAATGCCATTCTTCAGCACCTCCTTTTGGTCTTTTGGCCTGCACATTTTGCACAGGCAAGGAATACTTTGTTTTCCAAAGCTGTGTTATTATATCAAAAATATATTTATATGTCAAGTATTATTTCAATATTACAGTTGCAAGCGACATAGGCTTGATTTCAAGCTTTTTAATATTGTTCATATTATTTTCGTCAAGCTTGTGCTCCTGTGTAGTTTCAACAATACGGCAGGAAGAAAATTTTCTGTCAAATTCAAGAGCCCTTTTTGCTTTGCTGAAATTAACTGCCACAACCGCATATTCTCCGCTTTCAAGTTTAAAAGCAAAAGCAGAAAATCCACGCGAAGTATCAAAGCCAATATCAAGGCTTTCACTGCCGCTTGGTATATATTTTGAAAAATGCGCCATTGCATAATATCTCATTGCAATATAATAATCCGACCAATCATCCTTTGCAACAAGAAAACCGTCACTGTAACATTTACCGTCACGCACTGCGTTATCCCACTGGTTTGCACATACCCAAGCACTCCAACTGTCAACCCCGGTGTAAATCAAATCTTCACCGATTATGCGTGCCATCATAAGCGCAGACTCAATTGATTTTGTATCGTGCTTGCAGGGAAGTTCGCACCATTCGCTCATATCAAAGCGCGGAGTTTTAATATTATTCTTTGCCCATTTGCCGAATTCAACTTTTTCATTCACATTTTCATCCGAACCATATGAATGATATGCAAACACATCAAGATATTTCATTATAAGTTTATTTGATGATAAAAGCTCATAATATTCTTTTGTAAAATCTTTTATATTTCCGCTTTCAGGGCCGTAAAGCTTAAGGCTTGAATTTCTTTTTTCAAGTTCCTTTGCAAATACCAAATAGCAGTCAAATACCTCTTTCGGTTCATAATGGCAACCTTCCTGCCAAACAGAATCTCCGCCCCATTTCCACTGCGGTTCATTGATAGGGCTGATATATTTTACAGGGTAGCCCTCGCTTATAAAATGCTCTGCAATATCAATAAAATACTTGGCAAATGCTTCATATTTGCTTTTATCAAGGTTTGAAAAATGCTCGGTAAACCCACCGCTTGTTTGGCCGGTTACCGTTTGGGTATAATGGGGTGAATTTGCAAAAAAGATAAGCGTATCAATATTGCCCAATGCCAAGCATTTTTTCATCATAAAAACAGCATATTTATCTTTTGAATAATCAAAAGTACCGTCGCCAAGCATAAAGCTTTCAACATATCGCCAGGGATTATCAATTCTCAAATTATTTTTTTCATATCCCCCGCCCACATTAAAGCGGTAAATATTCATTTTAAGGCCTGAATCACCGTAAAGAAGATTTGCAACATCGTCACGAATTTTTTCATCCTTGATTTGCGGTGACCACCAGCACGCAGAACCGCCGAAACCTTTAAGTGATTTAATTACTTTTGCATTTTTCAAATTGATTTTCATAGCACTAACCCTTTATCATTTGCTCAAGCTTTTCTATATCCCTGCTGAAACGACGCTGGCTTACAAGAACAACTACTTCATCGCCCTCTTTAATAACCGTATCGCCCTTTGGAGTGATTGATACACCGTCACGCTCAATGCTGACTATTACACAATGCTTACCCCAATCAACATCCATGATTTTCTTTTTTGCAACAGGGCTGCCGACAGGAATAGTATACGTTTCAAGCACCTTTTCATCAGTTTCAAAGAATCTCGGTTTTTCGTGCTTTGAACTTACAATTCGTTCAAACAAAAATTCATAAAACGGTGTAACACCGATAAAGTTGGCAGTTGCATAACTGATTAAACTTACCACCGCAAGCGGCAAAATATTATTCATATTACCGGTAAGTTCAAATACAAGCACAATGCCCGTAATCGGACTTCTTACAATTGAAGCAAAAAGCCCTGCCATTCCGATAACTACAAATTCCTCCCACATTGCAGGAGTAATTGCATCAAAAGTATTCACACTGACTGTGCCGAAAACAGCACCCATATATGCACCCAAAATGCAAAGGGGATAAAGAGTACCGCCCGGCGCACCGCTTGCAAAGCAAACCGCACCAAATAAAAATTTAGTAGACAGCAAAACAACCAAATAAAGAAGCGAAGGATTTTCCTTTAAAAGTATAACTTCCATGCTGTGACCACCGCAAAGAATCTGCGGCATAATTAAGCCGACAACACCGCTAAACACGAATATAATAGGCATTTTGATATAATTAGGCGCTTTAATTTTCTTATACAAATCCTGAGCCTTGCCCATAACCACATTATATGCCGAACCGCAAAGGCCGAGAAAAACCCCCATTATAAGCAAAAGCCAATAATATTTAAGCGGAAAGTTTACGGTGTCATAATTAAATACGGTATTTTGCCCGAAAAAGAGTTTTGATATATAATCGGCAGTAACAGCTGAAACAATGCCCATGCAAAGAAGACTTTTATCAAAAGTGTGATGTATTTCTTCAAGTACAAACATAGTACCTGCAAGGGGTGCATTAAACGCCGCTGCCATACCTGCACCGGCGCCGCAGCTAATCATACGAAGCTCGGTTGTTTTATCAGCCTTTGTAAGCCTTGCGATACCTTTTGCCGCCATACCGCCGAGCTGAACGCTTGGGCCCTCCCTGCCAAGTGAAAGACCCGAAAAAACAGAAGCCGTTCCGCCGATAAGTTTAACAAGAATTACTCGCCACCAGCTTGGGTTTATATGCCCCTTAATTTCACCGCTGACTTGGGGAATACCAGAACCGCCGCCCTGCGGCTCCCATTTGACAAGCATTGAAACAAAAAAGCCAATAAGTGCAAGGATAACAAACCAAACAGCAATTTTAACAGGGTTACCTTTTACATACGAAATTATTTTCATCAAGTAATTTTCCGCAAGGGAAAGTAAAAATCTGTATAATACGGCAATAAGGCCGGACACAATGCCGACCTCAAGACCTCGAACTAAAAGATAAAAGCTTTCTTTTCTGCGGAATTCAATTTTTCTGTAAGTAGATTTATCTTTATTTCTCATAATTTTAATATTTCTTTAATTGATCCTCGTTAACATTTTCAAGGAATTCATCGTAAGTTCCCATTCTGTCAATCACTCTGTTGCCCGAAATTTCAATAATTCTGTTTGCAACCGTCTGCACAAATTGATGGTCGTGCGAAGTGAACAAAATAGTTTCAGGGTAACGGATAAGTCCGTCGTTAAGCGCAGTGATTGATTCAAGGTCAAGGTGGTTTGTAGGCTCATCAAGAATAAGTACATTTGCACCTGAAAGCATCATTTTGCAAAGCATACAGCGAACACGCTCGCCACCTGAAAGAACATTAGCCATTTTAAGAGCTTCTTCGCCGGAGAAAAGCATTCTGCCGAGCCAGCCCCTAATGTCAGCTTCAAGTGTGTATGTTGTGTATTGGCGAAGCCAGTCAACAAGAGTAAGTTCAACCCCGTCAAAATATTTGCTGTTATCACTAGGAAAATAGCTTTGTGAAGTAGTTACGCCCCATTTAAAGCTGCCCTCATCAGGCTCTAATTCGCCCATAATGATTTTAAACAAAGTTGTTTTAGCAACAACATCAGAACCTACAAAAGCAACCTTTTCTCTTGGATGAATAACGAAAGATACATCGTCAAGCACCTTTCTGTCACCGATGGTTTTAGTTAAATGGTCAACTCTTAAAAGGTCGTTTCCACATTCTCTGTCAGGTTTAAAATCAACATACGGAAAACGCCTGCTTGATACCGGCATATCAATCATTTCAAGTGCGTCAAGCTGCTTTTTACGGCTTGTTGCCTGCTTTGATTTAGCAGCATTTGCAGAGAAACGGGCAATAAATTCCTGAAGTTCTTTAATCTTTTGTTCATTCTTTTTATTTTGGTCTCTTGCCTGACGCTGACGCATTTGTGTATATTCATACCAGAAATCATAGTTACCTGTATAAAGCTGAATTTTACCAAAGTCAACATCACAGATATGAGTACAAACCTTATTTAAGAAATGACGGTCATGCGATACTACAATAACCGTATTTTCAAAATCCATAAGGAAGTTTTCAAGCCAGCGAATAGCCGAAAGGTCAAGGTGGTTTGTAGGCTCATCAAGAAGAAGAATATCCGGATTGCCAAAAAGTGCCTGTGCAAGAAGAACCTTAACCTTCATATCAGATGGAAGCTCTGCCATTTGCATATAGTGGTATTCATCGGGAACTCCTAATTTATTAAGCATAAACGCAGCGTCGCTTTCAGCGTTCCAACCGTCCATATCGGCAAATTCAGCTTCAAGCTCACCTGCTTTAATACCGTCCTCTTCAGAAAAATCCTCTTTCATATAAAGGGCGTCTTTTTCTTCCATTACTTCAATAAGGCGCGGATTACCCATAAGAACTGTTCTGATTACTTCATATTCATCATAAGCAAAGTGGTCTTGCTTTAAAACAGAAAGCCTTTCACCCGGGGTAATAAAAACTTCGCCTTTTTGCGGGTCAAGCTCACCTGAAAGAACTTTTAAAAAAGTAGATTTGCCGGCACCGTTAGCACCGATAATACCGTAGCAGTTACCGGCTGAAAAAGTAACATTTACTCTTTCAAATAATACACGACCGCCGAATTGAACGGTAACATTGTTTGCCTGAATCATTATTTTTCCTCCAAAATACAACAAGATATTAGATACTTAAATTTTCACGGATATATAATACTACATTAGTTTATCAAATACAAGTATTATTTATTTTAAGTTGATTTTATAAAAGAATTAAAGTATAATATATTGTAATTTAAAATAAGAGGTATAAAAATATGGATATAAAAATTTCACCTTCAATGCTTGCTAGCGATTTTGCAAACCTTGAAAGCGAACTGAAAAAATGTGAAACAGGCGGTGCGGATTTAATTCACCTTGATGTAATGGACGGGCATTTTGTGCCTAACATTTCAATCGGAATACCTGTAATTGCAGCGATGAAAAAAGTTTGCAAAGTTCCTTTTGATGTGCATTTAATGATAAGCGACCCATATTTTTACATTGATGATTTTATAAAAGCCGGTGCAGACATAATCACATTTCATATTGAATGTGACAGTGATATTGACAAAACCATTGATAAAATCACGGCAGGCGGCTGCAAAGCTTCGCTTGCAGTTAAGCCAAACACCGATATTGAAGCTGTTTACCCATATCTTGATAAACTTTCAATGGTGCTTGTTATGACGGTTGAACCGGGATTCGGCGGGCAAAGCTTTATGGAAAGCACTATGCCTAAAATTGAAAAACTGCGTGCAAAATGCCCTGAACTTGATATTCAGGTTGACGGGGGCATAAATCCTGATACTGTAAAAATTGCAGGAAGAGCCGGCGCAAATGTAATGGTTGCAGGCTCGGCAGTATTTAACAGTGAAAATCCAAAAGAAACCATAAAACTTCTTAAACAAAATGCAAAAGCATAAAACGGCGTGATATAATTTATGAAAAAAAAGCGTTTTTATAATAACAAAAAGCGAAATATAAAATGGACGGAAAAGCAGACGGGCCGAAAAATCAGCTTTGCAGATAAATATATTGAAGCAGGCAGTGGCAGTGACAAATTTGATGCCAAGCGTCCAAAACAAAAGAAAAAAAGAATAACAAAGGAAAAATCAGCAAGGCTGTTTAAAAATATCACTGTGATTATAGCCTGCTTTCTTATAATAAGCGTGGGTTACAGCGCAATGGACCTTTACATTGACCGAAACGCAATGCCGCAAACACAGGAAAGCACAGGTGAAAGTGCAAGCTTCAGCGATGTAAACCTTATGCTTAAAGCTATGGCTGTTGAATCTATTTCGCTTGATGATTCAGTTATGCTTGATTCTGCAATTAAAAGTGCGGAGGATGAAGGTTATTCATCAATCACTTTTGACCTTAAGCGTGATGACGGAACAATCGGCTACAACAGTAATTTAGCAACCATAAAAGCTTACGGTGCAATATCATCACCTGCAAATCAGCTTGAAAAATCAATAGCGAAACTAAATCAGGCTGACATTATACCTATCGGCAAAATTTCTTGCTACAAAGATAATATTGTAGCACTTTCAGACCTTGACACCGCCATAAAAAGCGGAAAAAGCGTTTACAGGGATTCTGACGGGAATGCGTATTTAGACCCAAATAATGATACAACATATAACTATATCAAAAGCATAGTTGAAGAAGCAAAGGCAATGGGTGTAACAGTATTTTTGCTTGACAACACTACCTTGCCAAGCGAAATTGAGGGTGAGTACAATGACGGTTTTGAAAAACTTACAAAAATGCTGTATGCACAATTTGGCGAAGATATAAAGTTTATTGAAGCTGTGGATGTAACAATAAATGATTACAACATTTCAAACGAAGATGTAACCGATGAAAATGGTGACACTGTTTACAACACCACATCTTCATCATCCGACAGTGAGGAATTCACTACCGGCTACGGCGATTCAAGCGAAATTGACGGTGAAGAAACATCTGCTACCAAAAAGCGTGAGCCGCTTACCGATGAAGACGGTGACATTATTTACGGTAATGACGGGCAGCCTGTTTACCCTACCGAGCAGGGCGAAACCACAAAAGAAAGAGTGCCTCTCACCGATGAAGACGGTGACTTTGTTTACGGTAACGACGGTTTGCCTGTTTACAGCACAGAAGAAAGCTCAACAAGTCAGCTTACCACACAGAGCAGCAATTCACTTGAAAAGCAGATTGAAAATAAAATAAGCGAAAAATCATCAAACAATAAAATGTATTACATTTCAACAAACAATGCAGAAAAAGTCAAAAAAATACTTGACAATAAAAAAATTACAAACTATATTATCAAAAGCATCAACTGATGCCAACAAGGTGATATTATGAAAAAAGCACTTTGCAAGGTTAGTATTATACCGCTGATTATCTGCTTAATATTCAGCGTTTATCAATCTACTGCATATGCAAAATCAAATGATACAAGCATTAAAGATGTAAAAATAAGCTGTGGTGTTCTTGACCCTGAATTTAACAGCGAAAAAACTAAATACACGCTTTATATTCCGAGTGATTTAACGCAAATTATTATTACACCTACTGCAAACAGCCAAAATGCTACTGCAAATAAAATTAACCTTACGCTCAGTGAAATGCAAGAGCCGACAATTTCAATAACTTGCAAAGCTGAAAGCGGCGACACACAAAAATACACATTTAAAATAAAAAGAATTGATAAAACAGTAAGTGAAATAGAAAAAGAGATCGGCAAAAACGGCTATGCTGTTTATATTAACAAATCAAAGTTTTATCAGCAAACAGATTTTCTCATCTGCCTTGGCACAGTTTTAACAGGGATAATAATTTTAATACTGCTTTACCTGTTTTTCAGAAAGAAGCTTATTAAGCCATATGATGAAAGCGAAGAACAGTTTTACCTTGCAGATTGAAAATAAAATTTAGGGAAAGCGAGATGATAATATGGAACTCGAAGAATTAACAAACGAGCAAATTGCCGAGAATATCTCCGAGCTTTGCAAAAATAAGAATTACCATAAAATCAAGGATATTCTTATTGAAATTAACCCTACCGATGTGGCTGCCATATTTGAAGAATTGCCAACTGAGCAAAGACTGTTATTATTCAGACTTTTACCAAAAGAGGAAGCGGCAGAAACCTTTGTAGAGCTTAACGGTGACACCCAGGAAGCGCTCATTACAGCATTTTCCGATACAGAGCTTAAGGAAGTTATTGATGAGCTTTACCTTGATGATACCGTTGATATTATTGAGGAAATGCCGGCAACGGTAGTAAAAAGAATTCTTAAAAACACAGACACGCAAACCCGAAAATCTATCAACACACTTTTAAAATATCCTGAAGACAGTGCCGGTTCAATTATGACACCGGAATTTGTCGATTTGAAAAAGGACAGTACAGTTGAAGATGCGTTTAAAAGAATCAGGCGAACAGGTGTTGACAAAGAAACTATCTACACCTGCTATGTTACCGATGCATCCAGGCACCTTATCGGTGTTACAACGGTAAAGGAACTTCTTTTACACAATTATGATGATAAGATTGAAGACTTTATGGAAACAAACATCATCTTCGTAAACACGCACGATGATAAGGAAATCGCCGCAAATTACTTTGATAAGTATAATTTCCTTGCTCTTCCCGTAGTTGATATGGAAGAAAGGCTTGTAGGTATCATCACATTCGATGATGCTATTGATGTATTGCAGGAAGAAAACACCGAAGACATCCATAAAATGAACGCTATGGTGCGTACAACCGAAAAGCCTTATTTAAAAATCGGAATAATTGATACTTTCAAATCAAGAATCCCTTGGCTTTTACTTTTGATGATAAGTGCAACCTTTACCGGAATGATTATTACATCATTTGAAGAAAAGCTTGCCGCTATGATTGTTCTTACCGCATTCATTCCGATGCTTATGGATACCGGCGGTAATTCCGGCGGCCAGGCAAGCGCAACAATTATTCGTGCGCTTTCGCTTAATGAAATTGATCTAAACGATATATTTAAAGTTATTTGGAAAGAAATAAGAGTAGGTGTTGCTTGCGGTTTAACACTTGCCATTGTAAACTTCTTCAAAATTTTGCTTATTGATAAAATGTTGCTTGGCACTAAAGGCATTACCTTTAAGGTTGACCTTGTAATAAGCTTAACATTATTTATCGAAATTATATTTGCAAAAATAGTCGGCTGCACATTGCCGATATTTGCAAAGAAACTTAAATTTGACCCTGCGGTTATGTCGTCACCTTTTATTACAACAATAGTTGACGCACTTTCGCTGCTTATCTATTTTGGATTATCAACAGCAATACTTCATATATAACAAAAACTCCCGATGATAAATCATCGGGAGTTCAGCGTGTAGAAAAAGTCAAATTATAAATTTCTACACGCTGGTAGACTTTGAGAAAGTGAGATAAATTTCGTATTTTGCGAGCGGGAGCTGTACGACGGTACTGCCCCCGAGTAAAAGACAAAAAGCGCCAAAAACAGCTTGGACTCGATGTCCAAGCTGTTTTTTTATAATCCTTCCGAGTGCAACAAGTTGCACCCACCGTCTCACCTGTCGGTTCGGTCGGTGCTTCTGCACTTTGTGCAGAGGTCTCCACCGGAGACCCGCACCCTTTGCAAGGGAGGCAAAAAGGTTTATTTAATTTCGACGAGGCGCGCTTTAGCCACTTTATCGACAGTCTAAACTCCCGATGATAAATCATCGGGAGTTTTTATACTTATTTAGCTAAAAATTCTTTAACTTCATCTATTTTCGCAATTCCTTGCTCATAGCCAAGATTATAAATATGCTTAATCTTCATAGGTTCGCTGTCAAGTGTATGAAAATCAAGCGAGGAACGGGGAGCTATAACAAGTATATTGCCTGCCTTTTCCTCTTCAAAAACAAATTTCCTTTGCCTGTTATACATTTCATGCCTTCTAATAACAGCTTCGGCTGTGAGTGGATATTTATGAAGTACCTTTTTAACTGCCTTTTCGTGACCTATCGGCTTTTTTGTAAAATGTCTGTCTTGTGTGAGTATAACAACACATTTTTCACATCCGTCATCATAAGCCCTTTGAAGCGGAATAGAATCTACCACACCGCCGTCACAATAATAATCTTTACCGATTAAAACCGGCTTTGAAACAAGCGGGAGCGCACAAGATGCGTGAATTTCATCACATCCGTCACGAAATTCAGTCGGATAAAAATATTCCGCTCTGCCTGTTGCCGCATTAGTTGCCACAACACAAAATTTACTGCCGCTTTTTTCAAATTCATCGTAATTAAGCGGAAACATTTGATATGAAAGTTCGCCGAATATCCATTTGGTATTTAAAAATTCACCGTTTTCAAATACAGATTTAACGCCCATATATCTTTTATCGTGAGCATAATCAACCATAATATCTCTCATACGGTATAAATTCTTCGCAATAAATGATACACCGTTACAGCTGCCTGCTGAAACGCCGATTACATAAGGAAAAGTGATACCGTTTTCCATAAAAGCATCTAACACGCCGCTTTCATAAGCGCAACGCAAGCCACCGCCTTCGAGTACCAAACCTGCACTGTACATATATTTTCCTCCGATTCAAATAAACATAAAAAAATTGACGACCTTAGTATAACCAAAGTCGTCAAGCTAATAATTATTACTCAGCTTTCTTCTTTGCAGGAGCTTTTTTTGCTGCTTTTTTAGGAGCTGATTTCTTAGCAGGAGCTTTCTTTTCTTCCTTTGGTGCTTCCTCTGGTTCTTCTGCTTTAGCTTCAACAATCTCGATTTCATTGTCACATTCAAAGAAATCATTGTCATCAAAATACTCTGGCTCCTTATGAGCTGTAAGCTTTTGAATAACAACATAAATACCGGCAATTACACCTACAATAGCAACAATCGCGCTAACAACCTTTAAAAACTTTTTGAAATTCATAATTTTGAACCCCTTTCAAATAACTATAACTATTATAAATTCAATTTTATATAAAGTCAAGTAATTTTACAATATTGAACATTTGCACATAAAAAAGACTTTTTTCGCCACTTTGAATACCAAAAATCAATTATACATACTTTAAAACATCTATAATATCATCAATGACAGGCACATCTTCTCTTAAATCTCTGCCTTTAAACCAACCCCAATTCATACGAATTGCCTTCATTCCTGCATCAAGCGCACCCTGAATATCATTTATCGGGTGGTCGCCCACATATGTACATTCATTTGCAGGTAAGCCAAGCTTGTCTGCTGTATATTCAAATAATTTAGGGTTTGGCTTATGTATTCCCACATCGCCGCTTACAACGGTAATGTCGCAATATTTCCTCAATCCGCTTTCATCAAGCTTATGATTTTGCAAATATGACGGTCCGTTTGTTATTATGCCGACAATATATCCGCGATTTTTAAGTTCCTTTAAAAGCGGCACCGTATGCTCAAATATCACGCAGCAATCACCGAAGCGGTAATCATAATGCTTTGCAAGCTCTTTATTTGACGGTGCATTTTCCCAATGCCACATTTTTATAAGATTTGCATACCATTCTTCCCTGTCAACATAGCCGCCATTGCCGGTAATGCGCATATCCTCTTTTCTTTTTTCACGCTCTTTTTGTGGCAAACCGGGGCAAAATTCGTCAAAAAATAAATCCATATATTTTTCAAATGCCTCTGTTCTGTCCTGAAGAGTTTCATCAAAATCAAATAATACTGCTTTTGTCATACTTCAACTGCTTTTTAAGTTCATCAACTGATGAAAATTCCTTTTCTTCCCTCAAATATCTGACAAGTTCAATACGAATATTTTCATTATACAAATCACCGGAAAAATCAAAAATATGTGTTTCCGACAGCGGAGATGTAAGACGCCAAGTAGGCCTTATCCCGATATTTGTAAAAGATTTATATTCCTTGTCATTTACAAAAGTGCGGCTTTCATACACACCGTATTTTGGCACAACAAGCCCGCTTGGCAAATGCTGATTAAGAGTAGGAAAACCTATTGTTCTCCCCCTCATATCACCTGAAACAACTTTTGATTCAAATGTAAAATTATAACCGAGCATATCATTTGCCTGCTCTATTTTACCGTCACTGACGCATTTTCTTATTCTTGTTGAAGAAATCGGCTCACCGTCAAAATCCAAATGTTCAAGTATTCTTACCCAAACATCCTTTTTTTCAAGATAATTTCTCATATCAAGAGCCGACCAAGACGCATTTTTGCCGAATCTGAAGTTAAAGCCGCATAAAACCGTTTGCGCCCTGAATCTGTCAAGTAAAATTTTATTTATAAAGTCTTCGCCGTCCATATGCTTAATCTGTTCAAAATCCGCAAACACGCAGTTTGGATAACGCTTTTTAAACAGACTTTTTTGCAAAAGCGAAAATTTGTTATTAACACAGTAAATCACGGTGTTTTCAGCACCGGTAATTACTGTTTTGTGAGCTTTATGCATTCCGTCAAAATCACCTAATGCAACAGCTCGCCTTGTAACAATGTCATTATTTTTCATACCATTTTAATCACGCTTAACAAGCAATCTTTCAACGGAAAGTTCGCCTTTTTGCATATCGCATTTTCCAAGTCCGAGAAATCCAATATCACCTGAATATACAGTATAAACCTTGTTTTCAAGCTTTTTTTTGATTCTGTTAATATCAAGTGCACCGCCGTTTTGAAATCTTTTTACCTGAGCAGGTGATACATAAACGCTTTCAAAAGATGAAAACATTTTTTCAATGTTTATCAAAACATCTTCAAATCCTTTGCCGCTGTTTCGCCTTTCTTGCATTTCACCAAGCGTGGCACAATCATCAAGTGTGAATCCCATTGCGAGTGTACGCTCAAGCGCAGTCATTACTGCCCCGGTACCAAGCTTTTTGCCTAAATCATCAATCAGACTTCTTATATATGTACCTTTCGAACACACAACATCAATTGTATAAACATTTTCCTTTTCATTTGAAAGTTCTTTGCAAAGCGAAAGTGACTTAATTTCAACTTTTCTTGCCTGCCTTTCAACTTCAATGCCACGGCGTGCCAGGTCATAAAGTCTCTGACCGTCAACACTGACTGCCGAATACATAGGCGGAACCTGCTCGATTTCACCTTTAAAATCATCAAGTGCCGCCTCTACATCGGCTAATGAAACATTTACTTCATATTCACCCGTCACATTGCCGGTAATATCAAGCGTATCTGTTGTTTTGCCAAGCATAAATTCGGCACGGTAGCCTTTATCACTGTCAGGTAAATAGTTTAAAAATCTTGTTGCACCGCCAAGCATAATGGGCAAAACACCTGTTGCCATTGGGTCAAGCGTACCTGTATGCCCGGCTTTTTTTTCGCGAGTTATTCCTCTGATTTTTGCAACTACACCGAAAGAAGTAATATCTTTATCTTTGTTTATACATATTATACCCGTCATTCGAGTATCTCCCTGCATTTATCAACAAGCAAGCGCCTTGCTTCTTTAACATCGCAATCGAATCGACAGCCTGCCGCCTGTGCGTGACCGCCGCCGCCAAAGCATTTTGCAAGCTCTGCCGCATTTACACTTTCAAATGTACGAATAGAAGCCTTACAGGTTCCGTCAGGCTTTTCTTGAATTGTAATGCCGATTTCAACGCCTTCGATTTGGCGGGTTAAAGGTGCTAAGCCCTCTGTTTCCTGTGCATTTGAGCCTGTAAGCTGAAACATCTCCTGTGTAACGGTAATAACCGCAACCCTCTCGTGTTCATAAAAGCGCATTGACTCAATAGCAAGCCTTTCAAGCCTTGCATATGTTTTAGTCTTTGTTTCAAACATAATGCGGTTTATTCTTCCGTTATCGGCACCGGCTTCAATAAGATCGGCGGCAACACGGTAAGTTTGCGCCGTTGTTGAATCATAGCGAAAACATCCTGTATCGGTAGTAAGGCCGGTATAAAGGCAATCTGCAATTTTTTTATCAACTTCAATACCGAGGGCAAGTACCACATCATACATAATTTGGCACGCCGCCGGAACATCCTCAAGAAGCAATAAATCGGCATATTCCGTGTTAGTTGAATGGTGGTCAATGCACATATCAACCTTATATTGCTCCTCAAGTCCGCCTAACAGATTAACTGTTGCCACATCAACAGCAACAATATAATCAGGTTTGAATTTTATTTCGACAATATCGTCAAAAAGATAATTGTACTTTTTAGGAATATTATCTGCATTTATAACAGAGCAGATTTTTCCTATTTTCATAAGTGCGCGACACAATGCATATCCGCAGCCGAGTGTATCCCCGTCAGGATTTGCATGAGTAAGAATAAGAATATTATCCTTTTCCTTAAGTGTATTCGCACATTCATTTACACTAATCTTCATGAGTTATTTCCTTAATTTTTTCAAAAAGGTCCATTCCTTTTTCAATTGAATCATCTGCAATAAATTTAAGTTCAGGGCTTTTTCTTAAATGAAGCCTTGTACCAAGCTGTTTCCTGATATATCCCTGTGCGCTTTCAAGCCCTTTAACCGACTTTTTAGCCGATTCAATTCCGTCAATTGCACTGATATATACCTTTGCATAGCTTAAATCCCCGCTGACATCAACTTTTACCACAGTGAGCATATCGCTGATTCTCGGATCTTTAAGTTCACGCATAATCGAAACTATTTCTCTTTTAATATCTTCACTTATTCTGTCAATATGAAATCCTGCCATAATCAGTCCCTATATTCCTCTACTACATATGCCTGAAGAATATCGCCTGCCTGAATATCATCCCATCCGTCAAGGCTGATACCGCATTCATAACCTGATGATACTTCCTTAACCTCATCTTTAAATCTCTTAAGGTTAGCAAGCTTAACATCGGCAATTTGCTTACCGTTTCTGATAACTCTTACCTTACCGTCACGCTTAATAGTACCACTTGTAACAAGCGAACCTGCAATAGTACCGGCAGATGAAATTTTATAAACTTCTCTTACTTCAACTTCACCTGTATCAACATCACGATACTTAGGAGCTCTCATTCCGCGCATAGCTCTTTCAATATCTTCAATAGCATCATAAATAATATCGTATTGTTTAATTTCAATTCCGTCACGCTTTGCATTATCAGCTGCAATTTGGTCAACACCGGTGTTGAATGCAACGATAATTGCTTTTGACGCTTCTGCAAGCATAACATCGCTTTCGCTTACAGTGCCGACTGCACCGTGAACAATTTTTACATTTACTTCATCATTTTCAATTTTAAGAAGTGACTGCTTAACAGCCTCAACCGAACCTTGAACATCAGCTTTAACAATGATGTTAAGCTCTTTCATCTCTCCCTCTGAAATAGTATCAAAGAGAGTATCAAGTGTAACTTTTTGGAATAGCTTGAATTCTTCTTCCTTAGCCTGTGCCTTTCTCTGCTCAACAAGTGCCCTTGCAAGCTTTTCATCAGATACGGCATTAAATTCATCACCGCTCATAGGGGCTGAATCAAGACCCATAATTTCAACAGGAACAGACGGACCTGCTTTTTCAATCGGCTTGCCGTGATAATCTGTCATAGCACGGATTTTACCTACTGCCGTACCTGCTACAAGAATATCACCTGCATTAAGTGTACCGTTTTGAACAAGAAGTGTTGCAACCGGGCCGCGGCCTTTATCAAGCTTTGCTTCAATTACTACACCTTTTGCCTGCCTGTCAGGATTTGCCTTAAGCTCTGCCATTTCAGCAACAAGAAGAATTGTTTCAAGAAGCTTATCAATACCCATTTTGGTTTTAGCCGAAACAGGAACACAGATAACATCGCCGCCCCATTCTTCAGGAACAAGCTCATGTTCTGTAAGCTGCTGCATAACTTTATCAGGGTTTGCGCCCTCTTTATCCATCTTGTTAATAGCAACAATAATTTCAACACCTGCTGCTTTAGCGTGGTTTATAGCTTCAACTGTTTGCGGCATAATACCGTCATCTGCTGCTACAACCAAAACAGCAATATCAGTTGCCATTGCACCCCTTGCACGCATAGCTGTGAAAGCGGCATGGCCCGGTGTATCAAGGAAAGTAATCTTCTGCCCGTTAACATCAACCTGATATGCACCGATTGCCTGAGTAATACCGCCGGCCTCGGTTGAAGTTACTTCTGTATGACGAATAGCATCAAGTATAGATGTTTTACCGTGGTCAACATGGCCCATTACGCAAACAACAGGAGGTCTTGTTACTGCATTTTCATCATCTTCAACCTCTTCTTCAATAATTTGCTCTTCAATGGTGACTACAACCTCTTTTTCAACCTTTGCACCAAGCTCTGTTGCTACAATTTCTGCTGTGTCATAATCAATAACTTCATTAACTGTTGCCATAACACCGAGTGACATAAGCTTTTTAATAACTTCTGTTGCAGTCATACGAAGAAGCTTTGCAAGGTCACCTACTGTAATTTCTTCAGGAACAGTAATTTTAATTTGCTGTTTCTTTCTCTGCTCTGCAATACGGGCAAGGCGCTGTGCTTCTGTTTCTTTCTTTGATTTAGCACGCATACCCTGTGGCTTTTTCTTTCTGTACTGCTTTGACTTCTGATTAAGCTTTTGCTTTTTCTGATAGTCATTCATATTATTGGCAGGAGCTATATCTTCATACTTTTGATTGTATTTTTCAAGGTCAACATTGTTTACACGGGTATCAACATGCCTTGTTTCGCCCTTTGTTCTTGCCTGTGGAACTTGGCTGGCTTTTTTCTTTGCCTTTTCCTCTGCCCTTTTTGCTGCCTGCTCTGCCATTTGAAGAATGGCAGCCTGGTTTTTATGCTTTTTATTTTCTTCTTTATCGTCCTTCTTTTCTTTAGAAGCGGCATTTTTCTTTTCGACAGGCTTTTTCTTTTCTGCCTTTTTTGCGGAGTTAAAATAATCATTAAGGCTTTCAACACTGTTATCTTCAGTAAGCTTATCAAATAAAATATTAAGCTCATTTTCCTCTAAAACGGTGTTTGCCTTTTTTGCCGGACCTTCGCAATATTCACTGAGAATATTTATAATATCCTTGTTATTTTTGCCGAAATCCTTTGCTATATCGGAAACTTTGTATTTAATAACCATTGGCATTTCCTCCTGTGTTAGTTTATATGTTAGTATACTTTTACTGATTGAGAAGCGAAATTATTTTTTTAGCAAAATTTTCATCATTAACCGTCATACATCCGGCTTTGTACCCCACACCGAAATATATTTCATCAATAGTAATATCTGTTTTGATAACCTTTACTTTAAAATGATGAAGTTCAATTGTTTTTTCAAATTCTGCTACAAGCCTTGGGGATACATCACTGCAAAAAATCAGCAATTTCGCCTTGCGCCCAAACAGTGCGTGCTGCGCCATATCATGCCCCATTGAAAGCTTGCCTGCACGCCTTGCAAGCCCGAGCATTGAAATAACCTTTTGATTAGGCATTTTCTATTTCTTCTTCCATTTTGTTATATACTTCATCGTCTATCTGCATTGAAAAAGCTCTTTCAAAAGCTCTTTTTTTTCTTGCTTTTTTCAGACATTCAGCATTTTTACATACATATGCACCCCTGCCGGCTTTTTTGCCTGTAAGGTCAAGCGAAACTTCACCCTCCGGGCTTTTCACAACCCTTACAAGTTCGCGCTTATCAAACATTTCGCCGCAGCCTGTGCACATACGCATAGGTATTTTTTTAGTTTTCATATTTACTACGCCTTTCTTTCAAAATGCGAGGTAATTATTCTTCTGTTTCGTTTTCGTCTGCTTCAGGCTCTTCATTAGTGAAAAATCCCGATTCAGGCTTAATATCAATTTTCCAGCCTGTAAGCCTTGCAGCAAGGCGAACATTTTGACCTTTGTTGCCGATAGCAAGTGAAAGCTGATCATCAGGAACTGTTGCACGGCAGCTCTTTGCATCTTCATCAAGAATTTCAACTTCGCAAACTTCTGATGGTGCAAGTGCAGCACTTACATACTGTGCAGGGTCTTCGCTGAACTTAACAATATCAATCTTTTCACCGCCGAGAACTTCAACAATGTTGGAAACTCTCTGACCTCTCGGGCCTATGCAAGCGCCTACCGGGTCAACATCCTCATCTGTTGAATAAACAGCAATCTTGGTTCTTGAACCTGCTTCACGGGAAACTGATTTAATTTCAATAGTTCCGTCATAAATTTCAGGAACTTCCTGCTCAAATAAACGGCGAACCATACCCGGATGTGTGCGTGAAATCATAATGCGAGGGCCTTTGCCCATTTCTTTGACATCAACAACAAATACTTTGATGTTTTCGCCTACTGTGAAATGCTCACCCGGAACCTGCTCTGTTTTAGGAAGAACTGCTGAATTCTTACCCATATCAAGAGTAACATTTCCTGTTTCAGGGTCAATTCTGTCTACCTTTGCTGTAACAAGCTCCTGATTTTTAGATTTGAATTCTTCAATCATCTGTCCTCTTTCAGCTTCGCGGATACCCTGGCGGATAACATGCTTTGCTGTTTGAGCTACAATTCTGCCGAAATTTTTTGTTTTAAGCGGAATATCAATTGTACCGCCGACTTTAGCACTCTTTCTTAATACCTGTGCCTGCTCAAGTGTAAGGTCTGTATCTTCATCTTCAATTTCATCAACTACATTTTTTCTTACATAAACCTTGATTTTTTGCTTATCAGGGTCAATGTCACAATGAACAATATCCTTACCGTTATAATCGTGCTTTGCAGCAACAATAATTGCGGCTGAAATTTTTTCATAAAGATATTCGGCAGGAATACCTTTTTCAGCTTCAATTGCTTTTACTGCGTCAAAAAATTCTTTACTCATTTTCCTATCATCCTTTCGATTAGTTCATTTCTTTTTCAAAATCTTTAATATCAAAGTCATCAAGTTTTACATATGATGTATCTTTTTTATTTACCTTAAGTTCCTCGCCGTCTGCAAGTGAAAGTGTGATCTCACCGCCGTTGTAAGAAACAAGCTTACCAGCATAGTCCCTCACATTATTTACAGGGCGGATAAGGCGAACCATAACATCAGCACCGATATACTTTTCAAAATGCTTATCAGCTGTAAGCTCCCTTTCTACCCCGGGTGAGCTGACTTCGAGAGTATAGCTTTGTGAAATCGGGTCTGCTTCATCAAGCGGCTTTGTAACAGCGTGGGTTAAATCAACACAGTCATCAATTGAAATTCCGCCCTCTTTATCAATAAAAATACGAAGATACCAATCCGTACCCTCTTTTGCAAAGCGGACATCCCAAATATCAAGGCCGAGTTCTTCTGCGTAAGGGGTAATAATTTCTGTTACCCTAGATACAGTATTTCCTTTTCCTGCCAAGAAAAAACCTCCTTACAATAATAAGAGAGCGGGCCTCTTAGGTCCACTCTCATGAGAATCAATAAACTTACTGTGTATATAATAACATATTATAATAAAAAGTCAAGTGTTTTTTTCAGTTAAAAAATACGATATAAAAAACACTTTTGCTTTACTTTTCAATCATTTTTGCTACTATTACAGACATATCATCACGGTGCTTTTCATCGCTGTTTTCGAGCGCAAGGCGCAAAATCGCTTTTGCTTTTTCATTTGGGTCAAACGATGTTTCAAGCTTCAAAAATTCTTCAAGCCAATCATCACCCACATCCGTTATTCCGTCACTCATCATAATTATTTCATCATCGGTATTCAGCAGCGTAGTTCTTTTGGCAAATTCCACACCGCGCAAAATTCCTGCCGGCATAGAAGTAAGCTCGCACTTTGTCAAACTGTTTTCTTTTACAACATACGATTTCGGCGCACCCGCTTTATAAAACTCACATTTACCGCTGAATAAATCCACCCTTATACAATCAAGCGTTGCCAGACTTTCCTCGTGGCTTTTTACAAGAAGCGCACTGTTTACAACTTTGAGCGATGAATCAAATCCAAACCCGGCTGACAAAAGCTTTGATAACAGACCTGCACCCATTGCTCCGTCTAAAGCAGCTCGGCTTCCCTTGCCCATTCCGTCGCTTATAATAAAAATCATATGTCCCCTTGAATCGTTAATTGTTTTAATCGTATCACCGCACAGGTTTCCCTCTGCCGAATATTGAGCAAATCCGATACTCATTTTAAAATTAGGCTTTTCCATAAACGAAAGCATAGTTCCGGCTGAACTCACATTTATTTTTCCACGCTCAAATTCACGCTTGCAAATTTTGCTTATTTCATTTGTAAGGCGCAAATTATCAAGCCCCTTGGTATCATTGGGAGCAAGAATTTCAATTCGCATTCTGTCATATTTATCAATAATTGCAGATATATTTTCAGGAAAAATATCGTATTCGCCAAGCATTCTTCTTATTCTGCCTGCCGACTTAAAATCAAAGCTTTCAGCCTCATCAAACTCAAATGCCAAATCTGCGAGCATATCGGAAATAGAAAAAAATTGGTCTGACGCAACCATTCTGATTTCACTTTCATTAGGGTCAACCGGCGAAAGCGAATTGATTTTTTCACGCACATCTCTGACGCTTTCGCTCACTTGCGCAAGCGCACTTGATGCAAAGCGCAATCTTACCACAAGGCTCTGCCTTAAACTGCCTTCGGGTGCAATATCCGCTCCGCTTTCCCACAAATCAGATAATTTCAATGTCAGTTTTTCCGGAAGTATGCATAAAATAACCCCTGCAATAACACTTTCAAGCACTGTGCAAAATGAAAAAGCCCCCAAATTTGCGGCTATGGCAAAAAATGACATTGAAAGCGCAAAGCTTACAGCGATAGCAAGGCTTGAAAAAGAAGTAAACAGACTGCATAAAAGTGACGAAAAAGCATATGCACCAAGCAAAAAAAGTCCATTTTCTTTAGTAATACCGAGTGCAAAACCCAGGCAAAGAGATACAATTAAACCAAAACGCTGACTGCCGAAACGAACAGTGGTTAAAATCAGCAAAGCGGCAATTATTCGTGCAAACGAAACACCTTTAATTTCAATAAAAGAAAGGCCGGAAAGCACAATAGAAGCCGACACCAAAATACAGGTAAGGTCAGTAACGGGCAAAGCTTTTAATTTAAGCCTTTTTAAACTGCAATTAACAGCACGGTTAAAGAAAAATGCACTGCCCAAAGCAAGCACCGATTCGCCGAAAGTCAACGCATATTCACCGAGCGTTGCCCCGGCTTTAACATTCATAACCAATCCGGTTGAAAATACAGAAAGCCCGGCGATAAGCATTGAAATATATGTATCTCTTTTAACCTTAAAAAATATCAATGCAAAAGTGCCGAGCGTGCATATAACTACTGCGCTTACATACCTGATTGCATTTTCAGGCGAGCAAAATACAATATATCCGAGAGCAGAACCTATTGTGGCAAACAAAAAGTTTTTTCTGCCTGATACTGCAATTAACGCAACTGCAAACGGGCAACAGCCTCCCACTACACTTGAAAAGCAAAGAAGAAAGGCAACAAGTCCCCACAGTACCCGCTTACCGTACATTACAATATTTTTTAAATCTTTTTTAGGTATTTTGATTTTATCTTTAACAGTCATTTTTACACATCCCAAATGCATTATAGTAAAAGCAAATTGCGAATTATGTAAAAACAAGACAGCAAAGAAAAAGACTTTATCAAACACAAAGTTTTGATAAAGTCTTTGATTACACTATATAAACAAACTTTTAATTTTAGCAAGCAAATTTACAAAAATACACCAAGCCGCTTGGAAAAGCGCAACCTTAATTGCATCAAGCTGGTCAATACCGCCGGTGAATGCTAAAAGCCCGACAACGCCAAGCCCGATAGCAGAGCCGAAAGAAGTAAGAACGCCTATAAGCTTTCTTGTTTCCTGCAAATCTTCTGCCGCACTTACAGCAGATACAAAACCGAGCGCCGAACCGTTATGCACAATATAGGCAGGTGATTTTTCTGCAAAAAGGTTTGAATACTTTTCAAATGCTCTTCCGTTTGATGAATTCATTACTCTGATATATCCGTCAGGAATTTCAAAAAGTTCAGCAATGCTTTCATCATTTATAAACGGGTCGGCACTGCGCACAAGAATGGTCATTCCGCTTTTTTCAAGCTTTTTAAGTGATTTTTTAAGTTGCGGTTCTGCGCTGTAAGATACAACAAACATTGCCATAAGCTTACCCGCTTCGGCAAGGTAAAGCACCCTTCTTCCCTTTCTTGCATATTTTCTTTCATATTCCTCTTTAAGAACGGGAACACCGTGATGAACAAGCAAATCCCTTGTTCCTACAAGTATTTTTTTACGATAAATCCACGCCGAAGTACCAAGTCTGTCCTCATAAACAATGTCATCAACTTCCGGCAAGATTGCCTGCTTGCCGATAATTACATCATCAAAAACAGAAGCAAGCGGGCTTTTTGTATTGATAATAACAGAAGCTGTTTTTAAAATTACATCATCTGCTTTTGCACCGTTAAATGTTTTAATACCGTGAATTTCACAACTGCGTGCCGAAAACAAATCCTGCGCTTCAATAACAATTGCATTGGCATCGCTTGTAACCGAAGCACCCTCAAACCCGTTTACCATAGCACCCCTTGTGCGAAGGTGTTTTGACACACTCAAAAGAGTATTATTAGTGCAAAACAGAGCATAGCACGGTGCGGTTATACATAAAGCGCAAACAAAAACATTGATTGCATAATTCACATTTTGATTTACTAAACCGGCTGCAACTGCCACAACCGCACTTAAAGCAAGTGAAATAAAGCAAACATATTTGCAAATTATATTTGCCGGCTCATCCGCACTTGCAATATCAAGAAATTTTGTGGCAAAATCCGTTTTAATACTTGCTTTTAAATTCGGCTCACCGGTTAATAGCCCACGGCTTATAATACCCGCGTCAACTTCATTTACTATCGGTTCAACGGTATATTTTTCTTTTTGATTTGCCATAAAATCAAAATTAGTTCTTATCCTGGTAATAAACACATATTTGCCAAGCCCGTTTAAGCAAAGCGCAAACGCACCTGCAAAGGGATATGATGTACCGTCATCAATAAGCAAATTACTGTCAAAAAGAAGCAAGACAGTATGTGCAAAAATCACTATTTCGGCAAGGCTTACCGCAAAATCGCTGTTAACTCCGTTTTTAATTTTAAATCCGTGTATAAACACACCTGAATTAACAATACACACCGCAACAAAAAGAATAAGAAGCGTAATTATATACGGTGTATTTTCAAGCAAAAGCGATGGTAAATACGAACTGTCCTTAAACCCGGTCAAAAGACCTAAAATAAGGGTTAATACACCCGTGATTTTAAGTGAAAGCGAAACGGAAAAAAGTGATTCATCAAGCCTTTTTGAAAATGTTGACTGCTCGTTTGCACTTTCATATTCTTTTTTTACAACCGTATCTTTATCCTGCTTTTTTGCATCTTCAATATCTTCCGGTGCAAAAATCCTGAATTTATTTACCTTTTCTTTTCGTCTTTCTTTTAATTGCTGCTCTGCAAGTTCTTCATCAATTTTAGCTATCTGCTTTGTTTCATCGTCAAACCCGTCAAGCACAATTTGAACACCTTGTTCTTCTTCCTTTTGCTCCTGCGCTTTTTCTTCGCGCTGCTTAATTTCTTCCCTCGTAAGCAAAATCTTGGTTTTTTCAAGTTCTTCAACCGCTACAATAGTAGGTATTTGCTCCAAATCGTCTGTTTTATCAAACTTTGACTTGCTTTTAATGGTAGCCGGGCGTTCAATAATTTCAGGCGGTTTTTTTGAATAAATAGGTTCTTTTAAATTTTTATTAGAAAAAAAGCTTTTTTGAACAGTTTTCTGCTCTTCAAAATCACGATCAATTTGATTTGACTTTGGCTTAAATTCAATGTGCTTTGTTTTATCATCCGCCTTAATTGCAGGTGATACCTTTGTTTTATCCGCAACTTCGTTTTGCTTGAATTTTGAAGATTTATCTGATTTTGAAGCGATTTTTATATTTTCAGGCTCAGGCTTAGGCACTTCAATTTCACGCTCGGTTATCTCCTTGGCACTGTTATTCACATCTTCAAGCGCCGATTGTGCCTTTTTAACTGTTTTTTCTCTTATTTCTTCAGCCTGTTTTATTATTTCATCAATTGATAAACTATCGTTCATAATTCCCCACTCTCAAATTACACAAATTAAAGGCCAAGTCTTTGCCTTGCAATTTCATACATAATTATACTTCCGGCAACAGAAGCATTGAGCGAATTAACCTTACCGCACATCGGAAGTGAAACTGTAACATCGCACTTTTCCTTTACAAGCCTGCCTACTCCGCTGCCCTCATTTCCGATAACAAGCGCACATCCGCCCGAAAAATCAGTTTTACACCACGGTTGACCATCCATATCTGCACAGTACACCCAAATATTCTGCTTTTTAAGTTCATCAATTGTAGCCGCAAGATTGCCTACCCTCGCAACCTTAACATATTCAAGTGCGCCGCACGAAGTTTTAGCCACAATAAAATTCAATCCTACATTTCTTCTCTTTGGAATAATTACACCGTGAGCGCCGCAAGCTTCCGCACTTCGTATAATCGCACCGAGATTATGGCTGTCCTCAATCTCATCACAGATTATGATAAAAGGAGCTTCCCCCTTGCTTTTTGCATATTCCAATATTTCTTCAACACTTGAATAACTGTGAGCCGGCACATTTGCAACCACACCCTGATGATTTGCACCCGCACACATAAAATCAAGCTTTTTTCTGTCAACCGTTTTAACTACAATTTTATTTTCCTTGCACATTGCAACAATGCGGTTAATTGAACCTTCTCTTTCACCTTTTGAAATAAGCACATTTTCAACTTCCCTGCCGCTTTTAAGAAGCTCTATAACTGCATTTCTGCCTATAATCAAATTATCATTTGTTTTATAATCTTTTTCTTCCTTTGGCATATTTTGTATCTCCGTAAATTTATTCAGTTTAATTATAACATTATATAGGCTTTATTTCAATTACAATTTATAGTAATTGACTATATGAAAATTCTAAAGTATAATAAGTTCAAAAGGAGTAATAAATATGAAACAGCTTAATTGGGCAACACTCGGTTGCGGCGTTATTGCAAATCAGCTTGCAGAAGCTATGCAGGCAAAAGGCAGAACGCTTTATTCCGTTGCAAACCGCACTCACCAAAAGGCAGTTGAATTTGCAAATAAGTATAAAATCGAAAAAGTTTATGACAGCATTGATGAAGTTTTTGAAGATGAAAATGTTGACATAATTTATATTTCGACTCCGCATAACACTCATATTGAATATTTGCGAAAAGCACTTAAAAACGGAAAGAATGTAATTTGCGAAAAATCAATCACTCTCAACAGCAAAGAACTTGACGAAGCCATAAATTTAGCTAAAGAAAACAATGTTGTTTTAGCCGAAGCTATGACTATATATCATATGCCGATTTATAAAAAGCTTAATGAAATAATATCCTCCGGGAAACTCGGTGAGCTTAGGCTTATACAAATGAATTTCGGTAGTTACAAGCCATATGATATGAATAACAGATTTTTCAACCGCAATCTTGCCGGCGGTGCTATGCTTGATATTGGCGTTTACGCTATATCTTTTGTAAGGTGGTTTATGACATCAAAGCCGCATAAAATCACTTCGCAGGTTAAATACGCGCCTTCAGGTGTTGATGAAACTGCCGGAATTTTGCTGCAAAACAAAGAAGATGAAATGGCAAGCATTATCCTTTCACTTCACGCAAAGCAACCTAAAAGAGGTACAATAAGCTTTGATAAAGGGTATATTGAAATTTTTGAATATCCACGCGGCGACGAAGCAGTAATCACTTATACCGAAACAGGCGAAAAAGAAGTTATTACCGCAGGAAACACAGAAAAAGCGCTTGAATATGAAATTGAAGATATGGAAAAAGCAGTGCTTGAAAACTTTGATATGCACTTAAACTATACCAAAGATGTTATGGATATTATGACATTTATTCGCAATGAATGGGGTATGTATTATCCAGAAGAAGAAGGGCGCGAAATACTGTAATCATAATAAATTTTCAGCGCATCATATTTATTAAGGGGTAAATAATATGGGGTACAAATATAACATTATATATAACGCAAACGGCAAAATTCATAAAACCAACCACAGCAAAACTGCCGATTTTGAAATAATGGAAGAAATTAAGGGTGACATTTTCACTTTAACTTTATTGCCGAAAACAGATATAACATTTCAAAAATTTGCAGTGACGGGTGATATTTCATTTTCACAAAACAGTAAGTTTTTTGTTAACGGATACCAGAGTTGGACCGTATCAAGGGAATATGCGCCAAATGAAGATATGCGTGCTGATTTCAATCCGAAATTTTTATCTGTTTTTGATAAAAAGAAGCTTAATATCCGAGGTATTTGGGGCGCAGGCGACCTCACTTTTCATAAATATCCGGAAAAAGCAGGGATTTTTTACGGATATTCTTATGCCTACATACGAAACGAAAATGATATTCGCCTTTTTGCATCATTAAGCGAAAAGAACGGTTACACCATAATCACATTTGATACAAATAATTCGTCCGTCACCATTGAAAAAGACCTTGAAGGTGTTGAGTATAAAAGCGGCGAAGAAATCAACATTCTTGAAATATGCGATATTATTGACGAAAGTGAAACCGCATTTGATAAATATTTTGAAATTGCAGAGATTAAAAAGCCGACTGCAAAAAGAATGTGCGGCTACACAACTTGGTATAACTACTACACAAGCGTTACTGAAGAAATAGTTAAGCGCGACCTTGAGTCAATATCAAAACTTGATTCTAAAATTGATATTTTTCAAGTAGACGACGGGTATGAAAGAACCGTAGGTGATTGGCTCATTGCCGATAATAAAAAGTTTCCGTCGGGTATGAAATCTGTTGCAGATAATATCCACAGCCACAATATGCTTGCAGGGTTATGGCTTGCACCTTTTGCAGCAACTCCAAAATCGTACATTTACAGAAAACATAAGGATTGGTTTGTAAAAGACAAGGATGGCAAAATACCTTTTGCTTCGCATAATTGGGGCGGATTTTATGCGCTTGATATTTATAACGAGGAAGTCAGGCAGTATTTAAAGAAAGTTTTTGATACCGTGCTTAACACATGGGGATACGATATGGTCAAGCTTGATTTTCTCTATGCCTGCTGTATTATTCCGTATAATAATAAAAGCCGCGGCGAAATTATGTGTGACGCTATGGAGCTTTTGCGCAGCCTTTGCGGTGATAAGCTTATTTTAGGCTGCGGTGTTCCGCTTGCGCCGGCTTTCGGAAAAGTTGATTTTTGCAGAATCGGTGCAGATATGGCGCTTAGTTGGAATAAAAAACCTTTTTCCCGTGAAGATGTTTCAACAAAGCACGCTTTGCTTAACACAATCTTTCGCAGGCAACTTGACGGCAGGGCATTTTTAAATGACCCGGATGTTTTTTTGCTTCGTGATAATAATATAAAAATGCCTTTTTCACAAAGAAAATTGATTGCAAAAACAGCAAGTTTATTTGGCAACCTGTTATTTGTAAGTGATGATGTTTCAACATATAACAATGAACAAAAAGAATGCTTCGCAACTGTCACAAGTCAAAACAAAGCAAAAATCAACTATGTTGATATGAATAGAAACGGTGATATTTCAATTAAATATTCACTTGACGATAAAAATATCGGCTATTGCTTAAATATAAATAACGGTACCGAAAAGAAATATGTATAGTAAACTAAAAAAATTATCGTTTCACTATTGAATACATACAAAACCTATGGTATAATTAGGTTATGAAGTAAAAAGGAAGCGATAATTTGAAAATTTCTACAAAAGGAAGATATGCTTTAAGGCTTATGCTTGACCTTGCACAAAATCAAAAAGACGGTTTTGTGGCACTTAAAGACATTGCCGAAAGGCAAGATATATCAAAAAAATATTTGGAGCAGATTGTGCCTATATTAAACAGAGCCGGCTTGCTTAAAACAACAAGGGGCTACCAAGGCGGATATATGCTTGCAAAATCACCGCAAAGCTACACAGTCGGCGATATATTACGAATTACCGAGGGTAGCCTCGCTCCCGTTGCCTGCCTTGAAGATGAAGAAAACCAGTGTGACAAATACGAAACCTGTATGACGGTGGGAGTTTGGAAAGGACTTTATAAAGTCATAAATAATTATCTGGATTCAATAACTCTTCAGGATATTTTGGATAAAAGCAGAACTCAGCTTATTGATGAATATTATATATAAAAATCCGCGTAAAAGTTTTTTCAAAAAAATCAAAAAAATACTTGACAAATAGCAAAATATATATTAGAATGTCTAAGCATTGAAAAAACGACGAGGTGTAACTCAGTTTGGCTAGAGTGCCTGCTTTGGGAGCAGGATGCCGCAGGTTCGAGTCCTGTCACCTCGACCAAAAGACATCCTCTCGGATGTCTTTATTATTTTAAAATTTCATATCGAGGTGTAGCTCAGCTTGGTAGAGCGCTGCGTTCGGGACGCAGAGGCCGCAAGTTCAAGTCTTGTCACCTCGACCAAAAGGACTACCTAATGGTAGTCCTTATTTTTTACCAAAAATAGCAAAAAACCGCATAAAATAGCGGTTTTCTTTTATCAGGTGTACGAATTTTTGCTGTTTACAGCACATTTCTTGCAAGCCTGATTGCTCCCCTAATGTACTTGGGATTGTTTTTTTGAGCAAACATTAAACCGCCCAAGCGCAATGCTTGGGCGGTTATTTTACCTTAGGCACACATAACTGTATGGTATGCCTCTTTCGTTTAAGCAAACATATTCATCTCTTATACCTGATGATTCCTGCTCCACTTTTATCGTTTTTCTTCCATCTAACAGTTGCACACCGTTTGATGTACCGTGAGTTGAAGCAAAACCGACATAAACAAATCCCTTGCCTAAAGTTTTATCCCATACTTCAGGTGAAACACCGACTCCGAAGATTAAAATCACAGACGGTTTAAATGGGCATCCGGTTTGAATATTGCGAACTGATTCGCCGCTGCCGTAATAAACACCGCAATGCACATTCTTGTTCCATTTTTCTCTGTCTTCTTGTGAAACATGGTATGAAACATCGTTTTTATGCTCTGTTATCTGCTTATCAATAATTAAATTATCATTGCAAAAATCTTCTCTTTTAGGTTTGTCACCGCCGAGCCAAAGGTTTAAGCCTAATTCTGTTTTATTTGAACTGCTCATATATTACCTCCTAAACTATCAAAAAAATTAAATGTATTATTACAAATTTTTTCCCAATCATCAGCACAGTAATCAAATGAATCATATGCATCAAAATCAAGATTTGCACCGCTTGCACCAAGCACAACACCCGGGCAAAGATAATCATCCAAAAATGATGTAACTTTAAAAATATTGCCGAAATTTTCACTGCCAATCGGGCCTATAAACATATTAAATACAGATGAAAAGCCGATTTCAAAACTATCAAGTATCTTTTGAAATTCATTTTTCAATTCATTAAGCCTGTAATCATCATACTTAGACGATATAAATTTTTTAATTACATCTTTGTCAAAACGAGTTACATCAAATAATTCGCACATTTTTTGCCTGCCGATATTAAGCGAAGAATCGGCAAATATTTCATTCAAAACAGTATCAAAATTCTGTTCCACTATGCTAAATCCGGCACAAATACTTTTTATCATAGCTAAATTACTGCTTTTCGCACCTACATTTAAGCCTAAACTTGCATATAATTTTTTCAGCCTGTCTTCCATAGTTAAATTATTACTTTTCATATAGTTCAACCTCCAAGTTATCAAGGAGCAGATAACTATCTATATCACAATTGATTAAATCACCCAAAAGTGCGTCGCTCGTTATTTCAACACTGTCTACGCTGTCATATTTAAGTACGGCCTTTCGGAGTTCATCAAGAGTTATGCTGTAATCAATTTTATTTCTTGTTAAAATCTCATACAAGTCATCATATATTTTTTGCCGAATTGAATCTTTGTCATCAATATAATTCATAGTAACAAGTGCTTTGACATTATAATGAGTTTTTGACGCATTTTTAACCTGAACATCCACACCGAAAAGCTCACATTGAGGAAAAAGCGACTTAATTTTGCTTGTATCATCACTCGTAAGTTCTCTTGTGCAGGATACTATAACATCAACCTTACCCGCTTCACTGCTTTGCTTTATATGGCAGTCATTATAATCTTCAATGTTTTTAACTTCAAGTTCAATTGAACTTTTGTTAAAACCGTTAAGCGGAATTTTGAAAGTTTCAATAATTCTTTTTCTAAAAGCACTGTCGCTTTCATCATCGCTTCCGCCCGTCATATCATCGCGGTTTATTACATATTCAATACCAAGCGGAGCTTTAACCAAAACAGTAATTTCACCGCTTTGTGCATTAAAGCTTTCACCGTTTTCCATTGCTGTACATAAAACTTCACATTCAGTCTGCCCACTGGCAAGCGTAACATTTTCATTTGTAATATATTGAATTAAAGGATTTTCACCCTTTGAACATACAGTTCCTTTTTCAATTATAATATCAGTATCACTTGCTTCATTTATGCCGAAAGATAAAATACCGCTTGCCTTCGTTCCTGATTTTCGCTTGCAACTTCGAAGTTCACCGTGCCTGTCAAGATATTCACCCGTCGCACTTTGCACAAACGCCTGCTTTAAAATAAAATCACTGTAACACGACAGTGCATATAATTCACTTGCAATTGCCTGAAGCTTTTTTTCTTCAACCGTACCCGGCAGCAACTTTTTTTGTGTATAGTTTTCATAAGTTTCCGTCATACTTTTTTGTATTTCTTCCCAAGTAGTTTTCAAAGTTCAATTTTCACCTGCCTTTCCTCATCATTTATTAAAACATTAACCTTTAAAACCGTATCATCAAAATCAAGAGATTTAACATATACACCGTCAAGATTTGATACAGCGCTTCTGACAAAAGAGAGCATTTCATTTATATTTTTTGAAAGTCTTATTTGGCTTCCGAAATCTTTATCCGGATAAAAATTACCTTTTTTGCAATATATTGCCATTTTGCAGGCATTCATTATATCAATAATTTGTTCATTTGCTTTGTTCAATAATTTTACCCTCCTTTGATATTAAAAGCCCGTTTAGTTCTATACTTCCGTCATTTTTAAGATGTATATAAGCGCCTGAAAGAGAAGTGATTTTCACTTCCCCGTAGCCCACTGCCGAGCTATCACTTTCAACACCGATGCAAACTTGCTCTCCGCCGCCTTGGGTAAGCAGTAATTTTTCACCTTTAGGCACGCAGGAAATATATCCGTAAGGCGAATAAAAATCAACATTTCTTTCAACTCCCGTTGAAGCAGCTTCAATTTTTCCGCCGGAATTCATTGTCACCTTTCCGCACTCGGTAGGCGGCAACTTTTCTTCTTTAATAATTTGCCTGCTAATCCACATAGTTTACCTCCTTAACATCAATGTTTTTGCCAAGCACAAGCTTGCATTTTTCGCCGTTTTTATCATAAGAATATATTTTTTCCAAAAGCAAATAATCATCAAATTTGCCGATAAGGCTTTCATAATTAAATCGCTGATAAAGTTCGCTGCTGCAATAACCGTTAATTGTTATTTCCAAACACTTGTAATTTTTAAACGAATCTTTTATCATTTTAGAAATTTTATAATTTCTTTGCCAGCTTGCAAGTGAAATAAGATTTACATATCTGTTTCGCGAAAAGCCCAAATCTTTTGCCGATTTTGAATAAGTGTGGCAATCATAATTTGATGAAAACTCCTTTTTGTAATGAACGGCGGATATAGGCTCACTTCTGTTAATAATACTTTTTACACTTAAAATAGGGTACGAATTCAGATTAAGAATATCTTTACTTGGCTCAAGCATAATAATTTCATTACTTGCATTTATCCTTATTCCGTTGCCAGAAATCATAGAAACAAGCGAATTTATTGCGCCGAATAGCGAAGCACCGCTTGTAACCTCATATTTTTTTAAAGTATAAACATTGGGCAGTTTGAATTTAAAGCCTAAATCTTTAGCATACGCTTGAAAAAGGCTCAATGCACTCGGGCAATTGTATGTATACGCAAATGCATCATTATCAACAAGCAAACAAGCACTTGAACGGGCATAAATATATGTTTGAAATCCTTTTTCATCAACTGCTGATTTTTGGCAATCACAATATCCGTTAAATATCAATTCATCATCTTTATAAGCCAAAACTTTTTCAATTTCCACAGCCTTTATATTATCAATAAATTTAATGCTCAAACTGTCACACGCGGCTTCGGCTGTTTGGGTTAAAACAGCTGAAATTATATTTTTTAAAGTGATTTCTTCATTATCAACGGTAATTAAAACTATTTTCATTTCAAATTCACCCTTTCGTTTTCTTCTATACTAAAAGGACTTTCAAAATCGTTTAAATTCATAATATCATCAATACAGATATTAGTCCTTTTTGCAATGTCAAAAGCATTTTCACCTAAGGCAGCATAAGTATAATCAAGCGATAGATTTTGCAAGTCTTCACCGCATACCTGAGTGAATTCAAATTCATATTCAATACCGCCTTTTTGTGCGTTGGCATTATATTTAAACAGCGTAAAAATTGCTTTTATCGGATAGAGTGACGGGCAGTGAAGCTCACCTTGTAAACCCTGCCTTAAAAGTTTTGACATAATATTGCATTTTTCCTGCGCATCATCGCCGTATAAAACACCTTTACCTTTTACAATAATCGGTTCTTGGCAAATATCGTTTGCAATACTGTTTTTTCCGTATATTGAATTAACTTTTACATCGCGTGACGCAATAACTTCAATATATAAAGGATTCGTTTCAAAAACAAAATCATTAAATCTCATTTTTATTTTATTCATCATTCATTTGTGGATTTATCATAACGATTTTTGTCAAGGCGAATAATTTCACTGATGTTTTCTGCCTGTTCATATTCTTCATTCACCACTTTCACCTCCGAAATCAACATTTGCATTTATATTTAACACACATTTAAGCACATAGCCTTTTACATATTTTGAATAAGAAATCGGACTGGCTTTAATACCGATAAAATTGAATTTTTGGCTTACTCTGCAAATATTAACTAAAACTTCATTTGCAAAATCCGGCTTATCTTTCGGCACATAAATATCGGCATTTATTTTGATACTTGCGTATTTTGAAGTATCCCCAAGCTGTTCGGGCAAAACATCAACTTCGCCAAGTCCGATTGTTACAATGGTGTGCTTAATTTCACCGGCAAAGGAAACATTAGGATAAGGCTTGATGATTTTTATATTTTCAAAAAAGCTGTCTGCTTTAATTGCTTTTGCAAAAGATAAAATAAAATCGTTAATATTCATCATATTGTGCCTCCTCCACTTCCCTCAAAATACCCGTATAATAAATAGTTTCATCATTTATTTTAACGGCATTTTTGCGCAAAAACTTATAACTAATATCGTTATAAATCAGGCGTCCATCTTCTTCAATTTCAAAAATATTGTGCGTTTTAGGGCCGATATATAAATGGAATCTTGCTTTATTTGTTCCGATTTTGGTTACACTATCGTCAAAGGCACTGCTCTTTTTTCGCCACAGCGGACTAACGGTGCATTTAAAAGGCATTGATGTCCAGTCACCGTCTTTAAGCACAGCAGTTGAGCCTATTTTATCAAGCTGGTTTTTAATAATATAAGCACTGTTCATATCACACCGCCTCAAATGCAAAACCTTTATCTTTAATCAGTGAGGTACACTGTTCAAAAGCGAAGTTACAAATAGCTTTTGCATTTTCAAGGTTTGAAGATGTGTCGATTGAATACGACACATCCCCTGCCTTAAATGAAGTAATACCCTCTGACTGATTAGTAAGCACATATTGGTAATAAGCCCTTGCCGCACATAAAAATACAACTGTGTTTTTATTTTCATCTCCGTCATTTTTTAAAAGTGAGTTGATATATTCCGTTTCCATATAAATCAAAGATTCATACTTTCCCGCTTCTTCCTCACTTAATGATGAAAGGGTAATAAAATCTTTTTTAACTTTTACTAAATCAGTCATTTAATCACCTTACACCTGTTTGCAGAAAACACGAATAGCATTAGGGAAAATGCAGTTAAAGCCTACAATTGTTGATATGCTGGCTCTTTCAAGCTGGCGGTCAATAAGCTTGTCAAATTCTGTTGTAATATCACTTGCAACTACTCTTTCAATCGCATAATTTTTATCAAGAGCAACAATATATCCGTCTGCAATATTAGTGTTGATAATAACTTCCGCACCGAAAGGAGTAAGTATTTTGCCTGTACCGTGGAAATCAAGGCCTGCATCGGCATCTCTGAACTGCGGTAATTTGAGAATTTGAGCATATGTATTAGGACTCATTACCATTGTTGTAAGGTTGAAAGGTGACATTGAAGCATAAAGATTTACAAGGCCATCATAAGTAATTGTATCACCGGTATACTTTATGGTATTAGATTCATTACTATTGGCAATTTCAAGAACCTTGTCAACTTCCATACGCATAATATTTTCGCCGATACGACGAAGTGCAAGTGAAAATACATCAAGCTTTTGGAACTTAATTGCTTCATATGAAGCAGAAATGATTTTACCGTACTTATTAAGCTTTGTGAGTGTGTCCTTAACTTTAATCTCAACTGTTTCAAGCTGTGTGCCTTCTGCAATAGGATTAAAAGTGGTGTAATTTTCATCTTCGGTAAGCTCGATTGACCTGTAATCAAGTGAATCAACAAAAGTAGTTGTTGCTATAATCTTATCAATTGTGCAGTTATCTTTCATACCAAGCTTGATTGAACGGGAAACAAATTCAGGGAAAAGTGCTGCTGAATCAGTAGTTTGGAAAAACTTTGAAACAGTATCGCAGTCCTTGCCTGAAACCTTAATATCAAATCTCTTAAGCTGGCGTTCAAATGCGTCAAGCCCTTCAAGTGATGTACCCTTATAATTTTCTGATGGGTCAAGTGCTTCAAGAGCCTGTGTAAATGATTTTCCTGTGGTATATAAACCTTTTTCAATTTTAATATTTTCGTATGACATAAATAATTCCTCCGTTAAATAAATTATAATTTAAATTGATTTACTGTATTTGATGTTTTGTCATCATCTGTTTTAATTTGAAGCTTAACGCTTTTTTCACGGCTTTTCTTTAAAAAAGCATCTTTAAAAGACATAAGCTCCTTTGCAGTCATTACTTCGGCAACAGATGTAAATGTTTTAATATCCATTTCCGGCATTGATACTGCACAAAGTCTTACAACCTCTTCCGTAAGGCTCTTTTTATACTGTCTGCCGAGTTCGGCATCATCCTCAAGTGTATCAACATAATCTAAAAGCGAATCAATCTGGCTTTTTGAAACAGATGTTTCCTCGCTCATACCTTTGAGTGTATTTATAATATCTTCCATATTACTCTCCTTTGTAATTTCAAATGCTTTTGTAACCCCTGCCTCTCTTTGCGCCGGAACCGCAACAAAGCTGAATTCATATGCATCACTTATATCCGACAGTACCGTGCAGGCAATTTTGCCCTTGTATTTTTTGCCGGATATATGCTCGCATCTGCCTTGTCTTTTGTTTTTTCCGCAAATTGAACAGGTGGCTGTTGATGAAGAACAGGAAATAGAGACTTCCTTTTTTATTCCGGCGTCAATTGCCTCAATAAATGATTTGTTTTCATCATTTTTCACAGTGTAAGCTTTTGCTTTAAGCATATAATAAGGCTCACCGTCGGCAGTAATTTTACCGTCAACCTTTTCAATCCAAGTGTCAAAAATTCTTGCCTTTTGGTCACTTGCTTTCATTGAATGGTCGCTTATTCCCGTTTTACCTACAAAAAGCTTTTTAAGTTTTTCAAGTGCCGACAGTGAAAATTTTTCATAATCTCTGTCAATATCATTATCGCAAAGCGTAACCGTAAAAACATAAAGGCTGTCTGCGTCAAAATCACGCCTTGTATACTGATTGATTTTTTTCAAATCTTCGTCACTTGCAGTAAAACTTTTTTCAACATAACCTGATGTCAACTTTCAATCTCCTTTCTGATTTGTTCAGCCTGAGCTGTATAAAGCTGCGCCTGTGCAAGCTCACATTCATCTTGAAGTGTAATTTTCTTCCATTCAACATTCGCCTCATAATTAAGCGAATTAAGTGCAAGATACATATTGCCTATTTGCTTAATTACCGGTTCAAGAATGCGCCTGTATGACTCAAGCTCCGAAGTCAAAATATCTGCCTGCTGCACGCTCATTCTTTCGGTTGATGACCAGCTAAGCCCCAGCATAAAAGGCGGAAGCCCTGTTTTAGCAACAATTTGTTCAAGTAACTGCTTAACAGGAATTTCACTGTCAAGCACAGCATTATCTGCACCTATTACCTTTACACTGACATCTCCGACTGCCACAAAATCCTTAACCGAATTTGAATCCATTGCGTCTTTCCAAGCTTTTGCCACGGTTTGTGCCGTTTCACCGGCATTTGAATATGCGCTATCCTTATCCGGCTTGCAAATAACAGAATATCTGATATTTCCGGCGTGCCTCCAGTTTTCGCCTATTGTGTTATAAATTTCAAGCAAAATATCACTTACAAACGGTAAGCCCGAAAGTAAACTTGTGCCGCACAACTCAGCCGGCTTTGGATTAAGCACGGAATACAAAATCAAATTAGGCTTGCTGATTTTATTTCCGTAATTATAAAAATCAACATCCACACCGTTTGGTGCTCGCTTAAGCTCAATTGATGAAAGTTCACTGTTATATAACGCATAAATTCCGTCGTCGCACATAACAATTTCACCGATAGCTGTACCAAAAGTCAAAAGCTGATTAAGATAATTTGAAATAAACGACGCAATCCCCTTTTGATTTCCGCCGACATTTATACTTTCAAAATATGAGTTCATCATATCGTTTACTTTTTCATTTCCGGTGTTAAATTTAAAACCTTCGCACAAGCGAACAATTTTGTTAATTGCCGAGTCTAAAATAGGAACTGCATTTCGAAGTTCGGCATATACTCTCGACTCACCGTTTATCGGCATATAACTTGATAAATTATAGTAAGGATGATTTGATGCGATTGAAGTTTGAACTGCACATGCAGTATTTGAATTTTGACTTTTTTTCCTTTTAAAATCTAAAATCTTCAAAGCTAATTCCTTTCTATTGCAACAGATGCAAATGAGCTGTTTTGATTTTCTCTGCCTAAAACAGTGGCAACAAAATAGCGAATATCATCCATTGCGTGATCGTTTTCTTTTTTAACTGCATCTTTTTTTATATTGTCATCCCAGCGGTAAATTGAAAATTCCCTAATAGCATCGGTGCAGGAAGGATATATAAAAATTTCTTCATCCTTAAGTGCCTGGCACACTCTGTTAATGCCTGTAAGAACATCGTTATTTGCCTTAATAACACGAAATTTACCGTGCCTTAAAACAGTTTGAATAAAAGATGCAGCCGACGGGTCAATAATCAAAGCTGTTATTTCTCTGTTTTCGGCAAGTTTTTCAAGCTCGCGGTAATACTCCTCATCTGTAAGCTGAATACCGTTGTCCCTGCCTGAATAATAATACTCGTCAAGCCTAAACCACTTACCGTCACATTCACCCCAAAGCCCTAAAGAAAAAGGATTGACTGTTCCGTAATCGCAAGAAAGATAAAAACGATTAAATTTCCCTTTACACTTTTTTATGTGCCTTTCGGGTGAAAACATAGGATATACCAAGCCTTGAGCAGTAACCCATTTTCCCTCAATAAATCTTTCATAAAACGCCCCGGAATAAAGGCTTTTATACCTATCCTTAACGCTTTGTGATAACGAGGGATTATCGTCCATAGTGAAATGGATATACAAAACCTGCTTTTCTTTTGCTTTCTTTATCCATTCCATATAAAACCAATGATACGGATGTTCCGGATTGCAGTTAAAAAAGTATTTTGAATTTTCAAGCGAACATCTTGCAACTGCCTGTTCAACAAAACTTCTCGGCATAAGTGCCACCTCATCAAGCATGACGCCACCCAATGTCATACCCTGAATAAGTGAAGCACTCGATTCATCTCTGCCGCCAAAAAGATAATAACGATTAGTCACATTTCCCCTTGAAATTGTAATCATATTTCTGCTAACCCTGTAATCAACGCTGAAACCAAGTTCTTTAAGCGTTGGCAAAAGCGGAGTAATAACATTTCTGCGAAGTGAAGAAATTGTTTTTCCGCAAATGGCAAACGAAGTATCGCTAAAAGCATAAAATGACCAGCAGATAAACGAAATACCCATACAAAGCGTTTTGCCTGACCTAACCGCTCCATCACAAATAATACCGTTTTTATCTTTAACATCACTGCCCTTGCACCACCAATTAAGCACTGAAAGCTGCTTTTGTGAAAAAGGAATAAATTTATTCATCCGTCTCCCCCATATAGTGCTTTTTAGTTGCCTGAGTGCTTTTTTCAAGTGCTTCGTAAAACGATGTTGGCGAATTATCGCTTTTTTCATTCACCATTTCTCTGATTTTGTCAATTGCTTTGAGCCTGTCAAAAAATTTTATTTCCATTCCGCCGCCTCGAGGTCGCTTGATTTCACTTACATTAAATAAATCAAGCTTCGGCAATTTTTCAATAATTTCTTCCTCCGGCTCAAAAAGTAGGCTTACCGCATCCGTAATTTCTCCGAATGCAAGGCGCCGTAATCCGTCGCATACCTCCTTTTCGCTTATCTTTTTTCTGCGTGACATTTACACACCTCCATATCTTTTTTGCAGGGATAAAAGAAAAACTCCCTACACTAACGGCGTGTAGGGAGAAAAATATAGTATCGAAACGCTATATTTCACCTAAAAAATAGGCAAAAATATTTATTTTTACTGTTTTATTCACATTATGTGCATATTATAAATCCGTTTTTTGCACAAAATAAAACAGCAAGTGATTAACACTCGCTGTTTAAAATATGTCTTATCCTTCGTCAATCGGGTTTTTGTTGTTTTTCTTCGACTCTCTTCCATACTTTTCTTCATATCCCGGGTTGATATAGTCTTCAACAACCTTTCCGTCACGAATACGAATAACACGCTCGGCTTCTTCTGCAATTTCATTATCGTGGGTGATAACAATAACTGTTCTGCCCTCATCTTTAAGTTCGTGCAAAATAGCCATAACTTCTTTTGTTGATTTAGTATCAAGGTTACCCGTAGGTTCATCCGCCAAAATTACCGGTGGTTTTGCAGCAATTGCCCTTGCTACCGCTACACGCTGTTGCTGACCGCCCGACATTTCTGCCGGCAAGTGATTCATACGCTCGCCAAGGCCCACTCTTTCAAGCGCATCTTGTGAAATTTCACGCCTTTCCTGCTTTGGCATTCCTCTGTATACAAGCGGAAGTTCAACATTTTCAAGTGCTGTAAGTGAAGAAATAAGGTTAAATCCCTGGAAAATAAATCCGATTTCCTCGTTTCTGATAGCACTCATTTGGTCATCAGTTAAATCATCAACAAGCTTACCGTTTATATAATATTCCCCGTGAGTAGGTGTATCAAGAAGGCCAAGCATATTCATAAGGGTTGATTTACCCGAACCGGATTGACCGATAATAGCAACAAATTCGCCCTCATCAATAGTAATGGATACACCGTCAAGTGCATTTACTTGGTTTTCACCCGGATTATATATTTTATACACATCGCGAACTTCAATAAGATGCATAAGTTTGCCTCCGTTTTACAAATAGTATATTAAAATATTACAAGATATAATCAAAAAAGTCAAGGGCATAATTATTATTATATTGTAAACAATACTAATATTATTTAAAGAGGTGAGCTTTTATGAGCATAAGCAAAGATGATTACAGCAAAATGACGGATAATGCAAGTCCCAATTCGCCAAAACTATTAAACTGCATTAAAGCATTTTTATTCGGTGGCGGAATATGCCTTTTCGGGCAAATATTATTTACAGTATTTCAAAACGCAGGGCTTAATGAAAAAGAAGTGTCATCTGCCACATCAAGCGTATTGATTATAATTACAGCTATTTTAACAGGTGCCGGCGTTTTTGATAAAATTGCAAGGCAGGCAGGAGCAGGAACTATTGTACCTATTACCGGTTTTGCAAACAGCGTTGTATCCCCCGCACTTGAATGGAAACACGAAGGTTTCATTCTCGGCACGGCAGCACAAATGTTTTCAATTGCCGGCCCTGTAATAGTATATGGCACTGCTTCATCATTTTTATACGGTTTAATTATTTATATCTTTAAATTATATTAGTACCAAAATTCTAAATTATCACTTTACTTTTATTTCATTATTTTATATGATATATGTAATATTAAATATTAAGGAGATAAATAGTGGATAAATTGATTAAAAACATTGACCATAAAACCGTTCTCCCTATTAAAGATGAAGTAACTTATCAAAAAGGTCAAATAGTAAGCAAAACTCTTGCACAAAATGAAAATCATTCACTCACCCTTTTCGCTTTTGACAAGGATGAAGAAATCAGCACTCACGAATCAGGCGGTGACGCTATGGTGGTTGCGCTTGACGGAGTCGGCAAAATCACTATTGAGGGTGAAGAATTTATTTTGCACGAGGGTGAAACAATTGTAATGCCATCTAAAAAGCCGCATGCTGTATTTGCGCAGGAACGGTTTAAAATGCTTCTTATAGTAATGTTTCCTGAAAACCAAAAATAAAAAACGGGCGTTGGAAGTTAATTCCAACGCCCGTTTTTCATTCTGTTTTACCGTAATGTTCTTTTGCTTCGCTCATAATTTTAAGCGTTTCTCTGATTGTTTCAAGTGTTGCTTCAGTCGGTTCGAGCTTAACTGCTATATACGGCCTTTTGGCTGCCGAAAGAGTAACCCTGCCTTTCATAAAAGCATTTAAAATTGCAACCGTCTTTATATCAGGCTCACTTGAATAAAACAGAATTGCTCCGTTTCGCTGAACAATATCTGTTATACCGAGCGATTTTGCACTGTTTCTTAAAAGTGCAATTTCAATAAGTCCCCATACAGAAGCCGGCGGTGCACCGAAACGGTCAGTCAATTCATCATAAACATCCTGCGCGTCTGCTTCATTTTTAATACCTGCAATTCGCTTGTACATTGAAAGCCTTTGCGAAGTTGAAATAATATATTCCTCCGGCAAATGCGCATCAATTTGCACATCAATAAGGCATTCTCTTTCTTCAGGTTCATCTTCGCTGATTTCACCTTTTTCCATTGCCACCGCTTCTTCCAGCAGTTTTAAATACATATCATAGCCGACAGCTTCCATATGCCCGTGCTGCCTGTTGCCGAGAAGTGAACCTGCGCCTCTGATTTCCAAATCTCGCATTGCAATTTTGAAACCGGAGCCAAATTCCGTATATTCCCTAATGGCCTCAAGTCTCCTTGTTGCAATATCAGTAAGTTCTTTGCCTCTTGTAAATGTAAAATACGCATACGCGCGCCTTGATGACCTGCCTACTCTGCCCCTGATTTGATGCAGCTGCGCAAGGCCCATTCTGTCTGCATTTTCAATAATAAGCGTATTACAATTAGGCACATCCACACCCGTTTCAATAATAGTTGTGCAAACGAGAATATCAATATCACCTGAAAGCAAATCGTGCCAAACCGACGAAAGCTCTTCTTCACCCATTTGCCCGTGTGCAATTCCTACCCTCGCCTGCGGAATAGCTTTTTTTATCATCATAGCTTTATGCTCAATTGTTTCCACATTATTATGCAGATAATAGCACTGTCCGCCGCGATTTATCTCACGCTCCATTGCTTCTTGCAAAACTTCAGCGTCGTATTCAATAACATAAGTTTGAACCGGGTGCCTTTCGCCCGGTGCTTCTTCAATAAGGCTCATATCTCTTATCCCGCTCATTGCCATATTGAGAGTTCTCGGAATAGGGGTAGCCGAAAGAGTAAGTACATCCACTCTCGGAAATTTCTCTTTAATTTTTTCCTTTTGTGCAACACCGAAGCGTTGCTCTTCATCAACTATAAGAAGTCCCAAATCTTTAAACTTGACTGTTTTGCCCAAAAGTTTGTGAGTTCCTACTACCACATCAACCGAACCGTCAGCAAGGCCTTGCAGTATCTCTTTTTGCTTTTTTGCAGACACAAAGCGTGAAATCATTTCAACTTTAACCGGATAAGGTTCAAGCCTTTTAAGTGCAGTTTGAAAATGCTGCATTGCAAGTACCGTTGTAGGCACTAAAATTGCGCATTGCTTTGAATCACTTATACATTTAAACACTGCACGAAGTGCAACTTCAGTCTTGCCAAAACCTACATCGCCGCAAAGAAGTCTGTCCATAGGGGCAGTTTTTTCCATATCGTGCTTAATTTCTTCACTGCACCTAAGCTGGTCATCCGTTTCATCATATTCAAAACGCATTTCAAAATCCCTTTGCATATCGGAATCTTCTGAAAATGCAAAGCCTTTTGTGCTCATTCGTTTAGCATAAAGTGCAATAAGCTCCTTTGCCATATCTTTAACGGAAGAGCGAACTTTAGCTTTTGTCTTTTTCCATTCACCTGAACCGAGGCGGTTTATTTTTACATTTGTATCATTCTTTGGGCCTATATATTTAGATACCAAATCAAGCTGTGTAACAGGAACATAAAGGGTGTCCCCCTTAGCATAGCTTATTTTAATATAGTCCTTTTTAACTTTATTAAGCTCAAGTGCGTGAATACCCTCAAACACACCTATACCGTGAATATTATGCACAATATAATCGCCCACCGTGAGTTCATCAAGCGAATGTATTGCATTTTTTGATGATGCTTTTTTAGCCTTTTTTGTGCTTTGATTAGTTTTTGAATGGGTAATTACAGCAAGCTTCATATCGCTTATTTGAAAGCCGGATTGCACCGTACCGGTCAAAATATTTATGGCTTTCGGCTGTAATTTTTCAGGTCTCTTTTCAAAAAACACTGTATTGATAAATCCCATATCTTCAATATCACTGCACAGTGCCTTGCCTGCTCTGACTGTTCCTGCCATTATGCAAACGGTATATCCGCCTTTAAAAAGAGGAAACAGCTCCTCTTTCAGTTGCGACAGCGTACCGCTCCACGCATTAAAACTTTGCACGCGGAAATTTGCAAGGTGGCGCACCGGTGTATCAAAACTGCCGCGCGGAAGAGAATCCATATATATTGCATTGTTTTTTTCATATATATCTGCAAGTTCATTAAAATCAAGCGAAAATTTATCAAGCCCCTTGCACAAAGTTCCGTCTTCTACAAACCATTTAAGCTCTTCCAAATTAAGCTTTTCCTGCTTGAGCATTTTTTCCTTTACTCTTGCACTTTCAATAACAAAAAGTCTGTCAAATTCATAATCAAATATTCCGTTTGACTTATAAATCAAAGGCAAATATTTATCAAGGCAGTTTAAATGCCCCTCCTGCCTTAACTTATCAATATCACTTTCAAGCTTTTCCCTTGCTTTTATGGCTTTGCCTTTTAAACTTTTTGAAAGTGCTTCAATTTTATCGGCAAGTTTCAAGTCATCTTCCACAAGGACTTCATTCGCAGGTGTAATTTCAATAAATTCAACACTTCCGCTCCGCCTTTGCGTATCAATATCAAAGCTTGAAATAGTATCTACCGTGTCGCCCCAAAATTCTATCCTTACCGGCTCGTTAAGATAAGTCGGAAAAATATCAATAATTCCGCCTCTGACTGCAAATTGGCTAGTTCCGTCAACCTGGTCATATCTTGTATAACCTGCAAAAACAAGCTTTTTTTCAAGTTCGTTTATATTTATTTCGTCATTAACACTGATTTTAAATGTTCTTTTTTCAAGTTCTTCCGGCGGCATAGTGTATTGGCACGCTGCCCCTGCCGACATTACAATTGCAGAATAATCGCCCTGCAATATTCTTGATAACACACCAAGCCTGATATGTTCAAAATCTCTGCTGACACCCGCAACCTCCACAAAAGTCATTTCTCTTGTAGGGTAAAGCAAAACTCCGTCTTGCAGCTCGCTTAAACATTCCTGCACTTTTACCGCAGTTGCTTCATCAGGAGTAATAACAAATGCTTTCTCACCGTTTTGGCAAAGCGAATGTGCGGCAAAGCACTTTGCCACATCTGAAAGACCTATAACCCCAACAGGAGCATTAAGGGTATTAACACTCTTGCTGAGGTTTTGAAATTCTTTACTTTTATTAAATTCATTAGAAAAACAGGACAATGCTTATCACCTTATCCTTTCAGTATATAAATATTAAATTACGAATTATATTTATTCATAGCCTCATCAATTTTTCCTGCCACAATAAGCCTGATTGCTTTGGTTGTATTTTCAAGAGCAGACTTCAAATCAGCCTCCTGCCCTTTCGGAAACCTGCCCAAAACCCAAGCCGCCAAATCATATTCGGGATTTGGCTTTTTGCCAACGCCTATCTTAACTCTCGGAAAATTTTCAGCACCTAAATGTGATATTATGCTTTTAATGCCGTTATGCCCACCGGCTGAACCTTTGCGCCTTATTCTTGTTTTGCCAACATCAAGCGAAATATCATCATAAATTACGATTACATTTTCTGCCGGCACTTTATAATATTTTGCCGCTTCGCCGATAGCTTCGCCGCTCAAATTCATCATAGTTTGCGGTTTCATTACAAGGCATTTTTTGCCCTCAACGGTCATATCCGCACATAATGCGTGGTGCTTAAGGCGCTTAATATCAACCCCTTCTTCAATAGAAAGTAAATCCATTGCAAGAAAGCCTGCATTATGCCTTGTCATTTCATATTTTGCACCCGGATTTCCAAGGCCGGCAATAATAAAGTCATATTTGCTGCCTCCAAAATCCTTTTTCTTTAAAAACATAATATTCCCTCATTTATAAATATGGCAAAAGAGCGTGCAAACCTTGCACGCCCCTTTTAAATTATAATTTTACTAATCTTCTGTCTTTTCAAATTCAGAAAATTCTCTTTCTTCATCCGGCTTTTCATAGTTGTACATATTTTCATCTTTAACATGCTTTGCGATATAATCATCACGGTTAAAGAGTTCATCCGCCTTAACTTTCCAAGCCTTTGCAGCTGCAATGGTCTTATCAAAAAGTTCATTAGCTGATTCAGGATGCTGCATTTCAGTTGAATATGCGCCTGTTTCTGCAACCATTTTACTGATTGCACCCGGGTTATCAAGAACCGGGCAAGGGCGAAGCATATTATTTGAAAACGGCTGATTGCGCTTATAAGCCATAAAGAGCGGACTTTGAAGTGCTTCAAGAACAGAATGTTCCTTAATATTCACATTTGAATAGTGAACGAAAGCACAAGGTTCGCAGTCACCGTTTGAGTTAATATGGAAATAGTGGCGTCCGCCTGCAATACAACCCTGAACATACTCACCGTCATTCCAGAAATCAAGTGCAAAAATGGACTTTGTATGTCTCCATTCGTGCATTTTTTTATACATTAAAGCACGCTGGTCAGGTGAAACCATAAGGTCAGTTACAGCACCGTTGCCTGTTGGCATATATGTGAAGAACCAAGCGAATTTAACACCATGGTCAATAAGCCAATCCATATACTCATCAGATGCAAGTACATCTGTGTTCTTACTTGTGTAGCAAAGTGATGCACCAAAAGGAACACCCCTGTCCTTAAGCCTTTGCATTGCGGCAGTACATTTTTTAAATGTACCCTCTCCTCTGCGGAAATCGTTTTCTTCTTCATATCCCTCAATCGAAAATGCAGGATAGAAGTTGCCGACTTCCTTGATTTCGTCAGCAAAGCTGTCATCAATAAGTGTACCGTTTGTAAATGAAAGGAATGCGCAATCCGGATTTTCACGGCAAAGGCGCATAAGGTCCTTTCTTCTCATCGTAGGCTCACCGCCGGTGTAAAGGTACATATATGTACCAAGCTCTTTACCCTCTTTAATAATTCTTGCAAGGTCATCATATGAAAGTGAGCTTGTGTGTCCATATTCAGCAGCCCAGCAACCTGTGCATTTAAGGTTACAAGCAGCTGTCGGGTCCATAAGAATAGCCCAAGGTACATTGCAGTTATATTTTTCAATAGCTGCCATTCTCTTTGTATAGCTGTTGATTGCAACATTCATAAGCGGAGGAACAAGCTTTGTAAGTACATGTTCATCAGTATTGCAAATTAAATCTTCAGCAAATTTCATCCAGTTGTTATTAGGGTCATCCATAACTTTATGAAGACCTGCATAAGTTGAACGATTTACTTTTTTAACATCAAATTTTTCTACGAGATTGAGAATTCTCGGTGCGTTTCTCTTGAAATCCTTGCGTGCATATTTAACAGCCTGTTCAACTGCTACGCTTGCAACTTTTTCCTTGAAAGAAGCCATAACTAATCCTCTCTTAATCAACAAATATATTAAATGTATTTATAATTTTGCCGTCTATTATTGAATTATATTACTTTTACTAAAAAAGTCAAGTATAATTTTCTCTGCCGTTTTTAAAATCGAATTTGAAACTTGAGCCTGTAAGTCTTATCTGTCTTATTTTTATAAATATCATTACAATGTGCGCCCCAGCTGTCATATCCGCCGATACCCTGCTGTCTTGCAATAAGTCTTACTACTGTTTTGTTGTATTCAGGCATATCCTTTTGGTGCCATACATTTTCAATTTCTTTAGGAAGATAATGGCTTACATTAAGTTCCATTTGCGGTTCGGCAACAACCGAAAATACTTTCTTATCCCCTACAAGTGTTGCATATCTTACACCTGTTCTGTTGCCGCATTCCTGCGGTTTAAGATAGTTAACCCAAAGGTCATTTACAGTTGTATTATATAGTCCGATTTTAGATGCATTGCATCTATCAATATAATTTTCTTCAGGTCCGTTACCAAGATATGTAAGATTTTCAAAATCCTTCGGAAGTTCAAAAAGTACCGATACTTCAGGAATTTCTGGGAGTGATGCATCAGGGTAAAACTGAAGGTCGACTTCCATACCTTTTGATGTAATTGTATAAATTATTTGTGCCTTTGATTCCGGCTGTGTGCAAACAGTTGCACCGCCGGTAATAATTACTTTCTTTCCGTCTTCAAGAACTTTATAGTTATTTATTGACCATTTTGTGTTATTGAAAATTCCCGGTGTGTCACCTGCATCTCGCCAACATCCAAGGCGTGAACCTGCCCTTGTGCCGCGGTCATTATCTGTTAAAGCTCTCCAGAAATTAAGCCTCATAGGCGCACTTAAAAGTTCTTCCGAGCCGATTTTAATAGAATAAAGCTGATTGCGCTCTCTTCTTTCAAATCTGACATTTACATCATCACTGATTACTCGAAGTGAACCGTAAGTATCATCAACTATAAGCGGCTGGTCTGTTTCAAGTTCATCATATGTATTTTCAAACTCATTTATTACAAATTGATCTTCTGCTACAATATGGCCTGCATCGCACCAAGATGTATCTTCTTTAGTCACAAATTCAAGGTTAAGATAACATTCTGTTTTGATTCTGCTCAATTCAAGGTCAATTACAGCCTTTTCGCCCGGTGCTATGTCGCAAGCAAGTGTTCCGCTGCAAAACTCGCCCTTATCAGAGCATTGGCTCCAATGAAGTTCATATTCATTAAGATTTGTGAACATAAACTTATTTTTTATTTCAATTATACCGCGTGAAGCGTCAATTGCATTAAAATCTACATTTTGATATAGCTTTTTAATTTCACAAAGCTTTGGAGTCACGCTTCTGTCACCAAAAAGAAGTCCGTTACCACAAAAATGACCGTCGTGCGGATTTTCGCCGAAATCACCGCCGTAAGCAAGGTACTCTTTTCCGTTTTCATCTTTTGTAAGAATGCTTTGGTCAACCCAATCCCAAACAAATCCGCCCTGCAAGCAAGGATATTTATCCCAAAGGCGAGTGTATTCATCTGTTGAACCGCAGCTGTTACCCATAGCGTGAGTGTATTCGCAAAGAATATACGGCCTTCCGTCACGCTGAGTTACTGCATATTCCTCACAATCCCAAGGTTTAGCATACATTTTTGACTGCACATCCGAAAGTTCCTTTTCATCAGGTGAACGGTCACATTCAAAATGCACAAATCTTGTTTTATCTGCATCCTTAATATATTTATACATTTTTTTAGGAACAGCACCGCCGAGTGACTCATTACCGAGTGACCAGCAAACTACGCTTGTAATATTTTTATCCCTGTTATATGTAGCTTTAATACGCTCCATACAAGCCTTTTCCCACTCCGGTCTGGATGCCGGAAGCTGAGGGCAACCTACTATTGTTGACCAGCCTGTACCGTGAGTTTCCATATTGTTTTCATCAATAACATAAAGGCCGTATTCATCACAAAGCTCTAAAAATTTAGGGTCATTTGGATAATGCGAGGTACGAACCGAGTTCATATTTGACTTTTTCATCATCTCAATATCATAGCGCATTACATCTTCGCTGATATATCTGCCGGTGTGGCAATCAAATTCGTGCCTGTTAGTACCTTTAAATACAACCCTTTGGCCGTTAATACGGATTATACCGTCTTTAATTTCAACTTTTCTGAAGCCGATTTTCTGGCTTATATATTCAATTGGCATACCGTTATCTTTAAGTGTGATAACCATAGTGTAAAGATATGGGTTTTCGCTTGACCACACATTAACATCCGTCACAATTGCTTTAAGCTTTGTTTGGTGGTCTTCATTTGCATATTGGCTGTCAAGCGCAACAGTATTTCCGTCTTTATCAAGTATGTTTAAATCAAGGCTCAAACTCTCATAAGAACCATTTGTTTTAACAAGAATATCGGCATAACCGTCACTCAATGTAACATCAGGCTCTGCTATAACTTCGTAATCCCTGATATACTGCTTTTCAGTAGTATAAACATATACATCACGGAAAATACCGCCCAAACGCCACATATCCTGACATTCAAGCCACGATGCCGTACACCAACGGTAAACTTCAACACCGATAACATTTGAGGCTTCTTTAATATATCTTGAAATATCGAATTCGCTTCTGTGGAAAGTTGATTCGCTGTATCCTATTCTCTCTCCGTTTATGTAAAGATAAAATGCCGATTCCACACCTTCAAAGCAAATCACAACTCTCTTGTTGAGTAATGATTTATCAATTTGAATTTTTTTAACATAGCAACCTACCGGATTATGCTTGGTAGGTGCATTAGGCGGGCAAATATCCTCGCTTCCCTCCCAAGGGTAGCGAACATTGCAGTATTGTGCTTGGTCATATCCCTGCATTTGCCAAGAACCCGGCACTTTAATTGTATCCCAATTATGCGTATCATAATGAGGTTGGGCAAAATCGCTCGGCCTGTAAGCATAATTTTTATAAAGTTTGAATTTCCATTTTCCGTTTAAAAGCTTCATTCTGCTTGAAGCAAATCTGTCTGCTTTTTTGGCTTCATCAAAGTTTTCATAAGGCATAAAAGTAGCGTGCTGCGGAAGCTTATTAACACCCACAATTTCAGGGTTTGATTGCCACTCTGTATATCCGTCAATAAAGTTTCTTTCCATAACTCATTCTCCGACACATAATATTTATCTGCGGTGCATTTTGCCCTCTTGGTAACCCTCTTGCTTAAGTGCAACACCTACGCTTTTCATAAGAATTATCAAATCAAGCTTTAATGACCAGTTATCACAATATATTTTATCATATTTCATTTTTTTCATAAGTGAGATTTCATCTCGCCCGTTAATCTGTGCAAGCCCGGTAAGCCCCGGCCTAAAGCGGTATACCCCATATTCAAGCCTTAACCTGTGCGCTCTCATTTCGCTTGAAATAAGAGGTCTTGGCCCTACAAAACTCATATCCCCTTTAAGAATATTCCAAAGCTGCGGCAGTTCGTCAAGACTTGTCTTTCTTAAAAACTTACCTACTTTGGTAATATACTGCTCCGGATTTTCCAAATCACCCGTTGCAACATTGGGTGTATTATTTTTCATAGTTTGAAATTTATAAATCTTAAACGGCTTGCCCTTTCTTCCACGCCTTTCGTGAGAGAAAAACACGCTGGTATTCGGTGTCAGCAAATTCGCAATGCAAATCACCAAAAACAAAGGCGACAGAACTATCAGTGCAATAAATGACACCACAATATCGAAAAGTCGTTTAAATTTGGTTGGGCCAAAATATTTTTTAAACTTCTCTTTCATTTTTTATCTTCCATTCATCACATTTACATTTTTATTTTAAACCATATAATGTGTATAACTTTGAAGATTATACCACATATATTCTAAATATGCAATTTTTTTATAACATTTTTTATTATTGTTGCCAACTTTACATTTTTTATATATAATAACAAGAAATATACATTGTGTGCAAAGCATACAGATTTTACATATAAATGCACATAATGTCAACAATTATTTTTATACAGGTGGTATTAACTATGAAAAAAACTTTAAGTATTATCCTTTGCTTAGCACTCGTAATTTTAAGCTTTACAGCTTGTTCTTCATCAAATGCATTGACGGAAGAAAATGTTACAAAAACAGTAGATACAAGCTTTGAGGCGCTAAAGGAATTTGACACTGACAAGCTTCAGAAATATGTTGATTCATCAACACTTAACACTATCGCAAACTATGCGCAAAAGCAAGAGCAGTTTAAAACTCTCGGCCAAGCTATTTTTGAAAATTTAGATTATGAAATCAAAGATATTGATTTAGACAAAAAAACTGTTACAATCACGGTTAAAAACAAGAACCTTTCAGATGGTGCAAAAAAATTCGCCGAAGAAATAACAAGCGAATACAGCGGGGTGCAGCTTCTCGGCAAGCTCAATGATGTTTCATTCCTCAACACCAAATTAGCCGAACTTAAAGATTTAATTTCAAATGCAAAAATGGAAGAAGACGGTATTGACATCACTTTAAACATTGAGCAGGGCAGTAAAAATCTTAAACTTGCATTTGACGATACGGCAGAAAACGCAGTATCGGGCGGTGCATTAAATGCAATCAAATCACTGTCTTAACAGTTGTTTTAATATATAATAATATAATTTTAAAAAAAATAGTGACAATATACCTTATTTGTGATATAATGGCGAATGGTATAAATTGTTGAGGTGTAAAATTATGGCAAATAAATTTGTTACCGCCATTTTTGGCGATTACTCTAAAAAAGAAGTAAAAAAAGTAAAAAAGACAGCAGATAAAGTTCTTGCATTAGAAGAAAAATATGCGTCAATGAGTGATAAGGAGCTTACATCACAAACCGATATTCTTAAAGGCAGGCTTGCAAACGGTGAAACACTTGATGATATTTTACCTGATGCATTTGCTGTTTGCCGTGAAGGTGCTTGGCGTGTTCTCGGAATGAAGCACTTCCCGGTTCAAATCATCGGTGGTATCGTTCTTCATCAGGGCAGAATTGCCGAGATGAAAACAGGTGAAGGTAAAACACTTGTTGCTACTCTTCCGGCTTATCTTAACGCTCTTACAGGAGAGGGTGTTCATATTGTTACGGTTAACGATTATCTTGCAAAGCGTGACTCAGAATGGATGGGTAAGCTTTATCGTTTCCTCGGCTTAAAAGTCGGCCTTATTATTCACGAAAAGTCAAATGAGCAAAGGCAGGAAGCTTACAATGCCGATATAACATACGGAACTAACAACGAAATGGGATTTGACTATCTTCGTGATAATATGGTTCAGTATAAGGAAGATAAAGTACAGCGCGGCCATGTATTCGCTATTGTCGATGAGGTTGACTCAATTCTTATTGATGAGGCTCGTACTCCGCTTATCATCAGCGGTAAGGGTGAGCAATCAACAGACCTTTATCGCCAGGCAAATGCGTTTGCAAAAACCTTAAAAATGGTTAAGGTTGCAAAAATGGACGAAAAGCAAGATACCGAATCAACATATGACGGTGACTATATTGTAGACGAAAAAGCTAAAACCGCTACTCTTACACAAGACGGTGTTAAGAAAGCAGAAGAATATTTCCATGTTGAAAACCTTATGGATATAGATAACACCACTCTTCTTCATCATATTGACCAAGCTATCAAAGCTAACGGCGTTATGAGAAGAGATATTGACTATGTTGTTGCCGACGGTCAGGTTAAAATCGTCGATGAATTCACAGGTCGTATTATGGAGGGCAGGCGTTATAACGAAGGTCTTCACCAGGCAATTGAAGCTAAAGAAGGGGTTAAGGTTGAACACGAAAGCAAAACTCTTGCTACTATCACTTTCCAAAACTACTTCCGCCTTTATAAAAAGCTTTCAGGTATGACAGGTACAGCGTCAACCGAAGCACCTGAATTTTCTGAAATCTACAAACTTGATGTAGTTGAAATTCCTACAAACAAGCCGCTCGCAAGAATTGACCACCCTGATGTAATTTTCCAAACAGAGCGCGGCAAATATCATAATGTAATTGAGCAAATTAAAAAATGCCACGAAAAGGGACAGCCTGTTCTTGCCGGTACAATCAGCATTGAAAAGAGTGAAATCCTTTCAAAAATGCTTAAAAAAGAGCATATCCCGCATAATGTACTTAATGCAAAGAACCACGAGCGTGAAGCTGAAATTATTGCACAGGCAGGTAAATTCGGTGCCGTAACAATTGCTACCAATATGGCAGGCCGTGGTACAGATATTATGCTTGGCGGTAATGCCGAATATCTTGCTAAAAGCGAAATGAGAAGAATGCAGTATACAGACGAGCTCATTGCCGAAGCAACAGGCTTTGCCGAAACAGATAACGAAGAAATAATTGAAGCAAGAAAGACTTTCCAAGAGCTTGAAGCTAAATACAAAAATGAAATTCAGGAAGAGGCTGACAAAGTAAGAGAAGTCGGCGGACTCTTCATTTTAGGTACAGAGCGCCATGATTCACGCCGTATTGATAACCAGTTAAGAGGTCGTTCAGGCCGTCAGGGTGACCCGGGTGAAAGCCAATTTTTCTTATCACTTGAAGATGACCTTATGCGTTTATTCGGCGGTGAAAGAATGCAGGCTATGATGGCTCGCCTTACAGATGACGAAAATATGCCTATTGAATCAAAGATGATTACAAGAACAGTTGAATCATCACAGAAAAAGGTTGAGGGCAGAAACTTCGGCATAAGAAAGCAAACACTTCAATATGACGATGTTATGAACCGCCAAAGGCAGCTTATTTACAAGCAGAGAGACCAAGTTCTTGACGGAATTGACCTTACAGATAAAATTCTTCAAATGCTTGATACAAACATTGAAGAAAATGTAAAGAACTATTTTGCAGGTGACCACAAAACTGACTGGAATGTTGCCGGACTTAAAGAAAAGTACAAAGGCTGGCTCACAACCGAAGATGATTTCAATGATGATATTGACATGCTTTCAGTTCAAGGTACAATTGATATGCTTCAAGACAGAGGTCATAAGCGCCTTGAAGAAAAAAGAGAGCTTCTCGGCGATGAAATGTTCCAAGACTTTGAAAGAATGGTACTTCTCAGAAATGTTGATGTACTTTGGATGGACCATATCGACGCTATGGATGACCTTAAACAAGGTATTCATCTTCGTGCTTACGCACAGCAAGACCCTGTTGTTGCTTTCCGTATGGAATCATACGATATGTTTGATGAAATGACTGCAACAATCCGTGAAAACACAGTAAGAATGATGCTTACAATTATGCCAAGGCGTCAAGAAGATGTTGAAAGAAAGGCAGTTGCAAAAGTAACAGCTACTTCATCAGGCGGTGACGATACAGTTAAAGCCACCCCTATAAGAAAAGGAAAGAAAGTCGGCCCTAACGACCCATGTCCTTGCGGAAGCGGCAAAAAGTATAAAAAGTGCTGCGGTGCTCCGGGCAAAGAGCATAACGATTAATTCTAAATAAACAAAGCAGTTGGATTTTTCAATCCAACTGCTTTTCTTTTTACTCTCAAATTGACAATATATCGGTATTATAATATAATTTGTATATAAAATATTGGCAGAAAACGATTTTATCCCGTCAAGTTCATATTTACTAAATAATTATAACGAGTTTTTAATTATTATAGAAAGGAAAAACATGAAAAAAATTTTATCAATTACATTGTCATTATTAATGGTATTGACATCAATATCATTTACATCTACAGTTTTTGCTACAAATATTCCGTCAACAACAATTACATCAGTAAAAGCAAAAAGTGAGGCATTTACGATTAAATGGAAGAAAAAAACAAATATTGCAGGATACCAAATTCAATATTCTGCTAATAGTAAGTTTAAAAGGGGGAATAAGACAATCAAGATAAAAAAAGTCAAAACTTTATCGAAAAAAATAACAGGATTAAAACCTTCAAAAAAATATTATGTTCGGATAAGAACATATAAAATAGTTAATAAGAAAACATACTATTCAAATTGGTCTAAAAAGAAATGTGTTACCACAAAATCGTCAACACCTATTAGTGCAGCTACTACAACAACTCAAACACATTGTACAAACAATAACAATCATAGTACGAGCTGTGGCAATATTGGAAAGTGGTTTAACACTAAGGATGAGATTGAAGAATATAGAAACAATATATCAAACAAGTATTGCCAACAATATGAAAACGGAGAAATAACTTGGGAAGAATATATGAAGAAATCTCCATACGGATATGAGTGCTGGTCTTGTGGTTATTGTGGCAAATGGACAGGTAGTTTTAAATATAGATAATAATTAGGAGAAAACTAATGAAAAAATTTTTAACAATAGTAATGACAGTAATAATATTAGTAGCAGCAATAACATCTTCTACAGTTACTTTTGCTGCATCAATGCCAACAACAACAATTACATCAGTAAAGTCACAAAGCAAAGCATTTACAGTTAAATGGAAGAAAAAATCAGGTATTACAGGATACCAAATTCAATATTCTACTAACAGTAAATTTAAAAAGGGAAACAAATCAATAAAAATTAAAAATGCTAAAACAATATCAAAAAAAATAACTAAGCTAAAGGTAGCAAAAAAATACTATGTTCGGATAAGAACATATAAAGGAAAAAAATATTCAAAATGGTCTAAAGTAAAGAGTATAAAAACTCCGAAAGAGTCAAAATGTACCAAAGATAATATCCAAAAAGAAACCCATTGCACAAACAATAACAATCATAGTATAAAATGCGGTAATATGGGAAGATGGTTTAATAGTAAAGATGAAGTTGACGCATACTGGGATAAAGTTGATATTAGCTATTTTGAACAATACCAAAATGGTATAATTACATTTGAGGAGTATCATAAGAAATCTCCGTATGGCTACGAATGTTGGTCTTGTAGTTATTGTGGCAAGTGGACAGGTAATTTTAAATATAATTAAAAATTTTATACAGGAGAAAAATGATGAAACGGAGTATATTTATAGTAATAACAACAATTATATTGTTAATATCAATAACATTTCCTACAAATGTTTTTGCTGCTCCTATTTCAACTTCAACAATTACATCAGTAAAAGCAGAGAATAAAACAATTAAAGTTAAGTGGAAGAAAAGAGCAAACATTACAGGCTATCAGATTCAGGTGGCAACAGATAAGAAATTTAAGAAAAATGCTAAAACTGTTGTTGTGAAAAAACAAAAAACAACTACAGCAACAATAAAAAAACTAAAATCAAAGAAAAAATATTATGTGCGAATCCGTACATATAAAAATTCAAATAATAAAAAAATATATTCTCCTTGGTCTAAGGTAAAGAGTACAAAAACTCCGAAAGAGTCAAAATGTACCAAAGATAATATCCAAAAAGAAACTCATTGTACAAACAATAACAATCATAGTATAAGCTGCGGCAATATGAAAAAATGGTTTAATAGCAGGGATGAAGTTGACGATTACTGGGTGCAAGTAGATAATGATTACTATAAGCAATACCTGGACGGAATAATTACTTTTGAGGAGTATCACAAGAAGTCACCAGGTGGCTATGAATGTTGGTCTTGCAGTTATTGTGGCAAATGGACAGGTAATTTTAAATATAATTAACAAAAGAGCTTGAAAATTAATTCAAGCTCTTTACTATTTATATATATAATTAATATTATAATCTTAATAACTTCTTAGCGTTATTGTAGAAAACATCTTCCTGTGCTTTTTCGTCAAGTCCGCATGAAAGTACCTTTTGAATTTCAACAGTAGGATGATGAAACGGTGAGTCAATACCGAACATTATTCTGTCTTTTCCGACTGTTTCATAAGCTTCCTTGATTTTACTGCCCATTGGCATACCACTCATTTCAAGAGTGATATTGTCATATCTCTTAGCCATTTTAATTGCAGCGTCAATATAAACTCCGTGACCATGGCCCATATGTATCATAGTAACTCTTACATCAGGGTATTTTTCAGCAAGAAGTGCAATGCTCCACGGAAGTGAAAAAGGCGGGTGACCGCAGTGAATAAATACAGGTACATCATATTCCCTTGCAAAATCCATTACAGGATATACAACAGGGTCATCTGCAACAAATGCATCAAAAAGAGGTTGCATTTTAATGCCCATAAATCCTTCTTCGTTAATATAATGATTTAATTTCTTTTCAACATCATCAAGTGCCGGGTTAACCCAAACAAACGGAACAATTTTATCGGGATATGATTGAAAAGCATCAACTACTTCATCATTGCCTTGAAAATTTGGAGCAGTTAAAAATGTTTTTTCAATATCGTATTCATCCATTTGCTCTATCAATTTTTGCTTTGTAAATGCAACTCCTGCCCAGCCGCCGAAATTGCCGATATGTGAATGTGCATCTATTTTTTTCATTTTATTATCTCCTAAATTAACCTACCATTTTTTTAAGCTTTGCTGTGATTTTTGTTTTATCAAATACTACAATAAATACTGCGGCTACTACAATACCTACTACTGTTTGAATAGCAAGAGTAGGAAGAGAAGAAAATGCATAAGCCTTATCAAAAAGGAATATTTTAACAACTGTGTATGCAACTATCTGCCATGCACCGCCGAGAATTGAACCTACAACATAGCCTACAATTCTGTTATTTTTAATTACTTTTTCCATAATAAGCGCACAGATAAGTGCCATAAAAAATTTGATAATAAATGTCGGCGCTACCCAAGCTGAATATCCACCGATAAGGTCTGCAAGCCCTGCTCCGATACCTGCAGCCAAAGGAGCTTTTTTATAGCCAAGAAATACGATAGCAAGGAAAATCATACTATCCCCAATGTGTGTATAACCGTTTACAAACGGAATTTTAAATGTGTAAGTAAATACAAATACCAATGCTGCCATAACCGCCGTAAAAGTTATTGACCTTACATTGATTCGAGCATTTTTTGTGTTTTCTTTCATATGCTCACCTCCTGCTAAAAAGAATATCATTATGCTGTATACTTTTCAATCAACAATTTTAATTATTTTTTAGTATACAGTTTATGCTATATATTATATATAATTTAATACCATATTATATAGGCGCAAATCACACTTGAAATTGTTATGAAAATATATACAAAATAAGAAAATTTTGAGAAATTCGAAAAAAAGTATTGACAACTTGAAAAAAAGGTAATACTATTATAACAGAGTTAGCACTCGGGTATATAGAGTGCTAACGATATGATAAAGAGGTGGAAAGGATGATAAGTGAAAGGCGACACGCAATACTCGGTTTGATTATAGAGCATTATTTGCGTACCGGCGAACCAATCGGTTCTAAAACATTATGTCAGCTTCTTCCCTACTCAATATCAAGCGCCACTATCAGAAACGAAATGGCTTATTTGACGCAATTAGGTTTTCTTGAGCAAAGGCACACAAGCGGCGGAAGAGTACCGAGCAAAGCTTCTTACAGATATTATGTTGATAATATTATGCAGGAAAAGCCGATAAGCAAATATGAAACAGATAAGATTAACGAAGCCCTTTCGGTAAACTCGGGTGACCCTGAAAGGCTTTTGGCAGACGCTTGCAAGCTTTTGGAGGAATATTCACACTGCGCAGCTTTTTGCGCAACGCTTGAAGACCCATATGATTGCATACAAGGTGTTGATTTAATTCCGGCAGGCAATCAAAAAGCAATGCTTGTAATGTTAACTGTCGGCAGTAAAATTAAATCTTCGCTAATCAATATGCCTTGCGCACTTGATGAAGATTTCAGAAAGAAATTTTATGAGGTTTCGGCTAAATTTTTAACAGGCACACCGCTTACAAATGTTAATTTAGCACTTATTCAAAGCGCAGTCGGCGTGGCAGGCGAAAGGATATTTGATATGCTTCCCGCCCTCTCATCGCTTTGTGCGCTGTGTAATGAAGCATCGCACAGTAAATTAACACTTGAAGGTGAAACAAATTTACTTTCACACAGCGAGCTTGGTTCGGATCTTTACAAGATTCTCGGCTTATTAACAGAAAAAAAGCAATTGATGGAGCTGTCAAAAAGCTTTGCAAATTCAAACAGCAAGCAGCTTTTGCTGATAGGTGATGAAAACCCTATATATGAAATGAAAAACACATCCACAGTAATTGCAAAATATAATTACGAAGGCGGGCAAAAAGCTGTTTTAGGTGTTATCGGCTCAATGCGAATTGATTATGAAAGCATATTGCCGAGAATAAATTATATAATCAACACAGTTGATACACTTCTTTCAAAGAAAGGGGCATAAAATATGAGTAAAAAGAAAAATAATGAAGAAAAAGAAGTAAAAACACAGGCAGAAAAACAAGAGGAAAAAGAAACTGAAGCTACCGATAAGGCAGAAAAAAGTGCAGAAGAAAATCCGCTTGAAAAAGAACTTAAAGATACAAAAGAGCAGCTTTTAAGAGTAACTGCCGAATATTCAAACTTCCGCAAACGCAGTGAAAAAGAAAAAAATGAAAGCTTTGCTTTCGCTACAATTAAAGCTGTGTCGGAAATTCTTGCCACTGTTGATAACCTTGAAAGAGCAATTGCAAGTGAGCAGGAAGATTACGAAGGACTTAAAAAGGGTGTTCAGATGACCTATGATGGTCTTATGGCATCACTTGAAAAATTAGGTGTTACAGCCTATGGAGAACAAGGTGAGCAGTTTGACCCAAATCTTCATCACGCAGTAATGCATATTGATGATGATTCGCTTGATGCAAATGTAATCACAGATGTATTCCAAAAAGGCTATAAATATAATGACAAAGTTGTAAGACCTGCAATGGTTAAAACAGCAAACTAATAATACAAATTCAGGAGGAAAAAGATTATGGCAAAGATTATAGGTATTGATTTAGGTACAACAAACAGTTGCGTAAGTGTTATTGAAGGCGGTGAGCCGGTAGTAATTCCTAACGCAGAAGGTGCAAGAACAACTCCGTCAGTAGTTGCATTTTCAAAAGACGGTGAAAGAATGGTAGGTAATGTTGCAAAGCGTCAGGCTATCACAAACCCTGAAAAAACCATTTCTTCAATTAAAAGACATATGGGTTCAGACTACAAGGTAAACATTGACGGTAAGGCTTATACCCCACAGGAAATCAGTGCAATTATTTTGCAGAAATTAAAAGCAGACGCAGAAGCTTATCTCGGCGAAAAAGTAACAGAAGCAGTTATCACAGTTCCTGCTTACTTTACAGACTCACAGCGTCAGGCTACAAAGGATGCAGGTAAAATTGCCGGCCTTGATGTTAAGAGAATTATCAACGAGCCTACTGCTGCCGCACTTGCTTTTGGTATTGATAAAGAAGATGACCAAAAAGTAATGGTATATGACCTTGGCGGCGGTACATTCGATGTATCTATCATTGAAATGGGCGATGGTGTTCAGGAAGTTCTTGCAACAGCAGGTAACAACCACCTTGGCGGTGATGACTTTGATAAGAAAATTATGGACTACATTGTAGCTCAATTTAAAAACGAAACAGGTATTGACCTTTCAAACGATAAAATGGCTATGCAGAGAGTTAAGGAAGCTGCCGAAAAAGCAAAGATTGACCTTTCAGGTATGACAACAGCTCAGATTTCACTTCCTTTCATCACAGCAGATGCAACAGGCCCTAAGCACCTTGAAACAACTCTTACAAGAGCTAAATTCAACGAAATGACAGCTGACCTTGTTGAAGCAACAATGGGTCCTGTTCGCCAAGCAATGCAAGATTCAGGCCTTTCAATGAACGATATTGACAAGATTTTGCTTGTCGGCGGTTCAACAAGAATTCCTGCAGTACAGGAAGCTATCCAAAAATTCAGCGGTAAAGAACCATTCAAGGGTATCAACCCTGATGAATGTGTTGCTATGGGTGCTGCCCTTCAGGGCGGTGTACTCGGCGGCGATGTTAAAGGACTTCTTCTTCTTGATGTTACCCCGCTTTCACTTGGTATTGAAACTATGGGCGGTGTAAACACAGTAATTATTGAAAGAAACACTACTATCCCAACAAAGAAGAGCCAGATTTTCTCAACTGCCGCAGATAACCAAACTTCTGTTGAAGTTCATGTACTTCAGGGTGAAAGAGAATTTGCTAAAGATAATAAAACTCTTGGTATGTTCCACCTTGACGGCATTCTTCCTGCAAGAAGAGGTGTGCCTCAAATCGAAGTAACATTTGATATTGATGCTAACGGTATTGTTCATGTTTCAGCTAAAGACCTTGGCACAGGCAAGCAACAGGAAATTTCTATCACCGCTTCATCTAACATGAGCAAGGAAGATATTGATAAAGCTGTAAAGGAAGCAGAACAATTTGCTGAAGAAGATAAGAAGAAGAGAGAATCAGTTGATCTTCGTAACAACGCTGACCAAATGGTTTACCAAACTGAAAAGCTTATCAGCGAAGACGGTGATAAATTCTCAGCAGATGATAAATCAGCACTTCAAACAAAGGTTGATGCATTGAAAGAAGCACTTAAGGGTGATAATGAAGATGCAATCAAATCAGCACAGGAAGACCTTCAAAACAAGTTTTATGAAGTTTCACAAAAGCTTTATGAAGCTGCACAGCAGGCACAGGGCGGCGCACAGGCAGGCCCACAGGGTGCAGGATATGACCCAAATGCACAGGCACAAGGCGGCGGTCAGGAATATACTGACGCTGACTATACCGAAGTTGATGACAACTAAGTCTTGACATCATAATAAATTATTATATAATACCTAAGAGGCTGTCTTATATTAGACAGCTCTCTTTTGGTAAATGAACATAAAAGAAAGGGTTAAAGTATATGCCTGAAGATAAAAGAGATTATTACGAAGTGCTTGGCGTAAGCAAAAACGCAAGTGACGACGAAATCAAAAAAGCATACAGAAAAACGGCAAAGAAATACCACCCTGACTTAAACCCGGATAATCCTGAGGCTGAAGCCAAGTTTAAAGAATGTAACGAAGCTTATGAAGTTCTTTCAGACCCGCAGAAAAAAGCACGCTATGACCAATTCGGCTTTGCCGGTGTTGACCCTAACTACGGTGCAGGCCAGGGCGGCGGCTTCGGCGGTGGATTTGGCGGCGGCTTTGACGGCGATATTGATTTAGGTGACATTTTTTCATCATTCTTCGGCGGTGGATTTGGCGGCAGCTCGCGAAATCCTAATGCCCCGTCAAGAGGTCGTGACATACAGGCATCAGTCACTCTTACATTTGAGGAAGCTGCAAAAGGCTGCAAAAAGACTATTGAAGTTATGCGTGTTATGGACTGCAGCGAATGCGGCGGCACAGGTGCGGCAAAAGGCACAACCCCTACCGTATGCCCTGAATGTCACGGTTCAGGTGTGCAAACAGTTTCACAGCGTACACCGCTTGGTGTAATGAGTACACAGCGTACCTGCTCACGCTGCGGCGGTACAGGTAAAATAATCAATACGCCTTGCCAGAAATGTAACGGAAAGGGTAAAGTCAGAACCAGAAAGAAAATTGAAGTCAATATACCTGCCGGTATTGATAATAACCAAATAGTTAATGTGCGCGGCTTTGGTAACGCAGGTTCTAACGGTGGCCCATCAGGTGACCTTAAAGTTATTATCAGCATTAAAAAGCACGCATATTTTAAGCGTGACGGTTATGATGTATGGTTTGATAAGCACATTTCCATTGTTGAAGCAACACTTGGTGCAGAGGTTGAAATACCTACTCTTGAAGGAAATGTCAAGTTGAACATCCCTGCCGGTACACAACCGGGCGAAGTCTTTACACTTAAAGGCAATAAAGGTATCTCCCGCTTAAACGGTATGGGCAAAGGTGATGAACATGTAAGGATAATTGTTGATATTCCTAAAAATGTTACATCCGAACAAAAGCAACTTTTAAAAGAATTTGACAAAACCTATGTTCCGCCGAAAAACAGCGGAAAAGAAGGCTTTTTTGATAAATTTAAAAAGAAATAGAAGCAAAAACCGAGATTGAATAATCTCGGTTTTTTTGTTGACAAATTATGATTATTGTGCTAATCTGATTATGGTTAGTTAATGCTAACCTGTGGAGGTGTGTTTGTATGATTAAAACTACAATAGGAATAGCTGGTATGATGTGTGGAATGTGCGAATCGCACATCAATGATGTAATAAGGCGCGAATTTAAAGTTAAAAAAGTAAGTTCATCGCACACAAAAGGAATTGCCGAAATTATAAGCGAAAATGAAATAGATGAAGAAAAAATAAAAAAAGCAATTGCTGATACCGGCTATGATGTTACAAGCTTTAAATCAGAGCCTTATGAAAAAAAGAAAGGTATTTTTTCTTTCCTTTCAAAATAATGATATAAAAAAGAAGTTCAGTCAAAAGACTGAACTTCTTTTTATGTTACTTCTATATTTTCAAAACGCTCTTTTTAATTTCTATTACTTTAAAATTCGTCCATCTTATGAAAGCTTTGAAATTACCTCGTCGCGATTTAATTTGCACTTTCTTGCGTTTTCATTATGAGGAACTGCACGAAGAATTTTACCGTCATAACGGGATACAAGATAATCACACTTATTTCCGTCAATATCAAGTGACTCAAGCGAATATTTTTCTGCAAGAGGTACTTGCTTTTTAAGATTTGACTTTTCAGTAAGCGCACCTGTCGGGCAAAGGCTTACGCAAAGTCCGCAGTTGGTACACTTTGTTTGGTCAAGCGGGAGTGCAAAAGCAGGTGTAACACTTGTTTTGAAGCCACGGCCTAAGAGTCCGAGTACACTGAGTTCTTCAACCTCACGGCAAGAACGAACACAAAGGCCGCAAAGAATACATTTAGCAGTATTTCTTTCAATAAACGAATTTGCATCCTTGGTATATTTCTGTGGCATTTCGCCTGCGAAACGCTCCGGATGAATATCATACCTCTGCGCAACATTCAAAAGCTTACACTTGAAATATTCGCGGCATCCGCATTCAAGGCATCTTTCAGCTTCTTTTTGTGCCTGCGAAACAGTAAGGCCGAGTGAAACTTCATCAAAGCAAGCCTTTCTCTTTTCAGCAGGTAAAACTTCGGCAACTATCTGTGCCTCTTTAGTTTTGCCTGAAAAATCAATTTTATCCTCATCGCGCTTGCTGATATAAGGCTCTGTAAAATCAAGCTTTTCGCCCTTTAAATATGCGTCAACAACTTTTACGCACTTGTCAGCTTCGCCGATTGCGGCAATAGCAATTGATGCACCTTTGTTTGTAGCATCACCGATTGCAAATACACCGTCAAGATTTGTAAGAAATGTATCTTCATCGGCAGATATTGTTCCTCTTTGTGTAAGTTCAACAGTATCTTTAAAATCATCCGAATCGAGCTTCTGACCGATTGCCATAATCACACTGTCAAGTTCAAGATATTCCGTCTTACCCTCAATTGCAACCGGGCGTCTTCTGCCTGATGCGTCAGGCTCACCGAGTTCCATAAGCTGAAGTGTCATACCGCTTACTTTTCCGTTTTGTGAGTGAATTTCAAGCGGATTTGTGAGGAATTTATATGTAACTCCCTCTTCCTTTGATTCCTTAATTTCAATTTCTTCGGCAGGCATTTCCTTTTCGGTTCTTCTGTAAATTACATAAACTTCTTTTGCACCGAGGCGAACAGCAGTTCTGCAAGCGTCCATAGCAGTGTTACCGCCGCCGCAAACAGCAACTTTTTCGCCTATTTCAACAGCCTTACCCTGAATAACACTTCTAAGAAAATCTATACCGCCGTATACACCTTGTGTATCTTCACCCTTAACTCTCATCGGAGTGGATTTCCAAGCACCCGGAGCGAGAATAACCGCGTCATTCACACTCTTAAGATTTTCAATAGTAATATCACGGCCGAGCTTAACATTGTTGCAAAAGCGAACACCTGTTTTTTCAATAATCTTGATTTCACTGTCAAGAACTTCCTTTGGCAAACGATATTGCGGAATACCGTATCTGAGCATACCGCCCATTTTATCCATCATATCAAAAACAGTTACTTCGTGGCCAAGCTGTGCAAGGTAATATGCAGCAGTAAGTCCTGCAGGTCCGCCACCTACGATTGCAACCTTTTTGCCTGTCTTCTCTGCTGTTTCAGGAATGTAGCTGTCACCTTTTAAATCAAGGTCGGCAGCAAAGCTCTTAAGCTGAACTATATTTATAGGTTCATCTACTTTTCCTCTTCTGCATGCCTTTTCGCAAGGGTGCGGGCATACTCTGCCGATAGATGCAGGAAGCGGAATTTTATTTTTAATAAGCTTTAATGCCGAGTCAAATTCACCGTTTGCAATAAGGCCTACATAACCCTGGCAATCTGTATTTGCAGGGCAGGCAAGCTGGCATGGTGCAATGCAGTCGCCGTCATGGGCAGACATTAAAAGCTCCATAGCAATTTTTCTTGATTTAATAACTCTTTCACTTTCGGTATTGATTACCATTCCATCACTTACTTTTGCCGAGCAAGAACGGAGAAGCTTCGGTATACCCTCGGCCTCTACAACACAAAGTCCGCAAGCACCGTAAACTTCAACTGCTTCATCATAGCAAAGGGTAGGAATATAAATTCCGTTTTGCCTTGCCGCTTCAAGAATGGTACTGCCGGCAGGAGCAGTAATTTCCTTACCGTTAATAGTTAATTTTACATTTTCCATTTTATCTGCTCCCTCCTTACTTTCTTACTACTGCGCCAAAGCGACATGTAGCAATGCATTTACCGCATTTAATACATTTGTTTACATCAATTGTGTGTGCCGATTTAACTTCGCCGGAAATTGCATTTACAGGGCAATTTCTTGCGCAAAGTGTACAGCCTTTACATTTATCTTTATCAATAGAATATTCAATAAGTGATGAACATTCGCCCGCAGGGCATTTCTTTTCGTTAATATGTGCTTCATATTCATTACGGAAATATTTAATAGTAGTTAATACAGGGTTTGGCGCAGTTTGGCCCAAGCCGCAAAGCGCACCGTCTTTAATTCCGTAGCAAAGCTCTTCAAGAAGCTCAACATCACCGTCTTGCCCCTCACCATTTGTAATTCTTGTAAGAATTTCAAGCATTCTCTTTGTACCGATACGGCAGTGAATACATTTGCCGCAACTTTCCTTTGCAGTAAAGTCAAGGAAGAATTTAGCCATACCGACCATACATGTACCTTCATCCATTACAACCATACCGCCTGAACCCATAATTGCACCTGTTGCACCGAGTGCCTTGTAATCAATTACGGTATCAATAAGTTCGGCAGGAATACAACCGCCCGATGGGCCGCCCATCTGCACAGCTTTAAATGCCTTGTCACCCTTCATTCCGCCGCCAATATCAAATATAACATCGCGAAGAGTTTTACCCATAGGAATTTCAACAAGTCCGCTTCTTTTAACTTTACCTGTTACAGCAAATACTTTTGTACCCTTTGAACCTTCTGTACCCATACTTGCAAAAGCTGCGCCGCCGTTATTTATAATCCAGCTTACATTTGCAAATGTTTCAACATTGTTGATGTTAGACGGTTTTCTCCAATAACCGCTTTGTGCCGGAAACGGAGGTTTTAACCTTGGCATACCCCTGTGACCTTCAAGTGATTCAATAAGTGCTGTTTCCTCACCGCAAACAAATGCGCCTGCACCTGCTTTAATGGTCATTTTACAGCTGAAATCTGTACCGAGGATGTTATCACCCAAATAGCCTGCTTCGGTTGCCTGCTCAATAGCTCTTTCAAGCCTTTTAATAGCAAGCGGATATTCGGCTCTGACATATACTACCGCATTTTTTGCACCGATTGCATATGCACCGATAAGCATACCCTCAATAAGAGTATGCGGGTCAGATTCAATTACAGCCCTGTCCATAAATGCACCTGGGTCACCCTCATCCGCATTGCAAATAAGGTATTTTTCTTCACCGTCACTCTGTCTTGCCGCATTCCACTTAAACCAAGTCGGGAAGCCTGCACCGCCGCGGCCTGCAAGGCCTGATGTTTTAATAACTTCAATAACATCTTCCGGTGTCATTTCATTGAGAACTTTTTTAATAGCAGTATAACCGTCAGCCTGAATAAAATCTTCAATTTCATCAGGATTTATAATACCGCAACGGCGAAGAGCAATACGAGTTTGCTTATTTAAAAATTCTTTATCTTCATCAGATACAAGAAGCGGGGCGATTGCATTTTCATCCCCTGTTTTTGCATATTCTGCAATTTTCTTTGCATCATTTTCTGTTACACGAACAAGGCGTTTTACTTCCTTTCCGTCTTCATAAATATCAACAATCGGTTCAAGGTAGCACATACCTATACAACCTGCAATGGTAAGCATGGCACCGTTCAAATCTTCCTTTAATAATGCCTGCCTTACTTTTTCAGCGCCTGCTGCAATACCGCAAGAACCTTCGCCTACAACAATTTTCATCATTCTGCCTCCCTCAATTCTTTAAGTATTTTCTTTGTTTTTTCAGGAGTGAGTGAGCCGTATGTATTCTCGTTAATCATCATAACCGGTGAAAGAGAACAACATCCGAGGCAGGCAACACACTTAAGTGAAAATAATCCGTCTTCAGTGGTTTCCCCGTCTTCAATTCCAAGTTCATCCTTAATTGTTTGCAATATAAGTTCACTTGAATTAACATGGCAGGCAGTACCTTGGCAAAGCATAATAAGATACTTGCCCACAGGTGTCAGGCGAAATTGGGTATAAAATGTTGCAACACCCATAATTTCACTTTCTGCAATGCCTGTCCTTTCACTTATATAAATAATAGCTTCTTTCGGCAAATAGCCGTAAGTTTCCTGAGTTTTTTGTAATATGGTAATCAGTGAGCCTTTAACCTTAGCAAGTTCATCAAGAACTCCCTCTATTTGCTTGAGGTCAATCTTCTGTTCCACAAAAACACCTCCGTAAGTTAATATAAGCCGACAAAAAGCGGCAAAATTTTCAGTTTAAAGATTAAACAGTAATATAATACCGTATTATATCAAATCTTGCAAGTTTATATTAAAAATTAAATATTTATTTAATATATTGTTAATTTGTGCTAATTATAAGGCATATTTTTCAACTGCTTTTGCAACTCCGTCTTCACCGTTGGAGCTTGTAATAAACTTTGCGTGGCTTTTACATTCATCCGTACCGTTTTCCATAGCAAATGAATATTTTGCAAAATCAAGCATCGGGCAATCATTTTCCGCATCACCGAAAGCCATTACTTCATCTGCCCCAATACCCATATTTTTGCATATTCCCAAAACAGCACTGCCTTTATTCGCAGTCGGTGATGTAGCTTCAACCGTACCCGGTAAGCTTGAGCATACATCAAGCCCGAATTCTTTAAGCTTTGCACTTATGTTTTCAAGCTTTTTTTCATACACACCGTAAAATGTTATCTTTTCTATTCCTTTTCCGTCTTTTGCCATAAAATCCAAAAGTGATTCATACCCGTCCATTGTTTTGGTGGCTTCATCAATAAATTTTTGCGGCAAATTCATATTTTGAAAAAGGCTTTCCGTTTTGAGCTGATAGCAGGTTCTTCCATTTGCATAAATTTCAAAAAATACTTTTTCGCCCAAAAAATACTCCACTATTTCTTTGGCTTTTTCATACGGTATAAGATCGGCGTGAATAATTTTTTCTTCATTTTTATCATACACGCACGCACCATTTGAATAAATAATATAATCAACAAAAGGTACTTGGCTGATAACATTATCAATCAGCACCATAGATCTGCCTGTGGCAACTGCAAGCCTTATGCCTTTATCGTGTGATGATTTGAGCGCATCATAAGTTCTTTTAGTTACTGTTAAATGGTCAGGTGCCATAAGTGTACCGTCAAGGTCGGTAGCAATAAGTTTAATGCTCATTTTTATCTCCTAATAATATAAAAATTATTCTTACTGCATTATAGCATCAAACTCAATATTTTTCTATACTGTATTTTATACAAAGACTATACACCAAAGCACAAAAAAATTGTGTACCAAGCATCAAAACAGCCCACATTTCATCAAATTCAAAGCAGGCAATTTTATCACTGTTATTATAAATTTCAAAGCCTTTGAAAATATTGATTTTTACATCTAAATTTACAAAATCCACCCTCTTCGTTATAACTTCAAAAAGCCTTTTAATCTTAATCTTCATTTTTATAATTCTTATGATTTTATTTATCAAACATTTCATCATATAATTTTATGCGACGATGTTTTTTAAAATGCAAATATGTATACAGTGTATAAATATTATATTATTTCACTTCTATTTGGCATTTTTATACTCGATTTTAACTTCTTATATGAATTTTGTGTATGCTTATACATTTTTGTTTGACAATGTGTATCATAACTGCTATAATACTTCTTGTGTCAAAGGCGGCACATTCAGAGTTTAATTTCAATATTTTGGTATTATACTCTGTTTTTTTACATAAAACTATATTATAACTATGGAGGTTTTAGCAATGAAGTATTCAGAGAGGGTACTCGAAGAGTTAAAGAAAACCAATCCTTATCAGCCTGAATTTATCCAGGCTGCAACAGAAGTTCTTGAATCATTATCACCTGTTGTTGATAATGACCCAAGATATGAAAAAGCAGGTCTTCTCGAAAGACTTGTTGAGCCGGAAAGAACAATTATGTTTCGTATTCCTTGGGTTGATGATAACGGCGAAGTTCATGTAAACCGCGGTTACCGTGTTCAGTTCAACTCTGCTATCGGCCCATACAAGGGCGGTTTAAGGCTTCATCCGAGCGTTAACCTTTCAATCATTAAGTTTTTAGGTTTTGAGCAGATTTTCAAAAACAGCCTTACAGGCCTTCCAATCGGCGGTGCCAAGGGTGGTTCTGACTTTGACCCTAAGGGTAAGAGCGATATGGAAATTATGCGTTTCTGCCAGGCATTTATGAACGAACTTTACAAATATGTCGGCGCTGACGAAGACGTTCCTGCAGGTGATATCGGTACAGGCGCTCGTGAAGTAGGTTATCTTTACGGTCAGTACAAAAAACTTACTAACAGAAGTGAGGGTGTTCTCACAGGTAAGGGATTAAGCTTCGGCGGTTCACTTGCAAGAACCGAAGCTACCGGTTACGGCCTTGTTTATATTACAGAGGAACTCTTAAAAGACCACGGCAAAAATATTAAGGATGCAAGAATTGCTGTTTCAGGTTCAGGTAATGTTGCAATCTATGCAATTGAAAAAGCCGAGCAGCTTGGTGCAAAGGTAATTTCTTGCTCTGATTCATCAGGCTATATCATTGATGAAAACGGTATTGATGTTAAAGCTCTTAAGCAAATCAAGGAAGTTGAAAGAAAGAGAGTTAAAGAATACCTTAACTACCACCCTGAAGCAACTTACGGTGAAGGTTCGGTTTGGGATAATGTTATTTGCGATGTTGCCCTTCCTTGTGCAACTCAAAATGAAATCAACAAAGCAGAAGCTCAAAGGCTTGCAGATTCAGGCTGCTATGCAGTTTGCGAAGGTGCAAATATGCCTACTAATGCCGAAGCTACCGAAGTATTCCTTAAAAGAGATATTCTTTTCATTCCTGGCAAGGCTTCAAATGCAGGCGGTGTTGCAACTTCTGCTCTTGAAATGGGTCAAAACTCAATTCGTTCAAGCTGGACATTTGATGAAGTAGACGCAAAGCTTAAAGGAATTATGATTAACATTTATTATCATATGAAAGAAGCTTGCGAGCAATTTGACGCAAAGGATAACTTTGTTGTAGGTGCAAATATTGCCGGCTTTATGAAAGTTGCAGACGCAATGATGGCTCAAGGTATTGTATAATAAATTATATCTTAAAGCACGGGCTTATGCCCGTGCTTATTTTTTTGCAAATTTGTAATTGACAAAAGGGAAACTTTATGTTAAACTATCAATAGTTAGTTTTAGCTAACTTACTTGTGGCGGCGAAAGTCGTCTTTATTTTGAAATCCAAGTTAGCTTAATCTAACTTTTTTAGTAAAGGAGTAATATTATGGTAATAAGCGAATCGGTAGAGGATTATTTGGAATCAATCCTCGTTTTGCAAGAAAAAAACGGATATGTAAGAAGTGTTGATATTGCAAATCATCTTGAAATATCAAAAGCAAGCGTATCAATTGCAATGAAAAACCTTAAAGAAAATAAATTTGTAAAATTCGCGGATAACCACGAAATCAAATTAACACCCACAGGACTTGAAATTGCAAAAAGCGTATATGAAAAGCACCTTATGTTCAGTGAATTTTTTTATAAACTCGGTGTACCTAAAGATATTGCAACACGAGATGCCTGCAAAATTGAACATGCAGTATCCAAAACTACATTTAATGCAATAAAATCATTCGTTCAAAAGCATAGCTGCGAATTAAACAGCAACAATGAATAATTAAAGAAAGCAGTTCAAATAATGATAGAAGAATACTTAATCGGCCACTGTTCACCCACACTTGCATCATTAAAGACAGCTAATTTGATGAACATTCCGTTTGACACAATTGAAAATTTAGAAAATTCCGTCTTTCAAACTAACGAAAAACTGAAAAACAAAGGTGTTGAACTGCTGATATTAAAAAAGTGCAGTAACACTGCCCTTGTATATGCATACAGAAAAGATAAATTGCAAAATGATTTAAACAAAAACAAGGTAGATGAGTTTTTAAAATTTTACGGATATGAATTAAATGATGCCGATTACTGCATATCAAAGCTTAAATCGCGCTTGAAAAACAGTGCTTCATTTCCGCACGAAATCGGTATTTTTCTCGGGTATCCGCTTTGCGATGTAATAGGATTTATTGAAAACGCAGGGCAAAACAGCATATGTTCAGGCTGCTGGAAAGTATATTGCAATGAATGCGAAGCAATAAAAACATTTAAAAAATTTGAAAAATGCAAAAGAATCTATCAAAAATTATGGTTACAAGGTCGCAGCATTGTAAAACTCACTGTTACGACATAATATATAAAAACAGAAAGGAGCATTATGAGTAAAACAGCTATTGTATATTGGAGCGGTACGGGCAACACCGAAGCGCTTGCAAATAAAATTTACGAAAGTGCAAAAAGCCTTGGCAAAGATGTGCAAATTTTCACAGCAGGAGAATTTTCAGAAGATAAGGTTGATGAATTTGATACCGTAATTTACGGTTGCCCGTCAATGGGATGTGAACAGCTTGAAGATTTTGAATTTGAACCTATGTTTGAAAGCTGCAAGCCAAAGCTGAAAGATAAAAGCATTGCCCTGTTCGGCTCTTACGGCTGGGGCGGCGGTGAATGGATGCGCCAATGGGAAGATGATTGCAGAAGTATAGGCGCAAACCTTATTTTTGAAAGCATAATTTGCAACGACGCACCCGACGACGAAGCCTTGTCAAAATGTGAAGAACTCGCAAAAACATTATAAGAACACGCTGTAAGACTTTGAGAAAGCGAGATAAATTTTGTATTTTGCGAGTGGGAGCTGTACGAGGGTACCGCCCCCGAGCAAAAGACAAAAAGCGCCAAAAAGAGCTTGGACTCAATGTCCAAGCTCTTTTTCATAATCCCTCCGAGTGCAACAAGTTGCACCCACCGTCTCACCTGTCGGTTCGGTCGGTGCTTCTGTACTTTGTGCAGAGGTCTCCACCGGAGACCCGCACCCTTTCCAAGGGAGGCAAAAGGTTAATTTAATTTCGGGGTCCTCAAAAAGCGTGAGCTTTTTGGGGAGAGGAGAAATGAATGAAGTGTTTATTATAAATTTTGTAAAATTTATTCAAACACGGAATTTCTTTAGACGAGGCGCGCTTTAGCCACTTTATCAACAGTCTAAACGCAACGATTGAATTTAATCGTTGCGTTTTATCTTTTTGCACATATATATTGCTATCAAAAGCACTATCGGGAAAATCGTTCCTGCAAAAAATCCTATTTTCATATTATCATTAAATCTATTTGAAATAAAGCCAACAAGCCCCGGCCCTGCTGTACAGCCCAAATCGCCGCCGAGAGCAAGCAGTGCAAAAAGTGCAGTGCCTCCCCTTTTGATTGATGCCGAAGCTTTGCTGAAAGAACCCGGCCACATAATTCCTACCGAAAGTCCGCATACAGCACAGCCTATTAAGCTGACTGCATTATTCGGCACAAGGCTGATTATAAGATATGACGCAGCGCATAAAACCGCACTTATATTCATAAATTTATCAAGCTCAATTTTATCACCGAATTTTCCGTAAAACGCTCTTGATATACCCATAAGGCAGGCAAATGCCATAGGCCCTGCAAGGTCACCTACCGTCTTGCTTACACCAAGTCCTTTTTCTGCAAAGGCAGATGCCCACTGGCTTACACCCTGCTCACTTGCACCGGCACATACCATCATTACAAATAATATCCAAAATAATTTGTTTTTACAAAGTTCAAGTATGCTCATTCCCGTTTCGCCCTCTTCATTAAGAGAAGCAAAAGGTGCTTTCATAAAAACAAATGCATTTATTATAGGTACAACGGACCATAAAACAGCAAGTATTTTCCAATTACCTATATTAAAAATCGAAAAAAACAATGTTGAAATTAAAACTACACCCATTTGCCCCCAGCAGTAAAAGGAATGAAGAAGACTCATTGCTTTTTCCTTATTATCAGTCGGGCATGCTTCAACAACAGGGCTTACAAGCACTTCAAGAAGCCCACCGCCCACTGCATAAATCATTACAGCCAAAAGCAAGCCTACAAATGAATTGCTTAAAATACCGGGTAAAAAAGTCAGTCCCATAAGCCCGAAAGCGCATAAAAAATGTGCAATTATCATTGATGGCTTATATCCGATTTTGTCAATAAATTTTGCTGAAACCAAATCAACAAAAAGCTGAATAAGAAAATTCACGGTTACAAGAACGGTTATTTTTGAAAGCGGAATATCAAATTCATTTTGAAAAGTTACAAAAAGCAAAGGTGCAAAATTATTAACTATTGCCTGCACTATGTATGCTAAAAAGCAGGCATTTACCGTTATTTTATACTTATTTTCAGTCATCCAAATAAAGCTCCAACTGTTTGTTTTTAAAGCTTTTCTTTACATCAATTATTCTTTGGTTGCTTGAACCTCTGAAAACAAGCGATATATCCTTTTTGTCTTCAATATACGGCCCATCTACAAGAACATCAATAAGCGAAAGCATTTCACTGCTTATTGGTGTGAATGCCCTTGAATTTGCCCTTTTTCCCATAATTTCTTCAAGTGTAAAACCGGTGTAGCACCAAATTGTTTTGTTCGGAAAACGCTCTTTAAACATTATAAGAAAAGGAAGTAAAACTTTTTGATTTTCCGGTTCAAACGGTTCACCGCCTAAAAGTGATAAACCGTTTATCCAATCAGGCGCGCAGGAGTCGAATATTTCCTCCATTGTTTCTTCGGTAAAAGGCTTGCCGAATGAAAAATCCCAAGTCTGCTGATTAAAGCAATTTTTGCAATGGTGCCTGCACCCCGAAACGAAAAGTGAAGTGCGCACACCCTCACCGTTTGCAATGTCATTCTTTTTTATTTCACCGTAATTCATATGAATACCTCACATTATCAAAAAAGACCGATTAGATTTTCCAATCGGTCAATTTTTAATTATAAATGTAATACTCTTTCCTTAATTTCCTGAGTTCTGCCCTGATTCCAAAATTGAGTTCCGATATAGCCACAAGTTCTTCTTGCAACATTCATTTTATCTTGGTCTTCATTTCCGCATTTTGGGCAACGCCAAATAAGCTTACCGTCTTCATTTTCAACTATTTGAATTTCACCGTCATATCCACAGCATTGGCAATAGTCACTCTTTGTATTAAGCTCGGCATACATAATATTATCATAAATATATTTCATAACCTGTAATACAGCAGGAATATTATTTTGCATATTAGGCACTTCAACATAGCTGATAGCACCGCCCGGAGAAAGACGCTGGAATTCCGATTCAAATTTAAGCTTTGTAAATGCATCAATCTTTTCCGCAACATGAACATGATATGAATTGGTAATATAATTTCTGTCTGTTACACCCGGAATTTTGCCGAATCTCTTTTGCAGGCATTTAGCAAATTTATATGTTGTTGATTCAAGCGGAGTACCGTAAATACTAAAGTCAATATTGGTTTCTTCTTTCCACTTTTCGCAAGCTTCATTCATATGCTCCATAACATTAAGTGCAAAAGGCTTACCTTCAGGGTCTGTATGTGATTTGCCGGTCATATATTTTGTGCATTCATAAAGGCCTGCATAACCAAGTGAAATTGTTGAATAGCCGTCATAAAGAAGCTTGTCAATCTTTTCACCCTTTTTAAGCCTTGCAAGCGCACCGTGCTGCCAAAGAATAGGCGCAGCATCACTTAATGTGCCTTTAAGCCTGTTATGGCGGCACATAAGCGCACGATAGCAAAGTTCAAGCCTTTCATCAAATATTTTCCAAAACTTTGTCATATCCCCGCCTGATGAGCAAGCAACATCAACAAGGTTAATTGTTACAACACCTTGGTTAAATCTACCGTAATACTTATGCTTTTTAGGGTCATAGTTTTTAGCGTTGGCAATATTGCCAATGCCGTTTTCGGTAAATCTGTCAGGTGTTAAAAATGAGCGGCAACCCATACAGGTATATACATCACCTTTAAGGTTTTTCATTACTTTTTCGCTGATATAATCAGGGACCATTCTTTTAGCAGTGCATTTTGCAGCAAGTTCTGTTAAATAGAAATACGGTGAATTATCTGTAATATTATCATCTTCAAGAACATAAATGAGCTTCGGAAATGCAGGTGTAATCCAAACTCCGTCCTCATTTTTAACGCCTCTTATTCTTTGCTTTAATGTTTCTTCAATAATAAGCGCAAGGTCTTTCTTTTCCTGCTCATTCTTAGCTTCGTTAAGATACATAAATACAGTTACAAAAGGAGCTTGGCCATTTGTAGTAAGAAGTGTTACAACCTGATATTGAATAGTTTGCACACCTCTTGAAACCTCGTCATGAAGCCTTTTTTCCGTGAGCCTAGCAATCTGCTCTTCGCTCATAGCAATATTAAGTTCTTCACTTTCGGCCTCAACTTCTTTTCTGATTTTTTTACGGCTTACATCTACAAAAGGTGCAAGATGTGAAAGCGAAATTGACTGGCCGCCGTACTGGCTTGATGCAACCTGAGCAATAATTTGAGTTGCAATATTGCACGCAGTTGAAAAACTATGCGGCTTTTCAATCATAGTTTCACTGATAACGGTACCGTTTTGAAGCATATCTTCAAGATTAACAAGATCGCAGTTGTGCATATGCTGTGCAAAGTAATCCGCATCGTGAAAATGGATTAAACCCTGCTCATGAGCGTCAACAATATCCTGCGGCAAAAGAATTCTTTTAGTAATATCTTTTGATACTTCACCTGCCATATAATCACGCTGAACGGAATTTACGGTAGGGTTTTTATTGGAATTTTCCTGCTTTACTTCTTCGTTATTACATTCAATAAGAGATAAAATCTGGTTATCGGTAGTATTCGCCTTTCTGATAAGAGAACGGTTGTAACGATACTTAACATAAAGCCTTGCAACATCAAATGCGCCTTGTGCCATAATTTGGTTTTCAACAATATCCTGTATTTCTTCTACCGAAAGCGCACGATTTGCTTTAGATATTTTGAACTCAACATATTCTGCAATTTCTACAATTTGGCTTTGTGTAAGTTCTTCCTTTCTGCAAGCAGCGTTTGCCTTTGAAACGGCTACAACTATCTTATTCAAGTCAAAATCCACTTCAGAACCGTTTCTTTTAATGATTTTCATTTCCTGACCTCCTAATATATTACAAAAGTGTAACATACACTTTTTCGCGACTGAATCTATAATACCAAATAAGAATATGTATGTCAATAGCAAAAATCTAAAAAAACACAATATATTGTATTTTGTAACATTGCACAAAAAAATTTTACATATATGTAGTTATTGAATAATTATGCAAAATTTGTCGTTTCTACATTGATTTTAAGCCAAATTCACATTTGCAAAATATTACAAAATAGCAAAAAAGAAGCCTTTTTCTCACTTGAAAAAGGCTTCAGACTGTCAAAAAAGTGACTAAAATGCGCCGCATTATAATTGTCATAGACTTATATCGTATGGCAAAGGTTACTCTTGCCAAGGCAAAATCGAAATAGCATTTATACTTTTTGCATTTATATATTGTTATTTATTTATTAAACTTATCCAAAATATTTGACGAGAGAGTATAATATTGGTATAATTATTTGATAGTTATTTTAAAATATATAAATTAAGGAGTGAACAGATTGGAAGCGGCTTTGTCATTTTTAACAGGCATACTCAGATATGTACTTCCCGTTTTAGCTGTAATTATACTTTTTACCTGCATAATATCTTTATTCAGAAACAGGCCGAGACTTCACAAATTAGCTCAGCTTGTTGACCAAAACAACGGTTCGATAATTGACATTAACAGATGGGAAACATCAATAGGAAAAAGTAAATCAAACGATATTGTTTTGCCTATGCCTAATGTTTCGCGTTTTCACGCAGTAATCGCAAAAAAGAGGAAAGAATGGGTTATAACCGATACTTTTTCAAAAACAGGAATTAAAGTTAACAGCAGAGATGTTCACGGAAGTGCTGTTATTGAAGACGGGGATATTATAACAATCGGCTCTATCCCGCTTAAATTTTTATGTGCCGAAGCGGTTTCGGCTCAATCCAAATTGCAAATGAGAAATGAGGCAAGCGAATTGAAACAGACTTCGGGAAATGTGGCTTATGCAGTTTTGGTGGATGTCAAAACTCACAGACCTATATATTTAAGAAAAAAAGATGTGCTTATCGGCAGAGGGCAAGAGGCTGATATTCAAATCAACCTTGATACCGTAAGCAGTGAACACGCAAGAATTCATTTAACTTCGCGCGGCTGGGCACTTTCTGATTTAAACAGCCATAACGGTACAAAATTAAACGGCAGATTTATAACCCAGCCACAACTCATTTTTGATGAGGACACAATCACCTTCGGTGACAGAGTATTTGTATTTTACGAAAAATAATTAAGGAGAAACGCAATGGCAAACAAGGCTAAAAAAATTCCTCATATCAAGCCGATAAATAATTTTGCAATGCTGTTTGTTTTAAGCATTTTTCAACTTATCACCGGTTTTGAAGCCGCAAGTGTGCATGAGGATTTTTCAACAAAAGCAATTCTTTCCACTTTGGTGCTGATTGCACTTGAATGGGTTTATGTTACTCTGCTGTATTTTACAGTACACAGAAGAAATTTTGAACTTGAATTTATCGCATTTTTCTTGTCAGGTGTAGGACTTACGGTTATAGGCTCCGTAAATCCCGACGCTTGCTTTAAGCAGTTAATAATTTTAGCAGTAAGCGTAGTTGCATACACTGTATTCACATTTGTTTTGGGTGATGTTGATTTATGTATGAAACTCAGAATGCCTGTGGCAATAGCAGGCATGTTGCTTCTCGCAGTCAACCTTATTTTCGGAACTGAAAAGTACGGTGCAAGAAACTGGATAAGCATAGGTTCATTTACTATGCAGCCTTCGGAATTCGTTAAAGTAGCATTTATTTTCGTAGGTGCGGCAACACTTGAAAAAATACAAACATCAAAAAATATCATTCGTTTCATTATATTTTCAATTGTATGCGTTGGTGCGTTAATTTTAATGCGCGACTTTGGTGCGGCACTCATATTCTTTATCACATTTTTAATAATTGCATTTATGAACTCGGGTGATATAAAAACCGCCGGATTGGCTGTTGCAGCTGCGGGTCTCGGCGGTGCAATCGTAATCAAGTACAAGCCTTATGTAACCGCCCGCTTTTCCGTTTACCGTCACATTTGGGAGGATATTTACGGCAAAGGCTATCAGCAAACCCATATTTTAACAGGTATCGCATCAGGCGGGCTTTTGGGCCTTGGAATCGGAAACGGAAACATACGCAGATTTTTTGATAACTATCTTATCTATACCGATGATGTTTTCGGTGTAATTTGCGAAGAATGGGGATATATTTTCGCACTCGTTCTTGTTTTATCCTTTGTTGCAATTGCTGTATCGGCACTTGTTAATTCAATTGCCGCAAGAAGTACATTTTATTCAATATCGGCAGTTGCCGGCGCAGGAATGCTGCTTTTCCAATGCGCACTTAATATTTTCGGCATAACAGATGTTTTACCTCTTACAGGCGTCACACTTCCGTTTGTAAGCCAGGGCGGTACATCACTTATGAGCTGCTGGCTTGTTTTGGCATATATCAAGGCAAGTGATGTGCGCACTTACAGCTATTTGGGAGGTGCTAAGAAGAAATGAAAATGATTACAAGAAGAGGCATTTTCCTTTGGATACTTGTTTTTGCTTTTGTTTTTGGCTTAGGCTTTATGACTTACAGCCTTTTAAGTGATGGTGACAGTTGGGTTATGCAGCCATACAACAGCCATTTGTACCACAACGGTGAACTGATAGGCGCAGGCAAAATAACCGACAGAAACGGAAGAAGTCTTGCCGAAACAAATAACGGGAAGCGTGAATATAACGATTCATTAACCACCAGAAAAGCTACTTTGCACGCTGTCGGCGACCTTCAGGGATTCATTTCAACCGGCGTTCAAAATGTATATAAAGCAAAGCTTACCGGCTATAATTCACTTACGGGTATTTACAGTGTTATTAAAAACGGAAGCGGAAACGATATGCAGCTTACACTTGATGCAGATGCGTGCGATGTTGCATACAAAGCACTTTCAAATTACAAGGCCGGCACAGTGGGAGTTATAAATTACAAAACAGGTGAAACACTTGTTATGACTTCAACCCCAAGCTATGACCCGCAAAATAAACCGAGTGATATTGATGATAATGACGCTTATTCGGGCGCATATATAAATCGACTTTTAACAGGACTTTACACACCCGGTTCAACATTTAAAATTGTCACCGCAATTTGCGCAATTGAGAATATTCCTGACATTTATGACAGAACCTTTAAATGTACAGGTGAATATGACCCCGGCAGCGGCACACCTATTGAATGTAATGCACGCCACGGTACATTGACTTTTGAGCAGGCACTTGCAAAATCCTGCAACTCTACTTTTGCCCAAATTGCAATTGAACTTGGCCCGCAAAAACTTGCGGACACCGCAAAAGAACTCGGCTTAACTTCAAAAGTCACACTTAATAATGATATAGATTCATCAACCGGCAGATTTTTCCTTGAAAGCGAAGATGCCGATGATTATGTAGGATGGACAGGTATAGGCCAGGGTGACACACTTGTATCCCCTATCGCAATGCTGCGCCTTGTGGGTGCAATAGCAAATGACGGTACGGCAGTTTCACTCAACCTTGTTGAAAGCTTTGCAACCAAAGCGGGCAAAGCGCTGGATATTGGCTTTACCGCAAAGGAAACACCGCTTCTTTCAAGTGATGTTGCCGCTAAAATGAAAAAGCTTTTAAGAAACAATGTTAAAGAGCAATACGGTGATTATAACTACAAAGGGCTTCACCTTTGTGCAAAATCAGGTACTGCTCAAATTGATAATGTTGATTCGCATAATACTGCTTGGTTTGTAGGATTTATGGATGATGATGAACATCCGTATGCATTTGTGGTGCTTGTTGAATACGGTAATTCAGGCTCACAAACAGCAGGCCCAATTGCAAACAAAGTTTTGCAGGCACTTGTAGAAAATGATAATTAAAACAATTTAGGAAGCTTATTATATGCAAAATCAAATCGACAATAATGAAATATATAATGAAAATGAAAAAGAGCGTGCATTTCTAATCAGTGTGGATACCGGCGATTTTGATGCTCTCGTTTCAATAAAGGAGCTTGAAGAACTTGCCGATACCGCCGGTGCCGAGGTTGTAGGCACATCTATTCAAAAAAGAAATGCCCCCGTTGCCGCAACATTTGTGGGTAAAGGCGCATTATATGAATTTGCACGCTTTTGTGAAAATATGAATGTTGATTTAATTATTGCAGATTCGGAGCTTTCACCTGTTCAAATCAGAAATCTTGAAGATGAAACAAATACAAGAGTGATTGACAGAACCACTTTGATACTCGATATTTTTGCAAAGCGCGCGCGTTCAAAAGAGGGCAAACTGCAAATCGAACTTGCCCAGCTTAAATATTCACTTCCAAGGCTTACCGGAAAAGGTACTCAACTATCGCGACTCGGCGGCGGAATAGGTACAAGAGGTCCCGGTGAAACCAAGCTTGAAAGTGACAAAAGGCATATAAGGCGCAGAATACAAAACATAAAAACCGAGCTTGACAAAGTGAAAAGCCGCCGTGAAATGATACACGAAAGAAGAAAGAAAAACGGGGCTTTATCCGTTGCAATTGTGGGTTATACAAATGCAGGCAAATCAACTCTTATGAACAAGCTTACCGATGCCGGAGTTTTGCAGGAGGATAAGCTGTTTGCAACACTTGACCCAACAGCAAGAAAGTTAAGTCTGCCAAACGGGCAAAGCATTATGCTTATTGATACCGTTGGCTTTATTTCTCGGCTTCCGCACCAGCTTGTTGACGCATTTCGTTCAACCCTTGAAGAAGCAACTTATGCCGATGTCATTTTAAATGTATGCGATGCTTCAAGTGTACATTGCTACGAAAACCTTGAAGTAACACATAAAATATTAACATCACTGTTTCCCGATGAAAAAATTGATGTTCCCGTAATAACTGTTTTTAATAAATGTGACATTACACACAGCCCATCAACCATAGCATTTCCTTTTGCAGATGCAAAAACGAGCGTAAAAATCAGCGCAAAAACAGGTGAAGGGCTTGAAAATCTGCTTTTATCAATTCAAGAAGCTTTGCCGCAAACTAAAAAAAGGCTTAAAATGCTTATACCTTTCAGCAAAGGTTCAATTATTGCTGATATTAGGCAAGACGGTGTTATTCACAGTGAAGAATATACACCTGACGGAACTTTGATTGACGCAACGGTAGACATTATCTATTTAGAAAAAAACAAACATAATATTGATATAATTAACGAATAGTTTTGAAAGCTTTTTCATATTATTACTTAGGTGATACCAAGGTATACCCAATTGTATAACCTGAAAGAAAGGCTATGGGAATTTTATGAAAATGCTAACTTTAAAACTGACGCCGAAAAAAATTTTCGGAATTATTCTTTTACTTGTGGGGTTAATTGTAATATCCGTTACTTTTGTGGCTAACCGCACAGGCGAGGTGCAAAGTGTATCTGCAAGCATAAGTGCTAAAACTGACGGTGAAAGGCGCGCTTATTTAAAAAAATACGGCTTTGAACTTGCAAAAGAATGCACGCAAAAAGAAATCACCATTCCTGAAAAATGGAATGATGTATATAATGATTATAACCAAATTCAAAAAAACCAAGGATTTGACTTGACCGATTACAAAGGGCAGAAAGCAACGCTTTATACCTACACCGTAACAAATTACAAAGGTGACGGTGAATATATTGTTGCAGATATGCTTGTATCCGGCGGTGTTTTAATCGGTGGGGATATTTGCAATCCCTCGGCAAAAGACGGATTTTTAATCGGATTTAAGCAAAACACATAATAATATGGAAAGAACAGATAAGATAGTTGCAACCGCACTTCAAATTTCAAGAAAAGATGCCCTCGCTCTTATAAAAAAGGGCAGAATTTCTGCAAACGGAAAAATAATAAAAGATGCAAAAACAAAGCTTGACGAAAACAGTGCCGAGCTTTTTTTTGATGATAAGCGTATATACTATAATAAATATGTATACATAATGATGAATAAGCCAAAGGGCGTTATCTCCGCTTCAAACTCAAAAGATGAAAAAACGGTTATTGATATTTTGCCCGATGATATGAAACGCAAAAATTTATTTCCTGCCGGCAGACTTGATAAGGATACAACCGGCTTCTTACTAATCACAGATGACGGTGAACTTGCGCACTCAATATTAAGCCCGAAAAATCATATTCCGAAAACTTATATTGCGAAATTAGACAAACCTTTTGATGAAAATATAATAAAAGAATTTGAAAAAGGCATTGAATTTAAAGATGAAAAATGCCTGCCGGCAAAGCTTGAAACGGTGGACGGTGACTTTAAAATCGCAAAAGTGGTAATCAAACAGGGCATGTACCACCAAGTTAAGCGTATGTTTTCCCATTTCAAAATCACGGTACTTGAATTAAAAAGAATAAAAATGGGAGCACTGTGCCTTGATGAAAATTTAAAAGAGGGCGAATGTAAATATCTTGCAAAAGAGGATATTTCTTTACTTAGCCAAAATCAATAACTATGTATTTTATTCATTTTGACAACAATATATAGTATTCTTTGCGGAAAGTTTTTTCCATGATTTACAACTTGCACAAAAAAATGCAACTTTTTTTGTTAAAATGGTTGCAATATGATTAAACTTCTTGTATAATATCAACAAGTGGGGCATATACTTTTTGTGCAATATTTCTTTGTGCATACTGCCCAACCAAACAGAGAGGTGAATATAATGCCAAACAGATTATTCCAAGGAATAGTAAATCAAATGCGTGAAGCAATAGACAGAACAATCGGTGTTGTTGACGAAACAGGTACGGTTATTGCTTGCAGTGAACTCGGCTTAATAGGTGAAGTTCGCAAGGGTGTAGTATCATCAGGTGTATTCGGCACAACTCAAACTTGTGTTGATAATGCAACTTACACTACTTTCGATGTTCTTGTCCGCCCTGAATATGCAGTATTTGTAGACGGAACAGACGAGCTTGCTCACCACTATTCCGCACTTATTGCAGTTGCTCTTGACCAAATCAAGCAAAACAATGATGAAAAATTTGATAGGTCAAACTTTGTAAAAAATGTAATACTTGATAATATTCTGCCCGGCGATATTTATATTAAATCAAGGGAGCTTCATTTTAACAATGATGCTTCAAGGGTTGTATTTTTAATCAGGACAACCCAAGAAACAGAAATTTCTGTTTTTGATATTATTCAAAACTTCTTCCCTGATAAGAGCAAGGATTTTGTAATCAATGTTAACGAAAGTGATATTGCACTTGTTAAAGAAGTAAGACCGAATGTTGATATTAAGGACCTTGAAAAGCTTGCCCGTTCAATTAACGATACACTTTTATCTGAATTTTACTTCAATGCCGTTATCGGAATAGGCACCTGCGTAACAGGTATTAAGGAACTTGCACATTCGTTTAAAGAAGCACAGGTTGCACTTGAAGTAGGCAAAGTATTTGATACCGAAAAAACTATTATCAGCTATGAAAATCTCGGTATTGCACGGCTTATTTATCAGCTTCCTACAACTCTTTGCGATATGTTTTTGAAAGAAGTATTCAAGCGCGGTTCAATTGAATCACTTGACCAGGAAACTCTTTTCACAATTCAAAAATTCTTTGAAAACAACCTCAATGTTTCCGAAACTTCAAGAAAACTTTTTGTTCACAGAAACACACTTGTTTACAGGCTTGAAAAAATCAAAAAACTCACAGGCCTTGACCTTAGGGAATTTGATGACGCTATCGTGTTCAAAGTAGCACTTATGGTTAATAAATATTTAGCGTCAAGCCCGGTTAAATATTAAAATCTAACTCATCAATTATAAGATTCCATATAATTAAAAACTCTCCTTCAATTTGAAGGAGAGTTTTAGACTGTCGATAAAGTGGCTAAAGCGCACCGAATAAAAATAAATTAACCTTTTTGCCTCCCTTGCAAAGGGTGCGGGTCTCCGGTGGAGACCTCTGCACAAAGTGCAGAAGCACCGACCAAACCGACAGGTGAGACGGTGGGTGTAACTTATTGCACTCGGAGGGATTTGAAAGACGGCAAGGACATCGAGTCCTTGCCGTCTTTGGCGCTTTTTGTATTTTGCTCGGGGGCAGTACCATCGTACAGCTCCCGCTCACAAAATACAAAATTTATCTCACTTTCTCGAAATCTACCAGCGTGTAGAAATTTATAATTTGGCTTTTTCTACACGCTGAAACTCTCCTTCACTTATGAAGGAGAGTTTTTTTTAACTAATATCTTCTTTTAGTGCTTCAATAATATTATCACTTTTAAGCTTTCTTACCGAATAAATCATTGTTATTAAGATAAGAACGAAAACTACAATAATAACACTTAAATAAAGTTTAATATCAAAATGATACGGTATTGAGCTTTCGCCGAGCATTTTATTAAGCACCACACTTATTAAAACACTTATCGGCACACCGAAAATCACTGCTTTAAGTGCATAAAACACACTTTCAAGACTAACCATTTTGCTGAAGCCTTTAGGTGTTGTGCCAACAGATTTCAACATTGCAAATTCTTTTCTTCTAAGTGCAATATTTGCAGAAATGGTATTGATGATATTTGCAATTGTAATAAGCGAAATAAGGGTAATAAATCCGTAAACAAATACCTGAATTATAAATATAACAGTATTCATAGTTTCAAGTGTGTCAACATTATCCGAAACATAACTGCCACCGAAATCATTTTCATTAAGCAGCGTTGTAAGGTTTTCTGCAACTTCTTTATGCTCGTCGGTTTCAACGCACACATTCATTGAAATATCGTTTGCCTTTACTCCTTTGTTTACCACATTTATGTACTGAGAATAGGGCATAATTATACCGACTACGCCTGGTGCAACAAGATTGCACGGCAGGCTGTTTTTATCAAATTTAACAAGACCGCCAACCTCTATATCAAGCGGATTTCTATCGTCGCTTGCATAATCAGGATTTTGAATAATATGCTTGCCTATAATGCTGTCGTTAAACACTTTCGTTGTATCCTGCTTATGAGTAAGATTGTTAAGCAGAACGCATTTAAGACTGTCACCGTAAAAAGCATTATAATCAATACCGTTATTTTCACAAAGCGTATTAAACTCGCTGTCGTCAACATAGTGAATCACTGTAGAAACATACTTTTCTCCGCCGAACAGCTTTGAATAATCAGATGTATAATTTGCCAAATCTTTAATTTCGTTATTCTTAATAAACGGGCTTGACATGCCGAGGGAAATGCTCATATCCGTTGTATCAATATAATATTTATTAACTCCCTGCATTTTATCAAGAGCATCATAAAGTTCTTTTTTATGACCGTAAGTAATAGTTGTAGAAATCTGATAAGGAATGTTTTTTTCATATCCGCTTGCCTGAATAAACATACCGCAAAAATAATTACAGCTAATAAAAAGAACTATTGAAAGTGCTATTGAAGCAGTGATAAGCCTTGATTTTTTACCGTTACGCTTAAGGTTTTTATATGCAAGCTCGCCCTCATATCCAAATATTTTTTTGATATATTTAGGAGCTTTAAGCTTTTTAGGTTTAACTTTAATTTCTTGCCTTTGGCGAATTGCGTCTATCGGAGTGATTTTTGACGCCTTTCTTGCAGGAATAAAAGCTGAAATAAAAATAGTGAATATACTTACAAGAATTATACCTATGATTGCCCAAGCAGGTACAACTGTTTTCATCTGCATATTACTGTCATTTACGCCCGCAATCATACCGGTTGAAATGATTTTATGGCCTACTAACTTCAGCGTTATGCCAATTCCCAAAATACCGGCTAAAATACCTACGGGTATTCCGATTGCGCCTAAAATTGCGCCCTCAAAATACACACTCTTTCGCTTTTGCGACTTGGTTGCACCTACTGACGCGAGCATACCAAGATACCTTACTCGTTCTGAAAGCGACATACCGAAAGCATTATAAATAAGCATTACCGACGCAATTACAATAAGAATTAAAACAACTAAAACAATCGGAAGCATTGTAGCAAGAAAACCGCCCTGTCTGCCTGAAAGATATGACGCAAGCACATATTCATTAGCTTGGTAAACATCAATTTTATAATCGTTTTGAATGTCTTCTATCGTGCTGTAAGCACTGCTGTTTTGCTTAGCGAGAGTGATATACGCGCAAATATCACCGCTTTTTATTTCATCTTCGCTGATACCTCGCCATACACTGCTGTACTTTGTTGCCGGGTTTGTATGAAGAATTGCTGTTATTGTGTATTCCTTTTCATCACCTGACGGTACAAATTTTTTGTCTTTATTAAAATTACTGCCCGTAGTATAGCTTCCATCATCGAGTTGCCTTTGCCCTTGGGTTAAAACAATTTTGTCGCCAACCTTGGCATCTTTCATTCCATTTTTATCAAGAAAATCTTTTTCTACCGCAACTTCATTTTCATTAGCCGGTACTTTACCGTCAAAGTTGCCCGTAAGTACCATTTCAAAATATGATTTATCCCCGATAATCATTTCAGCCGTGCCTCTTTTATAAGAGGTCGGATTTTTAATTTGAAACGACTTATTTTCACCGCCGTACTTTAAGCCGACTTTTGAAATTCTGCTGTCTTTTTCAACCTGCTCTATTTGACTTTGGCTAAGATGATAATAATATGCGTCCCAATTACCTGATGAAATTTTGCCTATTTCACCGAAAAGATTTAAAAATGAAGCCATTGCTACAAAAACAGCGGTAATCATTGCCACAGAAACACAAATACCAAGCGTTGTAACTACGGTTCTGCCCTTATTTTCTTTAAGATGGCGATAAGTCAGTTTATTTGCGATGTTCAACCTATCCTCACCTCATCTCCGGTGATTTTGCCATCCTCAATAGTGATTACTCTGTCTGCCGAATTTGCAATTTTTTCATCGTGAGTGATAATAATTACAGTTTGGTTAAAATCTTTATTAAATTGCCTTAAAAGAGAAATAATTTCCTTGCTGTTTTCGCTGTCAAGATTTCCGGTAGGCTCATCTGCAAGCATAAGCGCAGGGTTATTTACAAGCGCGCGCCCGATTGATACACGCTGCTGCTGGCCGCCTGAAAGCTGATTTGGCAAATGGTCAAGCCTGTTTTCAAGCCCAAGCCTTTTAACAAGAGTGGAAATCTGCTTTTCATCCGGCTTTCTTCCGTCAAGAAGAAGCGGCAAAGTCAAATTTTCCTGAACAGTTAAAATAGGAATAAGATTATAAAACTGATAAATCAAACCTATTTGCCTGCGGCGGAAAATAGCAAGTGCTGTTTCATCAAGATTTGAAATATCCGTCTGGTTAATAACAACACTGCCCTTTGTAGGCACATCTACCCCGCCGAGAATGTGAAGAAGCGTCGATTTGCCCGAGCCGCTCGGCCCGATAATAGCAACGAACTCACCTTTTTCTACTGAAAACGAAACGTTATCAAGAGCCTTAACCATTGTGTCGCCCTTGCCGTATGTTTTGCATAAATTTGTAACTTCAAGTATTTTCATAAGTAGTTATCTCCTTTCGATGAGTCCATAATATCAATTCAAACTTACAACCGGGTGACTTTTAAATTACAATTTTGTCACTTACCCAAATATCAGTTTGTATCGTTTTTTAATGAATCAATAATAGAATTGTTTTTAATAAGCTTTAATGAATAAATCATAGTAAGCGCTATGATAACAAATACTGCCACGCAGGCAATAAGATAAAGCCAAATATTGACTGAAAAAGGAATAGGATTATCCTTTGAAATGATATATCCCACCACCCTGTTAATAACAAGGCTCAACGGTACACCGAAAAGCAAGCCGAATAAACCGTAAAATGCACTTTCAAGCAGTATCGTCTTTTTAAATTCTTTAGGCGTCATACCCACGCTTTTCAGCATAGCAAGTTCCTTTTTCCTGCCTGCAATCTGCGCTGTCATTGTGTTGATTATATTAAATACTGTTATTAGTGTAATAAGCAAAATGAAGCTGTAAGAAAGAAATTGAACAGCGGATATAATGCTCTTTTCCCTCATCGTCCAATAATAAATGTTATATGCGTCGCCATCGGCTTCATTTTCGGACAAATAGTCCTTAAGTTCCTTTTCAACCTTATATGGCTCGTCGGTTTCAATACCGTAATCGAAATAAAAATCGTCAACATCGTAAAGCTTATCGTATACGCTCATAGGCGCATAAAAAGCAACACCGCCCGACTCTAAATTGCAAATAGGATTATCCTTATCATATTTTATAAAATCGCAGAATTTATAAATAGATGTGCGATCGGTCTTATAAAAGAAACTAATCTGATTCCCGTCCTCGTCGAGCTTATTTTCCCTTTCGGTTTTATCAAAATCAAAGCCATATTCGCCGATAGTTTTGCCGAGTAGGTTATTATTAAAAATCGGCTCACCGTTACGGTCAATTGTGTTTATTACAATCGTCTTAATTGAACCGTCTTTATCGGGCGAGTAATATTTTTTATAATCAATTCCGTTTTTCTTGCAAAGCGCATTGAAATCCTCGTCATCAAGCAAATGAGCGGTATATGTTATATCCTGCGCTGCGACAAATTTATATTTATCAACAAAAATGCTTTCATTATGAAACGACATATCATACTCACGTGAATTATCATAAGGATTTATCTCGTTTCTTGAAATCGGCGAATACCAAGCCGCCCAAATCGAATAAAAACGCTTTACCCTTTTATTTGTTTTCAAATAATTTCTTGCTTTTTCAAGCTGTGCCTTGCTTTCGGCACTGTATTGATACATAATCTGATAATGAATTTCATAATCTATGTTTGACGCCGCTTTAAATGTTTCGCAAAAATAATTACAGCTTAAAAAGAGAACTGCGCAAATACATATACAAGCAATAATCGTCCTTGATTTTCTGCCGTTGCGCCTTAAATTTTTAAACGCAATGTCACCCTCAAAACCGAAAAGTTTAGTTATAATAAACGGAGTGCGAATTTTGCCCTTGCACTTAATCTCGTCAGTTTTTCTAATCGCATCAATTGCGGTAATTCTTGCCGCCTTTTGCACGGGCGAAATGATTGACACAAAAACAGTCAGCGCTGCCAAAATAACAATAAGGCAAAGCACCCACAGGGAAATATGGGTTGAATATTTGATATTGTCGTTATAGCCCTCCATAATCGAGGCAATTTTGGTATTCATTGTGCTTTGCGATATAAAGGTGACAAGCAAGCCAAGCACTATACCGAGGATTATTCCTATTCCTCCCAAGACTGCGCCCTCAAAATAGAGCGTCTTTTTCTTCTGTTTCCTTGTTGCACCGACCGAGGAGAGCATACCGAGGTATTTGATTTGCTCGCCGACAGAGAGCGCAAAAGAATTATAAATCATTGCAAATGACGAAACGAAAATTACGGCAAAAACAACAATTCCGATTGCAGTAAGCTTTAATACCTGCGGCAAATCGTTTTTGTCTATCGAAAAAGCAAGCCTTGAATTTAAAAGGCCTGTATTTTCGCCCACATTAAATGCCCTTTTCTTTTTAGTAAAACCAAATTTGTCAAAAACACTGTTTATCTTTATATATGAAAAAGGAGTAATATGCTTAAGCTTTCCGTAAGCAACAAGATTTTTACTTTTTAAATCGCTCATTCCACGAATGATTGCGCCACGCTCGGTCGGCTCGTTATCGTGGAGAATACCTACTACTTTAAATGTTTCGTCCTTTTCCTTTTCAAAGCGTTCGCCGAATTGGTAATTGCCCTTTATCGGCAGAATAACAAAATCGCCTTTAAGCCTTGAGCCGACTGCAATTTTAATTTCATCGCCTATTTTCAAATCAAGTCCGTTATTTTTAATAAGCGACTGCTCCACCATAATTTCATTATCCGCTTTAGGCAAAGCACCGTCATATTTGCAGGTGACCGTATCCTTAATATACTGCTTATCTCCCTGATATATCGTGCCTACTCTTAAATAATTAGCCTTATTTGAATATATCTTATAGCTTTGCTCCTCGGTTGATAAATCCTTATTAAAGCCTATATCTTTAAGCGAGGAATCGCTTAATAAATACTTTTTAGCACTTTCATAATCTGTTTTGACAAAGAAATGCCAATTGCCGTTTTCGTAAATCGCCTTTTCGCCGTAGTAGTGAGCAAAAGAGGTGGCACATGTAAAAATAACAGTAAGCATAACTACGGATATAGTTATACCTAAAACAGTTAAAACCAACCTTGTTTTGCTTCAAATGGCGCAGGGCTAATTGCTTTGTTATACTCATAATAAATACCTCCCCCGTCAGTGTAAAAATGGGTACAGTCCCCTTACACTATCACCATCATAACAGTTCTAACTTACAATCCCGTGACACTAATATTACAAAAATGTCACATATAGAAATAACCTTTGCTTGCAACGACGAGGCTTTTCGCTCAAAATCCCTCCGATTGCTTCGCAATCACCTCCCTTGTTAAGGGAGGCGGTTTATACTATTGTTTTATAAAATCTTAATTCAAAAATGCTTCCCTTGCCAAGCTCGGAATTAACAATAATATCGCCTTTTTCTTTTTCAAGCACAGTCTTTGCAAGTGCCAAACCTATACCCACACTTTCGTTTGATGAATTTTCACCATGATAAAAGCGTTCAAAAATATGCGGCAAATCATTCGGCGCAATGCCACACCCATCATCTTCAATAAAAAGGGAATTGAAAACATTTGTTTTTTCACAATAGAATTTAAGATGACCTTTTTTATCCGTATGCTCAATGCAGTTTTTGATGATATTTTCTATTGCTTCACCCGTCCAGCTTGAATCGCCGATAAAATCAAAATCTTCTGCACTGTTTATAATTTCAATCTGCTTTATATCACAGGTTACATAAAACGGTTTTAAACTTCGATTTAAAACAGATTTCATACTCACTTTTTCGTGCTTAAATTCGGTTGTGCCTGCGTCAAGCTTTGATATTTTGAGAAGATTTGTAATAAGCCACTTCATTTTATCAAGCTGATTTTCAATAATATTTATAAATTCACCACGCTTGTCCTCACCCTTTTCATCTTTAATCAAATCAGTCATCACCATCATTGATGTCAGCGGTGTTTTAAGCTGATGTGAAATATCTGCAAGTGAGTTTGCAAGATGAATTTTATCTTTTTTCAGTTCATCATTTTGTGTTTTTAAAAGAGTCATAATCTTGTATAAATTATTTTTAAGAATTGACATTTCACCTTCGGTATTATCCATAATATCAAGCTCAAAATTACCCGAACACATAAGTGAAAGATAGTTGTTAAGTTCATTTATTTTATCATTTCTTTTTTTGATATTATAAAAATATACACCGCTTAAAAGTATACCGAGTACCAAACAGATAATACCCGCCCATTTGTTTAAAAACAAACATATCAAAGTTGATACAAGTGTAAAAATCGCACCGAATATTAAAGTCAGTTTTACATCTTTATTCATCATTTTTCAATCACATACCCAAACCCGCGGATTGTTTTTATGAATTCGGGTTTAGCCGGGTCCTCCTCAATTTTATCTCTCAGCCTTTTTATATAAACGGTAAGTGTGTTATCCTCCACAAAATCGCCTGCTACATCCCAAATATTTTCAAGAAGCGCCGTGCGTGAAAGCACCTTTCCGCGGTTACTTAAAAGAATTAAAAGAAGCCTGTATTCCATAGCTGTTAACACAATTTCTTCGCCGTTTTTATATACTTTAGCTTCATTAGTGTTTATTTTAAGATTATTTATTGTAATTATTCCGTCACTCGTTTCTTTTGAATATCGGCGCATAACACTTTTTATTCTGAGCATAAGTTCTTTTACTCTGAAAGGTTTTGAAATATAATCATCCGCACCGAGTTCAAAGCCCATTATTACATTGACTTCATCATCATACGCAGTTAAAAATATTACAGGCAAATCCCCTTTTGCTTTGACTTTTTTGCAAATATCGTATCCGCTTCCGTCAGGCAAGGTTAAATCGAGAATATAAAGCGAAAATACTTTTTCATCAATGATTTTTTCTGCTTGCTTAATATTTTTTGCAAGCGTAACCTTATACCCCTCATTTTCAAGCGAGTAAGTAAGCCCTATTCCGATAGCTTCATCATCTTCAAGTAAAAATATATCCATATATATCACCTTAATAATTATTATATTTATATAATATCATATATAATATTTTTCTTCTATTACAATTTTGTAATAAAAAACTGCCTTACCGTATGATAAGACAGTTTTTAAACTCTGATTATTCTTTTTCTTCAACAAATTTGCCCTTAAAATCAGGCTCGATAATCGGCAAGCCAAGCTTTTCAACCGATTCTTTAATTACTTCTCCGCCTATACTGCCTACCGGATTTCCTGTAAAAGTCATATAGTAAACAACAAGGTCTTGCAAAGTCGGGTTCATATCATTTTTAATCTTAACAGTGTTATCATCATTAAACTTAAAATTGAACTTTTTGACATGCGCTGTTTCAATAGGGCGAATCCATAAATCAAGCGTACCGTCATCATTCCAAGCAGCCTTTGAATATGTGTGATATATAACATCCCCAAGCTTGATTTTGCTTACTTCGTACTCTCCGTTTAAGCCTACATCAATAGTATTTTCATCTTCTTTTTCTTTCCAATAAAAGCGTAGCTTATCTTCATCAAAAGTCAACATCATTTCATTGATTTCACCCGGTTTATTAAACCACATTTGTGTAATGGTAATTGAAACAACGGAAACAAATTCACTTGTTTTACATTTAATAAGCCGGTTTGATATTTTTTTCTCAAGCTCAAAATTGCGCTTACCTTTAGGCAAATCTTCAACACTGCAATTATCAATTGTATCAAGCATTTTTTGATATTCCGCTTTGTTTTCAGGCAATGTACCATAGCCGAAACATTCAGGAAAATACTTCCAAAATACTTTCATAACCTTATAGTCTTCCGCCTCACCGCAATTAAGCACAACAAGTGCGTCATATTCGGGAAACATAAAGCAACGCTGTCCGAAAAGCCCGTCGGCTCTGTAACTGTTAGGAATAGGATTTCGCCAAAATTGGTAACCGTATCCCATCATATTATCAATATATCCGTCTGATACAGAATCAACCTGCTTTCTTGTAGCTTCCTTAACCCAAGTGGCAGGAATAATCTGTGTTCCGTCTTTCCACTTACCCTCGTGAATATAAGGCAAAAAGAATTTAGCAAGGTCTTCACTTTTCATATAAAGGCCCCAGCCGCCTGCATTGTTACCCTGCCCGTCAGATTCCCAAAACGGTTTTTCAATTCCGAGCGGTTCAAGAATACGGGGATAAAGGTAATCAATAACACTCATACCAGTAATCTTTGTAATTATAGCCGAAAGCATAGATGTATTTTCACTTATGTAATTAAACTTTGTGTTCGGCGGAAGAAGAAACGGTGCATTGAGGAAATTTTGTACCCAATCCGTACCGCCCTTATCATCAAGTACGGTAATAAGCTTATCTGAATGCATAGTAAGTAACATTCTGACTGTAATCATTCTGTTAAAAGGGCGCTTGCTCATCAGATATTCAGGAAAGAATTTAACCACCCTGTCATTAAGGCTTAAAAGTCCCTCGCTCACTGCAAAGCCAACGGCAGTTGAAGTTACACTTTTACTCATTGAGTAAAGAACATGCGGTATATCCTTATTATACGGTTTAAAAAAGCCCTGCGCACACACTTTATCGTGCCTTACAACAGTAAAACTATGCAATCCTAATTTCTTTTCATTTATTTCTTCTATAAAACTTGTTATCGCACTGCTGTTTACACCTACTTCCTCCGGTGTGCAATGCTCCAAATTACAATCTTTAAGCCTTTCCATAATACACCTCTCAAATTTTAATTACTAATTTAATATACACTATTTCGCTCTGTTTTTCAACATATTGTATAAAATTTCAAATTGACATTTTAAATATTATGTATATAATTATATTTAGAATTCGATGTTTACATACCATATGAGGTATCTTTTTTATGAATAAAAGATTTAAAAGTTTTAATGTAGTCATAGTTGCAATTTGCTTTTTGCTTGCTTCGCTTTTACCTATAACTTCATTTGCCGCAAGTGAAGATGAACTTAGGTCAGCCGTAGTAAATACCGCAAGTGCAGAAGTGGGATATACCGGCACATCAACATATTCAAAATACGGTGATTGGTATGGCTATCAGGGTGGCTGGTGCACCACTTTCGTACTTTGGTGCTTTAACCAAGTCGGGCAGGCAAACGGCGTAACTTTAAACGGAAATATTATTCCGCGCGGCGGCAACTGCAACAGTATGATTAGCTGGTTTAAAGATAAAAAACGCTATTACTCCCCTTCAAAATACACGCCTAAAAGCGGCGACCTTGTATTTTTTGATTGGACGGGCAGCGGCTCGTGCGACCATGTGGGCATAGTCAACTACACATCAGGCAAAACAGTTTATACAGTTGAGGGTAACTGCTCCGGTAAAGTTAAAGCCAGGGAATATACAGAAAAAGGTTCAAAACCGTATAATAACATCAGTGCAATTATGGGGTATGCTTCGCCAAATTACGCTTCGGCTTCCGGCAGCAATGCACCGGCAACCACAAAAAAGCCGGCCACAACTAAAAAGGCTACAACCAAAAAAGTAACCACTAAGAAAGCGACTGCCAAGAAAGCAACCACTACCAAAAAAGTTACTGCAAAAGCGAAGCAAACTACTTCTAAAAAAGCACAAAGTGCAAAGCAAACCACTTCACAAACAAATGCTTCAAGCCAAACTAACGAAACCACTTCCACAACAGCCCAGCCGGCTCAAAGTGAAGCTTCAACCCTTACAAACCTTCAAATTCACGCTTCAAAATATGATTTGCAGGTGGGCGATACCGTTAAACTTGAATACAGTGTTGAGCCGCAAAATACAAATGCGGTAGTAGGTTATTTTTGCGACCAAGAGGGAATAATTAAAATCGGTGCAAACGGTAATATAACAGCTATCGGCAACGGTACTGCAACAGTTGTAGTATGTGCCAATGATGATTTATATGCACAGTGCGACTTCGTTGTAACCGACGCTGTGGGCGAAGTAACAACTATGGAAAATGCCGAAAGCAGAAAAGTTGTTGCTACCCATATTGAAGTATCCACAACAAAGCCAAATGCACAAAGCGTTTTAACAAGGCTTGGTGTAAACATAAATGCACTTGAGCAAAACAAGCAGTTATACATCGTTCCGGCTTCAATAGCAGGGGTGACTGCATTTGTTTCAATTTTTATTGCAATAACCAAAAAGTTTAAACACAAAAAATAATTTTTAAGGAGATATATTTATGTTATTTAAACCCGAATATGACGAAAACGGCAAAAAAGTACTTTGCGAAATGAATGGCATTAACTCCGAAATGCTGATGGACATTTATGTTAAAAAATTAAAAAAGGGCGAAACACTTGAAATAATTGAGGAAAATAACGAGTGTGCCATTTTGCTTCTTTCAGGCGATGTCACATTTAAAGTCGGAAATGAGATTGACGAGCATTGCAAAAGAAAAAACCCATTTGAAAAAAAGCCTTATGCAGTTCATTTTTGCAAGCAGGTTAAAGCAAGCGTAACAGCTAATGAAGAAAGCGAAATTCTCGTTCAAATGACTGATAATGAAAAAACTTGGAAAAGTGAATTTTATAATCCCGATAACTGCCTTTACCAAGAATTCGGTAAAGGCCAATGGAACGGTACAGGCCACAGAATTGTATCAACTATGTTTGACCTTGATAATGCTCCGCAATCAAATATGGTTATGGGCGAAGTGTTTAACCAACCGGGCCGTTGGTCAAGCTATCCGCCGCACTATCATCCACAGCCGGAGCTTTACTATTACCAATTTGACCACCCTGAAGGATTCGGTGCAGGCTTTGAGGGCAACACTCCTTACAAAACAGAAAACGGTTCTTGCCTTTGCATAAGGGGTGGCAATGCACACCAGCAGGTTACTGCACCGGGATATGAAATGTATTATGTATGGCTCATTCGTCATCTTGACGGTGACCCTTGGGATAAGACAAGAATTTATGTACCTGAATATGAATGGCTTGCAAATGCCGACTGATTATATAAATTTATTGTATAATTATACAGTTATTATTCATAAAATATTGACTTTATGCTAATATTGTGATAAATTATTGACACGGTTAGATTTAACCGTGTCTTTATTTATGTTATAAAAACAAAATACGGAGGAAAATAAGATGAAATTAACTAAAAAGATTTCTGCTGTTGTTCTTGCTGTACTTATGATAGTAGTTGCTGTATTTGCAGGCTGCTCATCAAAAGGCGGTAATGACAAGAAAGCAGATGAACCAGCCACATCAGCAGCAAAGGTTAAAGTTGTTGACATTGAACTTTCAAGTGAAGAATACGCTTTCGGTGTTGACAAAAAGCAGCCTGAACTCAAAGAAAAATGTAACGAACTTCTTAAAGAAATGAAGTCAAGCGGCGAACTTGAAGAAATCAGCAATCATTTCTTCGGTGACGGTGAGCCGGTAGCAGTTACATCAGCTAAGCAGGATAATTCAAAAGACCAGCTTGTTGTTGCAACAAACGCTGAATTTGCCCCATTTGAATATAAAGAGGGTGACAAGTTCTACGGTATTGATATGGAAATTGCAAAGCTTCTTGCTGACAAGCTCGGCAAAGAACTTGTAATCGTAGATATGGCATTTGATGCTGTTCTTCTTTCAGTTCAGCAGCAGAAGGCTGACATCGGTATGGCAGGCCTTACCGTAACAGAAGAAAGAGCTAAGCAGGTAGATTTCTCTGATCCTTATTATAACGCAGCACAGAAAATTATTTGCAAGGCTGATGATAAAACATTTGATAACTGCAAGACTAAAGAAGATGTTGATAAAATTCTTCAAGGTTTTGATAAATCAGTTCTTATCGGCGGTCAAAACGGTACAACAGGTCAGTATTATGTTGAAGGAAGCAGTGATTTCGGCTTTACAAAGCTTAATGCTACTTGGAAGGGCTATGCAAACGGTTCACTTGCAGTTCAGGACTTAATCAACGGCGGCATAAACTATGTTATCATTGATGCAGCACCTGCAACAGCAATCACAAACGCTATCAACGCCGTAGCATAATTAACTAAAAGATTTGCCCGTTCTTTTGAACGGGCATTTTGTATGATGAGGACTAATAAATGAATTTTGAAAAGAAATTTGAGGCGTTTTGGAGATTCTTCAGCGACAACGGCGGTTACAGCGTTGTTCTTCAAGGATTAAGAAACACACTTATTATTGCTATACTCGGCCTTGTAATAGGTATCATAATCGGTACTCTTATTGCAACTGTTCGAGTTGTCCCAAAAACAAATAAATTGCTCCGTTTTCTTGACGGACTTGCTAAATTCTATGTCAGCTTTTTCCGCGGTACTCCTATTGTAGTTCAGCTTCTTTTGTTCTACTATGTGCTTATGCCGCTTCTTTCAATAAATTTAAAGAGTGTACCTGTTGCTGTAATTGTATTCGGCTTAAACTCCGGTGCTTACATTTCAGAAATTATGAGGGCAGGTATTCTTTCAGTTGACCCGGGGCAAATGGAAGGCGGCCGTTCTGTCGGCTTAAGCTATGGCACAACAATGATGAAAATTGTCATTCCGCAAGCTGTTAAAAATATTTTGCCGACCCTTGGTAATGAGTTTATTTCTCTTATTAAAGAAACTTCAGTTGTCAGCTTCGTAGGTGCAACTGACCTTTACCTTGCTTTCCAGCGTATCGGTTCTAACACATATGACTTTATGGTTCCTTATCTTGTAATGGCTGTTATTTACATTATAATGGTACTTGTTATTTCTACTCTTATCAAAATTATGGAAAGGAGTTTGAGAAAAAGTGATTACCGTTAAGAATTTAAAGAAAAGCTTTGGTGATAATGAAGTGCTTAAAGGCATTGATTATGAAATCAAGCAAGGCGAAAAAATAGTTATTATCGGTCCGTCAGGTTCAGGCAAAAGTACATTTTTAAGGTGCCTTAATTTGCTTGAAACACCAACTGATGGTGAAATTTACTTTGACGGTCAGCTTATTACCGATAAAAAGTGTGATATAAATAAAGTGCGCGAGCATATGGGTATGGTTTTTCAGCATTTTAATCTTTTCAATAATAAAACCATACTTGAAAATATTACTCTTGCACCTGTTCAGCTTAAAATTATGACTAAAGAGCAGGCAAACGCAAAGGCTTTGGAGCTTTTGGAAAGAGTAGGCCTGGCAGACAAAGCAAATGCCTACCCATCTCAAATTTCAGGCGGTCAAAAGCAAAGGGCGGCAATTGTTCGCTCACTTGCAATGAACCCAAAGGTTATGCTTTTTGATGAGCCTACATCTGCACTTGACCCTGAAATGGTAGGCGAAGTATTGCAGGTTATGAAAGACCTTGCAGATGAGGGAATGACAATGGTAGTTGTTACTCACGAAATGGGATTTGCAAGGGAAGTTGCCGATAAAGTAATCTTTATGGATGGCGGATACATTGTTGAGCAGGCACCGCCGAGTGAAATCTTCGGTGCGCCTAAAGACCCAAGACTTCAGCAATTTTTAAGAGCAGTATTATAAATAATAAAACAGCGTTGGAGAAATCAAAATCTCCAACGCTGTTTTTCTTAATGCGTATTATTATTTATTGTTTTGTAATCAACATACTGATTTCCCGGCTTTGGATTTTCTCCTGTTTTAGCCGCAATAAGTTCACTTACGGTAACGATTTGATACCCTTTTGCTATAAGCTCCGGCACAACTTTTTCAACCGCGTCTGCTGTTGACGGGTAAATATCGTGCATCAATACAATTGAACCGTCGTATGCATATTTAATAATGTTTTTATAGATTTTATCTTTATCTTTTGAACGCCAATCTTCTGTATCGACCGACCAATATGCAAGTGCCATACCCTCTTTTTTGCACTCTTTTCTGATTGTTGGAGTTACAATTCCGCCGGGACATCTGAACATTGTAGGCGCTCTGCCGCTGATTTTTTCTATTTGCTTACTTGCCCTTGAAATATCCCTTGCAGTTACCTGCGAACCGTAATGATTGTGCGCATATGTGTGGTTTCCAAGCTCACAGCCGTTTTGTATTTCCCTGTCAAGCAAATGCTTTGTTTCGCTGTTTACTCTCTCACCCACCATAAAGAAAGTGGCGCGTGCATTATATTTTTCGAGTACATCTAAAATGCGCTCTGTTGAATTTGAATTTTTATAATCGTACGCCGGCCCATCATCAAACGAAAATGCAATCATAGGCTTGCTAGGGTCAACCTTGCCGATATTTATATCTTTATCATAAATAGTAGCTTCCCCTACATCGCTCCACTTGCTGTAAATCGTTTTGCGATTCACGGTCATATATGCCCTTACTCTTGCATAATAAATATCGCCGACTGCCAAATCATTTACGGAAAAATTACGGGTTTGCCCGTCTTTAATCATTTCATTTTTATATTCCGTAAACTCTTTGTTTTTTGAATACTGAATATCATATCCTGCCAAATTATCCAAATCGTTCCATTCCATTGAAAGAACGCCTTTGCCACCCGAAAATACACTTAAAATCGGCTTGCTCGGATTTGAATAAAATGTATACTCTTTGGCTTTGCCGCTCAAATACTCTTTTTTCATAAATGAGCGATAAGCTAAGACTTTAACTTTATAAACACTTGCAGAAGGAATATCTTTAATGTCATATTTGCAATTATTTTCGCCCTTGCTTGTGCCGATTTTAACATATTTGTTAGTATCACTGTCAAGGTTGTAAATATAATATCCGTCGGCTTTTTTAACCTCATTCCAAGTAAGCGAAATCGAATTTTCGCTGTTATGAGCCATTTTTACATTTTTAACCGAAGCCAAATCTTTGGCGTCGGTAACAAAGAGTGCTGTTATAGTAGCAACTATAATCACAAAAATTGTAATAGCTGAGAAAAATTTTATTCTTTTTTCCATAATCTCCGTCCTTAAAGCACCCATCAGCCTTAAATCTTTTAATCCCTTTAACTCTTACTAATATAGTACAAAAAGTCATAAATTGCAACATATTTTATTCAATATATTTTTTTCGTGCAAATTGATTAAAAGTAAGCAATTTTTCCTGTAAAATATATGCTTATTCCACTAATTTAAGTTAACCTTACCGATTTAAAGTGTTATTATTATAACAATATCTTATATGATATATTCGCATTTAATTACATATATAACAAGAGGGGGGTAAAAATGACTGATTTAGCACTAATTCTTATTGCATTTCCCGACTTTATTTTGGGTATTTTATCAAAAATAACCATCTTCTGTGATATATTTTTAACTGTACTTATAATTATATTAAGCTTTAAGTATAAAAAGTACTTTCCGTCAGCAATACTTTACGAAAATGAGATGAAAGAGTTTTTCGGTGAAGGATTACCGAGAATATGCTGATAAAAAAATAACATCAGTCGTTAAAATACGACTGATGTTGTTTTTTTCCTATTTCTTTTCAAGTCTTGCATAGTTTGCCATCATCTTTTTAGTTCCGGCTTTATCAAACGCAACTTCCAACAGCATATCGCCGCCCATTGGGGTAATGGTAAGAATTGTACCCGTACCGAATGATTTGTGGCTGACGGTATCGCCCACTTTGTAATCAACATTGCTCTTTTGAGCGGCATTGCCTGCCTGGCCGAATTTATGAGCGCTGTTTGATGATTGCCTTGCATAGCCGATTTTGCTTGAAGATGTATATGAAGAACCGCCCCTTGCGCCCGATGAAAAACCGGAGTGGGCAGAAGTGAAGCCGGTACTTCTTCTTGCCACAACAGATTGGTCATCAATAACAGATGACGGAATTTCCCTCAAAAATCTTGACGGCATATTGCGTGAAGTTTGACCATAGAGCATACGCTGCTGTGAAGATATGAGGTAAAGCTTTTTCTTTGCTCTTGTAATACCTACATATGCAAGGCGGCGTTCTTCTTCCAAATCTTCTTCATTGAACATTGATTGGTTGCCGGGGAATATTCCCTCTTCCATACCCGGAATAAACACAACCGGGAATTCAAGCCCCTTTGCCGAGTGAAGAGTCATTAAAACTACTGCGTCTTCATCTTCGTTATATGAATCAATATCGGAAATAAGGGCAACATCTTCAAGAAATTCTGAAAGGTTAGCGTCTTCGCTCTCTTCTTCATACTTAATAAACATTGATGAAAGTTCCTTGATATTGTTAACCCTGTCATCATATGTTTCAATATCCTCGTGAAGAAAATCAAGATACTTCGTTTTTTCCAAAACTTCTTGGAGCAAATCATTAAGGCCCATTCCGTCTTCAATACATTCTTGAAAATCCCTAATCATTTTTGTAAAGCCCATAAGTTTTGATGCACTTCGTGATGTTTTTTGAAATTCATCCGCTCTTTCACATACTTCAAATGCGGACATACCGAGGCCTGCGGCAATTTCAAGCACATTTGCAAACATTGTATCCCCTATTGCACGCTTTGGCACATTTATAATTCTTTGAAGCCTTACATTGTCACTCGGATTATTGATAACTGCCAAATATGATACAATATCTTTGATTTCTTTTCTGTCAAAGAAGCGGTGACCGCCGATAATTCTGTGTGAAATACCGCTTTTTGTAAGCATAACTTCAAGGTTACGCGACTGCGCATTCATTCTGTAAAGAATTGCGTGATCGGAATATTTCATTCCGTTATCAACATTTTTGATGATTTCATCAATTATGTACTGTGATTCTTCAGATTCGCTCATAACCGTTTTATATACAATTTTATCACCCGAACCTGAACGGGTAAACAAAGTTTTGCCTTTACGGTTTTTGTTATGTGAAATTACAGCGTTTGCACCGTCAAGTATATTTTGGGTTGAACGGTAATTTTCTTCAAGCCTGATTACCTTTGCACCCTTGTAATGATTTTCAAATGAAAGTATATTTTCAATAGTAGCACCGCGAAAACGATATATACTCTGGTCATCATCACCTACTACACAGATATTTTTATACTTATCGGCAAGAAGCGAAGTTAAAACATACTGCGCGTGGTTTGTATCCTGATATTCATCCACCATTACATACTTAAATTGAGTTTGGTAAAGGTCACGCACATCTTCATTTTCTTCAAGAAGCTTAACGGTATTGAAAATAATATCATCAAAATCCATTGCGTCGGATTTTTTAAGCTCTTTTTGATACATTTCGTAACATTCGGCAATTTTGCTTTTTCTAAAATCATTTTGTGAGGTTTGCTTATATTCATCAGGTGAAATTAGGCTGTCTTTTGCCCTGCTTATTTCAGCTAAAATGGATTTATGGTTAATAAGCTTGTCCTCTATACCAAGTTGCTTTTGGCACTGCTTCATAACTCGCCTTGAATCATCGGTATCATAAATAGTAAAATGATTTGTATAACCTATTCTTTCGCCGAATCGCCTTAATATCCTTGAACAGCAGCTGTGAAAAGTATATGCCCATATATCATTAGCCTCATCACCGATTGCGCTTACAAGCCTTTCACGCAGTTCACCTGCGGCTTTGTTGGTAAAGGTGATGGCAAGCACTTGCCAAGGAGTTGCAAGGCGGGAAGAAATAATATGCTCCACCCTGTTTACAAGAACGGTAGTTTTGCCCGAACCTGCGCCGGCTAAAATTAAAAGCGGACCTTCGGTTGTATCAACAGCAAGCTGCTGCATTTCGTTTAAAGCCATAAGTTTATCCTTTCCTATAAGTCATAAAAAAGGGTGACAAATCTGCCACCCTGATTTATTATTTTCAAAATTATTTTATCACTTAAGAAGTGTAAGCAAGATACCTGCTGCAACAGCAGAACCGATAACACCTGATACATTCGGACCCATAGCGTGCATAAGAAGGAAGTTTGAAGGATTTTCCCTTTGGCCTTCTTTTTGTGATACACGGGCAGCCATTGGAACTGCCGATACACCTGCTGAACCGATAAGTGGGTTAACCTTGCCTTTTGTAGCAACATACATAATCTTACCGAATAAAGTACCGCCTGCTGTACCAAGGCAGAAAGCAACAAGACCGAGAACAACAATTTTGATTGTATTAAGGTTAAGGAAGCTGCCTGCTGAAGTTGTAGCACCAACAGAAATACCGAGGAAGATTGTTACAATATTCATAAGCTCATTCTGAGCTGCTTTTGCAATACGCTCTGTCTGTCCGCTCTCTTTAAGAAGGTTACCGAGCATAAGCATACCTACAAGTGATGCAGCATCAGGAAGAAGAAGTGAAACAATAACAGTTACCATAATAGGGAAAAGTATTTTTTCAAGCTTTGATACAGGTCTTAAACCACCCATAACAACGCTTCTTTCCTTCTTTGTGGTAAGTGCTCTCATAATAGGTGGCTGAATTACAGGCACGAGAGCCATATATGAATATGCCGCCACAGCAATTGTACCGAGCATATACGGTGCAAGCTGGGAAGTTACGAAAATAGCAGTAGGGCCGTCAGCACCGCCGATGATAGCGATTGAACCTGCTTCATTTGGTGCAAAGCCCAAAAGAATAGCACCTACATAGGTAAAGAAGATACCAAGCTGTGCAGCAGCGCCGAGGATAAATGAACTTGGATTTGCAATAAGCGGAGCAAAGTCAGTCATAGCACCGATACCAAGGAAGATAAGCGGTGGGTAAATACCGGCTTTAACACCGAAATAAAGGAAGTCCATAAGACCCGGTGTGCAGCCCACAAATTCACCTCTGCCTGCAAGCAAATCCCTAAAGCCTGCAAGGTCGTGATACTGAACTGCCAAGTTCGCTTCCGGTATATTCGCAAGGAGCATACCGAATGCAATAGGAACCATAAGAAGCGGTTCAAAACCTTTTTTAATACCTAAATAAAGAAATACAAATGCTACAAGAAGCATAATTGCATTTTTATATCCGCCGTCAGCAGTAAAGAAATAAGCATAACCTGAGTTTGTGAAGATGCTGACAATTACCTCCCAAACACCCTGTAAAATTTCCATAATTTACTGCCTCCTAAAACGGTCTTGTATTATCATAAACAGCAGCATTCGCCCATGGGTTTCTGCCTTTTACATTTACAACATTGACCTTGCGTATTGATTTAACAACAGCACCCTCGCCTTCGCTTACAGCAATCGCAGCCGCAATTGCCGCAACTACTTCGCCGCTGATACCTGCTTCAACCTGCGGTGCATTTGCATTGCTTGCAACTGCCTTTGGTGCAGGTGCAGGAGTTGGAAGCTTATGTTTACTCTTTGTTATTTTTTCGGTTTTTCCTTTTTTAGCCTTAGCTTCGGCACTTGAAACTATCTTTCCAAATGCATAGAAAATAATAATTAAAAGCATAAGCATCAGAAATACTATTCCGGCACCGGCGATAACTACCGTAGATGTGAAAGTAGCACTTCTGTCAGGCACTAATTCTAATAAAATCGGACTCACCTATATTCCCCCATTATATAAAAGATTAGTTAGTATTATAAATCATAACATTAAAAAATTCAACGACTTTTTACAATATTTTCAAATATAGTAAAGTTGTATAAAATTGCTTGATTTTTCAAATAAATAGTATATAATATTATTAACAAAGGAGGTTTAATTATGACAGAAAAAACTTTAATAATTGCAATACTTGTTGCACTTATACTTCTTTGGTTTGCCGAAACCTTAAATATGAAAAAAACAAGCAAAGTTTTAGGCGGCGCAATCGACCTTGCATTTGCAATTCTTCGTTAGCATAATACATATTGGCAAATATAAAATGCACCTGCATATATGCAGGTGCATTCTTATTTTTTATTTTTTGTTGATTATGGCAAAATCCTTTGCGTTTAATATATTATCGTTATTCAAATCAAGTAAAGCAGAAATCGTGCTTTCTTTTTTATTTTTGTTTATTTCTTCCAAATCCCACAGCGACTTTACAAAGCACAGATTAAGCGTAAGCTCTTTATCGTGAGTACTGTAATAAATAGTATCACCACTGATTTTGTTAAAACTTATTTGCCCCGTTTCAATAAAATCAACATTCATTTTTTCAGCCCAATTTGCCGCGTAGCTCAAATTCGGTGCTGCAAATGTTATATTTTTATTTTCATATGAACTCGGCAAATTATTCAAATCACTGCCGAAATACCAAACGCCGCCTGTGTTATTATTTATATAATCAATAGATTTCACCTTGGTTAAAATAACCGTTTTAAGCTTTGCACATTTGTACATAAAAGGCTCGCTTTTGCTTGAGTATACTTCTTCTGCCCTTGGTGCAAAAATATATGTTAGCTGCGCCTTTTTGCCCAAATTCATTGCCCCTTGCATATTAGCCGACCAGGATATATTCGGCAAATTTTTACAATTAGGCAAAAACAGACCTTTTAGTGATACACAATCCGTAAAATATGAAGAAGTAACATCATTAAATTCTTCAACGCTTTGCATATTTATTTTTTCCAAATTTTCGCAATATGAAAATGTGTCCGGCATTATCCTTGTTACATTTGGAATATTTACATAATTAAGACTCTCACAATTATAAAACGCCTTCGTATCAAGCTTGGTGCAATTTGGCAAATCGGCACTTGCGATGCCTGATTTCCTAAATGCATTGGCACTCACTTCTCTAACATTTGTTAAATCAAAATTTGTAAGCATATTGCAATTGTAAAATGCCGACGCGTCAATTTTTTCAAGATTTGATGTGTTGACATGGCTTAAAAGCTTGCAATTATAAAAAGTACGGTAAACACCTTTAACATTAGGTAAATATGCCTCAATTATATTAGTGTTTTCAAACGCACCGTCCGCCTCGGTAACATTCGGAAATTTTGCGTTTGATATTCCCGTAAACGCAAACGCATTAGCACCGAGTTTTTCAACATTATTGCTAAACGGAATCGTTGTTAAAAGCTTGCAGTTTTTAAAACATCTGTTTCCGATATTGATGACATTTTTCATATTAACGCTGACGAGCGAAGCGCAGTTTTCAAACGCACCGTTTTCAACGGTTTTAACACCGTTTGCACTTATTGATGATAAACTGCAATTTGCAAATGCGCTTACACCGATTTTTTCAACCGAATCAGGAAGATTAACACTTGTCAGACTAACATTATTGAAAACATTATCACCGATTGCTTTAACCTCAATATTATTAACATAATCCGGTACGGTAATTGCGGATTTGCTGCCCATATACCCTGTAATTATACCATCGGGGTTTATTTCAAAATCCCTGTCTTTACAGTCATATACTATTTCATAAGTTGCGGCTGCATATCGGCTTTTCTTTTTATCATCATAAGCGACTGCTATAATATGAGTATCTTTATCAATCTTTATAGGTTTAGTATACAGCTCACCGCTTTTTGAAGTAGGAACGGTATCATCTAATGTATACATAATTTTTTCACCGTTTTTTGCCTTTATTTCAAGGTTAATCGGTTCATTATAAGTTCCCTGGGATATACTGAATGACGGTTCAGCCGCTCTTTCGTTGCAAATCAAGCCGGAATAATTCACTATTCCTGCACCGCACCATTCAAATTGAGTTATTTTATTATAAACGGGTACTGCTTCTTTGCAAATTTTATCTTCAACCTGCGTGGCAGTCATCTTACCGTTTTGCATTAAAAGTGTTGCCGCAGCACCGCTTACAAACGGAGCAGAAAACGATGTTCCGTTTTGATATGAATATGTACCGTCAAGCTCACAAGTATATACACCCACACCGGGAGCTGAAATATCAACGCATTTTCCGTAATTTGAAAAATCCGCCTTTTTATTATTTTTATTTGACGCCGAAACAGTAATTACTCCATCAATATTTGCAGGATAATAATATTTTGCATTAACATTTTTATTTCCCGCAGAGGTTACAATGGTAACGCCCTTTGATATTAAAGTACGGGTAAGCGAATCACGCGTTGAACTGCCCGAAAGCGACTGAACTGAAAAGCTCATATTTATTACATCAGGCAATGACTTTTCGCTCAAAATATAATTAAGCGTGGCAATAATTTGCGAATTTGTACTCTTTCCGTCTTTATCAAAAGTTTTATAAGGCTTGATTTTAATATTATCCAAAGTGTTAAGCGCAATAACACCCGAAACATTAGTACCATGCCCGCTGTCATCATAAAAGCTGTTTGCATTTGAGCTTGAACTGAAATTTTGATTACATTCAATTATTCTGCCGGCAAACGCTTCGTGCTTAGGGTTAATGCCTGTATCCATAACTGCAACCGTAATATCACGGTACTTTTCCCCTGTTGAATTCAAATAATAATTTGTTACATCACATTGAACATTTTTTGCCGCCCATAAGTCCTTTGAAGTATCATTACCATTTGACTCCACATAGGCATAATCGTCCCTGTCACAATCTATGCCGAGTTTTTCAATATTCAACTTTGCATTTTCAGCCTTACTGTAACTGTCAAACTGCATAATTTGGAAGTTTTGTGACTTTATCACAGCCACCGCCCCATAGGTTTCTTTAATCTTATTTGAATTTACAATAAGCCTGTTTTGAGTTTCCTGCCTGCTTTCGTATTTTTTTACAACAGCATTAAGTTGCTCGGTGAATGAGGTAGCTTCATTTTGCCGGTTAATATTATTTATGTTATACGCAATCGTCCCACCGATACCGAAAAAAATCACAAAAGCCAGGACTAAAGAAATCAGTCTTTTCATTTAAACCCCACCGAATAAATATATTTTGCAATTTCATAAATAAATATTATCTTATATGCTTATTATAACACTTAATTTTGCCGATTTCTATTACATATTACATAATATGTATATAATCTATAAAAATAATTGTGCAAAATAACAAAAAGTGTGGCTGTAATTCGGTTAATATTTAACCAAACAGCCACACTTAATTATTTTTTATAATTGTTTAAAATAATTTTTTATTCTTTTTAGGTGATGAAACTTTTTCGTTATACACCTGTGTAACCTCTTCTACCGGGCCTTGAGATATAATTTTACCGTGGTCAAGCAGAATTGCGGTATCACAAATAGCCATAACCTGGTCAATACTGTGTGATACAAAAAGAACTGTTACACCGCTGTCAAAAAGTGACTGAACTTTTGCCAAGCTCTTTTTTCTGAAACCTGCGTCACCTACCGAAAGAACTTCATCAAGTATAAGAACATCAGGTTCAACAGCAGTTGCAATTGAAAAGCCCAAACGCGATTTCATACCGCTTGAATAGTTTTTAACAGGTACTTCTATGAAATCGCCGAGTTCTGAAAATTCAACAATTTCATCATACTTTGACTGAATAAACTCCCTTGAATAGCCGAGAATGGCACCGTAAAGGAAAATGTTTTCTCTGCCGGAATAGTTACCGTCAAAGCCTGCGCCGAGTTCAAGAAGCGGTGCAATAACGCCCTGCTTTTCAATCTTGCCTTTAGTTGGCTTATAGACACCTACAATTGTTTTTAACAGTGTACTTTTACCTGCACCGTTAAGCCCCATAATTGCAAGATGCTCGCCCTTTTTAACTTTAAAGTTAATATCTTTTAAAGCGTCAAATTTATTGTATTCAAGCTTTCCTGTAATAAGCTTAATAGCGTATTCCTTAAGGTTGTCCACCTTTTCTTTATTAAGAATAAATGACATTGTAACATTTTCAACACTGATTGCAATATCCTTATCCATTTAAACACCACCCTATTATTCATTGCGCAAATTTAATCCTCACGCTTTAGCTTCCAGCTTATTGCAAGAAGCAGTAACGCTATCAAAAACAACAGCACCGCACAAATCGCAACAGCACCGATAGCCGTATTAACATAATTATCAACAGCATTTTTGATAAACGCAGGATAAATATCTATTGATTTTATTTTAAAGATTATAACAGCAATTAAAGAAACAATCAAGTCCGTTATTGAAGCGGCACAAAAAGACGCACCGAGCACACGCAAACTTCTGTATTCCTTTTTGCCTGTAAAGTACAGCATAGAGCCGAAAACAAGTGTTAAAAATACAGCAATTGCAAGAAAAACACTTGAAGCAATTTTTCCTAAATTCATCGCAGTTTCAATCAGCTTTGTTTTAGGAAGAGTGAGCGAAGAATTTATAAAGCCTTTTATACTGTCAAGCTGGGCATTTTCGGCTTCTTCGTTTTTTTCAAAACCGTTTGCTTTTACCTGTGTTTCAATTTCAGCTTTAATTTTATTCATCAACTCATCAATTTCCTGCTTTGATGATGCAGATGTGTAGCCGACTTTTGACTTAAACTGCCCTGCGGAAAATGATTTAATAATATCTTCTGTTCTGTTTTGTGTGATTATATCATCAATGTTTGAAGTATTCAAACCGTTTTTGATAAAAGTGTCGCTTGTATAATCAATCAAATCCTGCCTAAATGCAGATGTAACATTATATGATACAATTTGATTTTCAATTGTGTTACCGTTTAAAATCACCGTTTTGGTAACGCAGGCTATTGTTAAAATTCCAAGCATTACGAAAAGGCAAAACGCAAGTATATTCCTGTTTCTGAAATCACTTTTGGAATCGTGGAGTTTTCTGCTCATTTTGCATTAACCTCCTCGCTTGTCTTTTCACAAATAACATATAGGCGCTTTGCGCTGTTTTCGCCGAAATCCGAAAAAATACTTTTTAATATTAAATTATCATTGTATTTTTCTGCGGCACTGTCATTATTTTCGCCTATAAAGGTATCAATAACTTTATAGTTAATGGTTTTATCCGAAGTGGTAATAACAAATTTATCACCTTTTTGAACATATTTTAATGACATAAAATATGTTTCGTCATATCCGGTAATAAAAGTATTTTTACCTGCGCTAAACGGCGGCTTTTCATCATTAAGCACACCTGCGCCGTATCTGAATGATACTCTGTTTGAGCCATAATATACCGGTACTTCAATACCCCTTTTTTCACAAGTGATATTTGCAATATGGCTGCCGAAAGCCAAACTTTCGCTGTCAATAGGGGTTAGAGTATTTTGACTTTGGTCAATTTCTATATCCCTTATACCGATAGGCATATCAGCTTCAAGCTTATGCACCAAGTTGCAGGCAGGCTTGTTTACAGCAATAATTGCTCCCACAATAATTATTATTGCTGTAACAACAAATGCAATTACTGTTTTTGCAAAATCATTCGGCGATTTTCTGTATTTTGAATGGCTCTTTTTACTCTTCTCATTCATACTGCTTATATAAATCCCCGCTTAGTCTTCAAATACCGCGCCTTTAGCACCGCTTGTTACATGCTGCGCATAACGCTTAAGGTAACCTGTAAGATTTTGAACAGGAGGTTGCCATTTTGCTTTTCTTTGAGCAAGAACTTCATCTGAAACATTAACTTTAAGAACTCTTGCAGGAATATCAATTTCGATTTCATCCCCGTCTTCAACAAGGGCAATTGTGCCGCCCATTGCAGCTTCAGGGCTGATATGGCCGATTGAAGCACCCCTTGTAGCACCTGAAAAACGACCGTCTGTAAGAAGTGCAACAGATGAGCCAAGCCCCATACCGATAATTGCAGAAGTAGGTGAAAGCATTTCTCTCATACCAGGGCCGCCTTTAGGACCTTCATAGCGGATAACAACAACATCACCTGCAACAACTTTGCCGCCTGTAATAGCCGCAATAGCTTCCTCTTCACTGTTGTAGCATTTAGCAGGGCCTTTATGCTGCATCATTTCAGGGGCAACCGCACCCTTCTTAACTACTGCACCGTCCATAGCAAGATTGCCTGTAAGTACAGCGATACCGCCGTCTGCTGAAAACGGATCTTCAATTTTACGGATAATAGTTCCGTCAGCATCAGGAGCATTTGCAATTCTGTCAGCAACCGTACCGTTTACAGTAAGTGCGTCAGTGTTAATCATACCGCCCCTTGCAAGTTCCTTAACTACTGCTTGGATACCGCCTACATCATTAAGGTCTGTAATGAATACAGAAGAAGCAGGGTTGAGCTTACAAATCTGCGGTGTCTTTCTGCCGTAAGCGTCAAGCTGCGCAAGGTCAATATCATGGCCTGCTGCATGTGCAATAGCAGTAAGATGTAAAATTGTGTTAGTTGAACAGCCGATAGCCATATCTGTACGCATAGCGTTTTCAATAGCTTTTTCTGTAATAATATCAGAAGGCTTAATATCTTCTTTAAGAAGGTCCATTACTCTTTCACCAGCCTGCTTTGCAAGGCGAAGTCTTGCGCTCATAACAGCAGGAATAGTACCTGAACCCGGAAGCGACATACCGATTGTTTCAGTAAGGCAGTTCATTGAATTGGCGGTATACATACCCGAGCATGAACCGCATGTAGGGCAAGCTGTAAATGCACATGATTCAAGGTTTTCATCACTCATCTTACCTACTGCATTTGCGCCTACATATTCGAACTGCTCTGAAAGGCCGATACGATTTGTAGTTTCTGTACTTTTACCCGGAAGCATAGGGCCGCCACTGATAAATATACAAGGAAGATTAAGCCTGCACGCAGCAAGAAGCATACCCGGTACAATCTTATCACAGTTCGGAATAAATACGATTGCATCAAGCGGGTGAGCTGTAAGCATTACTTCAATTGAATCGGCAATAAGTTCCCTTGAACAAAGTGAGTACTTCATACCCTTATGGTTCATAGCAATACCGTCGCAGACACCGATAGTGTTAAATTCAAACGGCACACCGCCTGCATTTCTGATACCGGCTTTTACTTGCTCTGCTATTTTATCAAGGTGCATATGACCCGGAATATAATCACTTTTTGAGTTAACTACTGCAACAAAAGGCCTTTTCATTTCAAGTTCATCAATACCGAGCGCTCTTAAAAGAGAACGGTGAGGCGCTCTTGACGGGCCTTCTTTAATTAAATCTGATCTCATATCAATACCTTCTTTATATAAATGTAGTAATTATAATAGTTATAACTTATAACATTATATTATTTTTATTTGATAATTTCAATATCTTTTTTGTTAATTATAAAAAGGCGACTTTAAAAGCGTTTTATATAAGTATAACATTATTAAAAAACAAAATATTTGACAAAACAAAATATTTGTATTATTATTGCTGTACTATAAAAATACACGAGGTGAAAAGAATGGAGACTGTATTTACCAATGCAGATTTTATTTCACTTGATGAACATAATAATACTTACTCCGTTATGGTAGTTAAAGGCAAAAACATTGTATACATGGGTTACAGCGTACCGTTTGCTTATGACGACGCAAAAGTTATTGATTTGGGCGGCAGGGCTGTTGTACCGCTTGTAAACGAAAAAATGTGCCTTACATACAGAGATAATGCAGAATGCACCAAGCTTGCAGTAGGCGAATCGGCAGATTTTGCGGTGGTTGACAAAAATATACTTAAAGACGACCACGACTTAAAAGTTTTAAGCGTATATATAAAAGGCAGAAAAAGAGATTGATTATAAAAAAACAACAAAAAGGTCATCGCATAAGCGATGACCTTTTTTTAATTAACCCTATTCTTAAGTTCTTTTTTCAATATGATATTTTGCGTGTTTTCGGCAATGTTTTTATAAATTTTTTCCACAGTAAAATCAGTTATTCCTGCAATATGCGGGGTTAATATCAGTTTGTTTTTAAGCCTTTCATCAAGCAATGGATTATCCTTTAAAAGTGGCTCGGGTGTATAAACATCAAGCCCGGCTCCCGCAATCTCGCCGTTTAAAAGTGCATTTTTCAGTGCGTCATTATCCACCAAATCACCGCGTGATGTATTTATTAAAAATGCATCCTTTTTCATTTTTGAAATAAATTTTGAATCAACCGTATTTACAGTTTGAGGTGTAACAGCCAAGTGTAAAGATACAATATCGCTTTGTGCCAAAAGTTCGTCAAGGCTTAAATATTCAACATTATATTCCTTTTCAAGTTCCTTATACCTTGTGCGGTTTGTATAAACAACTTTTGCACCGAGTGCATTGCAATACTCCGCTGTTTTGCGTGCAATATCGCCAAATCCCAATAAACCGACGGTACACCGGCCAAGCTCCCTGCTCTTGCCGAATGACGCTTTTTTAAATTCAATTTGCCGCCCTGCATAAATTTCATCAACACCCTTTGAAAAATTACGCAAACAGCCGAGCATAAGAAAAAGTGCAACTTCGCTTACAGCAGTATCATTTACACCCTTATTATTGCAAACTGGTATGCCCTTTTCGTTTGCATATTCAACATCAACACCTTGATACCCTACCCCTTCAGACATAATGAGTTTTAAATTCGGCATTGAATCAATCATTTCTTTATTAAAAACGCCCATTGCGTCAATAAAAAGCAATTCTGTATCTTTCGCTTGAAAAAGCAATTTATCCCTTTCATCAAGTTTAAAATATCTTGTATTATGATTTCTAAATTCGGGTATTTGTGCAAAAACCTTTTCTTTGGTTGAAACGCTCGAAAAAAATGTAATATTCATATAAATTCTTCTTTGCTATATAAATTTCGCTTATTTATTATATCATTGCAAAAACATTATTTCAACTTCGGCATATAATAAACCTGAGGTGATTTTATGTGTGGCATAGCAGGAATATTAAGCAGTGACATAGATTTAAGAGGTGAAAAATTACTTGTTGAAAAAATGGGCAAAACGCTTAACAAAAGAGGTCCTGATTCAGCAGGTTTATATTTAACACCCCAAGTCGCAATGATTCACAGGCGACTTGCTGTAATTGATGTTGAAAACGGCGCACAGCCAATGCATTTCGGCAAATATGTAATTGTATATAACGGTGAAATTTACAACACGGAAGAAATCAGAAACGAACTGATGAATTTCGGATACCGCTTTGACACCCATTGTGATACCGAAGTGGTGCTGAAAGCCTACGATAAATGGGGCGAAGAAAGCGTTAAAAAATTAAACGGAATTTTTGCATATGCAATTTATGATAAAAAAGAAAATTCACTTTTCGCCTGCCGTGACAGAATTGGAGTAAAACCTTTTTTCTATTCCAAAATAAAAAATACTTTTTCATTTGCAAGTAAAATTGATACTTTACTGTGCCAGCCTTATGTTAAGCCGATTGTAGACGAAAACGGGCTTAATGAAGTATTTATGTTAGGCCCTGCAAAGACCATAGGCAATGCCATATTTAAAGATATTTCAGAATTGCCGCCGGCATACTGCCTGACTTATAAAAAAGGAGAAATCAAAACATTTGCATATTGGCAATTAGAAGCAAAAGACTTCAGCGAAACGCAAGATGAAGCAGTTGAACATACTTATTATTTGGTAAAAGATTCTATTGAAAGGCAGCTTGTAAGTGATGTACCGCTTGCCACATTTTTATCAGGCGGGCTTGATTCATCAATAATTTCAAAAATCGCAAGTGATAAATACAAAGAAGAGGATAAAACACTCGACACTTATTCAGTTGATTACACGGATAATGATATTTATTTTAAAAAGAGCCTTTTTCAGCCAAATAAAGATTCGGATTATATTGATATAATATCTGACTATATTGCTTCAAATCATCATAACATAATATTAAGCAATGTTGATGTTGCAAATGCGCTTGAAAGTGCAACCGTTGAGCGTGGATTACCCGGATTTGTGGATATTGATTCATCACTTATGCTGTTTTGCAAAGAGGTGAAAAAGGACTTTACGGTTTGCCTTTCCGGTGAATGTGCAGATGAAATATTTGCCGGCTACCCGTGGTATCATAAAAAAGAGGTATTATTTGATGATGTTTTTCCTTGGGCGCGCAACACTAACATAAGGCAGAAAATTTTAAAAAAAGGGTTTTTAAATCATGGTGAGGAATATCTGCAAAATGCATACAAAAACACGCTTAAAGGCATATCATATCTTGAAAGCGACGATAAATTAAACCGCCGAATGAGAGAAATGTTTATACTCAATCTAAATTGGTTTATGCAAACCTTGCTTGCAAGAAAAGATAATATGAGTATGGCATCATCACTCGAAGTAAGAGTACCGTTTTGCGATTACAGGTTGGTTGAATACGCATATAATATGCCTTGGGATATTAAAGCACTTGCCGGCAGAGAAAAAGGCATTTTGCGCAAAGCATTTGAAAACGATTTGCCGAATGAAATTGCGTGGCGTAAAAAAAGCCCTTATCCGAAAACTCACAATCCCGTTTATTTTGCAAGGGTGAAAGAACTTCTTACCACAGCTTTAACCGATAGTTCAACCCCGATTAAAGATTGGATTGACACTGATAATTTATATCAGCTTATGCAAAATCCCGACTCACTGCCTGAACCTTGGTACGGTCAGCTTATGGGAATTCCTCAAATTGCGGCATATATTTATCAAATTTATGTATGGATTAAAAATTACAATGTTGAATTTGAAATATAATTATGTTACACTTGATTTATAAATTATTTTTATTTTAGTTTTAGGAATATTATTATGACAAACAAAGAATATATAAAAGCAATAGAGATGCGCACTTCAAGAAGGACATATAAGCCCAGAGCGCTTGATAAAAGCATTGTTGAAGTGCTGAAAAATATGGTTGACGCTGTAAATGAAGCAAGCGGGCTTGAATTTCAATTTATTGAAGACGGCAACCCACCGTTTAAAATATTTACAGGCAAATTTTCATACATTGCCGTATGCGGTGAAGATACCGAAAAAGCACGAATTAAGAGCGGCTATTGGGGCGAATCAATAGTATTGCAATGCGTATTTCACGGTTTGGGTACTTGCTGGGTTTCCGGCACATATGATGAAAACAAGGTATATAAGGCAATTGATTTGCCTAAAAGCCACAGGCTGTATGCTGTAATCGTCGTAGGCTATGTTAAAGATAAACTCAGCACCAAAGAAAAAATAATGTATAATGCAACGCACAAAACAAATAAACCGTATCAAAAAATGTTTGAAGTGTGCGATAAAAAGCTTCCGCCTTATTACGAATATGCAATGAAGCTTGTTGAAAAAGCTCCGTCCGCTACAAACAGGCGTCCTGTTCATTTCAGATATGAAAATGACGTTATAAGCGCATATGTTGAAGAACCTTATTCAGATAAAAGCCTTGATTTCGGCATTGCCCAGCTTCATTTTCAGCTTGGCGCACAGGAAAAAGGTGTTAAGGGCGAATGGGATTTAAACGGAAGATTTTGCACAGAAAACAGCAAGGTTATTAAATTTCCGGAAAGTGAGTATCAGTTGAACGACAACGCACAGGAGAATAATGAAAATGAGTGATGAAGCAATTAAAGAAAAGAAGAAGCTGACTAAAAAATCGAAAATACTCATAATAGTATTAAGCATAGTTGCATTTCTGCTTATAGCAACGGTTTTGGGCGGTGTGATTGCACTTAATCAATATTGTAAAACCAAAGATTACACCGTTATTTCAACAAGTGATAATGTAACGCTTGTTGCACACAGAGGAATGCGAAGCGTTGCACCGGAAAACACAACAGCATCATTTGCCGAATCCGGAAAGCACGGATATTGGGGTGCTGAATGTGATGTTTACAGAACTAAAGACGGTGTTTGGATAATTTCTCACGATTCACATACTTACAGAATGATGGATAAATCGGCATTTATTGAAAAGAAAACATACGAAGAACTTATGGATATGAATGTTGATAACGGTGTGAATATTGATAAATACGAAGATTTAAAAATCTGCTCGCTTGAAGAATATCTTGATATTTGCAAAAAGTACAATATGACTCCCGTCATAGAACTTAAGGGTAAAAACAATACCGAATATTACAGCGAAATTGTAGATCTTGCAAATCAGTTTGAAGTAAATCCGGTATATATTTCTTTCCATATAGAAAATTTGCAGACTATGCGCCGACTTACGCAGTGCAAAATGTACTACCTTGTTCAAAAAATCAGCGAAGATGATATTCAAGACGCAAAAAGTATCGAAAACTGCGGCATTGATTTCAACGGTAATAAAGATAAAAACTTTAAAAGCGATATAATCAAAAAATGCCAAGATGCCGGCTTGGAGCTTGGTGCTTGGACTATTAACGAAGAAGACGCTCTTCAAAAACTTGAGCAATACGGTATCACCCTTATAACAACCGACTGCATAGAATATGCAAAATAAATAATTTACCCCCACCATAAATCACAAAATTTATGGTGGGGGTATTTTTATCTTTTCTTATACATCACAAGTTCCGGGTTGTAGTTGCGAATGTAGGTAAAATTAAAAAGCCCTTTGCGAAAAGGATTTCTCCTCTCTCAAAGGGCAGTATGATACACAAAGTGTGATAAATAGATTTTCTGTCAACCTAAATAATATGACAATGACATCAGTCTGTTATAATCACCTTTACTCATACAAAACAAAGCCGGTAATTGCACCGTTCTCCTGTTCAACAACACCTGTTTCAACGTTGGTTGAAACACCTTTTGACGCAACGCCGCCGAATATCATCAAAAGGATATTAAAAACAATTATAACAAGCAAAATAATTCCTACCGCTTTCCAAATTCTTTTGCTTTTTCTGTTTTTTATTGCTAACTGCTCGCTGATTTTTGCAAGCTGAAGCGCAACCTCGTCCCTGCTCTCCTCGTCGCTTACCTCTTTACCGAGAAGCACGCTTATGTCGGTATCAAGCACATCGGCAATTTCAACAAGAATTTCCGCATCGGGAACAGACAAACCCTTTTCCCATTTGCTCACCGTTTGCCTTACTACATTCAGCTTCATTGCAAGCTCCTGTTGGGTATATCCCTTTGCCTTGCGCATAGCCTTTAAATTTTCACCAAACATATTTTTGTCCTCCTTATGCTTTATGACAACAGCATACACAAATATACCCGATTATTCAAGCAACGCAAATTAACATTGAGCATTTTAATTATAATTTGCAAAATTTTTAATACTAACTATCTTTTCATATACAAAACAAAGTCGGTAATTACACCGTAAGTAACATTGCTAGTAAAAGCTAAGCGGACAATCCAAATGAGCTGTCCGCTTTAGTTTAATTATTTGTTAAGCTTAAAGGTCATATATACGGGGTTGTGATCAGAATACTTAAACTGAAGGTCATAAACATCGCTGTTTGTAACTGTAACATTGTCGGAAACTATAAATCCGTCAACCGTAAGTACAAACTGCTTGTCGTGATACGGACCGTCGGCATTTCTGCATGAGGGAATCGGATTTTTCTCATTGTAAGGAGCAACAATTTTGAGATTTGTTCCATCAAACAATTTTGAATCAACAGGTTGCGCCCAAGTATAATTTGTGCCGTCAATTCCGAAAATCTTGCCCGAATCGCCAAGCAAGTCCTTGTTGAAATCGCCGCCTGCGATACAGTAATTCCCCTTTTCATATTCCGCCTGCATATCACTTATAAGCATTTTAAGCTGATCGGTTGCGATTGTTCCGTCAGAGGTATATGCCGAGAGATGAAGCGTATAAAGCACAAGTTCTTTGCCGTTTTCAACAGTAATTCTCGAAACAGAATAGCAACGGTCAAGGTCAACGAATTTCATAAAACCGTTTTCAATCGGCAAGCTGCGTCTTAAACCGCTTTCAACATTGAACTTTGACAAGGTCAACATACCGGCATAGGATTTGCCGTGAGGCTTGGTAATAGGATAGAACAAATACGGACTGTCAAAGTTTACCGTGAACATTGAATCATATCCGTCAAGCTTACCTCTGAGCGCTTCCTCTTGGTCATAGTGATAACTGCGTGTTGCTTTCTTATCAACTTCCTCGATAAGAATAATATCGGGATTTTCGGATTTAAGGAAATCTCCTATTCCGTCAATTACGCTCTTAACCGACTCCTCGGAATTAGCACGGCTCTTTGTACCGCCGTCCATAAAGAAGCCGAAGTCGGGAGTATAAGCCGCAAAACCGATATTGTACGAAACGGCCTTATACTCTTGGTCAACAAGAGCAGACTCGCTCGTAACATCGTTTATCTGCAAAGCTTGATTGTCCTCAATTCTGTGGTAGTCAATCATGACATAAGCGACATATCCGCCTACAATCAAAACCGCCACAAGAAGAATAATCAAAATGATTTTTAGTACCTTTTTTGCCTTTACTGACACGTAACCACCCTTTTTCGTTATTTTATAAAAAAATTATCGATGATACGGTTAAAATTATAGCACTATTTCATATATTTTACAAGGCAAAAACAAAACTGTAAATAAATTCTCTTACCCTATTGTTTCCTCCTTAAATTTCTAAGTTGTCACCATGTTCATCACTTATTTATACACGTTTGTAAATAATTGGATCATCGTATCCAAAAGTCCGCTTTCCGTTAACTTCCATAATTTCAGATACTTCCAAACAACTATCAGAAAACTTTTCCCAAAGCTTAAATG